>Ga0302325_10025705_pt1 | contig 12235 bp, 15 predicted proteins | sample Palsa_T0_2_FD_201948 | JGI IMG/M metagenome (GOLD analysis project Ga0302325, IMG submission 201948) | Peat permafrost microbial communities from Stordalen Mire near Abisko, Sweden - Palsa_T0_2 | ecosystem: Environmental > Terrestrial > Soil > Palsa > Peat permafrost | place: Sweden: Abisko...
GATGAACCGGTCTAGTGCAACGCGGAGTCGCGTTCTCGTGTCTTTCAGCTGCTTTTCAAACTCCAACCAGCCAAAGCGTTCGTGTGCGTTCTTCATCGGCGGACTCCTTTCAAAGACGAGCGCGAGGGCTCCTGTCAAACCGCTATTCAAGCGTGCCCGTTTCCCCGGTCGCGAAGACGACGGAAAGCTCCTGGACAAAGCGTTCCCGCTCTCGGATCACGGTTGTGCCATCCTCCTCTTCCTCGGTGAGTTTCGTCGTAACCTTTTTGCTTTTCCATGCCGCGATGTGGCGCTCTTCGCCCGAGCCAAAAATTCCGTTGATGAGACCAGAGCAAGCGACCAGGCCCACTTGGCCCGCATGCAGCGGTGTGAGTGGCCTTCCTCCAATAACTGTTGGTTCCGGGGCGAGAATTCGCCTGGTTTGCCGGTAGGCCGGAGAGTTCGGAACGAGATCCTCCAAATCGTCGAGAGGCAGGCCCTTGAACGTCAGCGCTGCCGGCCCACTCGTCGGCACGGCGTATGGGTCGTCACACGAGTCTGCGAGCTCGGGCAAGCTCTCGTACTCGCGTCCGAGCGTGGTGAAGCGATATCGGCACTCGCTGATCTCGCGGTCACGAAGTTGTTCGCGCTCACGGCGCGTCCGCCGAACGCCGGCAATGAGGACCTGGCGATAGCGAACCGACTCCGGATCGGACAGGCGAAACTCCCGCGCACGTTTGAAGTGAGAAGCGAGGATCTGCGCGCAGTCGGTCGCGCGCTCGGCCGGAATCACCAGCAGGAGTACCCCACCGGGGATCAGCCACCGGAAGATGTGATTCAAGAACACCGTCTCAAGTCGTTCCCGAGTGTTACCTGCGAGCGCCCAGTCGTACGGGGGATTGCAAAAGCAGAGCGAGAATGACTCGACGGCGCAATGGGTTTCCAGGCAGTTTCCCTGAACAATCTTGGTAAGCGAGGGCCCGGCTTGTTCGGCGCGATAGGCATCCAATTCAATTCCATAGCGTCTTGCGCTGGAATCCCGGGTAATCGCAGCGAACGCCGCGCCGTCTCCGACGCAAGGATCCAAAGCCGAAAACGGCTCGACCGGGAACCGCAAGAGATTTCGGAGTTTTTCCGCTTCTCTGAGCGGCAGAGGGTAGTAGTTGCAGCGAACTTTGGCGTTGAGGCGGGACACGGGAAGACTCCTCTCGTCTGATTGTTGGGTGCGACTTGAAACATAGAGTGAATGCCACTGTATGCTTCCATTTCTAATCTGAAGATCGACCTCGCGTGGCTGCAAAGCCTCAAATCAGTTGATTACAATGCTTGGTGCGGCGACCTCCGGAAGGTGCCGTGAACAAACTGGCGTTGGAGAGGCGCCAGGCTCTAAACTACGGCCGTGCCGGAATCGAAGACAAAAGCCGCCTTCTTCAAGCCCATGCTGCTTCTCCGAACTGAGCGACTGCCCGAGGGAAGCAAGTGGACATACGAATTAAGCTCGACGGCTACCGCGCGATCACGGTGAAAGCAGCGGGCCGCGTGCGCCTTTGGTCGCGCAACGAAAAGGATTTCGGCCGCCGCTATACGGCTATCGCGGCGGCGCTGGACAAGCTGCCCGATGAGAGCGTCGTCGACGGAGAGATCGTGGCGCTCGATGCGTCCGGCAGGCCTTCCTTCAACGCCCTGCAGAATTACGGCTCGGCCCCGGCGAACCTGATCTATTACCTGTTCGATGTGCCCCTACTCGGCGGGCGCGACCTGCGTGGCGAAACACTGGACGTGCGCAGGAACATGCTCGAAGGCAAGGTCCTGCCGCGCCTGGCCGAGCTGATCCGCGCCTCTGCCGTCCTGCCCGGCCGTCTCGACGACCTCATCCGCGCCGTCAAGGAACAGGGGCTGGAAGGGCTGGTCGCCAAACGGCGCGAGAGCCGCTTCGGGACCTCGCACTCGGCCGCTGTCTGGGAACCCAACGCCCAACGGGCCGACTTCTGTTCAGCGCCGGTAGCGGCATTCGAGCAGGGATCCGAGTCGAAGGCCAGCCAAGTCATTGCTTTTATTGGTTTCATGATGACGGCCCCAGGCGATTTCTCCATCTCAGGCCCACTTTTCTTCCTCCAAGGGGCTTGACAAGAAGGCCAACACAGCATTATTGTTGTGTTGTGCTGCCTGCTCTGACGAAAGACGGCTTGCTTCCCCCGGGTATCCACCTGGCTGAGTGGGCTGAGGTGTACGCAACATTCGGTACGACTCCCCACCGGCGTCGCTTGCTCGACGGTTTTCGCCGCGCGATCAATGTCCTCAAGAATGCCGGCTGCAAAAAGGTCTATCTGGACGGAAGTTTCGTCACCGGCAAAGTGTCGCCCGTCGATTTTGATGGTTGCTGGGACGATGCGCATGTCGATTTTTCATTGCTTGATCCTATCCTTCTTACGTTCGCGAGCGGGCGGGCTGCACAAAAGATCAAGTTCGGCGGTGAACTTTTTCCAGCGGGGTTAATAGCGGATCCGACGTCGGGAAGTCTCTTCATCGACTTCTTCCAGATCCACAAGGACACGGGTGCCGCGAAAGGAATTATTGCTATTGACCTCGAGAGGCTACAGCCATGATTAAGAACGAGCGTCAGTATCGGATCACGAAATCCCAGGCGGAGAAGTTCGCGGACGCCATCCGCCGCGTTGAGAAGGCTCCTTCGTCCGCGAATCCCCTCGTCGTTAAGGCGTCGCGTGAAGCGCTCGAATCGCAGCTGGCGGACCTGCACTCCGAGATCGAGGAGTACGAGCGCTTGCTGACGGGCGATGTGCACCTGGTGGAAGTTGAGTCGTTTCAGGAGCTCCCCGCGGCGCTCATCCGTGCGCGTATCGCTGCCGGTTTGAGCCAAAGGGACCTTGGCGAGCGGCTCGATATGAAGGAACAGCAGATCCAGCGTTACGAGGCCACAGACTTCGCCGGGGCGAGCTTCTCAACGCTCTCAGCGATCGTGAATGCGCTGGGCGTCTCCATGCGCGAAGACATCCTTGTTCCGACCGAGCATCTGACCGTAAACAAGTTCCTCACGAGGCTAGAGGGCTTCGGGCTCGACAAGACGTTCGTGCAGAAACGACTCTTCCCAAGAGACGCCGCGAGTCCACCCTCAGCGGGGCAGCAGACGGGCGAGCTCCTGTTCAAGACAGCCGCCAACCTCAAGCGTGTCTACGGCTGGAGTCTCGGGGAGTCCGTGGGGACCGCAATCCCGAAGTTCGACGTCGCAACGGCGGGCGCTGCACGGTTCAAGATTCCGGCTCGCGTCGCTGACCAAAGACTGAGCGCGTACACCATCTACGCCTATCACCTCTCGACACTGGCACTTCAAGTCACGCCGAATCTTGAGAGCAAGCCGATTCCCCGCAAGCCTTCTGAGGTCGCAGCAGCGATCGCGCACGAGTACGGGGAACTCAGCCTTTCCACCGCGCTCGATTACGTGTGGGGCCTTGGCATCGCGGTACTCCCGCTCCAGGATGCTGGAGCGTTCCACGGAGCCTTCTGGCGCATGCAGGGTCGAGGCGTCATCGTGCTCAAACAACAGACGAAGTCAGAAGCCAGGTGGCTCTTTGATCTCCTGCATGAGCTCTGGCACGCCGGAGAAGAACCCGACCAGCCCGAACGATCGCTCCTGGAGCTTCCGGAGACCGACCCGGATCGGCGGCAGTCCACCGAAGAAAAGCACGCGAGCATGTTCGCCGGCAATGTCGTGCTCGCGGGACGCGCCGAAGAACTCGTGAACATCGTTCTGAAGGAAACGGATGGCCTCATCCCACGTTTCAAAGCCACGGTTCAGAAGGTAGCGGATCGTGAGGGCGTGTCGGCTGCGTCACTCGCAAACTACATTGCGTTCCGACTTTCTCTCCAAGAACAGAACTGGTGGGGGACCGCGAGCAACCTTCAGCCCCAAGGCGACCCCTGGACGATTACGAGAGATGCGTTCCTACTCCGATGCGATTTTTCCCAAGTAAACCTAACCGACCGAGAGCTGTTAAGCCGAGCACTCGAAGAACCGGAGGCAACCGCGTGATGAGCGACACCTTCCCCGAAGACCTCCCGCCGCTGAAGGTGCGGTGCACCGACTCCAACTGCGAGGAAGACTTGCACTGCTACCGTGCCACGGCAGAGATGGTGCGCGACAAGACCGCTGGCCGTTGTCGCTCGTGCGGCATCTCGCTCGTGGATTGGGACCGAGTCCATCAGCGTGATGTCACGGATGCCACGTTCACCTTCGAGGTGATGAAGACCGAATTCATCAGGCATCACTTCTGGCACATCGAGATCGACGCGAAGGCGATCGCGCACGCCAGGAAGAACGGCCTCACCGCGATCCTGGACCACATACCGAAACGCCTGATGCAATCGATCGGGAAGGCAACGCCGTTCCGCGACGGCACCCAGACGCCGTTCACCGGCAAAGCGGAATTTTACGCGCAGCACGCGACCGCGACCTGCTGCCGCAAGTGTGTCGAGGACTGGCACAACATCCCCCGAGGCCGGGCCCTAACCGAGGAAGAACTCACATACCTGAGCAGTCTCGCTGTCCTATACCTGAAGGAACGCTTGGCCGATATTCCCGCCGATCCCACGAAGCCGCCATCGAAGAAGAAGACTAAGAAATCCCTGCCGCTCCTGGACGAGGGCCAGTGATGCTGACGAAAACCATCGACACCGAAGCATGGTCCGACCGTTATCGCAACGAAGCGATCGACGTGCCGGGACGGCGCGTGCTCATCACCAACTTCATCGGGACCGAACAGGAACACGACCTTTCCGAGCCCGCGAACTGCAAGGGCTTCGGTCGCGTCCGCCACTTTCACCGGCGACGCAGCACGAACTGGCTGGCGAACCCGTTGCCGATCGATCCAGCGTGCCGAGCGCTCGGTATGGGAAACGCCGCGACCATCCGTGCGCAGGTCTTCCAGAATGCTGTCTGCAACTGGCGGTGCTGGTACTGTTTCGTCCCGTTCAACCTGCTCAACGCGAACAAGCGCCACTCGTCCCTGCTGACGCCGGCCGAACTGCTCGACCTCTATCTTGCGGATCCGGAACCGCCGCCAATGATCGACCTCACGGGCGGACAACCCGACCTGACCCCGGAATGGGTGCCATGGATGATCGAGGAATTGCAGCGTCGCGACCTGACCAAGACGGTCTACCTCTGGTCGGACGACAACCTTAGCAACGATTACTTCTGGCGTTACCTGACGGATGACCAGCGTGCCGCGATCAAAGGCTATCGGAACTACGGTCGCGTCGCGTGCTTCAAGGGCATCGACCGGAAGTCGTTCGCGTTCAACACGGCTGCCGATCCGGCGCTCTTCGACGCGCAGTTCGACCTGTTTCGCCGCTTCGTCGAGTTCGGCCTGGACATGTACGCGTACACCACGTTCACGACGCCCGATCTCGACGGGTCGCGCGCCGCGTTGTCGGATTTCGTGGACCGCCTGCAGCGGATTCACCCCCTTTTGCCCTTGCGTACCGTACCGCTGGAAGTAACCGTGTTTACGCCCGTGCAGAGTCGGATCGACAGCCGCTGCGAGGCAGCCATGGCGAACCAGTACGTCGTCGCATCGTACTGGCAAGAGGAGCTCGTCCGGCGCTTCGGCGCGTCAGACTTTAGTAAGAACATCTGTGATGTGAACATGAAGTAACAGGCAAGGAAAGGGTTAGAATGCAGCGCAGTACAGAGACTCCCATCTCGAAACTTCCCGTCGCGCGAGTCCCTAGCGGCTCCGAACGTCCGCTGGTCGTGCCTCACCCGCTTGATTTCGACTGGCGCTTCACGCGTGACACCATTTGCTTGATCTGGCAGGCCATACGCGAGCTCGCGAATCCGCAATCGGATGTAGCACTGCTCGGAACGCCATCCTTGGCGGCGACGGTAGAGCCATGGAAAGAACTCGGCTCCGTCACCCTTCATGAACGAAATCAAACACATTATCGGTCCCTCTCCGACGGGATCACCTTCGCCTGCTGCGATGTCTTGCGAGATCCCATCTCGCGCGGATCCAACGGCGTGGTGGTAGCCGATCCCCCGTGGTACGAAGCCGAAACGATCGGCTTCCTGTGGACCGCATCAACCCTGTCCCGAACGGGAGCGCACGTCCTGCTCAGCCTGCCACCGGTCGCAACCAGACCGGGCGTCACAGAGGAGCGAGAACGCATCACTGCAGCGGCGGCAGGATTCGGCCTAGAGTTCCTCCGCTTAAACGACGGCGTCTTGCGCTATGGCACACCGTTTTTCGAGACCAACGCGATGCAAGCGGCTGGTACGCCCGTCACGAATGATTGGCGACTCGGTGATCTCGCGGTGTTTCGGCGCACAGACGGCGAGTGCGGACCGCGACCAATAATGGAGACCGAACCGACCTGGACGGAACGATCGCTAGGCCACACGCGGTTCAAGCTGCAGGACACGCTCTCGACCGGCTTCGCGTCGCCCGTCCTGGGCTCGCTCATCCCCGGCGACGTCCTGCCTTCCGTCAGTCGGCGCGATCCTCGCCGCAAAGACGCGACCGTTTGGACATCCGGCAACCGGATCTTCGGGTGCGACGGTACCGCCACGCTGGCCACCATCATCGACGGGGTCAATGCCGGCGAAGCGCCTGAAATCACCGTGGGAATGCAAGAAGGACGAACCTTAACGAACAGTGAAAGAATTCTCGTCGCGACCGCAGTCCAACAAGTGAGAAATGTAGTCAAATGGGAGAGTGCTGAGTTTCGAAACAGCGACGCCATCAACGGGATCTCGAAGCTGGGTCCAAACCGTCATCGACCAATTACGCTCGAACGCGCAGGATGATCCTGAGTGGGGCAAGATCGTCGAGGACTGCACGAGCCCAGGGCCGCACGGGAAATCGCTCCACCTCGCCGTCTTCACCGAGCCGTACTTGACCTTCTTGATGGCTGGGAAGAAAACTGTGGAATCGCGGTTCTCGCAGAACGGCTGTGCCCCATACGATCAGGTAGCGCCGGGGGACGTCGTACTGCTCAAGCGTTCCGGTGATGAGATCGTCGGCTTAGCGCACGTGAGCAACGTGCAACACCTCACACGCAGCGAAGACTGGGAAGAACTCCGGTCGTGCTACCAGCAACAGCTCTGCGCAACGGAAGATACCTTCTGGGCGGAGGTCAAGGACTCCGATTACGCGACACTGATGTGGTTTGACCGCATCCGCGAGTTGCCGCCGATCGACTGCGACAAACGTGACCGCCGAGGCTGGGTCGTGATCAATCACGCGACCGAGCAGCTCTCCCTGTTCTTCTAATGAGCACGCATCTGGTCGCTGCCTTTGCCGGGAGAATCGGTGCCGGGAAGTCGTCCGTCTCCGCGGCCTTCGCGGCAGACCTCGGGTGGAAGTTCACCAGCTTCGGAGCCTTCGTCCGGAAGACCGCCACCGAACGCGGCATGGACCTTTCGCGGGAGTCCCTGCAGGCAGTAGGCGCGGAGCTGGAGGCCAAGGACGCCGCCATGTTCTGTCGCGCCGTACTCGACGATGCCGGATGGAACGCCGGAGAGTCGGTGGTCGTCGAAGGCGTCCGTCACGTCCGCATCCTGGACACCCTCAAAAGTCTGGTGGCACCACAACCAGTCTTCCTGGTGTACCTCGAAGCCCCCGAAGAATTGCGCCGCAATCGCCTGCAGGAACGAGGGGTACGGGAAGCTCAGTACCTGGAACGAGCGGAGACGCACTCCACCGAACGGGACGTCATTGCCGAACTCCCACAGTTGGCAGACCTCGTCCTCTCCACGGAAGGCGCTGAGGTTGCCGACCTGGTACGGCAGATCAAAGCGAACGCGTTGAACGCATCGTAGCGTCCGCACGAGCCATTATGAAAATCGGCGACACGCTCTTCTTCTCACCCAAGCACGCCTTCCGGGACCTCGACTTCACCAACCCCGACCAAATCGCCCTCGCCTTCCAAGACAGAGTCGACGGGTTCTACTTCGCACCGGCAGAGCGGTTGATCGGCAGCAACGACGCGTTCGCCGCCGGACTCGTCATCTTCGCCGGAGTAGAATTCTTGGCAACCACGAGCTCGGAGAGCGAGCCCAGCGCTTGGCTCGCCGACAACCTCAAGATCGACCATGCCGTAACGGCCAAGGTATGGGAATACTTCCGCCACGGCCTGTCGCACGAAGGGCGGGTCAAGGGCTCAGCGCAATTCTCGTTCGAGACAGGCAAGGTGGTCGTCGAATCCGAAGGCATTTTCGTGATCAACCCAGACCATCTGTTGCAGGGAGTAAGGACAGCGTTCCAGGACCGCTGCGCCCGGATGGACGCAAACCGAAAACAACTCGTGACTGATCGCTTGAAGCGACACTTTGAGCGCGAAGCGCGAGCGGCGAAAAGTGAACCCTTCACTGTCTCGGCACCGTCAACCGAAACATTCTGATAGAGTTCTGTTGTGGCTGTCGAGTATGACGAGATCGGTATCTGGTCGGAAGTCAAACTGGCCATCGTGCGCGAATACGCAGCTGCCTACTCGAAAATCATGGAAGCATGGCGTCGCGACAAGATCAACCGCCTCAGTTGGATCTACATCGACGGGTACGCCGGACCGGGTTATCACGTCTCCAAGGCAACCGGCGAGGTGGTGGAGGGCAGCCCGGTCATCGCCATGAACATCGTGCCCGCCTTTCACGAGTATCACTTCATCGATACCGAACCAGCCCGATCACAACAGTTGCGGGACATCGCCGGGGACCGGAAGAACGTGTACACGTACACCGAGGACTGCAACACCGTCCTGCTGCGCGACGTGTTCCCACGGGCGAAGCACAGCGATTACCGGCGAGCACTCTGCCTGCTGGACCCCTACAACATCGATCTGACGTGGGATGTTATAGAGGCGGCGGGGAAGTCGGGATCCGTCGACATGTTCCTGAACTTCATGATCATGGACATCAACAGGAACGCGCTGCGCAAGCGAGTGGAGAAGTCCCTGCAGAGCAAGGTCGACCAGTTAACCCGGCTCGTCGGGGATGAGTCCTGGAAAGAGGCAGGGTATCGTAAAGTAGAGACGCTCTTCGGCGAGGACTACCAGAAAGTATCGAACGAGGAGTTCGCAGAGTGGTTCCGCCAGCGGTTGATCACGAAGGCGGGGTTTAAGCATGTGCCGAAACCGATGCCGATGAAGACGAAGAACAACGCGGTGATCTACTACCTCTATTTCGCGTCGCAGAAGCCTGCCGCACTGAACATCGTCAACGGCATCTTCAAGAAGTACGGGCAACGATAAAGCCATGGCCACCAATTCCCCCATCGAATGGACCGACGCGACCTGGAACCCGGTAACGGGCTGCGACAAAATCAGCCCAGGTTGCAAGCACTGTTACGCCGAGCGGATGGCGAAGCGGCTGAAGGCGGCACGGAATCCCAACTACAAGAACGGTTTTGAACTAACGCTACAGCCACAAATGCTCACCCGTCCGTTGGAGTGGAAAAAGCCGAAGAACATCTTCGTCAACTCGATGAGCGATCTCTTCCACGTCGATGTTCCCCTGGAATACATCCAACAGGTTTTCGACGTAATGAACCAGGCGAACTGGCACCAGTATCAGGTGTTGACCAAGCGCGCTGAGCGGGTCCACGAATTGAGTAAACATCTGAAATGGGCTCCGCATATTTGGATGGGCGTGAGCGTCGAAAGCGAGAAGTACCTCGACCGCATCAATCACCTGCGGAAGACCGGCGCGCATGTGAAGTTTCTTTCGCTAGAACCGTTGCTCGGCCCGCTTCCCAAGATGAACCTGCGCGGAATCGACTGGGCAATTGTCGGCGGCGAATCGGGACCAGGCGCGCGCCCTATGGACGAAGAATGGGTGCTCGACATCCGTGACCAATGCCTTCGGGCAAACGTCGCTTTCTTCTTCAAGCAATGGGGCGGTGTGTTTAAGAAAAAGACTGGACGCGAGTTGGAAGGCCGGACCTGGGACCAGATGCCGGAGCTCGCGGTTATTTCTTGATGTCGCGCTGGGTAGTCCACTGCAAGAAAGAGCCTTACGACGTCTACATCGGGCGCGCGGTTCCGAGGAGTGGTTTCAAGGCATCTATCTGGGGCAATCCGTTCAAACTCGGGAAAGACGGGACGCGAGAAGAAATCATGGCGAAGTACCGCGCATGGTTGCCTACTCAGCCTGATTTGATGGCGCGTCTACCCGAGCTGAAGGGGAAAATCTTGGGGTGCTGGTGTGCGCCGGAGGCGTGCCACGGCGACATACTCTCAGAGTTCGCAAATCGCTAAAACCTCCCGGGGTGTGTGCTCTATTTGTGCTCGATCTCTTGTAGGAAGCCAAGTGCGGATACCGGCGAAAACGCCACCGCCAGATAGTGGTCCAGGAAAAACGCAATGTCCTGTGTTTGCAATTTACCGTCGTCTTCCCAAGCTGAACGTCAGCGCGCTTTCCAAGTCCAGAACCCGGCCGCAAGGTTCGGCGCCCGCAACGGACGTACTTCGACAGCATCAGCACGGGGCACACTCTTTGCACACGGAATTGGAGTCGTCAAACTGTAAACGCAAGAAGCCGCTCGATCGCCGACGCCGCAATTACTGATCGAAGCGAATCAGTGTCAATAGGCGCCGGCGTCCGGCTCCGTTCTTGACCGATTCGCCAGGATTACTCTTGAGAAACGCCGAATGGGTGAGAAGTCGCTTAGTATCCCGTTGATGTGCGCCGTCCTGTCCTGATCAGCCTCTCTCTCTCTCTCGAGAAAAGCCGTTCTGCAGATGATCGCCTCGCCGGTATCGCAGGCGCAGCGATAAAATAGAGCGGGATCTGGTCATGAAGCGGCTAATCTTGCTCCCCTGCCGGGCCGCTTTCAATCAGATCGAGCTTGACTATTGAGATGCCTATGCCCACTCGTGATCTCATTCGCGCTTCCGAAATCGCAGATTGGTGTTTTTGCCGAAGATCCTGGTATTTGAGCGCCCGCGGCGTCGGCCCCAACCTGGTGCAAATTGAGAAGAGGCAGGCCGGCGTTGACTATCATCAGCAGCATGCTCACCGTGTGGATCAAGCCCGGGGCGTAATGAATGGCGCAACTCGCACTCTGCTCGTTGCCGTGGTGCTTGCTGCGGCCTACTGGTTTTGGACCCACGCGCGCTGAAATGGACCGGAATCGATGTTCTTCCTCATCGCCCTCATCACCGCTGCCTTGGCATGGTTCGTGGGGCGCGGACTGTTCGCGCGAACCGGCCTCCCCACGCGAGACATTCTCTACGCGGACGTCGGCAGCACCTTTCCACAGCCCGCACCTCTCGTATCCAACCGCTATCGCCTCAGCGGAAAGCCGGATTACCTGGTTCGGGTCAGAGACGGCATCGCTCCGGTCGAGTTGAAATCTAGCCGCTCTCCCTCGTCCGGCCGCCCCTATGACGGTCACCTCTTCCAATTGGCGGCCTACTGTCTGCTCGTTGAAGATGTTTGCGGGGTCTCGGTCCCTTATGGACTGGTCCGATACGAGGATCGCACCATCCGTGTCGAGTATACTCCGTCGCTACGTGCAAGCCTGATTGCGCTTCTTGACGAAATCCGAACGGCCAAACGCGATGGGGAATGCCACATCAACCACAATCAACCCAGCAAATGCCGGTCTTGCGGTTTCCGTTCTGTTTGCGGAGAGGGTCTGATTTGAGCGCCCTACTCGCCAAGCAACGGCTCGGCTTTAGGCTGCACGCTGTGTGTGCTCGTTTCGCCGGCATGGTCAGGCAGACCGTTACGGCCAATCCAGAGCTCTTCCTGCCGGTATTTTTGCTGTTCGTCTGGCAGATCACGGCGATCGCGGTGAAGCCGCAGACCCTTGGGCTCGCCCTGCTGATGACGTTGCTCTTATTGGTTTATGCCTATCGCGTGCTCGGAAAGACGCCCTGGCTTCGTCGTTTAGGCTGGGTGTCCCCGCGTCAAGGGTTCTGGCTCTATAGCGTTCTTGCCGGCCTTGCGTCCAGCGCTGGCGTCTGGTCGATCGCCAGATCGTTTCACGAATCCCTGGGTGGTGTTCCTCCCCCTCATCGAGTCCTCTTGGCCAGCGCATCCGGACCAATGCTGGAGGAAATGCTTTTTCGAGGCCTGCTCTTCTGGCTGGTCTTCGAGCTTCTGAGCCGCTGCCGCGTTTCGAAGCTCGCCGCCGTAAGCGCGACGATTCTCGTCATCGCCGTAGGCTTCGCTTTCTCTCACGCTGGCAGGACTGGCCTCAGCCTCTACACAACAATTCTCACTGGGATTGCATTTGGC
>Ga0302325_10025706_pt1 | contig 12235 bp, 9 predicted proteins | sample Palsa_T0_2_FD_201948 | JGI IMG/M metagenome (GOLD analysis project Ga0302325, IMG submission 201948) | Peat permafrost microbial communities from Stordalen Mire near Abisko, Sweden - Palsa_T0_2 | ecosystem: Environmental > Terrestrial > Soil > Palsa > Peat permafrost | place: Sweden: Abisko...
TGGAAAATTCGAAAATGGTGCCACAGTTGCAGCCGCCGCCGCCCTCGAATGTAGTCCCGTAAAGATTTCCGGCCGGATCCATGATCAGGCCGCCGCTGGGGAACGCGCCGTCGTTTCCGCCCTGAAAGGAATAAAGCACGGATTCGGTGCCGTCCGCCGCCAGCTTGAAAAGCGTGCCGCAACCTAGCCCGCCGTTGCACGCGCCACCCCCTTCATGGGTCATGCCGTACAGATTGCCCGATGAATCCGCGATCAGGCTTCCCGACGGCGTCTGGCCGTCACTTCCTCCATTGAAGTCATACAGCACCTTGAACGTGTTCGCTTGCGCCGCGCCAAACGAAGCACATACAGCCAGCGCGACCGCGCAAGCAAACGTGAATCGATTGATGAAATCGGGCATTCGAAACATCGCTGCCTCCTTCCGTGTCGGTTCATTTCTGTGAGTACAACGCGCGGTCTGACGCCAATGAAAACGCCGGAAGACTAGCCGACAATTCCGCGCACTGTCACTCGTTATTCTTCGCCGAGACGCGGGAAGCATGGAGTTTTCCGCCAGCGTTTTCCCGTGCGGCGATTCCTCTATGCGACGCCATGGGATAATGTCCTTGGATGTGACAAAACGGCTGCCGTCGACAAGGATCCAAAACCATGCGCATCGCCATTGTCGGAGCCGGCGCCATCGGCGGATGGCTTGCGGCGCGTCTCGCGCAAACGAGCGCAGAGGTTTGCGTGCTCGCGCGCGGGCGTACGCTTGAAGCGATAAAGCATAATGGCCTTGTGCTGACGGAGAACGGGAAAACCGTCGTCGCACGCATTCACGCGAGCGACCGGCCGGAATCGCTCGGCGAACAGGATCTCGTCATCGTTGCCGTGAAGGGACACGCGCTCGCAGGCGTTGCACCTGCGATCGCCCGGCTTCTCGGGCCCGACACCGCAGTGCTGCCGGCAATGAACGGGGTCGGCTGGTGGTTTTCGCAAGGACTCGGCGGCACGCTCGACGGTATGGCGATGTCCGCGGTCGATCCGGATGGCACCATCGCACGTCACATCCCGCCGTCGCGTGTCATCGGCTGCGCGGTGCATGCATCGTCGTCCGTCGCGGAACCGGGACAGATCGCTCACACCCACGGCAACCGGCTGATTATCGGCGAACCCAACGGACGCGAAAGCACGCGCCTCGCGCGAGCGGCGGACGCACTGCGCGCGGCCGGACTCGATGTGACGATCAGCCGGCGCATCCAGCAGGACGTCTGGTACAAGCTCTGGGGCAACATGACCATGAACCCGATCTCCGCGCTCACCTGCGCGACGGGCGATCTCATTCTTGGCGACGCGCTGGTCACGACACTTATTCTCTCGGTGATGGCCGAAGCAAAGGAAGTGGGCGCGCGCATCGGCTGTCTCATTGCGGAGAGCGGCGAAGACCGCATGGCGGTGACGCGAAGGCTTGGCCGCTTCAAGACTTCGATGTTGCAGGATGTCGAGGCGGGGCGCGCGCTCGAAATCGATGCGCTGCTCGCCGCTCCTCGCGAAATCGCGCAAAAGGCCGGCGTGGCGACACCGCACATGGACGCGCTTCATGGCCTGATCCGCCTGTTCGATGCCGTACGGCAGGAAGCCCGGCGATGATCCGAGCGGGGACGCAACATCGATCCCGCAAACGCGAACGGACACCATCGCGCGGTCCCGGCGCGACAATTCCACCATCGGCCTCATGGCCTTCGATTCGTGCTATCAATGCTCCTCGACCGGTAACGGACAGACGCGTTCGAGTCTGAGCTGCGCCGTGTCATTCGGGGGGTTGAAGTCTTGGTTCGCGCGCGAAGAACTTTGACGTTGCTTGCGCAATTGCTGCTGCTGTTACTGGCGCTTATCTGGTGCTGGTTCGATCCTGGCAACAGCATCGCCCGGCAGCGCACATCGGTCTTCGACTATTACCAGTGGCTGAAACCGCGCGCCTACCAGGACGCGCCCGTCCGAATTGTCGACGTCGACGATGCAAGCCTCGCCCGTGTCGGTCAATGGCCGTGGCCACGCAACATCATGGCCACCATGGTCAGGCGACTGCATGACTCGGGCGCAGCAGCGATTGTGTTCGACATCGTGTTCGCCGAGCCGGATCGCACCTCGCCGGCGCAGGTGCTGGCGACTTGGGCCGCCGATGGCGCGCAGGTGGAATCGCTGCGCCACACCTATGCGAATTTGCCGGACCACGATGCATTGTTGGCGAACGCGATCAAGGACGCCGGCAATGTGGTTACGGGCTTCGCCCTGACTGGCGTACCAGGAGGCAGGTCGCCTGCCGTTCGCAGCGGCTTTGCCACGCTGGGGGACGATCCGCGGCCTTTCGTTTCGGATTTTTCGGGGTCCGTCGCCGATCTTCCCGCTATCGAGTCGGCGGCAAAAGGAAACGGCAGCATCAGTCTGACGCCGGACAGCGATTTGGTCATACGTCGGGTACCGCTGGTCGAACGTCTCGGTCAGCAACTCTATCCGACGCTCGCAGCCGAGGCGCTGCGCGTCGCGCAAGGCGCGCACTCGCTGCTGATCAAGGCAACGGGCGCAAGTGGCGAATATGGTTTTGGCAATCAGGTCGGCGTGATCAGCGTCAAAATCGGCGACGTTGTCGTTCCGACGGACGCCACGGGGTCCATGCTGGTCCATTATACGCAGTCCGTGCCGCGGCGCGTCATTCCGGCGTGGCAAGTATTGTCCGATCACTACGACGCATCACAGGTACAGGGCCGGATCGTTCTGATTGGAACCAGCGCGACCGGTCTGCTCGACGTACGGGCATCCCCGCTCAACTCTGCCATGCCCGGAGTCGAGGCGCATGCGCAGGCGCTCGAACAGATGGTGCTCGGACATTTTCTGGAGCGGCCGGACTGGGCGCGAGCGGCGGAATTCTGCTTCGTGCTGATCGTCGGCACGTTGCTGATTCTGCTGCTGCGTATGTTTGGCGCGATACTGACGGGCGTTGTCGGTGTCGCGACCATTGTCGCCGCCTTCGCTGCCTCCTGGTACGCTTATACGTACTACCTGATGCTGTTCGATCCTGTCACGCCGGCAGTGGCGACCTTCTCGGTCTACCTGTCCTCCACGGTCATCGGATATCTGCGCAGCGAGACCGAGAAGCGCACCGTGCGCGACGCGTTTGCGCAGTACCTGTCGCCGGCCCTCGTCGAACAACTGACACGGGATCCCTCGCGTCTCAAGCTCGGCGGCGATTTGCGCGAGATGACGTTCCTGTTCTGCGACGTGCGCGGCTTTACGCGCATTTCGGAACAATTGAAATCCCATCCCCAGGACCTGACCAGGCTTCTCAACCGGTTTCTGACCCCGATGACAGACATCATCCTGGCGCATGACGGCACCATCGACAAATACATAGGCGATTGCATCATGGCGTTCTGGAATGCGCCGCTCGACGATTCCGCGCATGGCAAACATGGATGTGCAAGTGCGCTCGCCATGCTCGATGCGCTCAACACACTCAATGCCGCGCTTGCAAACGAAGCGAAATCCGGCGGCCGAACCCCGAATGCGCTTCAGGTGGGCATCGGCCTCAACACCGGCGAATGCATCGTCGGCAATATGGGCTCGGATCAGCGCTTCGATTATTCCGCGATCGGCGATCCGGTGAATCTTGCGGCGCGCCTGGAAAGTCAGTCGAAGAATTACGGCGTCGATATCGTCATCAGCGAGAGCACTCTGGCGACGATTCCGGGCTGGGCGGCTCTTGAGCTGGACCTCATCGTTGTTCACGGCAAAGAGGAAGCCATTCATATCTACGCATTGCTCGGCGATGAAGCGGCCGGGCGCAGCGCGAGTTTTGCGAAGATCCGCGCGGCCCATGCGGCAATGATCGACGCCTACCGGCAGCAGCGCTGGCAGGATGCGCGCGCCGCGCTTGATCCGTGCCGGTCGCTCGAGCCGCGCCTCGCCGATCTTTACGATCTTTATGCCGAACGCATTGCCGGATTCATGGCAAATCCGCCGCCGCCCGATTGGCGGGGCATCCATGTCGCGGAATCGAAATAATTCGCGAAAATTGACAGTCGTTTCGTCCGGCTGGTAGCTTCGCAGGGCACGCTGCGGCGGCTGCGTGACTGGGGTTGGGGGAAGACATGCAATATTTGCTCGGTCGCAGACTGATCGCGCTGGCGTCCGTCGTGGTCTTCGCGTTCTCGCCATTTGCGAGCCAGATCGCCCTGTCGCAGCAGGGTATCGGCGATGCCCAAGTCGTCGTGAACGACGTCCGCGGCGTGATCGGAAGCAGAGAACCTGTAACCCTGCGCGCCGGCGTCGACGTCTTTGAGAACGAGATCATCCGCACGGGAGACAAGAGCGCGTCCCGCGTCCTCTTTCAGGACAGCACGCATCTTTCGATCGGCGCCGGTTCGGAAGTGACGTTGGATCGCTTTGTCTTCGACCCCAACCCCGCAAAATCACAGGTCGCGCTCTCCATCGCCAAAGGCGTGGTCCGCTTCACGACAGGCAGTCTGCCGAAAAGCGCTTACAAAATCACGACTCCGAGCGCCACCATCGGCGTGCGCGGAACCAGCCTCACTGTCGCCGTCGGAGCGGACGGCGCGACCACGGTGTCCGTCGAGGAAGGTGCCGCACTGGTCAGCGCCGCCGGGCAGACCGTGAGCCTCGATGCCGGAACGTCCACGACCGCAAGCACCGGCTCGCCGCCCTTGCCGCCGGTCGTCACACCAGCAGCATCGTCGCCGCCCGTTTCCGAGATGGACGTTTTGCTGAGCGACAACGATCTGTCGCCGGGCCTTCCCGCCGGTTCCGTTGCCGCCGGACTTATTTCCCAGCCCGTTGCCGTTGGAATTGCGGCCGCCGTCATCGTGACGGTGCTGATTCTGACGGTCAACAACGGCCACGGCAGCACGTCGACATCTGCCGCCCGCTAGGCCCGGCGGGAGGGCGCGCAAACCAACGCGAAGACAGTCGCGGTCTCGGTGCCGTCGGAATCGACGCGTCCATATTCATCGCCGTCAAAAGGCGATAGCCTGACGCAAATGCGAAGAGGCACGACATGACCGCCATGCTTTTCCACAATGCGCGCCTGTTCGATGGCGTGACGACGCACGAGAATGCGAGCGTGCTGGTCGAGGGCGAGCGCATCCGCGAAGTCTCCGATCGTGCGATTTCAAGCGCTTCGGCCGAGCGCATCGATCTGCACGGCCGCACGCTGATGCCCGGCCTGATCGATGCGCATTTCCACGCCTACGCGACGGAACTCGATCTTGGGAAAGCCGAACAGACGCCGCGCTCGCTGCACGCGCTGGAAGCGCATATTCTGCTGGAGAACGCGCTGCAACGCGGCTTTACCACCGTGCGCGATGCGGCGGGCGGCGATTACGGCCTGGCGCGAGCCACCGAACGCGGGCTCATCAAAGGACCGCGCATCTTCTACGCCGGCCGCGCGATCACGCAGACGGGCGGCCATGGCGACACGCGCGCGCCCAGCATGGAGCCCTGCGCTTGCGCGTCGAATGCCATGTCGCATGTGGCGGACGGACCGGACGAAGTGCGCAAGGCCGCGCGCGAGGAGCTGCGCAAAGGCGCCGACCAGATCAAGATATTCGTCTCGGGCGGCATTTCCTCGCCGTCCGATCCGGTGTGGATGCCGCAATTCACCGACGAGGAAATTAAGGCGGCGGTGGCAGAAGCCGCATCGCGGCGTACCTATGTGATGGCGCATGCCTATACGGCGGAATCGATTGCGCGCTCCGTCAAATGCGGCGTGCGCTCCATCGAACACGGCAACCTGATCGACCGCGCGGCGGCGGAGGTGGTGAAGAAGCACGAGGCCTTCGTCGTTCCCACGCTCGTCACCTACGACGCGTTCCACAAATTCGGCGCCGAAGGCGGCGCGCCGGATTATCTGTTGAAGAAACTCGAAGACGTGCGCACGGCGGGTCTGTCGGCCTTGACGATTCTGCAGGAGGTCGGCGTGCAGACCGGCTTCGGCACCGACCTGCTCGGCGAACTTCATGTCCATCAGTCCGAAGAATTCCTCATCCGCGCGCAGGTGATGAAGCCCATCGACATCCTGCGCTCCGCCACATCGGTGAACGCGCGCCTTTTGAACCGCGCGGGCGAACTCGGCATGGTGAAAGCCGGCGCGCTCGCCGATCTCATCGTTGTCGACGGCGATCCGTTACAGGACCTCTCGCTCCTCACCCATCAGGGCGCGCATCTGCCGCTGATCATGAAAGGTGGCGCGATGATGAAGATGGCGATGGGATAGGGCCGCCATGCGGGGCCTCGCAACCGCGCCCGCAACCGCCTCTGCGATGGCACGGACGGCCGTGATGGTGTTGCGGACAGCGCTGGCGACTCTCTCGGCTCTGGCGATTCTGTCGACCGCAACCGCCGAGGCCCACCCGAGACACTTTCGCCCCGAGGTGCTGCCGGCTGTCGTTCTTCCGCCGCCGACGTCGGCGCCGTACCGCATCACGGTCGATGCCGATCCGGCCCATGTGCTCAACCGGTTCTCGCCCGATACCGCGCTCGGCGCGGCCGTGGACGGGGTGCCATACCATGCGGTGCCCGAAATCTACACGCCGTCCAATATCGGCCAAATGCTGGGGGCGGGATTCGGCCCCGTCAGTTATCGTCTGTATACGGAACTGTCCGTCCAGGACTGGCACTGGAATCCGGTCGGCACATTTTCCGAACCGGGCGGGCAGGGCTATTGGACGGGCAGCGCCACGCCCGGCGAGCCGATCGTCGACAGTTACGGCTATCGGCTGCCGCGGCGCGGCTTTACGCACGATCAGGGCAACGACGACAATTTTTCCCGGCTCGACGACGGCGATCTTTCGACGTTCTGGAAAAGCAATCCCTATCTTGCCAATGCCTATACGGGCGATCCCGATACGGCGCATCCGCAATGGGTGCTGTACGACCTCGGCGCGGCAAAGACGGTCAACGCCGCGAGACTTTGGTGGGCCGCGCCCTATGCCGTTCAATATGCCGTCCAATACTGGACGGGCGACGATCCCATCTACGATCCCGGCCATGGCCTGTGGGTGAACTTTCCAAAGGGCCTGGTGCTGAACGGCAATGGCGGGACCGTGACGCTGTCGCTCGGCAACGCGCGCGGGAACGAGCGCTATCTGCGCGTCGTGATGTGGCAAAGCTCCGGCACCTGCACGACACCGGGCAGCACCGATCCCCGCGATTGCGTGGGCTACGCGATCGACGAAGCGGGCTTCGGCACGATCAGCAACGGCAACTTTATCGATCTCGTCAAACACAGGCCGAACCGCAGGCAGACGGTGACCTATGCGTCATCCGTCGATCCCTGGCATCAGCACTCCGATCGCGTGCGCAATCAGGAGCAGCCGGGATTCGACATCGTATTTCAGAGCGGCATTACGCGCGGCATCCCGGCCACGGTGCCGATACCGATGTTGTACAGCACGCCAGGGAACGCGGCTGCGGAAATCCGTTATCTCGAAACGCAGGGTTACGCTCTGGCGCGTGTGGAAATGGGCGAAGAACCGGATGGGCAATATGTTACGCCGGAGGACGATGCGGCGCTCTATGCCCAGTTTTCCGACGCGCTGCACGCCGTCGATCCCGGCCTTCAACTGGGCGGCCCGGTTTTCCAGAGCAATCTGTCGGACGTGAAGGCCTGGGCCGACAGCCCTGGCGGCGAGACATCGTGGACGAAACGTTTCGTCGCCTATCTGCAGGCGCATAATCATTTAAGCGATCTCGGCTTCTTTTCCTTCGAGCACTATCCATTCGGGTCCTGCGACAACCGCACCGACGAGGTCAATCTGCTGCGCGAACCGCGGCTCGTTTCGCACATCGTCTCCGTCTGGCGCCACGACGATCTTCCCGCAGGCTTGCCGATGTTCATCACCGAAACGAATTACTCGCAGAACGAGACCGATGCGGCGCAGGAAGTCACCGGCGCCTTGTGGTACGCGGAATTGATGGGCTCGCTGCTGTCGGCCGGAGCCAATGGCGGCTTCTTCTACGAATATGAGCCCATACCGCTCAGTCCGGCCTATCCCTGCCGCGGCTGGGGCAGTTACGGCGTGCTCCAGGGCAACACGCACTATGTCGCCAAAGCGCCGCTCTCGCAGTATTTTGCCGCGCAGATGCTGACGCAGAACTGGAGCGTGCCCGGCAACGGCGAACACAGGCTCTTTGCGGCCAGTATCGGCGGGGGAACATCCTGGGTGACGGCATATCCGCTTGCGCGCCCCGACGGACAATGGTCGCTGCTTCTCGTCAATCGGGATTTCGAGAATGCCCACGCCGTAACGGTGCAATTCGATACGACGGCCGGCACGCAATGGTTTTCCGGCAGCGTGGCGCAGACCCAGTTCGGACCCGCGCAATATGGGTGGATCGTCGATGGCCCGCACAGCCATCCCGATCCGGACGGACCCACGTCGATGCGCAGCGTGTCGTCGGGCCCGGGCGCGCGTTACGATCTGCCGCCGGAAAGCCTCACCGTGCTGACGGGATCGGTGGGTGCGCGATAGGTACCGCGTCGCGCGCCGCAGCCAGCGACCGTCCGCGCATGCACATCCGCGCAATCGCCACACGTTCCGCACCGCACGCGCAAGACATTCTTGCCGGCCGATTTCCGCGGCTGCTTTGAGGGTGACGATATTCGCGGTATGCTTGCGAAAACCGGACGAGCGGGGCGAAGATGCGCAGGGCGATGGCAGCGGCGGTCACGGCGGGCCTGGCGTTTTCCACGGCGGCACGCGCGCAGACCGAGACCATTTTGTGGAGTCTGCCGCCGGCCTCGTTTCCCTATGCGGGTCTCGCATTCGATGCCAAGACCACCAGCCTTTTCGGCACCGCGGTGATCGGCGCCGGCGGAAACGGTTACGGCTTTGCTTTCAGCCTCGTCGATACGAACGGCACGTGGCAGCCGACGCTTCTGCACACATTCGTGGGCGGCAATGACGGCGAATATCCCTATGGCGGCCTGGTCCAGGTTTCGAAGGACACCCTGTATGGCACGACCACCAGCGGCGGCAGCGCCAATGACGGCACGGTGTTCAAACTGACGCAGCATGGTTCGTCATGGAAGCACACCGTGATTCACAGCTTCGACGGGCACGACGGCTACCAGCCCTATGCCGATCTCATCTTCGACAAGAAGACGGGCGAAATTTATGGCACGACGTCTGGCGGCTCCAAGGGCAATGGCGGCTGCGGCAACGTGTTCGAAGTCTCGTCCACCGGCACGTTCAGCGTGATCTACAGCTTTCAGGGCGGCAATGACGGATGCGGACCCTATGCGCCCGTGCGCCTGGATGCGAAGGGCCGGCTTTTCGGCGTGACGTACAATGGCGGCACGAACGGCTACGGCACCGCGTTCATGCTGCAGAAATCGAAAGGAGACTGGACGGAATCCGTGCTCTACGCCTTCGGCTCGTTCGACGGCGATGGCCTCTATCCGAACGATCTCGCCCTCGACCCGAAGACCGACGCGATCTACGCGGTCACCGAGCTCGGCGGCCAGGACTTCGACGACGGCGCGGTTGTCGGGCTGACCGAGACGAACAATGTCTGGCAGGAGAGCGTGCTCTATTCGTTCGGAGCCGAGGGCGGGCCGGACGGTATCGCGCCGCAGGGCATCGCGCTCGATACCGCAACCGGGGTACTCTACGGCACGACGCAAAATGGCGGCGAGTCCGATGCGGGCACGGTGTTCGCGTTGAACAACATGGGCACTGCGTGGACCGAGACGCAGCTCTATGCCTTCAACAGCGGCGGCGCGTGCTGCGACGGATCCGAGCCGCGCTCGCGGCCGACTCTTAATCCCACTACAGGCGCTCTCTTCGGCACCACCAGCGAGGGCGGCTGCAGCGGCGACAACAGTTGCGGCACGGTCTACCAGATCGTGCCGTAACGGCGTTCGCGCGATGGCCCTGATCGTTTTCTTCCGGGGCATCAATGTCGGCGGACACCGGTCTTTCCGCCCGAGCGTGCTTGCCGAAGACCTTCGCAACTACGACACGGTGAACGTGGGCGCCGCCGGCACGCTTGTGGTGCGCAAGCCCGGCTCGCGCGCGAAGTTTCTCGCCGAATTACGGCGCAGGCTTCCGTTCGAAGCGATCGTCGCCGCCTGCGACGCCAGCGATCTCATTCGGCTGGAGGCGGACGATCCGTTCGGCGCCGCGCCATCGCCGGCGGATGTCGTGCAGTTCGTCAGCATCCTGGCGAAACCGCCGCGCCGCGCGGTTTCGCTTCCGCTTGTTCTGCCCGAAGACGCAGAGTGGCTGGTGCGGATCGACGGCGCACGCAATCGCCTCGTCTATGGGACGTACCGCCGCCGCATGAAGACGATCGGTTGTCTCGGCCGAATCGACACGCTCTTCGGCGCGCCGGCGACGACGCGCAGCTGGACCACGATACGCACGGTCTTGCGGATTCTGAAGGCGCGCAGGCCCCATCCGGAATAATTGCGGCCGCGTGGCGCACGCATTCCACCCTTGCCTTTGTTTGCCGGGAGGCTCATTGGGAGGGCGTCCGGCGGGCGCGATGGCATGCCCCGCCCCGGATTCGTATCAGCCCACGCAATGTCCGGGAATGTATCGTGATGCAACCGTCGAACACGGCGCACGGCTCTGCCGCATCGACCGCGATGGCCGCCGTCATCGATCGCGTGATCGTCTGGGTCGGCTCGCCCGCGTCTCTCGCCTTTCACACGGTCGTATTCGCGGCCAGTTTCGCAGCGCCGCTTTTCGGCCTCATCGGCTGGAGCCTGATGCTGCTGGTGCTGACGACCGTGGTGTCGCTCGAGGCGATTTATCTGGCGATCTTCATCCAGTTCAGCGTCAACCGTCAGGCCGCGAGCCTCAGGGGCGTCGAGGAAGACGTCGAGAGCATTCAGGAGGACGTCGAGGAGATCGGCGAACATGTCGAGGGCCTGAAAGAGGACGTCGAGGAAATCCAGGAGGACATCGGCGAAATCACCGAGGATGCCGCCGAGGACCTGCGCAAGAAGACCCAGTCCGAAATGCTCGAAACGCTGACCAACGACGTGAAGGCGATGCTGAAGCATCTGGAATCGCTGAAGACGGCCGGCAGCGGGCCGGCGTGACGCCGCGGGCATGAGCGAACAGGTCGCCTGCGCGGATTGCGGCGCGCGCTTTGCGTGCGATCCGTCGGGCGCGTGCTGGTGCAAGATGCTGCCGCCCATGCCGGTGCCCGATGGGGCGAAGGCATGCCTCTGTCCCGACTGCCTGGCTGCGCGCGCGGCCCATCGCGACGAGGGGATTCGCGTGCTACGAAACGCGCGAAGTGCGTCGTCATAGCCTCACAGGAAAGACCCATGCGTATCGCAATCCTCTCGTTGGTACTGGCCTTTACGTCGTCGGCAGCCATGGCCCAGCCGAACGTCGCCATCTCGCCGCCACCGCCCGCCATGTGGAAATGTTCCGATTTCCAGCACAACGCGGACGGTTCGTGGTCTCCCCGCCATGCCGTCAGGGTGAACGGCGTGACGATGGGGCCCGGTGTCGCGTTCAGGGCCGGCGTGGGCTTTGGCGGAGTCGATCTCGCCGCCACGCTCAATCAGCGATGCGCGGGCCGCTAGCAGCGGCTTCAAACACATGAGGACGCGTTAGCGCATGTGCGGGAAGTTCACGTCCATGGCGTCATGGGCGGAGGTTGTCGCGTTCTCGCAACCGCTGATCGCGCGCACGGGCGAGGGCTCCAACGACCGGCGCGTCGTCTTCCGGCCGATGAGCGATCTGCCGGTCATCGTCTTCGACCGCGAAACGCAGAGCCGGAAAATCGTCTGGATGCGATGGGGCTTCCCGCATCCGAAGAATCCGAAAATCCCCCAGCCGATTCATGCCCGCGCGGAATCCATCGCGGAGACCAAGGCGTTTCGCGGCGCATTCCTCGACGGGCAGCGCGGCATCGTGATCATGTGCACGTTCAACGAGTGCAGGGAGGTCACGCCTTCGAAGACCGAACAGTGGACCATCGATCCCGGCGACAGCATGCCGCGCGGCTTTGCCTTCGTGTGGCGGCGGTTCGAACCGGAAGGTTATCCCGCGCCGTTGCTCGCCTGCGTCATGGTGACGGTGCCGGCGAACAAGCTGATCCGCGACGCGATCATGCAGGACGTGGACGACCCGCGCATGCCGGCGACCCTCGAAGATGCGGACTGGTCGACGTGGCTCGGCGAAATTCCGGTGACGTCCGACGAAGCGAAGACGGTCCT
>Ga0302325_10025709_pt1 | contig 12234 bp, 9 predicted proteins | sample Palsa_T0_2_FD_201948 | JGI IMG/M metagenome (GOLD analysis project Ga0302325, IMG submission 201948) | Peat permafrost microbial communities from Stordalen Mire near Abisko, Sweden - Palsa_T0_2 | ecosystem: Environmental > Terrestrial > Soil > Palsa > Peat permafrost | place: Sweden: Abisko...
GCGTGGCGAAGGCCGGGCTCGAGTCCTGCGCCCGTTACCTCGCCCGCGACCTGGGCGCCCGCGGCGTGCGGGTTAACCTGGTGGCGGCCGGCCCGCTGCGCACCATGGCCGCCAAGTCCATACCCGGATTCGAGCGGTTCGAGGACGTATGGTCTCACCGGGCGCCGCTCGGCTGGAACATCACCGATCCGGAGCCGACCGCGCGAGCCTGCGTGGCGCTGCTTTCCGACTGGTTCCCCGCGACCACCGGTGAGATTGTCCACGTCGACGGCGGCGTGCACGCGGTCGGCGCCTGATGGCCGAGTTCGTTCTTACCCTTTCCTGCCCGGACCGGGTCGGTATCGTGCACGCCGTCGCCGCCTATCTGCACGGGGCGGGCTGCAACGTGCTCGACAGCCAGCAGTTCGCGGACCGGACCGGACCGGGCTCGAGCCGGTTCTTCATGCGGGTGCACGTGGAGACCTTGCCTCCGGCGCCCGCCTCGGCCGCCGACCTTTACTCCGGGTTCACCTCGGTAGCGGCCGAGTTCGGCATGGAGTGGGAACTGCGTGACACCGCGGTCCTGCCACGGGTGCTGATCATGGTGTCCAAAGCTGGCCACTGCCTGAACGACCTGCTGTACCGGCGCGCGGCGGAGTCGCTGCGCATCGAGATACCGCTGGTCGTCGGCAATCACGATGACCTGGCGCCGCTCGCGGCCGCGCACGGCGTCGCGTTTGAGCATGTACCGGTCGGCAGCGAGCCGCTATCTGTGCAGCGGGCCGAAGGCCGGGTGCTCGACCTGGTCAGCGAGCTCAACATCGACTTCGTCGTGCTGGCCCGCTATATGCGCATCTTGTCACCGGAGCTGTGCGCGAAGATGGAGGGCCGCATCATCAACATCCACCACTCGTTCCTGCCCAGCTTCAAGGGATCGCGGCCCTACCACCAGGCCCACGCGCACGGCGTGAAGCTGATCGGCGCGACCGCGCACTACGTCACCGCTGACCTTGACGAGGGCCCGATCATCGAGCAGGAAGTCGCCCGGGTGGATCACACCAGCAGCCCTGAAGACCTCGCGGCGATTGGCCGGGACGCCGAGCGGGTCGCCCTGGCCCGCGCCGTGCGCTGGCACGCCGAGCACCGCGTGCTGCGGCACGGCCGGCGCACCGTCATCTTCAAGTAACCGTCGCGGCGGCCACGCTCGGCCCCGACGGTCGTGCCATCTCATCAGCTGAGAAGATCGGCATCACCAAGCGGCCATTGTTTTCGATGCGTTATGAATTGATAGTCAATTCGTTACTTTCTCGGCCCGATAGGCGCGCGGCCAAGGAGCGAGGCGATCTTCAGGTCGTCGGCCCTCGCAGTCTGAGGCGGTTAGACCGCCATTCACGGCCCAATCCGCTGTCTTTCCGGTCCCCGGTTTAGCGCGGCCTGGCGCGGGGTTTATGGTGTTTCACTAAGCAGTCGGCCGCGCAGCAGCGTGCCGGCGGCCCAGCCGAGCCGAGCCTGCCAAGGATGCCGGAGGAAAATGCCGGCACAAGGTTACGATTTGTCTACACATTGCTAAACAGTTACGCTTGGTAGCCACTAATAGGGGCATGCTCCGATGTACCGGGGGCAACACCAAGCGTGGCGTGGGTGATGTTCTTGGCGGAGACGGAAGCCAGAGGCGAAGATTCTGCGGCGAGACGGCTTCCGCGCGGCAAGCCTTCACCGTGCTGAGGCTAGTGTGGTCAACGAGACAGATGTTACAGAAGACGACAGATCCTGAAATATCCGGATGGTAGCCATGACACGGCGGGACGTTGCCTCCAGGGGATTGATGGCAAGTTGTGACATTTTTGGCGAGAGATCGATGCAATATGGCACTTACGCTTCCGCTAACTCATAACACCGGTAGCTCACCGGCCGGCTCGCGATGAGGCGGTACGGATGTGCCGGCGAAACGGGCCGTAATCGGTCGGGGGGTTACTGCAACGCCGGTACCCCGGCGACGGTGCGGAGCGGATCACCGGCGACCTGCGAGAAAGAAGGGCGACACTCTGATGACCCCAGGACGGACCAAAGGCGCGACGAGCGCAAGGAGGGAGGGGCGATGATTACGTTCAGCAAGAAGCGCATCGGCGCGCTTGCCGTGGCCGTGGCCAGCGTGACCGCTCTGGCCGCCTGCAGCAGCAGCGGCAGCGGCAGCGCCAGCCCGACCTCGACCGCCGCCGCGGGGGGGGTGACCCAGCCCGGCTCTATCGGTGTGATCCCGGCCGCGGGGACCGCCTCCGGGAAGGCCGGTTCAATCTCGTTCGGGTACCTGGCGGCTGACGCGCCCAACTGGATCATGCCGGTCATCCCCGGCGCCGACAACTCGGTCTACAACACTTTCGTCTTCCAGTGGCAGCTGTGGACGCCGACGTGGTTCACGTGGAACGGCTCCAGCCCGGCCGTCGATGCCGCGCTGAGCGTGGCCAACACGCCCACGTGGTCGAACGACGACAAGACGATGTCGATCTCGTTGAAGCCCTGGAAGTGGTCGAACGGCCAGACGGTCGGCTCCAAGGACCTCGAGTTCACGATCGATGAGATCAAGGCCGCGGTCAAGGAATCCCCGGACGACTGGGCTAACTACGTGCCCGGCTACTTCCCCGACACGATCACCAGCATGTCGACGCCGAACGCCCAGACGCTGGTGATCAACATGTCCAAGTCGGTCAACCCGACCTGGCTGGAAGAAGACATCCTCGACGTCCCGATCATGCCTGCCGTGTGGGCCAAGGCTTCCGCGAGCGGATCGACCCTGGACTTCACCAACACGTCGAACGCGAAGAAGATCTTCGACTTCCTCACTGCGGCGTCCAAGTCGGTGTCCTCCTACGCCACCAACCCGCTCTGGCAGGTCGTTGACGGGCCGTACAAGCTGACTGCCTACAACGCCACCACGGGTTCGTTCACCATGGTGCCGAACGCCGACTACAGCGGCCCGCACGTCACCCCCGAGTCCACCTTCGTCGGGGTCCCGTTCACCTCCGACGCGGCCCAGTTCAACGCCATCAAGAGCGGGTCGGTCGATGTCGCCGCCCTCCCGCCGGAGGACAACCCGCAGATCCCCTCGCTCAAGAGCACCGGCTATGACTACTACGGCCTGCCCGCCTGGGGCGACTACTTCGCGGCCTACAACTTCAAGGACAAGACCGGCGATTTCGACAACATCGCCAGCCAGCTCTACTTCCGGCAGGCGATGCAGCACCTGGAGGACCAGGCCGGCCAGATCAAGGCCTTCCTCAACGGGGACGGCGACCCGCTGTACGGTCCGATCGGGGCCTACCCGCAGAGCCAGTTCCTGCCCGCCAACGGTAAGACGAACCTCTACCCGTTCAGCGTCTCCAGCGCGATCAGCGTGCTGAAGGCGAACGGCTGGACCGTCACCCCGAACGGCACCGACACCTGCGCGAAGCCGGGCACTGGCCCGGGTGAGTGCGGGGCCGGCATCCCGGCCGGCACCAAGCTGTCCTTCAACCTGATCTACAACGCCGCCTCGCCGATCACCCAGGAAGTCGAGGACCTGGCCTCCAACGGGAAGGCAGCCGGCATCACGATCAACCTGACGGCCAGCAACTTCAACTTCATCATTAACAACTACACCGACCCGGGATCCCCGGCCAACGTCGACAAGTGGGCCATGATGGACTTCGGCGGGGAGAGCATATCCACCTACCCCACCACCTTCGGGCTCTTCAACACCGGTGGGTCCGGGCAGCTGGGCGACTACAGCACGCCGACCGCTGACTCGCTGATCAACGACTCCATCAGCAGCACCAACCCGGCCGCGGTCACGAACGAGCTGTCGTTCCTTGACTCGAACCTGCCGGTGCTGTGGCAGCCGTTGCGGGACCACGTCTACGTCTGGAAGACGAACGTCTCGGCGACCACGCCGTTGGCGTTCGAGAACCTGACCCAGTACGACCCCACACCGGAATTCTGGTACCTGACCAAGTAGTGGTAGTACGCGTCACCTGCTGGACTGGTCTGTCTCCCGGTGATAAACCGGGAGACAGGCCACCAGCCTGGAAGGAAGGATCCCACCGGTGAGCGCCTACCTGCTGCGCCGGATCGGGACGTCCATCGTCGTCCTGATCGGCATCTCCATCTTCATGTACCTGCTGCTGCACGAGGTCTTCCCCTCGCCGGCCAAGATTGCGCTGGGGCTAAAGGCCACCCCCGCCTCGATCGCCGCCTTTAACAAGCAGAACGGGTACGACCGCCCGGTGATCGCGCAGTACCTGAGCTATATGAACGGCTTGGTGCACGGTAACCTGGGCTACTCCTACGCCGAGAACCAGACCGTGGCCGCCCTGTTCCAGGAGCGCCTGGCCCGCAGCATCTACCTGTCCGGGATATCGCTGCTGCTGGCGATCCTGATCGCCTTGCCGCTGGGCATCTTCCAGGCGGTGCGCCGGAACACGGTCGGCGACAACGTGGCCACCAGCGCGGCGTTCATCCTGTACTCGATGCCGTCGTTCTTCCTCGGGCTCATCCTCATCCAGGTCTTCGCCCTGTCGTTCCCCATCCTGGGCTTCGAGGCGAGCCAGTCCACCTCGATCTGGGTCGTGATCGGCGACTGGCACGACATGCTCCTGCCGATCCTGACCCTTACGCTGATCACCGTGGCCAACTTCTCCAGGTATATGCGGTCCTCGTCGATTGACGTGCTCGCCCAGGACTACATCAAGGTGGCGCGGGCCAAGGGCCTGCCTGAGCGCCTGGTCCTGCTGCGGCACATGGTGCGGAACGCGTCCCTGCCGATGGTCACCCTGGTCGGGCTGTTCCTCCCCGCGCTGCTGGCCGGGAACCTGATCACCGAGACCCTGTTCAACTTCGAGGGCCTCGGCCTGCTGTTCTATACCAGCCTCGGCAAGGAGGATTACCCGGTGCTGCTGGCCTACACGCTGGTCGGTGCCGTCTTCGTAGTCCTGGGCAACTTCGTGGCGGACATCGCGCTGACCGTCGCGGACCCGCGTATCCGGCTGGCCTGACCGGCCGGCGGCAAGGAGGCAATCGTGGCAGCAGGAAGACAGGCGTCGCTCCCGCCGCTCGACACGACCCGTGCCCCCGAGGGCGGCGAGGTCGGCGCGGTCCAGAGCGGGTGGCGGCTGGCGCTGCGCGAGTTCGTGAGGAACAGGCTGGCCGTCGCCGGCATCGGCATCCTGCTGTTCTTCGTGGTTTTCTGTTTTCTGGGGCCGCTCGTCTATCACGCGAACCTGCTGGACGTGAACCTGATCAACGCGCATGACCCGCCGGGCGCCGGTCATCCGCTCGGCGCGGACGTCAACGGCTTCGACGTTCTCGGCGAGCTGATGAAGGGCGGCCAGGCCGCACTGGAGATCGGTTTCTTCGCCGCGTTCGTCGCGATTACCATCGGCGCGCTGGTCGGCGCGGTCGCCGGGCTGGCCGGCGGGATCGTCGACACCGTGCTGATGCGCATAGTCGACATATTCCTGTCGGTGCCGTTCCTGTTCGTGGTGCTCATCCTGGCGGCCAGGTACGGCGCGTCGGTGCTGTCCCTGTCGCTGGTCATCGGCGGGTTCTCCTGGCAGGTGCCGGCCCGGCTGGTGCGCGGCGAGGTGCTCACGATCAGGGAACGCGATTTCGTCCTGGCCGCGCGCACCGCGGGCACCCGCAGCTGGCGGCTGATCCGCAAGCACCTGCTGCCGAACTCGGTCGGCGTGATGGTCGTCAACGTGACCTTCCAGGTGGCCGACGCGATCCTCGCAGTCGCCTACATAGGCTTCCTCGGCTTCGGCCTGCACTACCCCAACCTGGACTGGGGTGACATGATCTCTGATGGCGTCGGGTACATGCAGGACGGCTACTGGTGGCTGATCTACCCGGTCGGCATCTGCATCGTGCTGACCGTGATGGCGCTCAACTTCATCGGCGACGCGCTCCGTGACTCCCTGGACGTGCGGCTGAGGCGCCGTTAGGACCCGTCTGCGTCGGGTAGCAAGCTTGTACAGCCATCACAACGAGAGGTAGCGGCCACATGGCCCCAGTCCTTGAGATCGAGAACCTGTCGACGCACATCAAGCTGACCAGCTCCGTGGTGCAGGCGGTCGGCAACATCGACATGCGCGTCGAAGCCGGGGAAACCCTCGGCATCGTGGGGGAGTCCGGCTGCGGCAAGTCCATGACCGGGCTGTCGATCATGGGGCTGCTGCCGCCCGGCGGGTCCATCGTCGGCGGCTCGATCAAGCTCGACGGCCGCGAACTCGTCGGCCTCAGGCAGGAGGAACTGCGGCAGGTCCGGGGCAACGAGATCGCGATGATCTTCCAGGATCCGCTCACCTCGCTCGACCCGACCAAGACCATCGGCTACCAGGTGGCCGAGCCGGTCCGGCTGCACCGGGGCGTGTCCAAGTCCGACGCTATGGACCGGGCGATGGAGGTGCTGTCCCTGGTCGGGCTGCCTAAGCCCAAGGAGCGGCTGGGAGATTACCCGCACCAGCTATCCGGTGGCCTGCGGCAGCGGGTGATGATCGCCATGGCGCTGGCCAACGAACCGAAGCTGCTCATCGCCGACGAGCCGACCACGGCCCTCGACGTCACCATCCAGGCGCAGATCCTCGCCCTGCTCAAGGACCTGAAGGAGCGCCTGGGCATGGCCATGCTGCTGATCACGCACGACATGGGCGTGATCGCCGGGCACGCCGACCGAGTCAACGTCATGTACGCGGGCCGGGTGGTGGAAACCGCCGAGGTGCACGAGCTCTTCACTGAGATGCATCATCCCTATACCCAGGCCCTGCTCGCGTCTATTCCCCAGCTCGACCAGGATGCCAGCAAGGCGCTGCACGCCATTCCCGGCCTGCCGCCCGATCTGTCGCACCCGCCGCAGGGCTGCCGGTTTGCGGCCAGGTGTTCCCGGGCCTCGGACAAGTGCCGCACCGACGAACCCTCGCTATCCGGCAAGACCTACGAGCACAGGTTCTCCTGCTGGCACCCGGTAGATGGGCCGCTGGCGCTGGCCGTGATCGGCGCGAGCGGGCCGGACGCGGCGAGCACCGGCCTGGCTGGCTCGGACACTGAGAGCATGCGGGAAGCTTCCGCCAGCGACAAGGTCGGTCTCGCCGACGACGCCCCGCTGGCGGACGTCGCGTCGGCGAGCAGGCAAGTTCCCGAGGAAACCCGGCAAGCCGAAGCCATCGTGGTGGCGGCCGGCCTCGAGGTGACGGCCGACGGCCGGCTCGAGGTGGCGGCACGCAAGGTCGAGGCGGTCGCGGCGAACGGCGACGGCATCGCCCCGCTGCTCGAGCTGCGCCACCTGGTGAAGGAATTTCCCATCACCGCGGGCGCGGTCCTGCAGCGAAAGGTGGGGGCCGTCCACGCCGTGTCGGACGTGTCCTTCTCGGTGCCGGCCGGAACCACGTTCGGCCTGGTCGGCGAGTCGGGATGCGGCAAGACCACGATCGGCAAGCTAATCGTGGCACTGGAGAAGCCGAACTCCGGCTCGGTCACGCTCGCCGGCGTGGACGTCTCCAAGCTGCGGGGCGGCGACTTGCGGCGCAAGCGCCGCGACCTGCAGCTCATGTTCCAGGATCCGCACTCCTCGCTCGACCCGAGGATGCGGGTCGGAGCGATTATCGGAGAGCCCCTGGCCATCCAGCACCTGGGCGGCAAGCGGGCCCAGCGGGACCGCGTGTTCGAACTGCTCGGCGAGGTCGGCCTGCCGCGGACCGCGGTGGAGCGCTACCCGCACGAGTTTTCCGGCGGCCAGCGGCAGCGCATCGGGCTGGCTCGGGCACTCACCCTGAACCCGAGGCTCATCGTGGCCGACGAGCCGGTCAGCGCGCTCGACGTGTCGATCAGGGCGCAGGTGCTGAACCTGATGAAGCGCCTGCAGTCCACGCATGGCCTGACCTACGTGGTGATCTCGCACGACCTGGCGGTGGTCAAGTACATGGCCGACCAGATCGGCGTCATGTACCTGGGCAAGCTGGTCGAGCTCGGCTCCGGGCAGGACATCTACGAGCGTGCCGCGCATCCCTACACGGCGGGCCTGATCGCCACCATCCCAGTGCCCAAGCCGACCGCGGAGCGGGCCAAGAAGGGCGCCGCGATCAGGGGCGAACTGCCCAGCCCGGTGAACCCGCCGTCCGGGTGCAGGTTCCGCACCAGGTGCCCGTTCGCGCAGGAACGCTGCGCGGCCGAGGAGCCCATGTTGCGCTCCTTCGGCCCCGGCCACGTCGCGGCCTGCCACTTCCCGCTGCAGAGCGCGTACAGCGCGGACGCGGACAGCCCCGCCATGACCAGCACGGGGGACCCGCTGCTCTAGTCACCTCGGGACGCGCCGAGGCAGCGGATCGGCACCGATCTCCTGCGATGCTCTTGCTCTGCGAGCCGATGATGCCGATACTCCATTCATGGGAGGGTCGACGGCGGACACGCCCACAACGCCCGAATTTCTCCGTGTCTCCGACGCGGATCGCGATCACGCGGTGAACGAGCTCAGAGATGAGTTCGTCGATGGCCGTCTCTCGCACGAGACCTTCGTGTACCGCATGCAGACCGCTCTCGACGCGCGGAACCACGGCCAGCTAGCGAAGTTGTTCACCGACCTGCCGCCCCGGCGGTCCCGCCCCGCGGAGCTGCTGGCCCGGGTCAAGGCCGCCCTCCGGGGTGACGCCCGCGGCTCGCCTGACCCTCGAACCCGCTCCGATCAGCCCGCGACCGAAGTCCGGAGGCCTGAGCGCGTGCCGGAGTCCGGCCAGTACGGGCCTGGCCAGTACGGGCCCGGCTGGTTCGGCGAGCCGGCCCGTAGCCAGGACCATAGGCCCAGCCAGCTCAGCTGGCGCGGGCCGGAGCCACGGGGGCCTGGTGCTTCACCGGCGGCGCTTTCCTTCCCGCCGGGCCGCGGCGGCCGCTTCACCATCGGGCGGACCCGCGACTGCGACCTGTGCCTGACCGACTTGTCGGTGTCCAGACTGCACGCTGAGCTGGTGCGCAGCGGTGACGGCTGGCTGCTCAACGACCTGGGATCGCACAACGGCACCCGGCTGAACGGCTGGCTGGTCCGCGAGACCGTCCCGGTGCGCGGAGGGGATCTGGTGGAGTTCGGTTCCGTGAGGTTCGTCCTCCGAGATGGCCTGCAGGGGCCTGCGCCTTCCGGATCAGGAGACCGAACCGGCTAGAGTCGGGAAACGTGACGACGGTTCTGCTGGTCCGGCACGGGCTCACCGCGACGACCGGTCATGTGCTGACCGGGTGGACGCCAGGCATCCCGCTTGATGACCGGGGCCAGGCCCAGGCGGCGGCGCTCGCGGCCCGGCTGGCCCCGCTCCCGCTGGCCGCCATCGTCAGTAGCCCGCTGGAACGCTGCCAGCAGACGGCGGCGGCGATCGCGGCCACCCGGGACGGCCAGCCGGTCCTCACCGAGGACCGGGTGGGCGAGTGCCGCTACGGGGACTGGACCGGCAAGCCGCTGAAGAAGCTGGCCGCCGAGCCGTTGTGGCGCGTGGTGCAAGCCCACCCGAGCGCCGTGACCTTCCCCGGTCCGGACGGGGAGTCCATGCCGGACATGCAGCACCGGGCGGTGGCCGCGATCCGGGACTGGAATGCCAGGCTCGGCCAGGACGCTACCTATCTCATCTGTTCGCATGGTGATGTCATCAAGGCCATCGTCGCCGATAGCCTTGGGTTGCACCTCGATCAGAGCCAGCGGATCCAGGCCGACCCATGCTCGCTGACCGTGATCAGGTACACGCCGATGCGGCCGTTCCTGGTCCGGATGAATGACAGAGGGGGTGGAGTGGAGGATCTCATGCCACACGTCGACGGGCATGGTCGCGGCGCCGCGCAGAGCGACGCGGCGGTCGGGGGAGGGACCGGCGGCGACTACAGACAGCCAGACCAGGTGACCCCTTCGGCCCCTCCGGGTCGCCAGCCGTCGGCGGTTACGCGAGGATAGGACTATGCCGGTCTACTTTTATGACCCGCCGGACAGGTTCGTGGCCGGCGCGGTCGGGCAGCCTGGGGAACGGATTTTTTACCTGCAGGCGACTTCCAGCGGTCGCGTGACCAGCGTGGTGCTGGAGAAATTCCAGGTGAGTCTGCTGGCCGAGCGCATCGACGAGCTCTTGGACGAGGTACTCAGGCGCACCGGGGGGTCGCCCGAGGTACCTGCCGCCGCGCCCGCGGGCCTGCAGGACGACGCGCCGCTCGACCTGCCGCTGCTGGAAGACTTCCGGGTGGGCGCGATCGCCCTGGCCTGGGACGGCGACGGCGGCATGGTCGTCATCGAGGCGCAGGAAGAATCGGATGAGCCGGTCGAGCCGCTGGCCGAGGACCTCCCCCCGGACGGGCCGGGGGTGCTGCGGGTACGGATCACGCCGGGCGCCGCGCGTGCCTTCGCCCAGCGTGCCGCCAAGATCGTCGAGGCTGGCCGGCCACCGTGCCCGCTGTGCGGCCTGCCCTTGGACACCGACGGGCACGTCTGCCCACGGCAGAACGGTCACCGCGCCAGCCATGCTTGAACCGAAGAGGTCCGGACCGGACGACAAGGACGGCGAGCAGGCCGCGCTCGACCTGCTCGCCAGCGGGAAGCTGGAGATCGAGGGGCGACTGGTCGATGCGTCCAATGCGACGCTGTACTGCACGATCAAGGTCTCAGGCCGGAACCTGAACACCCCGCGGAGGCAGGAAAAATCCGCTGAGGTCGCCTGCGTGTACAAACCGATCGCCGGCGAGCGGCCGCTCTGGGATTTCCCCACCGGCACGCTGGCGGGCCGGGAGGTCGCGGCCTACGCGGTATCGCGCGCGGCCGGCTGGGACGTGGTCCCGCCCACGGTCATGCGCGACGGGCCGTTCGGGCCCGGCATGTGCCAGCTGTGGATCGACCACGATACCGACCTGGACCTGATCGCCCTGTCCCGCCGGACCGATCACGCGGGGCTGCGAGACATGGCCGTGTTCGACGCCGTGGTGAACAATGCTGACCGCAAGATCGGTCACCTGCTGCCCGTCACCGACGGGCACCTGTACGGCTGCGATCACGGGGTGTGCTTCGCTGAGGATTACAAGCTGCGCACCGTGCTGTGGCAATGGCGGGGCAAGAGCCTGCCGCGTCGTTCGCTGGATGCGCTGCGCAGGCTGAACACCGTATTCGCCGACGGGGGGCTGGCCGACGAGCTTTCCTCGCTGCTCACCGCGAGCGAGATCGACGCCACCAAGATCAGGATCGACACGCTCCTGAAGCACCGGGTGCATCCCTACCCGCCCACGGATTGGCCCGCGGTTCCCTGGCCCCCGGTTTAGGGTCCGGCACCGGGTCAGATACCGCCCGGCTCCCCGCCGTGGCGCCTGAAGTAACGCTCGAACTCGCGGGCTATGGCGTCCCCGCTCGCCTCGGGCAGCTCCATCGCGTCCTTCGCCTCTTCCAGGGTCCGCACGTAGTCGGCGACCTCGGAATCCTGCTGGGCGAGCTCGTCCACGCCCCGCTCCCAGGCCCGTGCCTCGTCGGGCAGGTCGGCCAGCGGCAGCGGCGCGTCCAGGATGTCCTCGACGCCGCGCAACAGCGCCAGGGTGGCCTTGGGGCTCGGCGGCTGGGCCACGTAGTGCGGCACCTGGGCCCACAGCGAGACGGTCGGGATGCCCGCTCCTGTGCAGGTGTGCTGGAGCACTCCGACGATCCCGGTGGGCCCCTTGTAATCCACCCGGCCGACGCCGACGTCGGTGGCCAGGGCGGAGTTCGACGAGCCGACCGATACCGGTACCGGGCGGGTGTGCGGCGCGTCGGCGAGCAGCGCGCCGAGCAGGATGATCAGCTTCACGCCCAGGGTTTCCAGGCCCTGCACCAGTTCCTCGCTGAACGCCCGCCAGCGCATGTTCGGCTCGATGCCGTGCACCAGGACGATGTCGCGGGAAAGGCCCGTCGGCGGCACCGTCGGGTCAGCCGAGGCGGCGCGGGCCAGCGAGATCCTGGTCGTCGGCCAGATCAGGCGCTGGGTCCGCCCGTCCTCGATCTCGACCACCGGCCGGTTGACCTGGAAGTCGTAGAAATCCTCGGGATCGATGGCGCCGATGGGAGTCGCCTGCCAGGCGATACCGAGGTGATTCACGACTCCGCTGGCCGCCTCGCCCGCATCGTTCCAGCCCTCGAACCCGGCGATGGCGACTGGAGAAGCGAGTTCGCCGATGTCGTTGAACTCGATGATTCGCCACCTCCCGGCAGTCCGCAGGCCGTCCTGTTTACAGCCTACGTGGTCACTC
>Ga0302325_10025711_pt1 | contig 12234 bp, 13 predicted proteins | sample Palsa_T0_2_FD_201948 | JGI IMG/M metagenome (GOLD analysis project Ga0302325, IMG submission 201948) | Peat permafrost microbial communities from Stordalen Mire near Abisko, Sweden - Palsa_T0_2 | ecosystem: Environmental > Terrestrial > Soil > Palsa > Peat permafrost | place: Sweden: Abisko...
GCAAATACAAGGTCAAAATCAAACCCAGCTCGCGGGTGCTGTCGTCGCTGAAGAGCGGCAAGACGCTGCATGTCAAGCTGACGCTGGCGTTCACGCCCAAGGACACCACCGACCACCTGCTCAGTACGCGCTTTGTGACGGTGCACCTCAAGAAAAAGCACAAGAAGAAGTAAGGCCTGGGCAGCAGAAGCCCAGCCGCTGCACAACGGAGGGGGACGCCGGCGGGCGTCCCCCTCCGGCGTTCGGCGTCGGCTGGCGGCCGTGACCGACGAGACATCGCATTTGGTCGTTGCGGCGGCGCGCGCGATTGCCAGAACTGAGAGTCGTCGCCAGCGTGCCTACAATGGCCTGCATATGGAGGGCTCGATGGCCGAGACGAGTGCCCGCAGCTGGCTTCGTTGCTACCGCTGCTGGTCCCAGGACCTCGAGGTCCAGGTCCACTACGAGGGCATCCACAAGATCGACCCCGACACCGGCGAGCGCGCGGAAGTCGTCGACGAGCTGCAGGAGGCGGTGGTGCAGTGCCTGGATTGCATGCACGACCAGCCGCATCTCGGCTTCAACAACGGGCGCGTGGAGCCGATCGAGGACCGCTGGGAACGGATGATCGCGGGCACGCCGTGGGTCGCCTCGTGCACGGTGACGGTCGACTCCGAAGACGTCGAGACCTGCTCCGGCCCGGAGGCAGGCGACGCGCTCTCCTACGCCGCCTTTGGCGAGCACGGCGTGCGCGAGTTCTTCACGCACGTGCGCTTCCACAAGCACGAAGACGACGCCCGCATCATCGTGCACCTGCTGGTCGAGCTGTACGCGCGCTCGCTGGAGGAGGCAACCGAGGTGCTCGAGTCCTCCGCCCGCGGCGCGCTGACGATCACCTCGCTCGCCGAGGAGTCACGGCCGCCGGCGGCGGGCACCGGCGACACCCACGGTCACGACTAGCTTCAGCTGGAGGCCAGGCGCTGCTCGAGCGCCTTCAGCTGCGAGTGCAGCTCAGCGGGGAGGTTCTCGAACCTGGCGAAGTGCTCGTGGAACTGGGGCAGCTGCGACCGCCACTGCTCGGCGTCCACGCGCAGCAGCTCGGCCATGTCCTGCGGTGAGACGTCCAAGCCGTCGATGTCGATGCCCTCGCCGCCGACGGGCGGCATCAGCCCGATCGGCGTCTCCTCGGCGGCGCCGTGACCGGCGCAGCGGGCGAACACCCACGACAGCACGCGCGAGTTCTCGCCGTATCCGGGCCAAAGGAAGCGTCCGTCGGAGTCCTTGCGGAACCAGTTGACGTAGAAGATCTTCGGCAGCTTCGCGCCCGGCTGGCGTCCGATCTCGAGCCAGTGGGCGAAGTAGTCGGCCATGTTGTAGCCGCAGAAGGGAAGCATGGCGAACGGGTCGAAGCGCAGTTCGCCGACCGTTCCGGCCGCCGCGGCGGTCTTCTCGGAGCTCATCACCGAGCCGAGGAACACGCCGTGCTCCCAGTCGAGCGCCTCGGTCACCAGCGGCACCACCGTCGAGCGGCGCCCACCGAACAGCATCGCGTCGATGGGCACGCCCGCGGGGTCCTGCCACTCGGGCGCGATCGCCGGCGTCTGGTCGGCCCTGACGGTGAAGCGCGCGTTGGGGTGCGCAGCGGAGGTCTCGCTCGCTGGCGTCCAGTCCTCGCCGCGCCAGTCGCGCAGGTGGGCGGGCGCCTCCTTGCTGAGGCCCTCCCACCACACGTCGCCGTCGTCGGTCCTCGCGCAGTTGGTGAACACCGTGTCGTGCGCGACCATCTTGACCGCGTTGGGGTTCGTTTTCTCGCCGGTGCCGGGGGCCACGCCGAAGAAGCCAGCCTCGGGGTTGATCGCGTACAGGCGGCCGTCGTCTCCGAACTTCATCCACGCGATGTCGTCGCCGATCGTCTCCACCTTCCAGCCCTCGATCGTGGGGATCAGCATCGCGAGGTTGGTCTTTCCGCACGCGCTGGGGAACGCGCCGGCGACGTACTTGACATCGCCGTCGGGCGAGGTCAGCTTGAGGATCAGCATGTGCTCGGCCATCCAACCCTCGTCGCGCGCCATCACCGAGGCGATGCGCAGTGCGAAGCACTTCTTGCCGAGCAGCGCGTTGCCGCCGTAGCCAGAGCCGTAGGACCAGATCTCTCGCGTCTCGGGGAAGTGCACTATGTACTTGTTCTCGGCGTTGCAAGGCCACGGCACGTCCTCGGCGCTGTCGATCAGCGGCATGCCGACGCTGTGCAGGCACGGCACGAACTCGCCATGGCTGCCGAGCGCGTCGAGCGCGCCCTGGCCCATGCGCGTCATGACGCGCATGCTCACCGCCACGTACGTCGAGTCGGTCAGCTGCACGCCCACGTGGCTCTTGTCTGAGCCCAGCGGGCCCATCGAGAACGGCACCACGTACATGGTGCGCCCCTGCATGCAGCCGCTGAACAGCTCGTTCAGCTCCTCTCGCATCTCGCCCGGATCGCGCCAGTTGTTCGTCGGCCCGGCTTCCTGCTCGGCGGCCGAGCAGATGAACGTGCGGTCCTCCACGCGCGCGACGTCCCCCGGATCGGACAGCGCGAGGTAGGAGTTGGGCCGCTTGGCGTCGGACAGGCGCTCGAAGGTGCCCGCGTCGACGAGCTCCTGGCAGAGACGCTCGTACTCCTCGGCCGAGCCGTCGCACCAGTAGATCTGCTCGGGTTCGGTCAGCGAGGCTACCTCGCCCACCCACTCCAACAGGCGCTCGTTAGTGGTCGGTGCAGAAGCAGTGGTGCTCATGAGCTCGATGCGGCTCCCTTTGTCGCGGTCTCTTGCGCCTCACGGCGCCATCTTCACCGCGCTGCCGTGCGCGGAAAAGGAAAAACGCCCTTCACGGACGGTCCCGAAATCGTACAACACCGCTCAAGCCTGAAGCCTCCGAAACCTCGTGCTCGCCCGCCGGCGTTTCCCTCAGCCGACTCGCGGACGCCAGCCTAGGCGCCCGGCGCCGGGTTCATGCGGGGCACGAGCACCAGGCGCTTGAACTCCGCCACCAGCACACCGTCCTGGTTGAGCACACGCGTGTGCACCTTCACCGTCCCGCGGTCCGGCTTGGACTGCGACTCTTTCTTTTCCAGCACCTCCGACTCGCAGAACAGCGTGTCGCCGTGGAACACCGGCGCGGGGTGCTTGAGCTCTTCGGTCGCGAGGTTCGCGATCGCCTTGCCGCTGACATCGCTCACCGACATGCCGAGCGCGAGCGAGTACACCAACGGGCCCACCACGACGTTGCGGCCCTGCTGGGATTTGGCCGCGTACACGTCGTTCAGGTGCAGGGGATGGTGGTTCATGGTGAGCAGACAGAACAGGTGGTCGTCTGACTCGGTCACGGTCTTGGCGGGCCAGTGCTTGTAGACGGCGCCGACCTCGAACTCCTCCAGGTAGCGGCCGTATGGATGCGCGCCGCTCGCCTCACGTGCGGCCTGGTCGGTCTCGACGGTCTGGACGGTCTCGGTAGCGCTCATGTAGGTCGTGGGCCTCCGGTGGCAGGGGACGGGTGGAGCCGCGGCTCGCGTTCAACTCTAGTGGGCCGCATGCGTCACCCGCCGTACCCCGGCGGTGCCTGGGGTCGAGACGGTGCTACCGACGGCCAACGGACACGCGCGCCCAGCTTCAGGCTCGCAGCCTTCGCCGGGGATTTTGCCGACAGGTGGCGCCGGAGACGGTTGTCGGACGGCCTGCTTGAAGGAGCTCGCGTACGCCAACCCACATACGACGTCGTAGGCCTGCGCGACCGCGTTCGCCGCGCTGAAGCCAGCGAGCGGACTGCCGTGCGAGTCCAGCGTGCTCACTTCAGATGCGCCGAGGGCCGAGCCGTGTCTGCCCAGGTCGCACAGGGCCGGCGTCGAACCGGCCTGCGGGCGCGTGAACGGATCGGCGAGCTTGTGCACCACCGACGTCCCGAGCGAGCGCCACGCCGTCAGCGCCACCACCACGGACACGGGATCGAGTAGCGGCGACGGTCGGTTAACGAGCAGCACCAGCGCCTGCGGGCCACCGGCGATCCGCGCGCGGATCGCGCCCGCCGCCATGTAGTCATCGCCGAAGGCGCCGCTCACCGCCGCCTGCAGCGAGCCTCTGGTGATCTGCTGCGTGCGGGACCCGTGGAAGCTGATCTGCACCAGCGCGAGGTCATCGGGCGATGGCGAGAGCGTCACGCGCCAGCTTCGCTGCGCGGCGGCGGTCACGGCACGGCTCGCCGCTGGCGGCTTCTGGCTCGTGTTCGCGCCGAGAGTGGGTGCCAGCGCCCAACCCGCGGCGAGGACGAGTGAGCCACACGTCGCAGTCGCCGCCAGCAAGGTCAGGGGACGACGGAGATGGCGCATAATCGATACTTCCCAACAGCGATCGTAGCGTCGCCCCTGCAAACGACCCAGGAGAGCCATTGCGCAGTCCCCGCGACTTCCTCAAGCCACTCGCCATCGACGCCCCCGAGCCCGTGCGCGAGATTCCCTTCAAGCCGTCTCGGATGATCCATTTCCTCGACTTCTCCAACGAGAAGATGGTCGCCAAGGTGCCCGAGATAGCGCCGCAGGTCGACATCCTGCTGGGCAACCTCGAGGACGCCGTGCCGGTCGATCGCAAGCTGGCGGCGCGCGCGGGCCTGATAAGGGTCGGACGGGAGATGGAGCTCGGCGACACGGCGCTGTGGACGCGCGTCAACGAGCTCGCCTCGCCGTGGGTTCTCGACGACCTGACCGAACTGGTCGCCGAGATCGGCGAGAAGCTCGAGGTGGTGATGATCCCCAAGGTAGAGGGCCCGTGGGACATCCACTACGTCGACCGGCTGCTCGCCCAGCTGGAGGCCAAAGCGGGGCTACAGCGCCCGCTGCTGATCCACGCGATCCTGGAGACCGCCCAGGGCGTGGCCAACCTTGAGGAGATCGCCTGCGCCTCGCCGCGCATCCAGGGCATGAGCTTCGGACCCGCCGATCTGGCGGCGTCGCGGCGCATGAAGACCACGCGCGTCGGCGGCGGGCATCCCGGCTACCGCACAATCGCCGATCCCGACCCCGAGAACCCCGACGCGCCGCGTCCGAGCTACCAGCAGGACCCATGGCACTATTCGATCGCGCGCATGGTCGACGCCTGCACATCCGTAGGCGCTCTGCCCTTCTACGGCCCCTACGGCGACATCCGCGACACCGAGGGCTGCGAGACCCAGTTCCGAGCGTCGTTTCTGCTCGGCTGCGTGGGCGCGTGGTCGCTGCACCCCGCGCAGATCGCGATCGCCAAGAAGGTCTACTCCCCCGACCCCGACGAGGTCGCGTTCGCCAGGAAGGTGATCGCGGCGATCCCCGACGGGCGCGGCGTGCACATGATCGACGGCAAGATGCAGGACGACGCCACCTGGAAGCAGTGCAAGGTGATGGTCAACCTCGCGGAAATGCTCGCCAGGAAGGACCCGGAGCTGGCCGAGGCGTACGGGTTCGAGCCGGCCGCCGTCTAGGCTCGCTCGCGCCGCGAGCTCAGTTGCATTTCAGAATGCTATGCTAATCGCGTGGCACAAGTGGTTACAAGGCTTGACGACAAGCTCGCGGCGCAGCTGGACGACCTGGTCGCAGACGGCGTCGTCAGCAGTCGCTCCGAGGCGGTACGACTCGGCCTGGAGAGGCTGATCGAGGAGCACCGCCGTCGCCGACTCGGTGCGGAAATCGCGGATGCTTATCGTCGCCAGCCACAGACCGAGGAAGAGCTCGCCGGGCTGGAAGAGGCCACGCGCGCGCTCCTCGCAGAGGAACCCTGGTGAGCGTCCCCCGACAGGGCGAGATCTGGTGGGCGCAGGCCGAGGACAAGCGCCGGCCCGTCTTGGTCGTGACGCGATCGGAGGCCGTGGAGGTTCTCACGGGCATCGTGGTTGCGCCGATCAGCCGCACCATCCGCGACATCCCCACGGAGATAGCTCTCGGTCGAGACGAGGGGCTCACGATCGAATGTGCCGCGACCTTCGACAATCTCCAGCGGATCCTCCGATCGGCGCTGATCGACAGGGCCGGCGACCTCGGCGCTCGCCGTGATCTGATCTGTGGCGCGCTGAAGGCTCTCGCCGACTGCTGAGCCCCGCGCGCGCCTGCGGCCCGACCTCACCCCACGCCGTCTCCCTATAGGCTTCCGCGCCGCATGAGGTTCTTCGAGTACGAGGCGCGCGAGGTGGTCAAGCGCGCCGACATTCCCGTCACCGACTACGGCTTCACGACCGATCCGGCGGAGGCTCGCGCGATCGCGCAGCGGATCGGCGGGCCCACCGTGATCAAGTCGCAGGTGCTGACCGGGGGGCGCATGAAGGCCGGCGGCGTCAAGTTCGCAGACACCCCCGAGCAGGCCGAGGGCCACGCGCGCGAGATCCTCGCCCTGGAGATCAACGGGCACATGCCGCGCGGGGTGCTCGTCGACCCGAAGGCCGAGGTCGAGCAGGAGTACTACGCGGGCGTCGTCTGGGACGGGATCCGAAAGCAGCCGGTGATGATCTTCTCGCCCGTCGGCGGCATCGACATCGAGCAGGTCGCCGAGGAGCAGCCCGAGGCGGTCGGCCGCCGGCACTTCTCCAACATCCTGCCGTTCAGCGAGTTCCAGGCCAAGGAGGTGATCGCCTCCACCGGCGTCACCGGCTCGGCCCTCAACAAGCTCGTGCCGATCGTCACCCGCCTGGCGAAGCTGTTCGTCGAGAACGACATGATCCTCGCCGAGATCAACCCACTCGGGCGCCTGGCGGACGGCTCGTTCGTCGCGCTCGACGCGCACATGGACATCGAGAACGAGGCCCGCGGCCGCCACAAGAAGCTGCTGGCCGAACTCGGCGTCGGCGAGGAGGAGACGCGCCAGGCGCGCGAGGCCACCGCGTTCGAGCTCGCCGGCGAGGAGGTCGACGCCCAGGACCACCGTGGCGTCGCCGGCAACGTGACCGAGTTCGACGGCAACCTCGGCCTCGTGATCGGCGCCGGCGGCGGCTCGCTGACGCTGTTCGACGCCGTGCGCGCGCACGGCGGTAAGCCCGCCAACTACTGCGAGATCGGCGGCAACCCGTCCGTCGCCAAGGCCTGCGGGCTGGCCAAGCTGGTGTTGGAGAAGCCGGGCGTGGACAAGATCGCGGTGATGATGTCGATCGTCTCCAACACGCGCGTGGACATCGTGGCGCGCGGTGTCATCAAAGCCTGCCTGGAGCTCGGCCACGACCCGGCGGAGAAGATCGCGATCTTCCGCATCCCCGGCGCGTGGGAGGAGGAGGGCTTCAAGATCCTCGAGAAGTACGGCGTCGACTACGCCGACCGCAGCGTGTCGCTGAACGAGGCCGCACGCAGGGCCGTGGAGAAGATCCAAGGAGCGCCAGCGTGATGCCGGTGCTCGCGGTGGGACCGTCCCCCGAGGCGTGCTGTATAGCGATGGCTATACAGCGCTCGCGAACGAACACATATACCCGGAGGACGCACGAGTGTCCATCCTGATCGACGCCGACACGACGTTCATCGTCCAGGGCATAACCGGCCGCGAGGCGGTGAACCTCACGCGCGAGTGCCTGGACTACGGCGCGGGCGCGAAAGTTGTAGGCGGGGTCACGCCCGGACGCCTCGGCCGCGACGTGCACGGCGTGCCGGTGTTCGACACGGTCGCCCAAGCGGTCGCCGCGCATGGCGCGCCGATCTACGGGTCGGTCGTGACGGTCCCCCCCGCGTTCACCAAGGACGCGGTGTTCGAGGCTGTCGAGAACGGCGTGCAGCTGATCGTGATCGTGACCGAGCGCATTCCCCGCCGCGACGTCGCCGAGATGGTCGAGTTGGCGAGCCTGCGCGGCGCGCGCATCATCGGCCCGAACTGCCTGGGGATCATCGTGCCCGACGTGATCAAGATGGGCGGCATCGGCGGTCCCGCGAAAAACGCCGCGCAGGCGTACACGCCCGGCTCGATCGGCGTGATCTCGCGCTCGGGCGGGATGACCACCGAGATGTCCTCCACGCTCAGCGCCGCCGGCCTAGGCCAGTCGACGGCAGTGTCGATCGGCGGCGACGCGATCATCGGCTCCAGCTACGCCGAGCTGATGCCGCTGTTCGAGGCCGACGAGCAGACGCAGGGGATCGTCATCTACACCGAGCCCGGCGGTCGCATGGAGGCGGAGCTCGCGCGCTGGGTGACCGAGAACGACTCGCGCCTGCCGATCGTCGCGTTCATGGCCGGGCGCTTCATGGACGAGATGCCGGGCATGAGCTTCGGCCACGCCGGCACGATCGTGGAAGGCAAGGAGGACACCGCATCCGAGAAGATCGCGCGCCTGGCGCAGGCGGGCATCGCGGTGGCCGAGCGAATCGAGGACATCCCCGAGATGATCAGATCGAAGATCGCCGAGGGGAGCGCGCGGTGAGGAGCGACGGCACGTTCATCGCGGTCGAGGTCGACGACGCCGTCGCGTCCGACCATGCGGTGGCGGCGAAGCTCGCGGAGGTCTGCCCGGTCGATATCTTCGCCGACGACGGCGGCCGCGTGCAGATCGTCGAGCGCAATCTCGACGAGTGCGTGCTGTGCCGGCTGTGCCTCGACGCCGTGGACGGGCGGGATCCGATTCCCGTACAGGTGCTGAAGCTCTACGAGGACGGCGCCGCGCTGTAGGCCGCCCGGTGCACTATCTTGACGGTGAGCCGGTGAACGAGAACTTCTCCCTGATCGTGATGTGCATCTGCTTGCTCGCCTCGTTGGCGTTCCTGGCAGAGCAGCTGACCTCCTACCACTGAGCCAAGCGCCGTGCAGCGGGCTTCAGCCCCGGGGCAGACCGAGACGGTGCGAGCGGGCGATCTGCTCGCTCATCTGCTCCTCCAGCCCGGCGGCGTTCGCGATCGCCCGCCAGCCCGCAACCGCCTCGCAGACCTCGGCGAGAATGCCCTCGGCGCGGCCGCGCTTGAGGCCCGCGAGGCGCGCCACGGCACTTAGGTCGGCGAGGCTGAAGCCGTCGCGCTTGCCGTTGAGGGTCATCTGGTGGCTGTCGAGCCACGGGTTACCGGGCTGCCACGCCCACGTCAGGTCATAGGCCGGCGCCAGCGACCATGCGCCCGTACGATCCATCAGGAAGGCAATGTTCTTCACGTGATCGTCCTGGTTGCGGGCGACGACGTTGAACACCATGCGCCGAAACAGCTGCTCCACGCTCGCAGTGCCCAGGCGCATGCGCCGCAGCAGCAACAGCGCCTGCTCGTAGCTATATGTGCCGGGCTCGTTGTAGCTGACGTGCTCGAGCGCGCCGAGCGTCTGCATGTGCAGCTTGCCACCTCCGTCCGTGCGGTCGAAGCGCCGGGTCATGAAGTGCCGGCGGCCATGCTCCTCGTACAGCCTGCACTCGCTCATCTCGACGCCGGCCGCACGCGCCATGATCGAGTACGCGTACTCGATCGCGCACCATCCCTGCGGGTCGGTGAGCCCGTGATCGCCCGCTCGGGAGACACCGTCGAACTTCAGCAGCCAGTACGTGAAGCCTTCGCCGACATCGACCTGTCCCGAGCGCACCTGGTGGGTGGCGTCGTTGTAGGCGATGATCGCCTTCGGGCGAGCCCCGCCGGCCGACGTGCCGATTGACAGGATCGCCTTGATCGCCTCCTCTTCCGGGTCCTGCGATAGCTCGGCTACGAATCGCTCGCGCTGTGCCAACACCTCGCTGGCGAGGCGTACGAGCGCGTCGAACTGCAGATCCGAGCCTTCCGCCCCCGTCGGCTCCCTGGCAGGCTGGAACTCGAGCGCGCCCATGCCGCGCGTGCCGACGTAGCACAGCCTCTGCACGACATCGAAGCTCGACTCCTCGCGTCCCTGCGACGCCAACCAGGCGTTGACCAGCGCCGTGCCCCAGCGATCGGGCAGCGAGTCGGCAAGCATCCCCGGCAGGCCGCTGAACGCATCCGGCGGCAGACCCGGGAAGGCGTACGGCTCCTCGCGCAGCGGCATGCGCACCGGTGCGAGCTGTACGCCACTTCGCGCAAAGGCGGGGTCGTATTGGAACGTCGCGTAACGCGCGCCCAGCGGAATCGAGACCGCACCGATGCGGGTGCCCCAGAGCATCACTGCGGCGGCGCTCACGCGTTCCCCTCGTGCTCCTCACCCCAGCGCCATGCCCCCGCCTCGGGCGCGGCCGGCGGTCCGCGGCGGCTGCGGCGAGCGCGCTTTCGGACCCTGCGCTGCTGGCGCTCGAGCTCGACGATCGGAAGCTCGATCGACTCTGGCAGGGCGTCGTCCAGAGCGGAGAGCAATCCGAGCGTCCTGAGCACCTTGACCAGCGAGATGCTCTGCACCGATTGCCCGCGCTCGAGGCGCTGCAGGGTCGCCCTGCCGATTCCCGCCTCGTTCGCGAGCTCGGCCTGCGTCCAGTTGCGCTGCAGACGGTGACGCTCGAGCCTGCGTCCCAGCTCTGCCAGGACGGCGTCGTCGGTCAATAGGACGTCTAGCTGCATCAATTATAAGGTGTTAGTTGCGATAATACTCGTAGTACATCATATACGATGCACTATCTTATCGAACTATACGACTCATATCTGAAGCTTTACAGCCATTAACGAATATAAAGCATTAATTTTGAGGGATTATGGGTAGCCGTGCGCGTCGCGACGTACTTGACGGCCAGGCTGACGCCGAGGACGTCTCCTACGCGTGCCGGCGCGCCTTGGGCGTGCGCTCACGCTCCTGCTGGCGCTCGATCACGTTGATGATCAGCCGCAGGATCTGCTCCGGGCCCGAGGCCTTGGCCTGTCCGTAGGTGAACGCCTCGATCCAGTCCGCGACCTTGGCTTCCTGCGCCATCACGTTGAAGAACTCGCGTCGCATGTCGACGCGCACGCGGGCGTCGGCCGCTGGGCCGCGCGTGACTTTCACGCCGGGCATCTCCAGCCGGAACTGCTGCACGTCGCCCCTGCCGCGCAATTCGATGCCGACGACCAGCTTGATCGGCTCCAGCGCGGGAACTTCGCCGATGAACCTGCGGGTCGCAAGCTCGATCAGGGCCTTGGCTTCGTCGGCCACGTGGCTCTCCCCTCTCGGACCTGTCAGCGGTCCATGGCTTGAATCTCAGATCTTATGACGCTGCAGCAGCTTGCGCCCGATTACCATGCGCTGGATCTCAGAGGTGCCCTCGCCGATCAACAGCAGCGGCGCGTCGCGATACAAGCGCTCGATCTCGTACTCCTTGGAGTAGCCGTAGCCGCCGTGGATGCGGAAGGACTCCTCCACGCAGAAGCGGCCGGCCTCGGAGGCGAACAGCTTGGCCATCCCCGCCTCCAGATCCGAGCGATCGCCCGCGTCCTTCAAGCGCGCGGCGCGCAGCGTCAGCAGACGCGCCGCTTCGACCTGCGTAGCCATGTCAGCGAGCTTGAACTGGATCGCCTGGTGCTCTGAGATCGGCTTGCCGAACGTCTTTCGCTCCTGCGAGTAGCGCAGGGCCAGCTCGAGCGCGCGCTGGGCGATGCCCACCCCCCGAGCCGCCACGTTCACGCGTCCAACCTCCAGCGCGTCCATCATCTGCGGGAAGCCCTTGTTGAGGCCCGCGTCCTCGCCGCCGAGGATGTTCTCCGCCGGACAGCGGTAGCCGTCGAACACGAGCTCCGTCGACTCGACGCCCTTGTAGCCCATCTTCTTCAGCTGCTCCGGGACTTTCAGGCCGGCGTAGGCGCCCGTATTCTCGTGCGCACCACCCTCCTTCTCGGCGATGAAGCAGGTCATGCCTTTGTATGCCTTCTCAGCGTTCGGATCGGTCTTCACGAGCACGAACACGAGGTCCGAGCGCAGGCCGTTGGTGACCCACATCTTCTGGCCGTTGATCTCATAGCTACCGTCGTCGGTCTTCACCGCTTTGGTTTTGATCGCCTGTACGTCGGAACCGAGCTCCGGCTCCGACAGTGAGAACGCCGCGCGTATCTCTCCCGTGGCCATCCGCGGCAGGTACTTCTGCTTCTGCTCGTCGCTACCGAACTTCATCAGCAGGTAGGAGCCGATGAAATGCGTGTTGATCACGCCCGAAATCGAGATCCAGCCACGCGAAAGCTCCTCGACGATCATCGCGTAGGTCGTCAGGTCCAGACCCATCCCGCCGTACTCCTCGGGGATCGTCACCCCGAACAGACCAAGCTCCTTCATCTGCTCGACAATCGGATCCGGGAAGGCGTCCTCGTGGTCGTAGTGCTCGGCGTTGGGCAGGATCTGCTCGTCGGCGAACTGGTGCACCATCTCGGTGATCGCCTGCTGCTCGTCGGTCTTCTCG
>Ga0302325_10025712_pt1 | contig 12234 bp, 8 predicted proteins | sample Palsa_T0_2_FD_201948 | JGI IMG/M metagenome (GOLD analysis project Ga0302325, IMG submission 201948) | Peat permafrost microbial communities from Stordalen Mire near Abisko, Sweden - Palsa_T0_2 | ecosystem: Environmental > Terrestrial > Soil > Palsa > Peat permafrost | place: Sweden: Abisko...
GTCGGCGCGGGCCAAGCTCAGGTTCAGCACATCCTCGCTCCCGCTGCTCGGCGAGGTCCTGGCGGCGGCCGCGGACGGCGGGCAGATCTCGCACGTCAGCCTGGCCTTCCGCACGCCGGGCCTGGCCGGCCGGCCCACGACCGAGTACGTGGACACGTTCGGCGCGGCCTCCGTCGCCTCCTTCTCCGAGCATCTGTCCGGCCCGCCGGCGGGCACCGTCTCGCTCGCGCTTCCTGCCGTGAGCGACGTGGTCGCCGCGCCGGGTGCGCTGCAGCGCGTCGGCCCGTTCGCCGGGCTCACCGGCCCTGCGCTGGCCACGAAGGTAGACGTGCAGATGGGGACCGGGACGCCTTCCTACGCCGTGACGGCGGTCCAGTTGACCCAGAAGGCGCCGGGCGCTGCCCTCGACCTCCGCTTCACCACGCCGTCGCTGCCGCTGCTCGACGGGATCTTCAGGGACCAGGGCAACGCCGTCACCATTCCCGAGTTCAGGCTCACCGTTCGTTCCGGGCAAAGCGGTCATCCGTTCGCCACGGCGCTGACGCACGCCTTCTCCGGGCTGAGCGTCGGCTCCTTCGCCGAGAACCTGTCGGGATCGCTGTCGGGCACCGCCACGCTCGTCGTCCCGCCGCGATAGCGGCCCCGCGGACCGGTGCGTTCCCGGCAGAAGGGTGAATGTCAACACTGGGTTAACACTGGGTGAAACGGAACAAAACCGGCTAATTCGCCCAAGTGCCATGCTAGCCTGATCAGCGCTGGCAGGCACCAAGAGGCGAGTTGCCACAGCGTGTGGGGGGGACAGCGAGTGTTCGTCGTAGTCGTGCAGAAATACCTGGCCCAGTGGTAGCCGACCCGGTGCTAGCCGGCCCGGGCGAGATCGCGTACCTCGTGCTCACCGACCGCGCCGCCCCGTACCTCCTCGCGAGAGTGCGCTGGCCGGATGTCGCCCAGGCGATCACCGTCGGCAACCCCGACTGGCTCGACGACCCGGGCCTGTTCGATCTGCCCTACCATCCGGGCGCCGTGCAGGTGAGCTTCGCCCAGGCGACCTCGGTGGCGGCGGGCTGGGGCCGGCAACTCAGCGCCGAGCCCGCCGAAGGCGTACCGTCGTTCATCCGGCGGATGCCGGCGAACTGGTCCGACCTGTCGCCCGTCGAGCGGCGCGCCTATGGCCTGGAGTCGGTCGGGAGAAAGCGCGTCTCCGCTCGTCGCCTCCGGCGGCTGCGATCGTCCCAGGCGGAGATCGGTGCCTTCGTCTCCGCCGCCGCGCCGTCCAACGGGCACGTAGCCGCGCACACAGGAAGAGGCACTCCGGCCGGCGCCAATGGCCGCAGCCGGACGGCCGACCCGGCCGGCGGCCTGGCCAGGGTGGCTGTCGAGCGCCGGCGCCACCTGCGGGTGCCCGTCGACGGCCGGGCCCACATCCTGTGGGGGCGTGCCACCGTTTCCGTCGGCCTCGTCGATTTGAGCGAGGGCGGGGTGCAGTGCGTGCTGCCCGAGGCGTCTCGGATGCTCGCGCCGGGCGCGGCGCTTGGCCGTCCGTTCCTGCTCGAAGCCGAGGTGACCACCTCGCGGATCTGCCTCGACGTGGCGAGCCGGATCAGCTGGAATCGCAGCATCAGGGCCGGCACGCACTTCGGCGTCGTCTTCGGCGAGCTAGCCGACGGCGAGACTGAAGGGGTGCACCGGTTCCTCGTGGCTGCATCCAGCAGGCGAGGTGCACGATGAGCTCGTCCTTCCATGACGGCGATTCCCCGGCCGGGGTGGCCGACGGCTATCCGGAGCGGACGGCTTCCGGCGCTGCCGCAGCCCCGGACCGGAACGGTCGGGGCGGGCCGGCGCGTCGGGTGACCGCCGTTCGGTCGCCGCAAGAACTCGACTACCGCCTGCGGGGTCTGTCCACCGATCCGACGGACTACGTTTCGGCGGCGCCGATCCGGCCGGACCGCCAGCGGCGCCCTCGACGCCACGGCCCGCTCCTGGCCAAAGTGGCCGTTCTGCTCGTCGTGGCGGCGCTCGCCGCGTGGCTGGTCCCGGCCTTCGTCGTCCAGTCCTTCTCGGTGCCCGACGGAGCGATGTCGCCCACCCTCCAGGCAGGCGACCGGGTCCTCGTCGCTAAGTCGGGCCTCCTTGAGGGCCCCGTTCACACCGGCCAGATCGTCGTCTTCCGCCCCCCGCGGTTCCTGCCCTGCACCGTCGTCGGGAGCGGTGGTGACCTCGTGCTGCGGGTCGTGGCGCTGCCCGGCCAGACGATCTGGTCCACCGGCAATACGATCTTCGTCGACGGGCGTCCGCTGAGCGAACGGGGATGGTACGCCCCCCGCTTCGGCCAGGTCGGCTCGAGGGCGATCTCCAGCACCACGCTCGCCCAGAACCAGTACTTCGTGCTGGGCGACGACCGCTCGGGGGCCTGTGACTCGCGGGTCTTCGGGCCCATCTCGGGGTCGTCCATCGTCGGCGAGGGAATCGCCATCGTCGTGCGCCACGGCCATGTGTTCCTGGGTAAGTTGTGAGCGCGGTCCGCTGAGCTGCGGCGCGGACAGGCAGGCCCCGGCCGCTTGCGGCTCGTGAGGAGACAAGTACAGGCATGACACCGACCCCGGACCGCGTCAGCCGGCTCCGGCGCCGCCCCATGCTCGGCGTGGCCGCCCTCGCGCTGGGCGTCGCTATCGCGCTGGGCACCGCCTGGCTGCTGGCGGGCGGCGGAGCGGACCCCGCCAGCCGGACGGCCGCACCGGGGCGGCCTGATTTCGGGCCCAACGTCTACGTTTTCAGCCCAAGCATGCCGCAGAGCGACATCCAGGACAGAGTCAACTCGATCGCCAGCCAGCAGGCCAGCAGCCAGTTCGGCACCAGGCGCTACGCGCTGCTGTTCGAACCGGGCCGCTACGGCTCGGCCGCGGACCCGCTATTCCTCCAGGTTGGCTACTACACCAGCGTGGCCGGCCTCGGGACCTCCCCGGGCGACGTCGTCATCAACGGCGCCGTCGATTCCTTCAACCAGTGCTCCCCGCCCGCTAGCAGCAACTGCACCGCGCTGGACAACTTCTGGCGCTCGCTGTCTAACCTGACGATCGACTTTCCGGCCCCGCGGAGCGGCGCACCGTGCCGGCAGACGGCGGAATTCTGGGCGACGTCGCAGGCGTCACCCGTGCGGCGGGTCGAGTTCAACGGGCCGACCTCGCTGATGGACTACTGCTCGAAGCCAGGCTACTCAAGCGGCGGCTTCATCGCCGACTCGAAGTTCTCAGGCCACCCCGTGCTCAGCGGCAGCCAGCAGCAGTTCCTCGTCCGGAACAGCACTCTCGACGGCTGGAGCAACGGCCTGTGGAATCAGGTCTTCTCCGGTGACGTGGGGGCACCCGCGCAGAACTTCGGCTCGGGCGGGCCGTACACCACGCTGGCGGCCAGCCCGGTCACCGCGGAAGAGCCGTTCCTGCGGGTGGACTCGAGCGGGAACTACAGCGTGTTCGTTCCGGCGGTGCGGCACGGCTCGGTGGGACCGTCCTGGGCCGCCAGCGGACCGACCCCGGGCACCGCCATCGGAATCCGGCGGTTCTTCATCGCCACCCCCAGCGACCCGGTGCCGGTGATCAACGCGGCCCTGGCCCGGGGGCAGGACCTGATCCTCACCCCCGGCGTCTACCACCTGCACCAGACCATCGAGATCACCCGGCCGGACACGGTGGTGCTCGGCCTCGGCTTCGCCACCCTGGTGCCGGCCAATGGCATCGTCTCAATGCGGGTCGCGAGCGTTCCCGGCGTGAAGCTGTCCGGGATGATCTTCGCGGCCGGACCGGTGAACTCTCCGGTGCTGCTTCAGGTGGGCAGCCAGCCCGGGCCCGGGGACCCGGCGGACCCCACCCTGGTGCAAGACGTGTTCTTCAGCATCGGCGGCGCCACCCCGGGCCGGGCGACCACCAGCCTGGTGGTCAACAGCTCCCAGGTCATCCTCGATGACATCTGGGCCTGGCGGGCCGACCACGGCCAGGGGGTCGGCTGGACCGACAACGTCGGGGACACCGGCGTCGTCGTCAACGGGGACCACGTGACCGCCTACGGGCTATTCGTCGAGCACTACGAGAAGGACGAGGTGATCTGGAACGGGGCAAACGGCACGGACATCTTCTTCCAGAACGAGATGCCTTATGACCCCCCGAGCCAGGCCGCCTGGAGGGCCGGTCCCGCCACCGACGGCTACCCCGCGTTCCTGATCACGCGTCAGGCGGCCGGCTTCCAGGGGTACGGGATGGGCAGTTACAGCTACTTCAACCAGGGCGTTCCGATCTTTGCCAGCAACGCGTTCCAGACCGCCCGCCCGCCGGGAAGCGAGCTGCACGACCTGCTGACGATCTTCCTCAGCACCACCGGATCCGGCGGGATCGATCATGTGGTGAACGGCACCGGCCGGTCGTCCACGATCGCCAACCCCGATGCCGCGGTGGACGTGGTCAACTATCCGTTAAGCGCCGTCATCGACGTCGCGGTCGGGCTCCGGCCCGGTGGCCGGCGGTACGTTCGCGTCGAGCAGCGCGGTGGAGCCGGCCGGGCGGGTCACGGCGTCCTGCGTCCGCTGCCGCAAGCGCTCGAGGGCCTCGCCGTCGCCGAGCGGGACGGTGGCTTCCAGGCGGGCGCTCGCCTGCACCTCGGGCAGGTCCATGACCGCGTCGACCAGGCTCGCCCGGCTGCCCGGCGGGATGTGCCCGGACGGGGCGTGCAACGAGGTCCTGGCGGTGCCCTCCGCGCCTTGGGCCGTCGTCACCTCGGCCGCCGCGACCGTCCGGTCGCCGTCCTTGACCTCGACGTGCCGTGGCGTATCAGGATTGCTCATCCGATGCCTCCCTGGCAATCGTTCGTCGTGGCGTGCCTCACCCGACTGGTTCAGGCCAAGTGCTGTCCTTGCCCGCGAGCGCATCGATGAAACGGACCGCCAGGCCTTACTCCGCGGCGCGCTCCGGCATCGCCGGCCCGGCCGCCTCGCTGGGGAGTAGCGTGATCAGCGGCAGAGCGCGGAGGTGCCCGGGCGGAGGTGGGATGGGTTGCGAGTGCGGGCAGGCATGGCCGGCCTGGCGATCGCCGTCCTTGGCGTCTGCGGTTGCGCCGCCACATCGGCGGCAGCGCCATCCGCGGCGGCACCGCTTGCGCGCCCGGCATCGGCGACGGCATCAGCTAGGGCTGTGCCGTCCGCGCAGGCGGCCGCGGCGGCAACGTCGGCTGCCCCGGGCCAGCTGGTCACGGTGACGGCAGCGTCCTACGGGGCGACGCGGGCGGAGCTCACCGCCTACCGGCGGGTGGACGGCCGGTGGCGCCGGGTCTTCGGGCCGTGGGTGGCGTGGATCGGCCGTAATGGGATGGCGCGGCCCGGGGCCAAGCGGGAAGGTGACGGTCGCACTCCTTCCGGGACGTTCGGCTTCGGGTTCTTCTTCGGGGTCGACCGTGATCCGGGGGTTCGGTTTCCGTACCGGCGGATAGACGCGTCCGACGTCTGGGACGATGACCCGTCGAGCCCGCGCTACAACGAGTGGGTGGATGACCGGGACGCGAACCCGGGCGCCGCTCCCGAGCCGATGGACGTCTCCGCTTACGACTACGGCGCCGTGATCGCGTACAACACGGCCCGCACGCCCGGGCTCGGCAGCGCCATCTTCCTGCACATCAACATCGGCACGCCGACGGCGGGCTGCGTGACGTTGCCGGTGAGCGAGCTACTGGAGATCCTGCGGTGGCTCAACCCAGCCGCATCGCCGCGCATCACGATGGGCGTCGAGGCGCGCGGGTAGGGGCCGAGTCGGCGGCCGAGCAGGCGCGAGCGCGGCGGCCGAGCAGGCGCGAGCGCGGCGGCCGAGCAGGCGCGAGCGCGGCGGGGCTCGCCGTTTCGTTCCGGCAACCCTCCAGCCCTCAGCCTCTCCAACCCCGAAAGCCCCGTCAGGAACCACTGCATCCCTCGCCCCACCCCGTCCGGGTGCGCCCACCCGCGTGCCGCGCCGCCCACCGGCCCGCTGGAACATCGGGCCGCATATAAGCCGCGCCGCCCACCGGCCCGCTGGAACATTGGACCGCATATAACCGGCCCTCTGGAACATTGGGCCGGTCCGATCAATGGAGCGGCAGCATGGAATTGACATGTTTTGCCGCATTTGGCGGATTGGGTGGTTGGGTGGATAGGGTCCTAGGCCTTACGTCGTATCAGAGGCACGCTTCCAGTGGGGGAATTCTCGCTCGTGCTGGAGTTCTTGCTGAAGCTGACGGAACTCGGCGGCCAGCTCGGCGGTGCCGGTGGGGTAGGACAGGGCATCCGCATAGTGTTCTGTCTGCTCGTCGCCGAACAGGCGGCTGTCGGCCCGGATCGGAACGCCCGCGACGAGAGCCAGGTTGACGGCGTCGCTGGGCCGGGCGTCGACTTCCTGCAGGCCGTTCGGGACGGCCACGATCACGGTGGCGTAGTAGATCGGCGGCGTCAGCCGGGTGATCCTGACCTCCCGCAGCGGAGAACCGGCGGCCCCCAGCAGGCTCGCGGTCAGGCTGTACGGCATGGGCCGCGGGTGCTCGACGGATTCCAGCGACAGGACCATCGCGGTGGCTTCCGACGGGCCTATCCAGATCGCCAGCCGCCTGTCGCCGCCACGCTCGTGCAGCAGCATGAGGTGCTTGGGGTGCGGCACGTCGTCGGTGCGCCGGACCTCGGCCACCGAGACGTCGATCCATTCTGGGGTGTCGGCCTGGTTCATGGTTGTTCCCTCCGGGAGGTCGGCGAGCGGGGACAATCTGGGCGCGAGGTTGGTCCGGGCCTGGTGCAGCCGGGCTTTGACCGCCCCGGCCGAGATGCTGAGTTCGGCGGCCGCCTCGCGATGGCTCAGGCCCTGCAGGTAGAACAGCAGGACCGCGTCGCGCTGACCGCTCGGGAGGGTCGCGATGGCCTCGCGGACCCGGCCGGCCAGGTCGGTAGCCGCCACGATCTCCGCCGGACCTGGCGCATCGCAAGCCAGTTCGTCCACCGGCAGGCCGGGGATCTCCCGGCGGAGCTGATACAGCCACCGCCTCGACACATTCAGCGCTATGCCGCAGAACCAGGCACCGAATCGCTCTGGTGACCGCAGCTGATCCAGGCCGGTCAGCGCGCTGACCGTCGCCTCTTGGGCGGCGTCACGGGCCAGCTCGGTAGACCCGAGGACCCGCGCGGCCAGCGCGAAGGCGGTCGCCCAGTGCCGGGTCACCAGCTCGGCGAACGGTTCCTTCGCGCCGAGCAAGGACTGTCGCACCAGGTCAGCATCCGGCCGGCCGGAATCTGTCTGCCTCGCCATGTCTCATAGTGCCTGCGGACCACGGCCGGGTTAGCCGGGTCCACCGGGAAAATATCGTGACGGGCGAACGCCCTGGTCGTGCTTCCGGATCGGCCTGGCCGCCGCAGGCCCAGCCTTGACACGCCGTTGTGGGCCGATCCCTGGTGGTTTTCACTTCCGGGAGCTGATTTCCTGCGTCTCCAAGCCAGAATTGTTAGCGCTCACATCCGCTGATCCAGCGCCGGCCACTACACCATCACCAACGTCGGCAGCGGGACGGTCCTGGACTCGGTGGACTGCGACACCGGCGACGGCGCCGCCCTCGACCTGTACTCCGCGCTCGGCAACATCTGCCAGCAATGGGACTTCACGCCAGCGCGTGACCCCTTAGGTCTCCAGGGCCGACACCGCGGCCTCCACCGCGGCGCCGATATCCGCCTGCGCGCCGAGGGCGCGCAGGGCGCGGCCGATGGCGGTGACGGCGATCACCGGGCTGAGCGGGTAGGCGGCCGGGCCCATGTGCCCGATCTGCAGGACGATCCCGGCCAGGTCGCCCTGGCCGCCGGACAGCATCACGCCGGATTCCGCTCGGGCGTGGGCGCGCACCTCGCATTCGTCTATCCCGGGCGGCACCCGGACCGCGGTGATGGTGTCGGAACGGATCGCCGGGTCCTGGGCCCACAGGGTCAGGCCGAGGGCCTCGGCGCCAGCCCGCGCGGCCCGGGCCGCGACGCGGTGCCGCCGGTGCACCGCCTCGGCGCCTTCGGCGAGGTACTGCCGCAGGCAGGCGTGCAGCCCGTAAATGTCGGTGACCGACGGCGTGAACGGGAACGGGCGGTCGGCGAGGTGGGCATCGCGCCAGTCCAGGATCGACAGGGCCGATCCGCGCGGCGCCGCCGGGTTCGCCGCCATGTGCGCCCAGGCGGCGTCGCTGACGTGCAGGAGCGACAGGCCGGGCGGGCCGCCTAGGCACTTCTGCGGGGCGGTGACCACGAGGTCGGCCTGCCAGGAGGTGAAATCACAGCGCATGCCGCCGAACGAGGAGACGGCATCGACGATGAGCAGCGCGTCGTGCTCCGCCACGACGGCCGCGATCGCGTCCAGGTCATTGACGGTGCCGCAGGGCGTCTCGCAGTGCACCACGCTGACCACGGTGATATCGGGCCGGCGGCGGAAGGCCGCCGCGACGCTCGCCGCCGGGACGGCGCTGTCGTAGGGCACCTCGACCTCGATGACCTCCCGCGCGTACCGGCGCGCCCAGCCGCCGTAACCGCGCCCGTACATCCCTGACACCAGGTTGAGCACCACGTCGCCGGCGCCGATCAGCGAGGCCGCGGCCGCCTCGAGCCCGACCACGGCCTCACCCTGGAGGATGACCGGGGCGGGCCCGGTCTCGAAGGCCAGCCGCAGCAACTCCACGGTCTCGGCGTACAAGGCGCCGAAGGCCGGGTCCAGGTGATGCAGGATCGGCCTGCCGAGCGCGGCCAAGGTGGCCGCCGTCGCGCCGGAAGGCCCGCTGGCCAGCGTGAACGCCGGGTCTGAGCCAGCCGGGTAGGCGGGTTGCGGCATGTCGGAACCTCCTTGACGGCAATTCCTATCCGATCGTGGAAAGCTGGGCAACAACCGTCGGGAGTCACGCACCGTGTCGGCTCGGCAACGTGATTTCCGGAACGGAGACTGCCATCAGCGTCCGGCCAGGCCGATGCCCGGCCGGGCGATACCCGACCGACCAGGTCCTGCGCTCCAGGTCACAGGGCTACCCGGCGATACGCTAATATAACTTATCCGATAGGTTTAATCGGAAATTTCGTTACGGAATCCCGCGATCCGGGCCGGCCAAGCCGACGCTCGGCACCGAGGCGGTGCCTGGGTGCGGCGGGAAACCCATGGGAGGAAACGACAATGACAGGTCTGCCTTGGCCTGATGTGACCCGCACCGTGACCCGCACCGCAGCCGCCCGGCCGGGTCAGGGCCGCCTAGCCCGCCCGCGTCCCGGCCTGACCCGGCGGGACCTGCTCCGGCGCGGCACGGTCGGCGCGGGCCTGCTGGCCGTGGGCCCGGTGCTGGCCGCCTGCAGTTCGGGCGCGGCCACGTCGTCGTCGTCGGCCAGCGCGAGCGCCGGCACCCCCAAGCGCGGCGGCACCTTGAGCTTCGGCCGCCAGACCGGGCCGACGCAGCTGGACCCGGCCAACTCCATCGTCGAGGGCGACGTCTACACCCTGGACAAGATCTTCGAGCCGCTCTACATCACCAGCCCGGCGGGCCAGCTGGTGCCCTGGCTGGCCCAGGGGCACACGGTCAGCACGGACGGCAAGACCTGGACGTTCGCGCTGCGTCCTGGGGTGAAGTTCTCGGACGGCACGCCGGTGACCGCCGACGACGTGGTGTTCTCCATCTTGCGGGCGGCGGGCGACGCCGACGGACCGCTCAGCTTCCTGGACTTCGCGATCAAGTCGCTCAAGGCGGACGGCACGAACTCGGTGGTGGCGACCTTGTCCCAGCCGTGGGCGCCGTTCCTGTCCGACATCTCAGTGTTCGCCAACGCCATCGTGCCCAAGAACTTCGGCGGGCAGAGCGCGTCCGCGTTCTTCACCAACCCGATCGGCACCGGCCCGTTCACGCTGAAGAGCTTCACCAAGGGCGGCAACGTCTCGCTGACCCGCAACCCGCACTACTGGCAGGCCGGCAAGCCGTACCTGAACGGGGTCGACTTCGTCTACATTAACGACGACAACCAGCGTGTGCTCCAGCTCAAGAGCGGCGAGGTGCAGGTGATCTCCGCGGTGCCGCCGGCCCAGGTGAGCGCGCTGAAGGCGGACTCATCGGTCGTGCTGGAAGAATTCCCGTCCTGGGCGGCGGACCTGCTGTTCTTCAACGAGAAAGTGCCCCAGTTCGCGGACAGGCACGTGCGGCGGGCGATCAACTACGCGCTCAACATCCCCGCCATCGCGCAGGCCACCACCTACGGCACCGCCAAGCCGGGCGGCTCGTTCTTCCCGCCGAGCCTGCAGTACTACAAGGACGTCCCCACGCTGAGCTACAGCCTCAGCGCGGCCAAGGCCGAGCTGGCCCAGTCGAAGTACCCGCACGGGTTCTCCTTCGCGCTGCTGGTGTCGAGCGGGAACTCGCAGTACGTCGCCGCGGCGACGATCATCCAGCAGCAGCTCAAGCCGCTCGGCATCACGGTCACGCTCAACCAGCTTGACGACGCCGCCTTTCACACGGCGTTCGAGGCCTTCAACTACCAGGCCATGATCAACGGCTCGACCAACGACATCAGCGACCCGGACGAGATGGCCTCCTTCCAGGTGGACGTCAAGGACGGCGGCTCGCACTCGTTCTGGACCTACTACGACAACCCGAGTGCGATCGCCCTGGTGCACCAGGCCGAGACGACGTTCGACGGCGCCACGCGAGCGGCGCTCTACGCGCAGATCCAGGCGATCGTCGCGCAGGACGCGCCGTACATCGCGCTGGACTACCCGCCGAACATCTACGCCTGGTCCCCGCAGCTGCACGGGTTCGCGGTGAACCCGGGCGGCGCCTACCGGCTGGAGGACGTCTGGCTGGGCTAGCCGGGCCGACGGAGGCACCCCCCGCCCGGACCGATCCGCTCCGCCGGCGGGCGCCGCGGCAGGCCGTGGGTAGGTACGCGGCGCGGCGGCTCGCCGCCGCGGTGCCGGTCGTCCTGGGCGTGGCCATCGTCACCTTCCTGCTGCTGCGGCTCATCCCGGGCGACCCGGCGCGCTCGGTGCTCGGCCTGCACGCCAGCCCGCAGCAGGTCGCGCAGCTCCGCCGTCAGCTCGGCCTGGACGAGCCGATCTACCAGCAGCTGTGGTCGTTCCTGGTCGCGCTGGCGCACGGTAACACCGGCACCTCTATCTACTACAAGGAGCCGGTCAGCACGCTGATCGGCGCGGCCTGGCCGGTGACCGCGTCGCTGGTCGCCGTCGCGGCCGTGTTCTGCGTCCTGATCACCGTGCCGCTGGCCAGCCTGGCCGCCGCCCGCCAGGACCGGACCGCCGATCACGCCGTGCGGGTGTTCTCCCTCGTGGGGCTGGGCATGCCGTCGTTCTTCTTCGGCATCATCTTGATCATCGTGTTCGCGGTCGACCTGCGCTGGTTCAGCGTCGGCGGGTGGGGAACGACGTTCGGAGGGCACCTGCGCTCGCTGGTGCTGCCCGGCCTGACCGCCGCCGTCGCGATCGCGCCGGTGCTGATCCGCAGCCTGCGGGTGGGCATGCTCGAGGTCATCGAGTCCGACTTCGTGGCCGTGGCGCGGGCCAAGGGGCTGCGCGGCTCGCGGGTGCTGCTGGCCCACGTGGCCCGCAACGCGCTGATCCCCACCGTGACCCTGCTCGGCATCAACATCGCCTACCTGATCGGCAGCACGGTGGTGATCGAGCGGGTCTTCGACCTCAACGGGCTTGGCAACCTGATGCTGAACGCGATCGGCGTGCGGGACTTCCCCGTCGTCCAGGGCGTCACCATCGTGTACGCCATCGCGGTGGTCATCCTCAACCTGGTCACCGACCTGGTGTCGGCTCGGCTCGATCCCAGGGTCAGGCTCCGGTGAGCGCGGACGAGGGGTCCGCGGCGCCGCTCACCGACGACGACCAGGTGCCGATCGCCAGCCGGCCTTCGTTCGGCGCCCGGGCGGTCCGCACGCCCGCCTTCATGGCCGGCGCCGGCCTCACCGGGACCCTGGTGCTGCTGGCCCTGCTCGCGCCGGTGATCGGCCGGTACAGCCCGGTGCAGCAGAACCTGCTGGTCCCGCTGCAGGGGCCGACCGCGGCGCACTGGCTCGGGACCGACGAGTTCGGCCGGGACATCTGGTCCCGGCTGCTCTACGGTGGCCGCACCGACCTGCAGGTCGGAGTCCTCGCCGTGCTGTTCCCGTTCTTTTTCGGTTCGCTGCTCGGCACGGTGTGCGGCTACCTCGGCGGCTGGCTG
>Ga0302325_10025713_pt1 | contig 12234 bp, 8 predicted proteins | sample Palsa_T0_2_FD_201948 | JGI IMG/M metagenome (GOLD analysis project Ga0302325, IMG submission 201948) | Peat permafrost microbial communities from Stordalen Mire near Abisko, Sweden - Palsa_T0_2 | ecosystem: Environmental > Terrestrial > Soil > Palsa > Peat permafrost | place: Sweden: Abisko...
AAGAGTATCGCCGGGTCTTCGAGATGGCAGGCCCAGGCACGATCGCGCCGGCCGCGCACGGCGTCGACGACGAGGACGAGCTCCCGGCCGCCAAGGCGGCCCCGGTCGAAACGCCGGCCCCGCAGCCCAAGCCCGTCCCGTCCAGCGCTGAACCGCTGAGCGTCCGCCTCGAGGCGCTGCGCGCGAAGGCCGAACAGGCCCAAGCGCAACGGCCGCCCCCGATCGACACCGTTCCGTTCCAAGCCCAAGCCGCCCCGACGACCATCGAGATCGATGCGGCCGCAATGGGCGTGAATTCGGCGGCGGTCGAAGCGACGCAGGCGCCGCCCGAACCGATGCCCGGCGCCGGGTTCGGCTCGCAAATTGCGGACCTCAAGGCGCGGCTGGACGAAGCGCTCGCGCCCCCGCCTGCCGCCGAGGCCCCGCGCGCTGCCCCCACGGAAGCTCCGCTCAGCGCACCGGCCGAACAGCCGCCGAGCCGCGGCGGGCTGGCCGACTTCACCGACGCGCTGACCGGCCACTCGACCGAAGTCGTCGCCGAAGCACCCGTCGCCGAGCCCGAGCCTGCGCCGGCACCACCGCTGCCCGAACCGGTCGCGGAAACCTATGCGGCCCCGGCTGCGACCAGCGTCAACGGCAACGGTGCGACGCATTCGACGATCGAGTTTTCCCTGGCCGGCGAGCCGGCGCCCAAACCGAAGCTCAGCCCGGACGCAATCGAATTCAGCCTCGGCGGCAACACCCCCGACCCAGAACCCCCCAAACCCCCACCGCTGAAGTACTGAACCGGTTCGCGCCGGCATACCGCGCGCGTGCGATGCGTTGTCAGCCGGTGCTAAACGAGACATAGTTCATGAGTTCGGTTACCTCGATGCGAGAGTGCATCGGCGCTAATTTCTTTTGCCAGTCCGCGTCGTTTGTGACAAGGTGAGCCGCTTGCCCGACGATGCCCGTCGCGATCACGAGCGCGTCCGGCGTTTTGAAATTATGCGTCGCCCGAAGTGAGGCGGCTTCCTGGGCGACCTGCAGATCAACCGGAAGAAGCGTCAGATTCGGCGTGTGAACGAGAAAACTATGAACGTGAGCGACGCCTTGAGGTGCGACGCGCAGCGGACGAACGAGCAACTCCATTGCCGAAACCGGCGAGACCAGCGCCGCGTTCCGCCCGTTTCTCACAAAGTCGTCGATGAGGAGGACGGCGACGGCGTGGGTGGCGTCGCTCGGTTCGAAGTACGCGATGAGGACCGACGTATCGACGAGCACGCGGTCTCCGGCGGGGACGCGTTTCTCAAAGGCTTTCCGGTTCAGTCCCAGGCCTCACGCTCGCCCCGTACGTAGGCGACGTTCTGTTCGGTCGTGCCGAAGACTCCGGCCAGAACGCCGGCGTAGCTCGGGCGAATGATGCGGACGGTGAATTCGTCCTCCGCCCCACTGTCCACGATGACCAGGCGCTGACCGGGCTCGATTCCATGCCGCTGCGCGACCGGCTGTGGGATCGTCACCTGATTCTTGGTCCGGACCGTGGCTTCAATCTCGAGCATCGACATAGTTAGATTCTATCACATATTCCGACTGATCGAAGTTTAGTAAGAATCTGACGTATTTTCCTACTGAAAAATTCACCAGCCGAGCAGCGCTCTGACCGGGGGCGGGATATCGAACGTATGTTCGAGTATCCTCGGGGTCCCTGATGCCGGTGCCCGCGTACGTTGAGCTCCACTGCTGGTCGAACTTCAGCTTCCTCGAAGGGTCGTCGCACCCCGAGGAGCTGGTTGAGCACGGCCGGCATTTGGGCCTGGGCGGCATCGCGCTGACCGACCGCGACGGGCTCTACGGGATGGTCCGCTTCACCAAGGCCGCCGCCGGCACGCCGTTTGCGGCGCTCTGCGGCGCCGAGCTGACGCTCGAGACGGCCGATGCCGAACCGATCCGGGCCAGCCGGCCGGCCCGGCCCTCGAAAGAAGTCCCGACCGACACGCCGCGCCTGGTGCTGATCGCTGCCGACAAACGCGGTTTCGGCAACCTGGCGCGGCTGATCTCAACCGCTCAGCTGCGCGGGCGCAAGCGTGACGCGCGGCTGCGGCTCGACGATCTCGAAGGCCGCACCGACGGGCTGATCGCGCTCTCGGGCGGCCGCAACGGCATCGTCGAGAAGGCGCTGCTGCGGCGCGACACCGGCGCCGCGGTCGCGCTGGGTGCGCGGCTGCGCGATGCCTTTCCGGGCCGCTTCTACCTCGAGCTGCAGCATCACGTGCGGCCCGAAGACCCGGCGCTGCTGCGCGCGATGGTGCGGCTGGCGCAGCAGCTCGACGTTCCGTACGTCGCCACCAATGGGGTCGCGTACGCGAACCGCGCCGACGGCCTGCTGTGCGACGTGCTGACTTGCGTGAAGTATGGCACGCCGCTGCAGAGTGCCGGGACGCTGCTGCGTCCGAATCACGAACATTACCTCAAGACACCGGAGCAGATGGTGCGGCTCTTCGCCGAGTTTCCGCGCGCGATTTCGAACACGCTGGCGGTCGCCGAGCGGTGCACGTTCCGGCTCGACAAACTGGGCGGGGAGTTTCCGCTCTTTCCCATCCCCAGCGACGAGTCGTCGGCGCATTCGTACCTGCGCACGCTGGTGATGCGCGGCGCGCGCGAACGGTATGCCTGGCCGCTCGATCCCAAAGTCGAACGCCAACTGGAGTACGAGCTCGGCATCATCGCGCGGATGGATCTGGCCGGCTACTTTTTGGTGGTGTGGGATATCGCGCACGCCGCCAAACGCCTGGGCGTGCTCGCGCAAGGCCGCGGTTCGGCGGCCAACTCGGCCGTCTGCTATGCGCTGGGAATCACCGCGATCGATCCGATCGCCGGCGGCCTCTTGTTCGAGCGGTTCCTCAGCGAAGAGCGCGGCGAGGTGCCCGATATCGACATCGACTTCGCGCATCAGGATCGCGAGAAGGTGATTCAGTACGTCTACGACCGCTACGGGCGCGAGCACGCGGCGATGGCGGCCGAAGTGATCACCTACCGGACGCGTTCGTCGATTCGCGACGTCGGCAAAGCGCTCGGCCTAACGCTCGGGCAAGTCGAAGCGGTCGTGCAGGAATACGATGCGCGCGAATCACTCTCGGGAGCCGTCGGCGCCGACGAGGCCGGCACGGCGCCGCTGCCGGACTCGGTCGCCAAGCGCCGCGACTTCGATGCCGGTTCGAACATCGTGCCCTCGCGCGGCGATGATGCACCGGCCGCGACGCCCGGCCGCATGCACACGCCGGGTTTCGAAACGGCCGACGAGCACGCCCCGCGACCGCAGCGGCTCGGCTTCACGCCCAACGACAACGGAAACAATCCGGACCCCCACGTGCGCGGGCCGGTGGGCGGCGACCTCGGCGCGCTGATGCTGGCGATCTGCCGGCGCGTCGACGGTTTTCCACGCCACATGGGAATCCACAGCGGCGGCATGGTGATCACCCGCTCGCCGCTGGTCGAAGTCTCGCCGGTCGAGTGGGCGACGATGCGCGACCGCACCATCGTGCAGTGGGACAAGGATGACCTCTCCGACCTGGGCCTGATCAAGATCGACTTGCTGGGCCTCGGGATGCTGTCGCTCTTGCGCGATGCCTTCGCGCTGCACGCGCGGCGGTATCCCGAGCGGCCGCCGCTCTCGCTCGAGAGTATCCCCGCCGACGACCGCCCCACCTACGAGATGCTGCAGCGCGCCGATTCGATCGGCGTCTTCCAAGTCGAATCGCGCGCCCAGATGTCGATGCTGCCGCGGCTCAAGCCGCACTGTTTCTACGACTTGGTGATGCAGGTGGCGATCATTCGTCCGGGCCCGATCCAAGGCGACATGATCCATCCGTTCCTGCGGCGGCGCAACGGACAGGAGCCGGTGACCTACCCGCATCCCAAGCTCAAGCCGATCCTCGAACGCACGCTCGGCGTGCCGCTCTTCCAAGAACAGGGGATGCGCATGGCGATGGAAGCGGCCGGCTTCAGCGCCGGCGAAGCCGACCAGCTGCGCCGCGCCATGGGACACAAGCGCTCGCGCGACCGGATGGCTCAGATTTACCCGCGGCTGGTCGAAGGGATGCTCGCCCAGGGCATCCCGCGCGAAGCTGCCGACAAACTCTTCCACATGCTCGAAGGCTTTGCCGACTACGGTTTTCCGGAGTCGCACGCGGCGTCGTTCGCGCTGCTCGCCTATGCCTCGGCGTACGTGAAATGCCACCATCCCGCCATCTTCTGCGCCGCGATCCTCAACGTGCAGCCGATGGGCTTTTATTCCACCGAAGTGCTGGTGAACGATGCGCGCCGGCACGGCGTGACCGTGCTGCCGATTACCATCAACGAGAGCGAGTGGTGGAGTTTCGTCGATCAGGAAGGCGCGCTGCGGCTGGGGTTCCACCTCGTGCGCGGCATGGGCGACGTGCAGCGGGAACGGTTGGAGCGCGCGCTCTCGCGCGGTGACGAGCGCGACGGCGCGCCGCGCGAGTTCGCCGACCTGATCGACTTCGCGCGCCGCAGCGCTCTGGAACGCGAGGCGCTCGAGAACTTAGCCGCAGCGGGCGCGTTCGCGCCCTGGTTCTCGACCCGGCGCGACGCGATGTGGGCGCTGCGCGGACTCGACGAGCGCGAAGCGCGCGGAGAACTCGGGCGGGCGATGGAGATCGAGAACGAACCGCAGCCCGCGCTGCGCGGGCTCACCCCGATCGAACAGACCACCCTCGACATCCACGCCACGGGCGTGAGCGACGTGCAGCCGATCGCGCACATTCGCGGCGTCCTCGACGCGCAGAACGTGCTGGCGGCGAACCGCCTTCCCGCGATGCCCAAGAACCTGGTCTGCAAGATCGGCGGCTTGGTGATCACCCGCCAGCGCCCCGGCACGGCCAAAGGCTTCGTGTTCCTGACCATCGAGGACGAGACGGGCCTGGTGAACGTGATCGTGCGGCCCGACGTCTACGAGCGGAACCGCCGCACGATCCGCGGTTCGCAATGCCTGATCGTCGAAGGCGTGCTGCAAAAGGAATCCGGCTGCATCGACCTGATCATGAAGCGCTGCTGGAGCCTCGACGCACACGGCTCGACCGACAAGGTGCGCCCCCGCAATTTTCAGTAACGTTCACTCTATGCCCATTCCCGCCTCGCCTCCGGCATTGATTGCCCCGGCACCGCCGGCTCCCGGCGTCGCCTCCTTCGAGCAAGATTTCAACGCGGCCGCGAGCCCCGCCGTTCGGGCCTGGGTGGACGCCGAAACGGCTGCCCTCCTTGCTGCACCGCTCGATCTCAAGCGCCTCGCGCGCGATGCCGACGCCCGCGCCGCGAATGCGTCCGATCCAACCACGGCCGCGCTTGTGCTGCGCTTCGCCGTTGAAATTCGGTTGGAGACCGCATTCGAACAACGCCGTTCGACGCTCGCAGCGGGACGAACGACGCCAGCGTCGTCCGGAACGCAATCGACGGGCGGTGGGAGCAGTCAGGGGCAGCTCATGGACGCCACGCAAGGCATGCAAGAAATGCAGATGAGCTTCAACATGCAGTACCTCCAGCTCCAGAACACCATGCAGAACGACAACCGTCAATTCACGATGGTCAGCAACATCATGAAAACCAAGGGCGACACGGCGAAGAACACGATCAGCAACATTCACTGATCAGCGGAAGGAATCCGTCCCGCCGCGCGTCGGAAGTAGGCGCCGGATGACTGTGCGTTCGGAGACGGCACCCACCGAGCTGGTGCACGTTCTCCATGCCCTTGACGTACCTGCGGTACTCGCGTTCAGCGGGGCCGCTGCGGACTTGCTGGTCAACGCCGAATTTCGCGCCCTCACCGGGAGCGATGCGAGCCAGCCCATCCGGCTCTTCGAAAACGGAAGACCCCTGACTCCCGCCGAGCACCCTTGGACGCAGTCGCTGTCCGGTACGACGCTGACCGCGCTGCAGCTCGAGGTTGAATGCCCCGATGGTTCGCGGCGCACCGTCATCGTGAGTTCGAGCCCGCTGCGCGACAAATCCGGTGCCATCACCGGTGCCTTTACCATCATGCGTGAAGCCGAGCGCATCCTTCCCGGAACGCTGCGCGAAATTTCGATCAATACGCCCGCGCTGCTGTTCACGACCGACGCCGCGGGCCGGGTCGATTCGGTCAATGCCCGCTGGACGACGTTCGTCGGCGCCGCCGCCGGCGAACTGCTCGGAGGGGGGTGGACGAAATTCGTTCACCCCGACGAGCTGGCGCGTATCCTCGACGAGCTTGCTGCGCACCTCGTCAGCGGCGAGCCCTACATTTCTCAGTGGCGCTTTCGTCGCGCTGACGGAACGTTTCGGTGGACCGAAATTCGTGCCGAAGCACAGCGCGACGCGCAGGGCGACATTCGGTGCTGGTTCGGCTCGGGGACGGACGTCGACGCGCAACGGCGTGCCATGGAGTCGCTCGAATTCCTCGCCCAAAGCGGAGCGACGGTCGCGGGCGCGCAGGACGTCTCAGCCGTCCTCGACCAGCTGGCCCATGCGTCACTTGAGGATCTGGCCGACATCTCGATCTTCGATCTCGAAGAAGAACACGGGAGCTTTCGGCGCCTGGTCGTCGGGGCGCCGAACGTTCGGCGCTCGACGGTGGACGTCACGATGGCTTTCCAGGCCCCGCGTAAGGACGAACCCCACCCCATCGCACGCGCGATGAGCAGCGGCGAAACGATCCACATCCCGGATGTCGACGAGGATTTCATCCAGCGTTCCATTTCGCCGCCCGAACGCCAAGACGCATGGCGGTACGTGAACATTCGATCGCTTGTGAGCGCGCCGATGATTACGCCCGATCGCGCCCTGGGCGCGCTCACGCTGCTGCGAACCGGTACCAGCGTGCCCTTCGAGGCGTCGGACGTCAAGGTCGTCGAGGAGGTCGCGCGCAGGGCTGCCGTCGCGATTGAGAATCTGCGCTTGCGAGAGCGCGAGCGGCGTGCGGCGCGCGATCTGCAAGCGTTTGCCGACCTCGGCGAATCGCTCGCGAATTCGCTGGGGCTGCATGCGACCCTGGTCGCCGCAATGCGGGCGGTCCTGCCGGACCGCGCGGATTGGGCGTTCATCAACCTCATGGACGATCGGGACGAGCTGCGCTTGGCGGCGGTGTACCAGCCGGACGCCCAGAAGCACCGGCTGCTCTCAGAACACATCGGCGAGCTCTACGCACGTCCCGACGGCGAACGGCTGATCTCGACCGTGGTGCGCACCCGCTTGCCGGTGTTTCGGGCGCGCATCGATGACGACGAGGCGGCGCGCAACGTCAATCCGGCGATCCTCCGGGAGATCCGGAACGCCGGCCTCTCGAGCGTCATCGTCGTGCCCTTACTCGCCGGCAAGGGCACGCGCGGGACGCTCCACGTGTGCATGGAGAACGAAGACCGGGCGTTCGCGCAAAGTGACGTCGAGTTCTTTGTGGAATTCGCCCGGCGGCTCGCGCCGGCGATCGCCAACGCCGAACTGTTCGAGCGCGAGCGCCGCGTCGCGCGCTCGTTCCAGGATGCGGCGCTGCCCGCATCGCTGCCGCAACTGCCGCACTTCACCTTGCGCGCGATCTACGAGGCCGGAAAGTCCGAAGCGCTGGTCGGCGGCGATTGGTACGATGCGCTCAGCCTCGCCAACGGCCGAATGGTGGTATCGATCGGGGACGTTGCGGGGTCCGGGCTCTCCGCGGCCGTCACCATGGCCAGCGTACGGCAGGCGATCCGCGGGGCAGCGCACGTTCGCGCTGATCCGGGCGTGCTGCTGGAGGCCGCCGATCGGGCGGTGATGGACGATCCGGAACGGCGCTTCGTCACGGCATTCGTCGGCGTGATCGACCCGGCCGACTCGACGATCACCTACCAGTCCGCCGGGCACCCGGGGCCGCTGCTGCGGTTGCCGGACGGAACGCTCACGGAGCTTACGGGTACCGGAACGCCGCTTGGGTTACGCGACCATCAGCAGTCGAACCGCACCCGAAGGTTGCCCGCGGGATCGCTGCTCGTTCTGTACACCGACGGGCTCATCGAGTCGACGCACGATATCCTCGACGGTGAAGAGCGACTCCGCAAGGCGCTGCTCGATCCCGCCGTGGCGGCGGCCGACAATCCGGCCAAGATGCTGCACGACGTGATTCTGACCGAGGGCTCGCGCGACGACGTGGCGATCCTCACCATTCAAGTCCGATAGCAGCGCCGTCCGCGCCGGACCCTTTCTCCGCGACGTCGCTACGCCGGTGAGGTCGCCCCGATCACGATCACGCGATTGGGGATGGCGAGGCTGCCGTCCGGAGCCCCGAATCGTTCTGCCGCTGCGTGTTCGATCTCTTTGCGCAGCGACGCGCCTTCGGCCGCATCGAGCTGCGCGAGCAGTCCGTTGAACGCCGGCGCGAGGTCCGCCAAGCACGCGACGTATTCTTGCGCCGACGTGTTGGGGAAGACCGCCGAAATCTCGTGCACCTCAACGTCGCGATACCCGTGTTCCAGAAACTTCTCGCGCATGGCCGCCGCGTCGTGTAACGCAAACGGACCGCCCTCCAGCGGGGGCGGCGCCAGACCGAGCCGTTTCGATGCCACTGCCATCGGCAGCGAGATCATCGGTACCTCGGCCGGCGTGCCCCACGTCGCAGCGGCGAAGCGCCCTCCGCCGCGCAGCACGCTGCGATAGTGTGCCAATGCGGCAGCGAGATCGGGCAAGAACATCAAACCCCACCGGCTGACGATTGCATCGAAACGCCGTGCGCCTGAATACCCGGATGCATCCGCGACGACGAACTCCACGTTGCTGACGCGCTCGCGTTCGGCGCGCTCGCGAGCCAGCGCGATCATCGGCGCCGCGATGTCGACGCCGACGACGCTGCCGCTGTGACCGGCCGCGCGTGCGACGCTCAGCGCCGGCTCACCGGTCCCCGTCCCCAAGTCGAGGACATGGGAACCCGCGCCAATACCGGCTGCGGCGATCAGCCGTTCGGTCACTGCGTGTGCGCCGCGTTCGAAGACCGGCAGCCAGCGGCCCCAAGCCGCAGCCACCGCGGTAAAATCCATCACCATCGAACCGCCCTCCGCGTCGCGCGCATCGACGCGGCATGTTCGGCGTGCCGGCGGAGGACGCTTCTCAGGCGCTTTCACCCCCGCCCCGCGAAAAACGAAAGAGGGCGCCTCGGTTGAGCCGAGACGCCCTCTCCGCTTGGTCAGCCGGAGCTAGTGTCCGGGCTGGCCCTGGCGATCGTGAGCGGGAGGCGCCGCATGCGGCGCGACCTGCCGCGCCGGCGCCGCATTGCGCACCGGGGCAGCGTGCTGAACCGGGGCAGCGCGCTGCACCGGCGGACGATACGCCTGGACCGGCGCGTGATACTGGCGCGCCGGCGCAACGTAGGTGTGCTGAACCGGCGCAACATACGCGTGCCGAACCGGAGCTGCGTGCGTCACCGGTGCGACGTAGGTGTGTTGAACCGGCGCTGCGTGGGTGACCGTGCGCGGCTGCACATGCGTCACCGTTTGCGGCTGCATCGCGTGCGTGGCCGTGCGCGGCGTGGTCGCATGGGTTACCGTGCGCGGCGTGGTCGCATGGGTTACCGTGCGCGGCGTGGTCGCATGGGTTACCGTGCGCGCCGTTGTCGCGTGGGCGACGTCGGTACGAGCGGCTTGCCGGTCGGCGGCGCGCACCGGCGCGAAGTTGGCCGGACGATTATTCGCGGCCAAGGGACGAGACACGGCGAGCTGCGCCGGCCGGCCGTTGTTGACGCGGGCGAGATAGTTCCGGTTCGTCGCGGCGACCTGGACGTGTTGACGCTGCACCGAGGTCAGCCCGATGTGGTGCTGGCGCTGCACGGTTTGCTGGAAGGCCGTGGGAGCGGCTTGCACGCCGCCGCGGCCGTTGAAGCTGTAACGCTGGGCGTTCGGGCTGTTGTACGCCGGATTAAAGCCCGAGCGGCTGGCGTAGGTGTTGTGGATGTACTGACGATTCACGTTGCTGACGTCGGTATTGTAGGCGAAATTGCGGCCCTGCCATCTGCCGCCGTTATAACCGTTTCCAAAATACCCGCCGCCGTAGTTGAGGCCGCCGTAGTAGCCGACTTGCAGCCCCCAGTAGCCGGGATTCCAGTTGTAGTTATAGCCGTTGTAGGCCCAATAGCCGGGCGTCCAATAATTTCCCGGCTGTGCAGCCGCAACCCAGGTTCCGGGAACCCAGAAGTATCCGCCGGGACCCCAGGCCCAATAACCCGGCATCCAGATGTAGTTCGGTGCGGGAGCAGGCGGCTGCTCATAGTACGGAAGCGCCGGTGGTCCGAGATAGACGGACACCGGTCCGAAGTCGATGGCGACGCTGACTTGAGCTGATGCGGGCGCGGGGACGATCGCCCAGATGAATGCAATGGAGAGAAAGATTCCGATTCCCCGGAGAATTCGCGACATAGGTTCCTATCCGTTTCGAGTTGATGATGGTCGTTCAACGAACATGTAGAACCATTGTGCCCAATACTCATCCGACGCTCACGTGCGAACACAAATCAGACGAACGCCACATACCGAGCGGTCGGCGTGAGTTCTAGCGGCGCTCGATCGGCGGGATGCGGTAGCTTGCGTCGAGACCCGCTTGGCGCGCCCAATACATGCGCAGCGTAACCAGGAAGGGACCGCTCGGCGCGGGCAGCCAGTTCATAGTGTCACCGGCCGGCTGATCGTGCTGGATCGCGACGTCGATCGAACCGTCGGGGTTGCGGTGCAGCGCCGTGTCGCGCAGCGTGTAGCGGTCGAACGCGTTCGCGACCAGATAGTGCTCGGGCGTGTAGAGCGTGAGCGACCAGAAGCCGTTCACCGGCGGCAGGTTGCCGGCCGCGAAGTGCATCACGTAGCGGTGCTCGCCGCTCAGCGGCGCACCGCTGCCGTCCACCGACGTTTCCGGATAGAGCGCATCTTCGGGGAGGTTGGCGGCGAGCAGCGTCATGGCGATGAATGCGCGATAGGTGTAGTCGGTCCCGAAGCGTCCCGTATCGCCGGTCCATCGCCAGCCGTTGATGTGCCGCACACCGGACGGATCGTACGTTTGAAGCAGGGCCAGGCCGTCGGCGACACCGCCGTCGAGTGCCTCGCGCAGCGCCGGATCGACCGTGCGCGCGTCGAGCGCCTTGCCCGGACCGATGCCGAGTGCAGCCAGCCGGGCAACGATCGGCGCATCGGCGGCGCGCGGAGGGTTCGCGACCAGCGCGTTTGCCAGGACGTTGAAGAACGTGACTCCGGTCATGCCCGCGACGAGCGACGGCGGCGTTGGGCCGGTGCTGGTGTTCGGGTCGCGCATCACGCCTTGCGGCGGCTGATAGGCCGCATCGCCAAATCGACTGAGCGGCGTGAGCCGATATTGCTGCTGGATGGCGGTGATGACGCCCGGGTCGTCGCCGGCGGCGTTGCGCGTGCGCGCGAGTACCCAGACGTCGTTCGTCGAGGAGCGCACCACCCGCACGCCTGAAGGCAGGGTCCCGTTCCATTGCGGTCCGACGATCGCATAATCGGCCGGCGCGGAATGGGGCACGCGCGTGGTGGGATCGGCGATCACATCGGTCCACGCATCCATCACCTCGGCGACGAAATAGCGGCCGCCGGCGTCGGGGACGTGCAGCACCTGCGGTTCGCGAGCGACATCGACCCAGGCCGACGAATAGCGTGTGTCGCCGTTGGGCGCGACGACGATACGAAACACCGGAGACGGCCCGGAAAGCATGTGCACGAACGTGCCGGCCGGTGTCGCCGTGGTCACGATGCGTTTGGTGACTTCCATCAGCACCAGGGGATAGCCGTAGATGAACCCGTCGCGCGCGATCGCGCGCGCGTCGGCCGGCTCGGCTGCGGCGGCCGGCAGCACCGAGACGGCGAGCAGCGCCGCCGCGAGAGCGCCGGCTGCGGCGCGCCGGCCACGCCTCATCGAGCGGCCGCATGGCGACGAAGTCGATACGTGGAGCATAGACCCCCCTGCGAGAGTTACTTCTCCACGCATCGCGGTTTTCAGCGCGGCTGGCGGTCCGGGGGCCGATGGAGTACGATAGCAAGCGACCAGACTCAGAGGATGCGCGGATGGACGCCGATACGCAAAGTAACCGGGGACAGAGCATCACCGCGTACCTGCGCGTGCGCGGTGCACCCGAAGCGATCTCGTTCTACGAGCGAGCGTTCGGCGCGCGCGAACATCCCGGCCGTCTGGTCGGACCCGATGGCAAGGTGATGCACACGGTGCTGACGATCGGGAATT
>Ga0302325_10025714_pt1 | contig 12234 bp, 8 predicted proteins | sample Palsa_T0_2_FD_201948 | JGI IMG/M metagenome (GOLD analysis project Ga0302325, IMG submission 201948) | Peat permafrost microbial communities from Stordalen Mire near Abisko, Sweden - Palsa_T0_2 | ecosystem: Environmental > Terrestrial > Soil > Palsa > Peat permafrost | place: Sweden: Abisko...
CGATTTGCTCATTTTGGCAGTGGGATCGTCCAGGCCCATGATGCGCGCGCCCACGCCGGGAAGGCTGGTAGCGGGCATGACGAACGTGTCGCCGTAGAGCGAATTGAAGCGCTGCGCGATATCGCGGGTCAGTTCCAGATGCTGCGCCTGGTCCTCGCCGACGGGCACGGCGGCGGCCTGGTAGAGCAGAATGTCGGCGGCCATCAGGCAGGGGTATTGCAGTAGCCCGTCGCCGACGGATTCCTGTTTGGCGGCCTTGGCCTTGTATTGCGTCATGCGCTCGAGCCAGCCTACCGGCGTGACGCAGGTGAGCATCCAGGCCAGCTCGGCATGCGCGGGCACGGCGGATTGCACCATGATGCTGGACACGCGGGGGTCGATGCCAGCGGCCAGATACAGCCCCGCTGTCTCCAGAATCTTGGCGCGCAACTCGGCGGGGTCCTGGTAGACGGTGACCGCGTGCAGATCCACGATGCAGAAGATGCACTCGTAATCGGCTTGCACGCGCACCCAATTCTTCAGCGCGCCGAGGTAGTTCCCGATGTGTAGATTTCCGGACGGCTGCATGCCGGAGAAGACTCGTGCTCTCATGGTAGGTGAGTTCGAAGGAGTAATTTTTATACTAAGCGATTTCGAGATCACAGTGGAGAAGCTCGTCTACGGCGGCGAGGGACTGGGCCGGATCGAGGGCCGCGCGGTTCTTGCGCCGTTCGTGCTGCCCGGCGAGCGCGCGCGGGTGCGGAGCGTTTCCGAGAAGCCCGGCGTGGTGCGGGCGGGATTGCTGGAGGTGCTGGCGGCCGCGCCGGAACGGGTGGCGGCGCCGTGTCCGTACTTCATGCGGTGCGGCGGCTGCCACTATCAGCATGCGCCGTACCAGACGCAGCTTACGCTGAAGCGCGCGATTCTGGAAGACCAGTTGCGGCGCATCGGGAAGATCGCGCCGCCGGGAGAGATCGCGGTGGTGGCGGCCGAACCGTGGGGCTATCGCAATCGCGTACAGTTGCATATCGCGGGCGGGAAGCTGGGATACCGCGCGGCGCAATCGCATAAATTGTGTGCGATCGAGGGATGTCCCATCGCGTCGCCGGCGATTAATGCGGCCATCGCCACCTTGCGCGGGATGCTGGGCGACTCGCGCTGGCCGCGTTTCGTGCGGCAGATCGAGCTGTTTACCAATGAAACGGAGATGCAGCTTAATGTTGTGGAGGCGGAACGCCCGGTAGCGCGGCGATTTTTCGATTGGTGCGCGGAACGCATCACGGGCCTACTTTCGGGCGCGCTCGATTATCAGGCGGCGGGCCACACGTGGCGCGTAAGCCACGGCTCGTTCTTCCAGGTGAACCGGTTCCTGACCGGCAAGCTGGTGGAGACGGCACTGGAGGGCACCGAAGGGCAGGCCGCGCTCGATCTCTACGCGGGCGTGGGACTGTTCTCGCTGGCGCTGGCGGAGCGGTTTGGCGCGGTGACGGCGGTGGAATCGGGAGCGCGGGCGGCGGGCGATCTGCGATTCAATGCGGAGCGGGCCGGGCTGGCGGTATGCGTGGAGCAGACGGATGCGGAAGCCTGGCTGGAACAGTTGGAGACGGCTCCGGACTTCGTGTTGCTGGATCCGCCGCGGCCCGGGATCGGGAAGCGCATGGTGGAGCGGCTGGCAAAGTTGCGCCCGCCGCGCGTGGGCATCGTTTCGTGCGATCCGGCTACGCTGGCGCGCGACCTGGCAGGACTGACCGCTGCGGGATACCGGATCGACCGTCTGACGCTCGTAGATCTGTTTCCGCAAACGTATCATCTGGAAACGGTGGCGCGCTTGTCGTTGTAGCGCCCTCGACCTGCTACAGGCACAGCCCTTCAATCCTCGCGCAATGCCGCCATCGGGTCGACCCCGGCCGCGCGCCGCGCCGGAAGCCAGGCCGCGGCCAGCGCCACCGCCAGCAGCACGGCAATCGCGCCTGCCAGCGTCGCCGCGTCGTTCGGACCGATCCCGAACACCACCGCCGCCAACACGCTCCGCAACGCCAAACAACCCAAGGCCCCGGCAATCACTCCGATTCCTGTGAGTGCCAGTGCGCGGCCCGCAACCATCCGGAAAACCAGGCTTCGCGGCGCGCCCAGCGCCAGACGAATGCCGATCTGCGCCCGGTTGACAGTCACCATGTGGGACAACACGCCGTACAGACCGACGGCCGCCAGCAACAGCGCCAGGACTGCGAATCCGCCTAGAATCTGCATCTGGAAACGCTGCTTCGCGAGCGAACCCGCCAACACGGAGTCCATGGTGCGCGTCCCAGGGACCGCTGCCGGATTCACCGCCCGGATCGCGGTACGCACTGCGCCCGCCACCGAGGCCGGTTCCACAACGGTCCGCAGCACCAGCGTGCCGCCGTTCAGCATTCCACCCGATTCCTGCTGGGTGTAGCAGGTGTAAGCCTGCGGAAACACCGGTACAGTAAGGCCGTCCTCATGAATATCGCCCGCGATGCCCACGATGGTGAGCCAGTGCTCTTTCGAGTTGAACGAATCGAACCAGATGCGCTGGCCCATGGGGTCGCGGTCCGCGAAATACACGCGCGCCATTCCGGAACTGACGATCGCTACCGGCTGGCTGCGCTCCGTATCCTGGTCCGTGAAGTCGCGCCCGCGCAGCAGGGGAATGCGAAATGCTTTCAAGTAGCCGGGAGTGATCACGCTATAATTGGCGTCGGCGTTGCCGGTCTCCGCGCGGCGATCGCCGATGAAAAAGTGGCCGTCGGGCGCGCCGGATTCGACTGGCAGGCTGCGGGTCATGGCTGCCGCTTCCACGCCTGGAATCGCCCGCGCCCGCGCGAGCAGGTCGCGGTACTCGGGAATCAGGCTCTCATCGCCTTGCCGCTCGAAGTTGGTATCCGCGGCCAATACACGATCGGGCCGGAATCCGGGATCGATCGAGCGCAGGTTCCAGAAGCTGCGCAGAAGCAGCCCGGCGCCCACCACCAGGACCAGCGAGAGGCTCGCTTCGGAAATCGCCAAGGCTGCCTGGATGCGCTGGGAACGCTTGCCGGCGGTAGCGGACCGCGATCCGGCCTTCAGCGCGTCATTCACATTCAGGCCGGCGGAGGCGCGCCAGGCGGGCAGCACCCCGAACACCAGCCCGGCCGCGGCCGAGATCGCGACCGCAAACGCGATCACCCCGGCATCGATCGAGATCTCCCCGCCGCGCGGCAGATCCGCCGGCAGCATCACGCGCAGCAATTCCATCGACCAGGCCCCCAGCAGCACGCCGCACGTCCCGCCCGCGACCGCCAGCAGCAGGCTCTCGGTCAGCATCTGGCGAATCAAGTGGCTCCTTCCCGCGCCCAAGGCCGTGCGCACCGCAAGTTCGCGGGCCCGCGAGGCGACGCGCACCAGCAGCAGGTTGGCCACGTTCACGCACACAATCAGAAGCAGAAAGCCCACTGCACCGAACAACATTAACAGCGGCCGGCGGACTTCCCCGGTGACGTGGGCCGCCAGCGAAACCACTTCCGCATCCTTCCCTTGGAAGGGCGATGGGTACTGCTGCTTGATTCCCCGCTCGATCGCGCCGATATCCGCCTGCGCCTGCTCCATTCCAACCCCCGGCTTGAGGCGGCCCACCACGCGCCAGTTATGCCCGGTGCGAACGCCCAGGCCGGGGTCGCCGAAGGCCGTTCCCGGCACCCACAGCTCGGCCTTTTCGGGATAGCTGAAACCTGTCGGCATGATCCCAACCACCACGGGCGCCATGCCGAGGAGGTGAATGCTCCGCCCTAGAATGGAGCGGTCTCCGCCGAAAGCGCGCTGCCAGAGGCCGTAGCCGATCACCACCGCCAAAGGTCCGCCCGCGACCTGCTCTTCGTGCGAAAAGGTGCGGCCGACAATCGCGTCCGTGCGCAGCACGCGGAAGAAATCTTCCGTGACGGCCGCGCCAACGGTGCTCCGCGGTAGATCGCCGCCGGAAACAATGGCCGGGCCTTCCTCATAGGCTCCCATGGCGGAGAAGGTGCGATTCGCCGCTTGCCAATCCAGAAAGTTTTGAAAGCCCACCTGCATGGGTCCCCCGTGGTCGTTGATTTCGGCCAGCCAGGCGAGGCGGCCGGGATCGGCATACGGAAGAGGATTGAGCAGGACAGCCTTGACTACGCTGAAAAGCGCGGTCCCCGTGCCGACCCCCAAGGCCACGGTGAGAATCGATATGGCGGTCAGACTGGGGACGCGTACGAGCGACCGCACGGCGTAGCGGATTTCATGGAATACCATGAAACCGGGCAAGCACTCCGGATGCCACCGTAAGTCATTCAAAATTCGCGTGTGGGGCCAGCCGGATGCTTCGGCTGTCCGAGCGTGGGATTCCAGTTGCCAAAAGCGAACAGGCAACGCGGCGGAGGCGCCTACCGCATCGTGTTGAGTAGCACCGAAACCTTGCTATTGCGCGAGTTCGCAACCACCAGATCCGGTTTTCCATCTTTGTTGAAGTCTCCAAAGGCTAGCGCAGCCGGATCGAAGCCGGCGTGAAGTTGGCGGGCGGCAGGAAAGCGCCGGTGCCCGTGCCTGGCAGAATCGTGACCGTGAAACTGCCGCTGGCGACCGCCAGATCGAGGTTTCCATCGCCATTGAAGTCGCTCGAAATTATGGACTCCGATCCCAATCCGATCCGGTAGTCAACGGCCGGCTGGAAAGTGCCGTCGCCGTTACCCAGCAGAATGGAAACCGAATCCGAGCCAGAGTTGGCCACGGCCAGGTCCAGCTTGCCATCCCGGTTGAAATCCGCCACCGTCACCGCGGCAGGGTTGGCGCCCGCGCCGTAAGCGACCGGCGGCGCAAAGGAGCCGTCGCCACGGTTCAGAAGGATTACGACGTCACCATCGTTGCTGCCTCTGTTGGTCACCACTAGATCCGGTTTCCCATCGCCATTGACGGCCCCGCTCCCACCTTGCTGTATCCGACCGCCGGCTGGAAAGCGCCGTCTCCATTGCCGAAAAGTATGGAAACCGCGCCCGCATAACAACAACCCGTGACTTGACTCGCCACGGCCAAATCCAGCTTGCCGTCGCCATTGAATCCGCCACTGCCACGGCGGCAGGAGCGAGTGCCACCACATAGGAAACACCCGGCTGGAACGTGCCATCGCCGTTGCCCAGCAGAATTGAAACATTGCAGGCCGGAGCGCTGCGCGAGTTGACAGTGCCCACCGCGAGATCCAGTTTGTGGTCGCCATTGAAATCGCCGACTGCCAGAGCCACGCCGTAGTCGTTCCCGTCTCCCAACAGATAGCCTACGGCAGCCTGGAAGCCGCCCTCTCCTTGGCCCACGCGCTGTCGGGACTGGGTGCTATGTGATAAGCTGCGGACAAATCCCATGTCGGTATTGAACGCCCTCCAGCGCGCGAGTTGCGCGTGCCTGATGGCCAGCTTGACTGGCGCGTGGGCCCAGCCCGCGCCCACCATCAACTCCGGTGGCGTGGTCAACGCCGCCAGTTCCGCCCCGGACGTACCGGTCGCTCCGGGCAGCATCGTATCCGTTTACGGAAATTTTCTGTTGACCACGCCGGCCGAGGCGCCCGCGGTTCCGTTGCCCACCAGCCTCGGCGGGCTATCCCTCGCATTCGGCGCGACCGCCGCGCCCCTGTTCTATGCCGGCGGCGGCCAGGTGAACCTGCAAATACCGTGGGAACTGACCGGAAGCCAGGCATCCCTCACCGCCACCTTCGCCGGCCAGACTAGCGCCCCCCAGACGGTGAACTTGGCGACATACGCCCCCGGCATTTTCACCTTGAACGGCCAGGGCACAGGCCTGGGCGCCATGCTCGACGATAACTACAACCTGATCACGCAATCGAATCCGGCCGCCGCCGGCATCACCACCATCTTGCTCTATTGCACCGGTCTCGGCCCGGTAAGCAATCCGCCGCCCACCGGCGCCGCCGCGACCGGCAATCCGCTCTCGCTCACGAAGGCGACACCCACCGTCACTATCGGCGGCGTGCCCGCGCAGGTGGCATGGTCCGGACTCGCGCCCGGGGCGGTCGGCGAATACCAGGTGAATGTGTTCGTCCCGGCCAACATACCTACCGGCAACGCGGTCCCCCTGATTCTTTCCATCGAAGGCGTAGCGTCGAATACTGTCGAGATCCCCGTCCAAACGCCCACCGCGGACCAGCGTGCCGCCCAATTGCTCAGCCAGTTGACGCTCGATGAGGAACTGCAACTCGTGTATGGCGCGGGCGGCCCGGTCACCAATCAGATCGCGCTTCCCCGCGGCGGCGCGGGTTTCGTCCCGGGCATACCGTCGCTCGGCATTCCGAACCTTTACCTCGCCGATGGCAGCGTCGGCGTGGGCAACGCCGTGGGACAAGCCACTGCGCTGCCCTCCTCCATCGCCAGCGCCGCCAGTTGGGACGTGAACGAAGCCTACAAATACGGCACCGTCATCGGCGCCGAACTGCGCGACTACGGCATGAACGTGAACCTGGGCGGCAACATCAACCTGATCGGCCGCGAGCCGCGCGACGGCCGCACCTTCGAAACCAAAGGCGAGGACCCCATCCTGGCCGGTAAGATCGCCGCCGCGCACATCAGCGCCATCCAGGCCCAGCACGTAATCGGCGGCATCAAGCATTTTGCGCTGAACGACCAAGAGACCGGCCGCACCACCGCCAATGCCATCGTCGACGAACGCGGCATGATGGAGAGCGACCTGCTGGCCTTCGAGATCGGCATCGCGGATTCCAACGTGCAGTCCGTGATGTGCGCCTACAATCTGGTCAATAGCGTGTACAACTGCGAGAACGCGGAGCTTCTGAACACTATCCTCAAGGGCGATTGGCAGTTTCCGGGCTTCGTCATGTCGGACTGGTGGGCCACGCACTCCACGGTAAACGCCGCGCTGAACGGTCTCGATCAGGAGCAACCGGACAACGAATTCTTCGGGCCTCCGCTCACACAAGCGGTCGCCGACGGCCAAGTGCCTGGGTCCCGCTTGGACGACATGGTGCATCGCATCCTGCGCGCTATGTTCGCGGCGGGATTGTTCGATTATCCCGAGTCCCTTGGACCTGTGGATACGGCCGCCGACGAGGCTATCGCGCTGGAGGCGGAGGAGCAGGGCGCGGTGCTGCTGCAGAATACCGGCGGACAGTTGCCATTGAATCCCGCGACCCTGAAATCCATCGCCATCATCGGCTCGCACGCCGATATCGGGGTTCTCTCCGGCGGCGGCTCGGCGCAGGTCACTCCCACCGGCGGTCCGGCCCTTACCGAAGGCTATCCCAGCGTGCCCGGCTGGGCGGAGGTGATCTGGGATCCATCCTCGCCCATGCAGGCCATTCAGGCGCTAGCGCCCGGCGCCAGTGTGCAATTCGATCCCGGCACCGATGCGACGACCGCGGCTACGCTGGCGGCGTCTTCGCAAGTAGCCATCGTGTTCGTCAGCCAGTGGACCAGCGAGGGCATGGATATGCCGAGCCTGAACTTCACCGATTTGATCCACGCGACCCCCATCGATCAGGATGCGCTGGTGGCCGCCGTGGCGGCCGCCAATCCGCACACCATCGTCGTGATGGAAAACGCCAGCGCGCAGGTGATGCCGTGGCTCGCGAGCGTGAGCGCGGTGCTGGAAGCCTGGTTTCCAGGCCAGCAGGGCGGACCGGCCATCGCCAATCTTCTTTTCGGCGTGGTCAATCCGTCCGGCAAGCTGCCCATCACGTTCCCCGCCAGCGTGGACCAACTGCCGCGCCCGGTGATTCCCCAGCCGCCCGATGGCGTCACGCCGTTCCCCGTGAATTATTTCGAAGGATTCAACGTCGGCTATAAGTGGTATGACTCGCAGGGTCTCACGCCGCTGTTCCCCTTTGGTTTTGGGCTGTCGTATACCACGTTCGCGTTCTCGAATGCGGCGGTCGTCAATAACTTGGCTTCGGCAAGCAACCCGAACTTCCAGGTGACTTTCAACTTGGCGAATAAGGGCGCGGTGGCCGGCGCGGAGGTCGCGCAAGTCTATCTGGGGTTCCCGGCCTCTACCGGCGAGCCGCCCAAGCGCTTGGTGGGATGGCAGAAGGTGCTTCTCCAGCCCGGAGCGTCGCAACAGGTGACTATTAAGGTGGACGAAAACGATTCGTCGCATCCGTTGTCGTATTGGGATGTCAACTCGAACGCGTGGCTGGTCGCGCCCGGCACCTACACAGTGTATCTGGGCAACTCTTCGAGCGCGGATAGCCTGATCGCTGCGGGCACTTTCCAGATCGGTTCCACTTAGCTTAAGACTGGGCGTGCAGGACCGGCCTTCAGACTTCCTTGTTGTCAGAGGCGATATTTGAAAGCGGTGCACCACTGTTCGGCGGCCTTCCGCCAGACAGGTGGCTCTGGTCGATTGCTGGGGAGTCGGCCCGCTGGCCGAAGGGTTGCCGGGGCGCCACCCTACGGGCCTGTTTTTTGGGGGTGGTGCAGAGACAGTTATCGCGTACCGGTTGGCGTCGTTGGCGAGGTTTTCAAAGATCAGGAGGCAGATTGCTACCAAGCCTTCATAACGCAATCATCGCATCATATCCGGTGCGGGCACCCCAAGGACCGGCCGTTCGCGCGATGAGCGGCCATCTCCGGGTACTAACACGCCGACGTGGACGTCGGCCGCAGACCTCGAGGTCCGCCCGACTCACCTTCGCCGGAACGGCAACGCCAGAATCAAAAATAGTCCCAGCGCCACCGCATCCCCGGCCAGGATGTACACCGGCCACGGCCCCAAGAAATTCAGCAGCGACGCGTGCGGCTTCACCCGCAGATACATGTAGTTGGTTTTGAACACGGCGTCGAACGTCCCCACCACAGCCGCGATCGCGTTGAGCACCGCGAACGCCTTCCAAACCGATCCGGGACTGAGCCGCGCCTGTTTGCCCCAGATCAGCGTCAGCACCGCCACAATCACGCCGCCGTGCGCCAGAAAGAAGTAGATGCTCGGATACGAAAGCAACGGCGCCCAAAGGTCTGGCGTCAACACGGCCATGCCGCCGCCGGCAATGGCGCCGAAATAGGCGAATTCGAAACACCACTGCACCCGCCACAGCGTGGCCACGATGGTTAGCCACAAAGTGAAGTCGCAGAGTTGCAAAGGCAGCCCTTCCGGGAACCGCCAGCCTTCGAAATGCAGCTTGTAGCCGTACCAGATCAGCTCATTCACCAGCAGAAACACGCCCAGCCCGACGCGCACTCCGCGCGCCGCCCCCGGGCTTCGCCGCGCGATGGAAGCGAGGCCCGCCGAAACCGCGGGGACAGCCGCGACGATGGCCAGATGCGCCGGCCCGAAAAGATGAAAGTCCGTAACCATTACGAAATTTGCGCGTCCGCTAACGCCAGCGCTTCGTCCAGCGCCGCCACGCCCGCGTCGATCTGCTCGCGCTCGATGATCAGCGGCGGCGCAATCACGAAATGGCTCAACCACGAATTGATCGCCACGCCGTTCTTCATCATGGCCGCGGCCACCTGATCGACCAGCAGCGGATTGCCCGCCATCTTGTCCGCCTTGGTATTGAACGGCTGTTTCGTTTGCCGGTTCTTCACCAGCTCGACGCACCAGAACAGCCCCAGCCCGCGCACGTCCCCGATCGATGCATGCTTATCCTTCAACTCCCGCAGGCGCGTGCCGAGATACTCGCCCATCTCCCGTGCGCGCTCCACCAGGCCGAGCCGCTGCATCTCGCGGATGGCCGCCACGCCCGGCGCCAGCGTCATGGGATGCGCTTCATAAGTGTGCCCGTGCGCGAAGAAATGATCGTCGAAATGCGCGGCGATCTTCTGCGTGGTGGCGCACAGCCCCAGCGGCATATACGCCGACGTGATGCCTTTCGCGGTCACCAGGATATCCGGCTGCATGTTCCAATGATCCACGGCGAACCACTTGCCGGTGCGGCCCCAGCCGGTCATGACCTCGTCGGCGATCAGCAGCACGCCGCGATCGTCGCAAATGCGGCGCAGGCGCGGCATGTATTCGGGCGGCGGCACCAGCACGCCGTTGGTCCCCACCACAGGCTCCACCACCACGGCGGCCACATCGTTCTCGTTCTCGATCATGTGTTCGACGTAATCGGCGCACGCGATATCGCAAGCCGGGTAGGTGTGCTTGATGGGGCAGTCGTAACAGTTCACCTCCGGCGCGAAGATGAAGCCTTGCCCTTTGGCGCCGGGCTCGGCGGGCCAGCGCCGCGGATCGCCAGTGGCGCCGATGGACGCCATGGTCGACCCGTGATACGAACGGTAGCGGGCGATGATCTTGGTGCGGCCGGTGTACATGCGCGCGATCTTGAAGGCCGCTTCGTTGGCCTCGGTGCCCGACGTGGTGAAGAAGAACTTGGTCAGGCCGCGCGGCAGCACTTCCAGCAGCAGCCGGCTCAGTTCCACGCGCACTTCAGTAGCGTAGCCCGGCGCGATGTAGGGCAGAGTGCGGGCCTGCTCCTGAATTGCGCGGATCACGGCCGCATTTTTGTGGCCCAGATTGACGCACATCAACTGCGCGGAGAAATCCAGATAGCGCTTGCCATCCACATCGATGAAATAGCAGCCTTCGGCATCCACGATGTGCAGCGGGGTCCAGTTCTTCTGAACGCGCCAGGTACCGTAATTCAGCTCACGGGTCCAGCGGACGATATCCTGCGATGAAAGAACTTCGGGCATGAAACGAAACTGACACGGATCGCGCCCGCTTGTCAACGGCGCGATACAATCGCGGTCATGCCGCTCAGTCTCGAATCCAAAATCGCCCTCGTCACCGGCGCCAGCAAAGGCGTGGGAAAAGGTATCGCGCTGGATCTGGCGCGCTGCGGGTGCCATATCGCGGTGAACTATGCGAGCGACGCGCGCGGCGCCGAAGCCACCGCCGCCGAAGTGCGCGCGCTAGGCCGGCGGGCGATCACCGTGCAGGCCGATGTGGGCCTGGCGGCCGACGTGGACCGCATGTTCGCCGAGGTGCTGCGCGAGTTCGGGCGGCTCGACATCCTGGTGAACAACGCCGGCACGCAGACGTGGAAGGCGCTGCTCGATCTGGAGGAAGCCGAGTGGGACCGCGTCATCCGCACTAACCTGAAGGGGTGTTTCCTGTGTACGCAGCGCGCTGGACGGCACATGCGCGAGCAGGGTGGCGGTAGCATCGTCAACATCGGATCGGGCTGCAACAAGATTCCGTTTCCCAATCTATCGAACTATACGGCCAGCAAGGGCGGCATCGAGATGTTCACCAAGTCCGCCGCGATCGAACTGGCGCAGTACGGAATCCGCGTGAACTGCGTGGCGCCGGGCGCCATCGAGATCGAGCGGACTATGTTGGAGGCTCCCGAATACGGGAAAACCTGGGCGGGAGTCACGCCGCTGGGGCGCGTGGGGCAGCCGCTGGATGTGGCGCGCGCGGTGGCGTTCCTGGCAGGCGAGTCGGCGGACTTCATCACCGGGCAGACGCTGTTTGTGGATGGCGGGTTGTTCAGCCACCCTATCTGGCCGTACTGATTTGGCAGACTGGTTGATACTCGTACCGATACGCGGTACAGTAGTCTATTGATACGGACGTTCCGGCACCAGGGACTCCGGCGGCTGTTCCATCAAGGGGACCCGAGCAAGATCCGTGGCGATCAGGTGAGCCGCGTAGCGGATATGCTGGCTCACCTGGATCGGGCAAGCCGTCCGTCCGATCTCGATCTGCCAGGCTATCGTCTTCACCCTTTGAAACGCGATCTGAGGGGTTTCTGGAGCATCACGATCTCAAGCAACTGGCGGATTGTTTTTCGCTTGGAAGACGGCGACATATTCGACGTCGATTTGGTGGATTACCACTAGTAAGGATTAGAACCATGCCCATGAAGGGCCCGCCGCATCCCGGACACTCCATCAAGGATGCCTGCCTTGACGCGCTAAACTTAAGCGTGACCGACGGGGCCAAGGTCCTGGGTGTAGCGCGCCACACTCTTTCCCGAGTCCTGAACGGCCGAGCGGGGATCTCGCCTGAAATGGCGATCCGCCTCGAGAAGGCAGGGTGGTCCAACGCCGACCACTGGCTGCGACTGCAGGCGGCCTACGATCTGGCGGAGGCGCGCCGACATGCGGACGATATCAACGTCAAACGCTACGAGCCACAAGCAATGGCATAAGGTGGAACACCGTTTGTTTTCCTTCATCTCGTCCAACTGGCGCGGCGAGCCACTGCGCGATTACGAAACCGTGGTGCGGCTGATCGCCGGGACGACGACGGCCAACGGCCTAAAAG
>Ga0302325_10025716_pt1 | contig 12233 bp, 9 predicted proteins | sample Palsa_T0_2_FD_201948 | JGI IMG/M metagenome (GOLD analysis project Ga0302325, IMG submission 201948) | Peat permafrost microbial communities from Stordalen Mire near Abisko, Sweden - Palsa_T0_2 | ecosystem: Environmental > Terrestrial > Soil > Palsa > Peat permafrost | place: Sweden: Abisko...
CGGAGAACAGCACGGCGGCATAGGACTGGCCGGTTCCCTCGGCGAACGCGATGGCGATGCCCGCCACGGCGGCGCCGGCGACCGGGGTGAACAGCACCAGATTCCGTTCGACCAGCGGGCGCACGAATAACGCCACCCAGCGGATCACGCCACCGAGTAGCGCAGCCCCCAAGCCCACCACCACCGCCCAGCCCAGCTCTGCGATGGTGGGAGAAGGGAGGTGGGCCAGGTTGGGGATGCTGAGCGAGAAGGTGCCAAAGCCCGTCCACGAGTTCAGGCCGGTGAAGACCATGTAGCCGATCCCCGAGGCGAGCAATCCGGGGACAAGCACCATGCCCAAGAGCGGACCGCCCAGTCCGGTGGCCTCCATGAGCAGGAAGGCTCCGGCCAACGGATTGCCGAGCAGCGTGCTGATGGCGGCGAAGCTGCCCGCGCCGGCGATGACGACGGTGGCCATCGGCGGCGCGTCGCTCTTTACGAGGTGGACGGTGAGCGCCCCCAGCCCACCACCGATGGCGATGAGCGGCGCCTCGGGGCCGAGCACGGCGCCCAGGGCCAGCGTGGCGATGGAGGCCAGGGCCACGCCAGGGATGCTGATGGGCAGCGGCGGACCTCCGCCCACCTTGAATCCGTCGGCTGGTGAGTGTCCGCCGCGGCCGGGCATGTACCGGATGACCAGGCCCACCACCAGACCCGACACCAGCAGCAACGGTACGGGCCACCAGGCCGGCGTCCCGGCGAAGCCGACTGCCGTGGGCAGCCGCTGGTAGAGCTCATGCTGGAGCCAGTTGATCAGCTCGAGGTAGAAGTAGGCGACGGCCGAGATGGGCACGCCAAGGAGGCCTGCCACGACGAGCAGGAACAGGTATCCCTTGCTACGCAGAAGGTCCAGTGGATTAGGAGGGTCCGCCAAGGTCAGCCTTTCTCAACCCGAACCGCCACGCCGCACCGCCTTCTTGACCTGGGAGTATCCCCAAACCTAGCGGCGCAGCGGATTCGTCCTCATCGAGCGCCATGTCGCAGGCGACAGGGAGCCTCTCACCCATTATCCGCTGGAACTTGCCCGCAGCCCCTGCTGTCGTCCGGCGAACGGCTTTCCAACTTGGTTTGACCCCCGGCGAGGTCAGCCCGCCTCATGCATCGAGTTCGGCGTCGAGCTCAGCTTCCACGACTGCGATGGCCACGCCCAAGGCCTCGGTGATGGCGAGGGACGCCGAGACAACCCTGGCGGTGCCGATGATCGGCGCCACCGCGATCAGCACGTCCTGAACCTGCTCGATTGTCACCCCGGCCTCGACTGCCGGCCCGACGTGCGCCAGGTACGAAACAGGGTTGGCATCCACCGCAGCCAAGGCGGCGATGCGGACCAAGAGCAACTCGTCGGCATCGAGGCCAGATCGTTCAACCGAATCCAGGGTCATGGCCGCAATCGTGTCGATCACCCGTGTGTCGTCCGCCATTGTCGTCTCCTCACTCGCAAGGCCCGGCCCGGTGGCTCGGTCGATATCAGAATGGTTACCAGATCAGAACTTAGGCCGCTCGCCGTCGACGGGCGAACGACTCGCCTGACACCGCTGGTACCGCCGGATCCAGCGGTCGGCATATCCGAGGCGGCAGACGCCGGCCCGAGAGTACTCGGCCCACACCGCGTGACAGATATCTCACCCTGTTCTCGATGAGCTATCCGAGATCGCAGAGGTCCTTCCAATGCGCCCTTCGGATTATCGGTCACATGACAACCGCGCAGTTCATCGACCAGTGGGCGGTGGGTGACAACAGCTTCGCGTCGGACCCACCCCCCGAACGCCGTCTTGTCCTGGGTCGACTCGGGGGACGCCCGCCCCGAGGACTGTGTGGTCGTCCTCAAAGAGCCCAAGGCCGAGGGTGATTCCATTCGCTATACGATCGATCTGCTGGAGGGCTCGGTACCCTCCTCCTCGGGTGCCTGCACCCTGTTCATCGATCCATTGGGGCGCCCACTCTCGCCCGTCTCGGTGGCGGGAATGCACCGTCGCGACAGGCGCCGGCGTCGTTGAGTCATCCGGCGCCGGGAGGCGTCAGCTGCAACGCCGGCGTAGGTTGAGGGCAGCCATCTCTGGAGGAGGCTCTTGGCGGTTGTCGTACAACAGAACTTCACCCCGCCCAAGAACAGATCGCGCCCGTCACCCAGGAAATAGGGATCTCGCCTCCGACGAGCGTCGAGTTCATCGAGGTGCATAACTACAACACTGCTGGGTAGCGCCTCACGACTTGCCGACGAGCCGACGTGCAGACGTGCGGCGTCGCCGGCAAGTTCGGTGTGTACGCGGGCGATCCGTAATCAGACGTAGTCGGGGGGTTGGTCCGGTCACTCCGTCGCCTACCCGTCCTCCACTGTCGGCAGGAACACTTTCGGCCCACTCCCCTTCTCGGCGAGGGGCAATGAATCCGGCGGCATCGGCGGCACTGACCACGTCCCCGAGCCGGTAGAACGAGGTCATGACCACCGTTCGCACAGTCGGGCATGGCACGCTGAGCGCCGAGGAGTTCGCATCGTTGCTCGACGGGGCCGGCGTCGATCGCGTGGTTGATGTGCGGTCCTTCCCTGGAAGCCGGCACAACCCGCAGTTCGGCCGAGAGGAGATGGAGCGGTGGGTACCAATGGCAGGAATCGGTTACGTCTGGCTACGTGAACTCGGCGGCCGCCGTCGACCGGTCGCTGAATCAAAGCACGGCGCGCTACGGAATGACGCGTTCCGAGCCTATGCCGACTACATGGAGACACCTGCCTTCTTGACGGGTATCGAGGACTTGTTGGTACTCGCCCAGGCCGATTCGCCGACTGTCATGTGCAGCGAATCCCTGTGGTGGCGTTGCCATCGTCGCCTGATCGCAGATCACCTCGTACTGGTGCGAGGAATCGACGTAGTCCACCTGATGCACGATGGTCGCTCTACTCCCCACGTACCGACAGAGGGCGTTCGCCTCGCCCAAGGGACACTTGTCTACGACGTGGGGGTCACGCCGCGACTGTCGGCTACCTAATTGCTAATTGGGTAAACGGCAACCATCGCGTCTGCCTTATGCCGCTACCGGCGGCGGGAGGGCGGTGGCCCCCTCAGCGGGGTTCGGCGGATGACCCCGATACCGGAGTTTGAAAACCCCGTACGCGATCGGTCCAGCAGCCAGAGGAACCCAATAGGAGGCGAGCCGATACGTGAGCGTGGCCAGCACAGCGCTGCTGGTGGAAACACCAGCCAGTACCAGGAGGCCGGTCAGGCTCGCCTCCACGATGCCCAGACCCCCGGGCGTGATCGGGATCATTCCGACGATGCCTGCTACCGCGTAGGCCACCAGGACCAAACTGGGCCGTGGGTGACTACCAGTAGCCCGCAGCGCGGCGAGCAAGCAGAGGTAGTCGAGGGCAAGGCGTGCGGCCGAAAGAAGCACTGCCTGCAACCACTCCTTGCCCAGGACGCCCCGGATGAGGTTGCGCTGCACGACCAGGCTCTCGTCCAGGTTGGTCAGCGGCGGCCGCTTCCGCAGCACCATGTTCCGGACTCGCTCGACGAACCTGCCGCACCATCGGAGGGGGGCATCGGTTGCGAGAACAACGGCACCGAATCCGGCGAAGAGGACGAATCCCACCGCGCCGATGATGGCTGCATTGACCAACCCTCGGCTGGTGGTGGGCCCTCCCACCAGGATGACCGGAAGTGCAAACACTGGAAGGGCCAGGAGCCCTCCGACCCCGAGGAGCGAGAAGGCCGCGAGGCCACCCACCGTCGTGCCCGTGTCCTGTCCGCTGATCGCCAACATCCGAAACTGCACGGCGGCGCCCACGGCAGCACCACCAGGCATGATCAAACTGACGGCGTTGCTGGCCAACTGGGAAGTCACCACCGAGAACCAGGCCTTGGTCCTCAGGGCCAAGCGCTGCAGCCCGAACGTACAGGTGAAGTGACCGATCTCGAACAGGATGGCCAGGGCGAACCAGACGGGCTTGAGAGTGGACAACCGTGGCCACGATGCCAGCACCTCGGTGATCGATGGAAAGACCAGATAGATGGCGACGCCCGCGATACCCACCACGACGCCGTTCTTGACGACCTTCTTCCAGGCCAAAGGATGGCCCTTTTGATCGTCCACCCTTTCGGCAAACGAAGGCTTGCTCGGAGGCGCCGGTCCGTCGCTCACGGTGGTCCTGAGGCGTCAAGGCTGGCGGCAACCCTGAAGGTCATAGGCAACGTTCGCTCACCGCCACACAATCCTCCGCCCGGCGCCGAGCGACCGTTCATTTGCCCGATCCCCTTCCCGAGCCAGTAGACATTAGATGTACTCGCGCCGGCGAAGCCACAGGAGGCAGAACCACCCCCAGATCGGCGGTAGGTAGGCCGTGAACAGGCGCTGGACGAAGACCGCCGCAGTGGCGTCGCTCTCGCTGATCCCCGCTGCGGTGAGCCCCAAGATCAACCCGGCCTCGACAACGCCGACCCCACCCGGAACCGGCGAGACGCCACCGATCATCGAGGCCAGGGTCATCACCACGATGAGCGTGGCCAGGCTGAGATGGTCGCCGAATGCGCGTAGCGATGCGGCAAGTGCCAGGGCTACGGCCAACTGTCCGCCGATGGAGCCTCCCAGCAGCAGAACCACTTTGCGTGGGGAGGAGGCCACTGACCGGGCGTTCCCCCACACTTCCCGGATCCGCGGGCGCAGCCTGGCCCCGACCAATCGGCGCACCTTGGGCACGGCGAGCACCAGGCCGACCAGAACCAGCACAACGACGACGACGACCAGGATCACCCAGACCGTGTTGGAGTTCCCGCCCTCGTTCGGTTCACCGAAATGAATGGTGCCCCAGGCCAGCGGAAGGGAGATCGCGAACAGGAGGCCCTTGACGAACCAACTGGAGGCGGTGACTATGGCGCTCGAGCTGACCGCCACCGACGGGGTGTAGCCCTGCTGCTGAAAGAAGCGCACCCGGGTGGCGAAGATCATCGCCGTTCCCCCGGCAATGCCACTGAAGCTTTCGCCTATCTCCAGCGCAAGGACGCGAATGAACTGCAGCGAGCCGCTCACGCTGCCGAGATCCTCCACTGCCGTTCCGACAAAGGCGGCGTTGCCCAACACGAAGACGGCAGCCACCCAGATCCAGTCGGCCCCGATGATGGTGTCGAAGGAGTTGGTGACGTCGATCAGAACCCCGATCAACGCCCAGCCCCCGATCATGGTCCCGATGACCAGCACCAGATTGGCGATGCTTATCCGGCGAGGCTCGACCAACTTCGGCACCTCGATCGACTTCACCGCCGCCGCCTTCTCACGAACTTGATCGAGCAGGCCCTTGTGACCCCGGAGAGCTCGAACAAGCACGGGATCGAAACCGGCACTCCGGAGATGCCTGAGTGCCGAGCCCAGTACCTCGACGCTGAGGGAGCGCGCCGCCGATTCAGCGGCTCGGTCCGCTCCCACCGCCACGGCCATCGCCGCAATCGCTCCGGCCATGTCTGCATCGAGCCGGTCGTCACTGGCGCCGGTCGAAGCACGGCGGAAATTGACCAACGACGCGGTCTCAGCAGCCGGATCGAACAGAATCGTCTCGCCGCTCAGCGCACCATGAGCCAGCCGAGCCTCGCGGAGAACGATCAGCTGAGCAAATAAGGAGTCCAACAGGCGATCCGTCACCGCTTCCGGCTGAACGACGGAAAGCCCGGCCCCGTCAGGAAGCAGGCAGACGAGGAGGGCATCTCCCGACGGCCCGGCCCGGCCCGCTTGCACCACCTGCGGAACGGATGCCCCGATCTGGGATGCCCACATCGTGAGGTAGGCCTCGCGTTCCACCTCTTGCACACGGGTCAGGGTGAGCGTCGGCCCCGAGTCGCGGTAGAGCAGAAATCGACCTGCCTTCGAGAGGAGCTTGGCGTCGGTGGCGTCACGCCCGTACACCGAGATGGCGAGGTTGGCCGGCCCGTGCGCTGCCGCGTCGAGGCGCGCCCCGTACCGTGTCACCCCCCATTCCTGGCCTTTGGACAGCTGTACGTCGGCCGCGGCAACGCCGAGCTCCTGCAGGAGAAGCACGACGTCGTTGGTCGAGGGGAGGCCGAGAGGCGACCCGAACACCAGGTGGACGAGGGCGGTGGCTCCCCAGCCGATGGCCATGCTCCCCAAGACGTTGATCGGCAGGCCGTGACCCCCCACCACCGAGGCCAGGGCCACGAGGACTACGAAAATCTCCACCAATCGCTGCAAGGTCCGGGCCAGGTAGGGGATGCTGGCCGTGGCCACCGCCATGAAGGCGGCTATCTGCAGCACCGGGAACTGGACGCTGTAGCCGTGGATGGCCGTGCCCGGACCCCGACCCCCGTCAGAGCCCACCAGAAGCACCAGGAGTCCGGTCACCGCGGCGGACACGATTACGCTCAGCGCGATGTCACGGGCTACTTCCAGACGTCGAGCCAGGAGAGCCAGCACCACAAGCACCGCGGTGACGCCAAAGGCGCCGGCGTCGTACACGACGGTGACCAGCCAGCTGATGCTCGCCGGCGGCGGATTCACCACCCGCGTGATCGCTCGGTCCACTCGGTAGCCGTACCGGATAATCAGCAAGCAGGCGAGAACAGCCAGGACGGCCGTTACCAGCCGAAGCCCGTCGCTCCCGCGCCGGCGGCGTTGGCCGTCGCCCACCGGAGCGAATGCAACCGAGCGCCATCGATGCCAGCGGGAAATAGCGGGAGCCGGTATGTGCACCACACCCGGTCCGCCATTCACGCCCACAGTCCCTCCAGTGCCCCAGCTTGGTCCAGCTTGGTGAGCTCGTCCTCGATCGAGTGGAGGATACCGAAGACGCGGCCCGCCATAGCGAACTTTCAATGCTCGTTGACGTCCGGTCAATGTCCGAGTGCCACGGTAACTATGAGACCCCTCTGGCGGGTCCTATTAAGCTGACGGTTACATCGAATAAGGGGGTACTATGACGGAGCCAGCCAGCTCCACCGGCGAGCCGCCACCCACGCCGCTCCCGAGGGACCGCAAAAGAGACTTCCGGTTGATCGCGGTCGGCGTCGTCGCCGTGCTGCTGATCTGGTTCGCGCTGGAGAACCATCAGACGGTAAGAGTGCACTTCTGGGTGGTGAGCACCAATGCGGCGCTCGTCGTGGTGATCGTGATTTCCGGGTTCCTCGGGGCAGCGATAGGGTCACTACTCCGCCGGCGCCGCCGACAGTTGTCAAGGACCCAGAACCAAGACAATTGACCCGAGGCAGCGTCACCGTGACGGGGAACACGCTATTAACGAAGGGCTTGGCTCGCCGGTCCACGGGTACCCGGCCGCGATCGGTCTGACTGACCGGGATCGAGCGGCTCAGCTCGCACGATGGGCGTGCGCGCCCTCCGTGCCGCCAAAGCTACGTCGCACCGGGGGCACCTCGGACGCCAAGGAAAGAGGGTGGTCGGGCTGGCGCCGGTTCGCCACCCTGCTGTATCGAGCGATGAGCGGATTGGCGCTCACGCCATGGGCGACGACGCTGCATGCCACAGTGACAGAGACGACGTTGAGCAATGTGTCAGCTTGATGGCCGAGTTCTTCAGAAGCCAACAGCGCGAAGATGACTGAGGCCAATCCACGGGGGCCGAACCATCCAATGAAGGCCGACGTCGCCGTGCCCATGCGAGTCCCATAGAGCGCAATGAAAACGGGCAGCATTCTGACAACGGTGAGGCTCGTCACAGCGTAGGCCAGGCAACGCAGGAGGTCCGGATCGGACAGGCTCGGCCGGAGCATCGCTGCCCCAAAAGCGAACCACACCAGGCACGAGAGAAGCTGGCCTGCGCCCTCGGTGAGATCCAACGCCCGCGGTGAGACCAGGTGCCGGAAAGCCCCGAAGCAGAGGCCAGCCAAAAATGCGGCGACAAACCCGTTGCCATGCAGAGCAATGGCGAGGGCGTACGTCCCAATCGCGGCGGCCGGCGTGGCGATGGCCGCAGTGGCTGATTCTGTCCAACCCCGTCGAACCGCCAAGGCCAGAAGCCATCCCGTGACCAGGCCGACCCCCACTCCGATGACTGCGCCAATTCCAATCTCCCGCAACGCATGAAGCAGCGATGCGGCACGGTTATCAGCCTGGCCGATGAGGACAGCTACTGCGAGCGACACGAGCGGTGCCACGATGCCGTCATTGAGTCCGCTCTCGACGTTGAGCGCACGGCGCACACGGCTCGGCACGGCGGTGTTGGTGACGATCCCTGCTCCCAAACCGGCATCGGTGGGGGCCAGACAGGCGGCGGCGAGCACGGCCGACCACGCTCCGAATCCGCTGAAAAGTGCGCCCGCCAAGAGGGCGCCGAGGACAATGGTCAAGGGAAGGCCAATCCCCAGCAAGCGCACCGGCAGTCCCATGTCATGGCGGAGCGACGTCAGCCGCAGTCGGGCCGCGTCAGAAAAGAGAATGAGGACGAGAGTGATCTCTGCCGTGACCTTGATCGTGGAAGCCGACAGAGAAATGGCGAGCGCGTGCTCGCCGCCCAGAGCGAGGCCACCGGCGGCAAACACCATTGGGGCGGTGATACCGATCTGTTCCGCTCGACCCGAAACAGCGGTCCACAGCACGATGAGTGCGGCGACGACCGCCAGATCCCCCCAACTCACCTGTTCACCGCCCTTCGAGAAAGACCTCCATCGTCGGTCAATTGTCGCGTTGCCGCATCAGACGATCAACCAATTGCGACTCCTCCGGAGAAGGCCTTGCCGGGTTGCAGTACGACTTGGAGGAGCAAAACCACCAATCCAACGACGAGGCCGGCCGCGACAAAAGCCAGGACCCGCCACCCCACGATTCCAGCTCGACGAGCAGCCACGAGTCCCCAATAGCCGAGGGATGCGGCTTCGGCCCACAAGGTGACTCGAATGGCCTCAGTGAGAGAGACATTGAAGGCGTACAGCACGCTCACGATTGCCACGGGCGGGACTGCAAGGAGCAAGAAGCGAGACTCGAAACCCACGATCCTCCTCCCTTCTGTGCCGGAGAGCGGTCGACCCATCTCAATCTGCTTCGCCAACGCAGCCGAGAAGACGTGTCCGATGAACATAGCGATGATCGGACCGACGATGACCAAGACGACATCGATCAGTCTCAGTGTCTGCCAGCCGTCGTAAATGATGAGAACGCTCATCACCGTGATAGTGCCGTACGCGATGCGGTCCACCAGAATAGGACGGGCAAGAGTGTCCAGCACGCGGGTCATTGGCCGACGTGCCCCTCGCTTGTTAAGCGAAGCTCGTGCAACGGCAGCCTTTCAGTGATCGATAGATCGCGCGAGGCGTCCGACGTCTCTCGCTCAGCGTGTCCAAACTGTGCTCGGCACACGTCGGCTTCCTCCTAATTCGGCTCCGCGGGGTCGTCACTCGGACACTCTCAACACCGCTACTCACACTCTGGCCTCCCCTGTTTGCCAACGTTCCGAGCATTGAGTGACAGTCTGGCACGGTGGGGCATGAGTGCCAAGGTGTGCCAATTGAGAAATTCCAATCCCGCCGCCTTTACACCGATGCTTACTCCAGCAGAGCATAGAGTGGCAATCGCGATCGAGGGCGATGAGATAGATGGCGGTGAGCCCAGAACCTAAGGGGAAGGCCACCGGGAGAGGAAGGAACTACGTGGCGACTCATACCGGCCCGCGCTGGCTCTTGATTAGTTTGGGTACGCTCCTCTTTCTTGTGGCAGGCGTGGCCGGCGGACTCATCGTGGCGGCCACGCAATCTTCCGATACGAATGCATGCTCGGCGACGAACGTCGCTGACGAGACCCTTCCTTCGGTCGTCACGATCATGGTGAAAAGTAGGACCGCCGGCAGTACCGGATCCGGTGAGATCATCCGGAGCGATGGCTACATACTGACGAACAATCACGTCATATCAGCGGCCGCAGATGGGGGTTCGATCGAAGTCCTCTTCAGCGACGGCACGACCAAATCGGCCACGCTCACCGGCCGAGACCCACAGACTGATCTGGCCGTGATCAAAGTGAACGCGCCCGAATCGCTCCCGGTGATCCCCTTCGGATCATCGAGTGAAGCACAAGTTGGCCAGCCCGTCGTCGCCCTTGGCGCGCCACTGGGTCTCTCCAGCACGGTCACAACAGGCATCATCAGCGCCCTCGATCGCACGATCGAGGTTCCGAGCGACAACGGCAAGAACGCACTCCTTGTGGCTGCCATCCAAACGGACGCAGCCATCAACCCGGGGAACAGTGGCGGAGCACTCACGGATTGCTCGGGCAACCTCATCGGGGTGCCCTCAGCCGGGGCCTCGGTACCCAACGAATCCGGCGGGTCGAGCTCCGGAGATGTCGGGCTCGGGTTCGCCATTCCGGTGAGCACGGCCGAATCGGTGTCGAACGAGATTATCGAGACCGGCCACGTCACCCACTCCTACCTCGGCATTCAGGCAGCACAGATACCGCCGTCAGCCGCCCAGCAAGCAGGGACAAGTGAGGGCCTCTATGTGGTGGCCGTCGTACCTGGTGGTCCTTCGGCGTCGGCAGGCCTGCGCAGAGGTGACATCATCACAGAGATAAATGGTGAGGCCGCCACTGATCCCAATCAACTGACCGCAGTGACCCTGACCGAGAAGCCCGGGGACACGGTGACGATCACGTACGAACGAGATGGTAAATCTGCCACTGCCAAGGTCACGCTGGGTACCGCACCCTAACTGTCGAGGCGCATCATCCGCGAAGACGGCGTCCGTGCGGCTCTACGGCCCACTTGAACCATGGTTCGACCAAACCTGGCGGCCCGGTGAGTTCGAGCTATTGGCTTGATTTCGCGACCTTCGATGGAGGGGCGACGGTTCCAGACTTCATGCACTCAGCGCCCCGGCGCCGGTTGTGGCCATTCTCGGGGTGGCTGGCACCACCTCGGAGGCGAACGTGTTCAACAACTTCACCAAGTCCGGATACTGCTCCGGTGACCACCCCTCGAGGAGGTGCTCCAGGCGGGTTCGCACGACGCCAATCAGTTGGTCCGCCATGGCAACACCGGCCGGCGTGAGTTCAACGTGGATCGACGCGCTACCGCTCTGAGGCGCGATCATGGGTTGTTCGGTGATCAGACCGCGGGACCGCAGCTCCGCCAAGGCGACGTTCAGCCGCTCGGCTGGGACCTTGTTGCGGTTGGCGAGCTCCGCCAGGTCCACGCTGGTATCGCGGCGAACTTGAACGAGTGCCCAACACGCTGAGAGGGGTAGGTCGACGGCCGCCTCGCTGGCCACTCGCTCCAGGTAAGCCCGCATCTGCTTTCGGCCGACGAGGACACCCAACGCCCGGATGATCTCGGCCAGGGAGTCAGGGACACGGGGTGCGGCGAAGGCATCACCGATGTCCTCGGCACTCACCGTGGTACGCATCGGAAGGGGCTTGATGAACCACGAGGCCACGAAGGCCACAATGGACACGATGGCGGCGATCTTGAAGGCCTTGTCCAGCGAGGCGGCATACGCGTCCAGATAGGCGGCATGGATCTGGGGTGGCAGCTTGGCCAGGACGGCGGCGCTCACGTGGGAAGCATTGGTCCCGGCCGCGGTGTGGGGCAAGGCAGCATGAAGCTGGCTGGCCAACTCCGTAGCGAAGATTGTGCCGATCACCGCCGTGCCGACGGAGCTGCCGATATTGCGAAAAAGAGTGTTGCCGGCGGTAGCCGCGCCTAGGTCTCGGTAGCCCACAGCGTTTTGGACCGCCACCACAAGGACCTGCATTACCAGTCCGATCCCGAATCCGGTCACGAACAAGTACGCCGCTGCTTCCGGAGTCGAGGTCTGCACGGTGAGTCCCGAGAGCAGGAAGAGGCCGATACTCATGATGGCGGTGCCGGCGATGGGGAACATGCGGTACTTGCCCGTACGCGAAACGATCTGACCACCGACAATTGAGGTGAGGAGAAGCCCGGCCATGAGCGGGAGCAGTTGCAGCCCCGACAAGGTCGGCGAGGAACCCTTCACCACCTGGAAATAGAGGGGAAGAAACGCAATGGCGCCGAACATCGCAAGTCCGACTAGCAGCGCCACGATGCCGGCACTGACGAACACGTCGTTCGTAAGCAGTCGGGGCGGCAGCACTGGTTCGGCTGCCTTCCGTTCTGCAAACAGGAATGCGGCGACGCCGAGGACAGTCGCGGCACCGAGGCCAATCACCTCGGGCGAGGCCCACGGGAAAGTCGTCCCGCCCAGGCTCACCATGAGCACGAGGGCGGATAGCGCG
>Ga0302325_10025717_pt1 | contig 12232 bp, 10 predicted proteins | sample Palsa_T0_2_FD_201948 | JGI IMG/M metagenome (GOLD analysis project Ga0302325, IMG submission 201948) | Peat permafrost microbial communities from Stordalen Mire near Abisko, Sweden - Palsa_T0_2 | ecosystem: Environmental > Terrestrial > Soil > Palsa > Peat permafrost | place: Sweden: Abisko...
CCTCAAAAGCGCAAAGGGTGCGGCGCGCACCACCAAGCGGATTAGGAACTGGCTCGCGCCGCGCTCCGTTTTGCGCGAGTTCCTCAAAAGCGCAAAGGGCGCGGCGCGCACCACCAAGCGGATTAGGAACTGGCTCGCGCCGCGCTCCGTTTTGCGTGAGTTCCTCAAAAGCGCAAAGGGTGCGGCGCGCACCACTAAACGAAGCAGGAACTGTTTCGCGCCGCGCTCCGTTTTGCGCGAGTTCCTCAAAAGAGCAAGTCGAGCGCCACGCACAACATCTGATGCGCATCCTCCCGGTCCATTACGCCCCATTCATTTCCCAGTGGGACCCACAACAGCCCACTGAAGCCACAATTTGAGAACGCGACGCCGGGCAGCCATGTCGAAACCGAGGACCAGCCGCGAGAAAATGACGCCCACCGCCACCGAAACACCAAAAGCCACGAACACCGAAGTCACCGGGATGGGAACGTGCGACAGCGGAGCAATGGACGGGATCGCGATGCCCAGAACGCCGATGATGCCGCCCGCCATACTGATGACAATCGATTCGGTGAGGAACTGTTCCAGTCACAGCGTGCCGCGAAGCGCCCACCGCCATGCGCAAGCCGATCTCGCGGGTGCGCTTGTGCGGACCGGGCGGTGTCAGATTAGGCCCAACTTCCGATTAGCCGACCATCTGGAAACAATCGCCGGCGCGCCTGGACTATCGCCGACCTACATGAACCCCAGAACTTACAGCCGAACAGTCCCTTTCAACCACCACCGCCTGGATGTACAATCAAACCACAATCATGATCTGTCGCGGTTGGATCCTCGCCACCTTGTTCGCGGCGGGGCTTCTTGGAGCGGAACCGCCCGCGGCGACGACCTTATTTCAAGCCATTCAAAATGCCGACAGCGGCCTGGTCAAGGGCCTGCTTCGGCGCGGAGCCAACCCTAACGCGGCGGACGCCGAGGGCACGCCGGCGCTTATGGCCGCGACATTGTACGCGGGCACGGACTGCGTCAAGCTATTGCTCGACGCCGGCGCTGATCCCAACACCGCGAACCCGGCCGGCGCGACGGCCCTGATGTGGGCTGTCCCCGATCTCGCGAAGGTCAAGCTGCTCATCTCTCACGGCGCCGGCGTCAACGCGCGGAGCGGCAGCCTTCAGCGCACCCCGTTGCTCATTGCCGCGCGCTTTCCCGGTTCGGTGGAAGTGCTGCGGTTGCTTCTCGAAAAAGGCGCCGGCTTGCGCGCAAAGGACAAGAACGGCGCCTCGGCCTTAGGTTTGGCGGCCACTTACGCCGATGTCCAAGTGGTGCGATTCCTGCTAGAGAACGGCAGCGACGTAAACGATTTCGCGGCCGGCGCCTTTGCAGGAGCCGTTGGCGTATATTCTCGCCATCACTTGCCAACGACGGAGTACTTGATATCGAAGGGCGCGAGGATGGACCCGGCCGCACTCACGATCGCGGCCGGCTGGTTGGATCCGAAGGCGATCGAGAAGTGGATAGGGATGGGAGCGGATGTAAACGCCAGGTATACAAGTTACAAACGAACTCCCTTGATCACCGCCGCGGCGTCGGAAGGCGCCGGCCCCGCTACGCTCAAACTGCTGCTCGACCAGGGGGCCGACGCAAACGCCGAGGATACCGATGGGGAACGGGCGCTGGATTGGGCCATGTATCGGAAAGACCAGCCTAAGATCGACGTGCTGGAACATTACGGCGCCAAGCCGGGCTCCGGTCCGCGGCATCAGACCTACCCGCCGCCAGAGGGCATCGCAGATGTTCGCACCTCATTGAGCCGAAGCGTGTCCCTGTTGTTGCCTCCGGCTCCGGTAGTTTTCCGGAGCCGCGGTTGCATCACTTGCCACAGCCAGAGCATGCCCCAGCAGGTGGCGGCCGCGGCGCGGGCAAAGGGGATAGCGGTCAACGAGGAGCTGGCAGACAAAAACCTCAAGCAGATCCTCGCGTTCTACAAACCGGCCGCCGAAGGGGCCATGCAGGGGAATGAGCCCGCCGGACGCGCGCTCACGATCGGATACGTTATGATGGCGCTCGCCGATGAACATCATCCTTTGGATAAGATCACGGCGCCATTTACTCACCTGGTGGCAGCCTCGCAGATGCCGGACGGGAGTTGGATCGACGAAGGCATCTCGCGGCCTCCGATTGAGCACAGTGAAATCAGCGTTACCGCTATGGCTGTTCGCACCTTGACTCTGTATCCGATCGCAGGCAGCAAGGACATGCTGGCGGAGAAACTTCGGCGTGCGCGCAGGTGGCTGCTGGCGGCGCAGGCGCAGTCGGCGGAGGAGCACGCCATGCGGCTGATGGGCCTGGTATGGACCAAAGCTTCCCGAGGCGCGGTGCAGTCCGCAATGCGGGACATCATGGCTCAGCAGTCGCCTGAGGGCGGGTGGTCCCAGCTCCCTCAGCTTGACCCGGATGCTTACGCTACGGGAATCTCCTTATACGCGCTGCATCAGGCCGGCGCGCCGGTAACCAGCGACGCCTACCGGCGAGGCGTAGACTTTCTGCTCAAGAATCAACACAAAGACGGGTCCTGGTTTGTGAAGACGCGATCGTATCCAGTACAACCGCACCTCGACAGCGGCTACCCGTATGGATTCAATCAATGGATTTCGGCGGCCGGAGCAAGTTGGGCTTCGTTGGCGATTGCCTACACCTTGCCGGATGCCGCGCCCGTCCAGTTAGCCAATCGCTGAGGCTCGATGTTGGCCGTGAGCGCGCGGCTCATTGTCGCGAATCCGTGTTTGCAGGTGTTTACCGAGCCGCGACCGTCAGGGAGCCGGTTCCAGACGATTTTCTCAGCAGCCTGCTTGAGAGCCAAGCCATTTCCGAAGCCTATCTATTTGTCGCCGCTGATCATCACTGTCAGAGCCGTCGCATCGGGGGTGGTCTCGGTGGTAGATCCCCACATCACGTTCGAGCCCCACATGACGTTCGAGCCCCACATCACGTTCGAGCCCCACATCACGTTCGTGCCAGTGACTGGGTTTACGGCCGAGCTGTTAACCAGGCCCCAGATGGAGCTCCCGCCCGTCCAGTCGGAAGTGGTCCAAACCGAGTTGGCCGGGGGCATGATCGTCAGTGTCTTGAGGGTCGCGTTGTAGCTAACCCCAGGCGATTGCGCGTTGAGGCTGGGGGCGGGCGTGATGGTTGAGTTCAGCGCCGCCATCACGTTCACCTCTCCCGCTCCAATGGTGAAGAGATCGTGATACACCGTGTAGCTTGGGCCGCCGGCCGCCGGGGTGACGACGTAGGACGGGACGAAGGTGGTGCGCCAGGCGGTTTCCATCAGCCTGGTTTTTACCTGATCGGGCGTCAACGACGGCTGTTTTCCGATCATGAGCGCGGCGGCGCCGGAAATAACGGGTGTAGCCATGCTCGTTCCGCTCAGACGCAGATACCAGTTGTCACCCACCGGACCGTCGACACCGGCGTAGTCGGTATCCGGAACCATGTTGCCGGGATTGTCCGCCGCGATGGGGCAAGGCTGGCTGTTATTCACGAGGCACTGCGTCCCGTAGACGTTGTCTCCGGGAGCCACCAGGTCGGGCTTCATGATGTGGTCGATCGCCGTGGGCCCCTTGGAACTGTAGCTCGTCACCTTGTGCAGGCTCACGTCCAGGGACCCAAAGGTGTTGACGGCGCCAACCGTTATGACATACGGGTCGTTCCCCGGCGCCGTAATCGTGCCATATCCATGATTGCCGTCGGTGTTGGTCCGGCCCTCGTTCCCTGCGGCCACCACCACCACAATGCCGGCTTTCCAGGCCTGCTCCACAGCCTGGCACAGCGGGTCCACCTTATAGCTGGTGGTGAACGATCGGCCGATAGACATGTTGATCACCCGCAGGTTCATGGCTGCCTTGTTCTCGATCGCGTAGTCGATGGCGGCAATGGTGGAACTGTCCGTTCCGATTCCGCTGCTATTCAGCACTCGCAGGGAGTGAACCGTGATGCCGGTGGCCACGCCATGAATCCAATACCAGGGATAGATATTCCACCGATCGACATAGCTGGTCGAAAATGTTCCGGATCCACCGGCGATGCTGGCAACGTGCGTGCCGTGGCCGTAGTAGTCCTGGCCATCGTCGGGAGCCGTTGTACTCCCGTTGAGGTTGTTTATGAAGCTCAGCTCCCGTCCATACCGGGTGGTCACGTTACAGCCTTTGAAATCGCAATCCTCGTAGCTGATCCCCGAATCGATAAAGGCGACGCCTATGCCCGCTCCCGTGTAGCCGTCGCTATTCGCCGTGTAGGCGCCGACGGATTGGTTCCCATAATCGAGCGCAAAAGCTTTTACCTGACTGTCAGGGGCAATCATTTTCACTTCCGGATCCTGGGCGACTTGCTCGATCTCCTCGCGCGTAAGCTGCGCCACCGAGGAGCGAACGTGCGAGAAGTTATGCCTGAAGCGCATTCCCTGCCGCTCCTGCACCCGATCGCTGGCATGATTGTCGGATTCGTCGCCGTACATCACGATCACAGTGCGGGTTTCGGTGGCATTCATCTGCAGAAGAATAGGGTGAATCCGAGCCTGCTGTACAGTTGACTGGGGAAAGACCGGAAGGGCGCAAATTGCGCTCAGCCAGAACGTCAAACTTCGATTGAGTTTCATGCTAATTTACTCCTAAATCCGTTCTTAACTCTCGCCGATTCACGCTTTCTATCATGCCTCCACCCAATGCACGCGGCACGCCAACGGCGAAAGTGCGCTATTGCATTGATTTCATTAGCTTAAGCTGCGGCTCGGGGCAGCCGGGAAGGGGACAATTCGTCCCATTGGGACGCGGTGAATGAGCCAAACCGAGCCGCGCGCGTCAGCAAGCGGTCTTTTGGAACTTTCGACACAGGCTGCTAGAGTCTTATCACGGTCGGGCCGATATGAGATATGAGGAGTAGTATGTCGCGCGGCGCAAAGATCTTTTTCTACTCGATGACCGTCATGGGATCGATACTTTGCATGCTCAGCCTCATCCACTGGCACTGCGCCGACTACCCCCGCTTTGTCACCCTTCTCCTGTTCGGAATTGCGGCGTCGCAAGTCAAGTTTCGCGTGCCGGGCTTTACCGGAACCGTGACCGCCGGGCTTCTGGTGATTTTGATATGCATCCTGGAGCTAACTCCTGGCGAGACATCCATTGTCGCGCTGTTATCCACAGCGGTCCAAACCTATTGGAAACCTAATCGCAGGCCGTCCCCTGTCCAATTTATTTTCAACCTCGCGGTGTTGATCGTTGCAATCGCAGGTACCGTCGCGGCCTACCGCTATATGAAAACCGGCCTACCGAATCTCGGCGCGCCACTCATCCTCGCGCTGACGGGATTGTGCTATTTCATATTAAACACGCTGCCCGTTGGAATTATTACTTCGTTGACCGACGGCAAAGACGTCCTTGCCAACTGGCTAAAGCCATATTCGTGGCTCGCTCCCTTCTACGTTGCGGGAACTTGCCTGGTTGGAATTCTTGACCATCTCGCGGCGCTGTACGACTGGCGGGTCGTGTTTCTGATTCTTCCGATGTTCTATACCTTTGGCTGGACCTACCAGGTATTTCTGGGACGGCTCAAAGACAGCCAATCCCACGCCGAGGCCCTAGCCTCGCTGCAATTTCGCAGCATTCACACCTTGGCCCTGGCAGTGGAAGCCCAGGACCAAATCACCCATTCCCATCTGCACCGCGTGCGGACCTACGCCACCGAAATTGGAAAGCATTTCAAGCTGTCCGACAATGACTTAAAGGCGCTTCAGTCCGCCGCCATTCTCCACGATGTGGGCAAGCTGGCGGTTCCCGCGCATATCCTTTCCAAACCCGGTAAGCTCACCGCCGCCGAATTTGAAAAAATGAAGCTCCATACGGTGGTGGGCGGGGAAATCATAGAACAGATGGGTTTCCCTTTCCTGGTTGCCCCACTCGTCCGCGGGCATCACGAGAAATGGGACGGGTCCGGATATCCGGACGGCTTGGCGGGGGACCAAATTCCGTTGGGTTCGCGAATCATTTCCGCGGTGGACTGTTTCGACGCGCTGGTCAGCGAACGGCCCTATCACCGGGCGCTGGCGCCGGAAAAGGCGATAGAAATCCTGGTTCGGGACTCCGGCAAAGCCTTCGATCCGGACGTAGTCGCGGTATTTAAAAAACGCTACGTGGAACTGGAGACGCTGGCTCGCAGCACTCTCATCCCGTCGATGACGATCAGCGGAGATATCCGCGTGCTCCGCGGGTCCGGCCCGGACGCGGGGCTGGAGGTATCTCATGCGTCCAATCAACCGGCCGAGGTAGGTGGCGAGCGCCTGAAAGCTCTCGTGGCAACCCGGTCGGCGATCAACGCGCTGGCCGGGAGCTCACTGCGGATTCCAAAAGCCAGCCGCGGCTACTATCTTGCCGAACCGCTTTCCACACTGTTGCAAAGTCTGATCCCGCACGACGCGCTGGCTTTATTTGTCGGGTTCGGCGGGATTCTTCGGGTGCAAGGCGTTTTCGGCTTGGACAGCGCTTGGCTGGCGACTCTCGAAACTCCCGTCGGAAAAGGCTTGGCCGGTTGGGTTGCGGACAATTCCAAGGCTCTGTTAAACGGCGACCCCGCCGTGGAATCGGGCGCCGAACGCCGGCCGGTCCAGAGCGCGCTGCGCGCCACACTGGCCGCGCCGCTGGCCGCTCCGAGTGGCGCCTTGGGAGGCGTGTTGTGCCTCTATCGCCGGCAGAAAGACAGCTTTAGCCAGGAAGAATTGCAGCTCTTGGAACAATCGACCTTGCGGTTGCATGAGCCGCTCTGCGAGCCCGAGCCGGTGGTCCAAAATGTCGAGGCTGCCGGCTGTGGGCATCGCTTCTTCGAGCGCCTGGACTGCGCCTCCATCGGCGCGGCCTTGCAAATTAGGCCTCTTGCCCTGGTTCGTATCGATCTCGACGGAATTGCTTCCCGGCCGGAATTCATCGGACCGGACCCAACGGGCCGGCTTATTCAGACTTGTTGCGATGCGATCCGGAGTTCATTCGTGGGCGATGTTAGCCTCGCCCAGATCGCGGGAACCGAGTTTGCAGTAGTGGCATCGATAGGGCCTGAAGGCGAGCTGGATCGGAGCTTGCGCGCCTTGCGATCCGGCGTCGCCGCAGCGGGTCGGCAGTTCGGATCGGACGGGCTTCAGGCGTCGATTGGATTCGCCCAAGCCGAGCTTGGCGCCTCCCTCGGGGATTTATTGGCGGCCGCCGAGCGGGCGCTTATAGAAGACCGCCACAGCCGGGCGTCTGGGGACTTGCGGCAATTGGATCGGGCGGTGCAGGCGGCGGCGACGGCTTCCGCCGCGACGGCTTCCAATGACGCGTACCTTGACGAATCCATGGTTCTCCCTTAGACAGACTTGCTGACGCGCGCGGCTCATTGTCGCGGATGCGTGTTTGGAGGTGTTTACCGAGCCGCGACCGTAAGGGAGTCGGTTCCAAACGACTTTTCAGCAGCCTGTTAGACAGCTATTTTCGCCAGCAACTTGATGGGCACGGTGGCCTGTGCGCTTCAGGAGTCAAGCAGCGGGCTTGCAAGCGTCCGGACAATTTCTCCGTTGCGGCAGGATTTTCATCATTAAGATATAAAGGAGTCCCTCATGTTCCGACTTTTCAGCATCGCGTTCCTGATCAGCCTGACCACCAGCGCAGATCCGGCCATGGCCCAAGCTCCGGCCCCAGGCGCGCGCCCGCGTCCGACGCCGCCGACCCGCGATCCCCACACCCCCGGTTATGTCACTGCGAAAGAGCTACCTGACAGCGCCAACGCTCCCGCAAAGTCCGACGGAAACTTCATCCTCGGCCCCACACACAACCCCGCGCCGGAAATGACCGTGCAGGAAGGCGTACCGCGGGGACAGATCGTCAATTTCACGATGGAATCGACGGACAGCCGGATTTATTCCGGCATCGCGCGCGAACCCAACACCTTCGGCACGCCCGATCCTTCCGACCCCGCGAAGTTGATTGTCACCACCAGCCATCCCGCTGCTTACACGCGCCGTGTGGCAGTCTATGTTCCAGAACAATACGTCCCTGGCTCCGCTGCGCCATTTATCGTCGGGGCGGATGGGCCCGACCCGGCGTTGTTCACGGCCCTGGACAATCTGATCGCCCAGCGCCGCGTGCCCGTAATGATTGCTATCTCGATCGGTAACGGCTCGGGCGACGCCCAGGGAAGCCAACGCGGCCTCGAATACGACACGATGTCAGGCCTATACGCGGAGTTCGTCGAGAAAGAGGTGCTGCCTCTGGTGGAGAAGCAAGGCGGCGTGAAGCTGACCAAGGATCCCGATGCCAGGGCGACCATGGGCGGCAGCTCGGGCGGCTCGTGCGCCTTGAATCATGGCTTGGTATCATCCCGAACTGTATCACCGCGTCCTGACCTACTCAGGAACGTATGTGAACCAGCAATGGCCGTATAATCCCGAGACCCCGCACGGCGCGTGGGAGTTTCATGAACACCTCATCCCCAACACCCCGTCGAAGCCGCTGCGTATTTGGATGGAAGTCGGCGATAGGGATCTTTTCAGCCCGAATGGAATGCCCGACAATATGCACGATTGGGTCGTTGCTAATGAGAACATGGCCAAGGTGCTGGCCGCGAAAGGCTATCACTATCAGTTTGTATTTGCGCGTAACGCCGGGCACATCGATCGCTCCGTGAAACTACAAACCCTGCCCGAGGCCCTGGAGTATCTATGGCAGGGATACCCAAACATGGAATCGAAGAACTAACAGGCTGTGTCGAAACCGGCTCCCTTACGGTCGCGGCTCTGTAACACGCGGAATCTACTGAGCCGCGCGCGTAAGCAAGCGGTCTTTTCGGACTTTAGATACAGGCTGCTAAACAGAACGTCATTCGTGTTTAGTTCAAGCCGCGGCTTTAATCGAGCTGGGATTTGCCGATCGGTTCCGGCACCGGCTCGATGCGGCCCAGAAGAAAGACGAAAGCCGCAACACCAATCAATAGAACCGCGCCTGCCACCAGGAAGGCATTCGTGAAGGAATGCGTGCGGCCAACAATCACGCCCGTGACCACTGGCGCCAACGCGCCCATCAAGTTGTTGGCGAAATTCATGATGGCGCCGACCGTGCCCACCCCGCCGCGCGGCGCGGTCAAAGAGGGCAGAGACCAGCCCACCGGCGCAGCCGCCGCGAGCCCGCTCAGGGCCAACGAAATCCAAGCGATCGCGCGAATAGGATCGGCGGTCGTCGTGGCGCCGAAAACCGCGAGTCCGCCGCACATTCCCGCCACGAGCACAGTTTTGCGCACGCGCGTTTCATCGTGCCCGCGCGCAATCAGACGATCGATCAGCCACCCTCCCACCAACAGGTCGGATACCGTAGCACACATCCAGGGAACGGTTGCAAAGGTTGCCGACCTCAGAATGCTCATATGCATGGTCTGCACCAAGTAGCTTGGCAGCCATGTGAGGAACAGATAGAAACAGTAACCGTACGCCGCGAACCCGATGGACAAGCCCCAAACCTTACGGCTTTGCAGCAGGTAGCTGAGCATTCCAGCCGGGCTGGTTGAGATCTGTCCCTCTGGCGTTGCGCCACCCGCCACGATGTACTCCCGCTCGTCCGCAGAAAGTTGCGGATGCGCGCTTGGGTCTCGATAGATTGCGTAAAAGGCCGCGCAGTACACGAAACTGAGCGCGGCTACCAGTGCAAAGCCCCACCGCCAGCCGAGGTACACAACCGCAAGGCCAACCAGGGGAACGCCGACCACGTTGGAGAATTTCGCGGCGGCATCGAAGAGCGCTGTCGAAGAGGCCCTTTCCTGGCGCGGAAACCAGTAGCCCGTGGCTTTGGAATTGGCTGGGAAACTAGGAGCTTCCGCGACGCCGAGCAGGGATCGCGCCGCGAAGATGCCCGCGAAGCCGCTCGATAGTGCCGTGACGGCAGACGCTACGCCCCACAGCAACGTACTCCAACGCCCCACGCGCTTCACACCCCAGCGGTCTAACATGAGTCCAACCGGAATTTGCGACAGTGCGTAAGTCCAGAAGAATGCACTGAACAGCAGACCGAGGTCCGTTGCGCTGAGTCCCAGCGTCTGTTGCAATTGTGGGCCGGCCACCGACAAGCTGATCCGGTCGAAATAGTTGATTAACACTCCTGCTCCGAGCAGACCGCCAACCCTCCACCGCAGCCGTGGAATGCCGGCGGTTGTCATGCGGTATGCCCGGAGTTTTCTTTCAACCACTGGACCGTTCGATCCAATAGGCGCTGCAGTGGAAGCCCGGCGTCCAACCGCAGAACGCCGGACTCATCCACCGGAGCTTCCAGGGTTTCGAACTGACTCTGCAATAGCTTCGGAGGAAAGAAATGCCGGCCCCTGGCGCTGACACGCCGCAGTGCTTCTTCCGGAGTGATGTCTAAAAAGACAAAAGCCAGCCCCGGCGAGGCGGCACGCAATATGTCACGATAGGCGCGTTTTAGGGCGGAGCAAGCCAGTACCGCGCCGTGTTTGCGCTGCTGGAGGTCGCTCGCCAAGCCGCGCAACCAACCTTCGCGATCGGCATCGCGCAAAGGCAGGCCGGCGCTCATACGAGCCCGGTTCTCGGAACTATGAAAATCGTCGCCTTCAATCATCGGCCAGCCCGTTCGCTGCGCAACCGCCTGCCCAAGAGTGGACTTGCCGCAACCGGCAACTCCCATGATCACAACAACGCCTGGCGACAGGTGGCACGCTTGACCTCCGGCGGCTGGTAGTCCAGGCAAAGTCAATTGAGCCAGTATACAACCCGAGGGCGTCGAGACTCAGCAGGTAGCGATCCGACTGAAGCAGGTCGTGGAAGGCTTTTCAATCGGCCAATCGGACCCTCGACCATGGGTTCGCACGATTTCGTCGGAAGTACTTCTTTTGAGGAACACGCGCAAAACGGAGCGCGGCGCGAAGTTCCTGGTTCAATTGGCGGTGCCCGCCGCACCCTTTGCGCTTCTAAGGAACTCGCGCAAAACGGAGCGCGGAGCGGTGGTGGCCACAGAATCGCAATGAATTTCATCGTCGTTACTGTGAATCAACTCGTCCTCGCGTCGCGCTTCCTTGCTCCGGCGTTAGCCAATTGCCCAGCCTGCAAGGTGGCGCGACTCTAGATGCATTCGATATCGGACCACCACGGTTTTGGTGAACGATAACCGCTGCTCGGAGCAGTACCAATCAACAAATTCGTCGGTTGCATGGCGATAGCCCCGTTGCCTTCATGACCCAACGCCACGGCTCACACGATATGGCTCGGTCCGAATAGCGCGTATTCGGACCAGAGCGGCGAGGCTTTCAAAGCTCGAAACGCGCCGAGAGCGTGGTAAGCTAAGTATTTTCAAACTCCATCAAGAGAGACATCGAATGAACATCGCGTTGCGTCCAATCGCTCTCGTGGCCGGGCTTACGGCTCTGCCGTTCGCCGTCTTAGCCCATTTCAAATTGTTAGAGCCCGCGGAATGGGTCAAGACGAACGACTTAGGCGATCCGCAGAAGGCCGGTCCGTGCGGCCTGCCGGACACGAATGGAGACAATGCCAAGTTCCTGACGGACGCGTCGGCCAAGGTCACGGGCGGATCGAAGCTTCACTTGAAGATTCAAGAAGCCGTGTTCCACTCAGGTCACTACCGTGTAGCGTTGGCTGTCAATTCAAGAAACGACCTCCCGCCCGATCCGGTCGTCGCGGAGAGGTGGACCGAGAAAGGTCCGTACTCGACATGGGCGCAGATTCAGAGCCCACCGCAGATTCCGGTGCTTGTCGATGGTCTGTTCCCGCACTATGCGAAACCGGGTGAACCCTCGTCGAAGCGTGTCGATCCGAAGTCGCCTTTGATTTGGGAGACTGACATCGAACTACCGAATATCAATTGCCCGAAATGCACGTTGCAGGTCGTGCAATTCATGGCGGATCACGGATACAACGTTCCCGGTGGCTATTCGTACCATCACTGCGCGGCCCTCGAGATCACCGCGGACCCGGCAAAGCCCATCGACAGCCGATGGCCGGTCAGCAAGTAGTCCTCGAAATCTGAGGAAGGCCCTGGCAGGGCGGCCGAGGAGATCAAGGTTCCTCGAAGTAGACTTCGTGTCCGCGTGGCCTGGCGCATATCGACGAGTGGGCCGTTTCCGGTCAAACTGGATACCGAATGCGTCGTATCCAGCCAGAATGGTTAACCCAACCTTCGCAGCTGCGATGAGTTTCCCGGTAAAAACGAGCGGG
>Ga0302325_10025718_pt1 | contig 12232 bp, 8 predicted proteins | sample Palsa_T0_2_FD_201948 | JGI IMG/M metagenome (GOLD analysis project Ga0302325, IMG submission 201948) | Peat permafrost microbial communities from Stordalen Mire near Abisko, Sweden - Palsa_T0_2 | ecosystem: Environmental > Terrestrial > Soil > Palsa > Peat permafrost | place: Sweden: Abisko...
GGTCCCACACCAGGCAGCCCGCACCGCGGCTGATCGCGACCGGGGGCAGGCCGTAGTTCGGCATGAGGGCCGCTGCGAACCGTTTCTGCAGGGCTTCGGTTTCGCTCACGGCTGGATTCCTTCCTCCCGGATGACCATGGTGCCGATGCCGGAATCGGTGAAGATCTCGAGCAGGACCGCGTGGCTGAGGCGGCCGTCAAGGACGTGGGCCTGCGGGACACCACCGCGCACGGCGGTCAGGCACGCCTCCATCTTGGGGATCATCCCGGCCGAGAGCCCCGGCAGCAGCACTTCCAGCTCGGGCGCCGTGAGCTGGCTGATCACCTCCGCCGACGACGGCCAGTCCCGGTAGAGTCCGGCCACGTCGGTGAGCACCACGAGCTTGGCGGCGCCGAGCGCCACCGCGAGCGCGGCCGCCGCGGTGTCCGCGTTCACGTTGTAGACCTCGCCGTCCTGCCCGGCGGCCACGCTGGAGACGACCGGGATCCGGCCGTCGGCCAGCAGCGCCTTGATGGCACCGCAGTCGGTGGCTACGATCTCGCCGACCATGCCGATGTCGACCGCCTCGCCGTCCACGAGCGCCGCCTTGCGGATCGCGGTGAAGGTGCCGGCGTCCTCCCCGGACATACCCACGGCGAACGGGCCGTGCCGGTTGATCAGGCCGACGAGATCCTTGTTGACCTTGCCGGAAAGGACCATCCGGACGATCTCCATCGTTTCCGGTGTGGTGACCCGCAGCCCGGCGGTGAAGGTGGACTCCACGCCGCGCCGGTCAAGCTCCTCAGTGATCTGCGGGCCGCCGCCGTGCACCACGACCGGGCGCAGGCCCGCGTAGCGCAGGAAAACCAGGTCCTGCGCGAAGGCCGCTCGCAGCGTCTCGTCCTCCATCGCGTGGCCGCCGTATTTGATCACGACGGTCTGGCCGTGAAACCTGCTCAGCCAGGGCAACGCCTCGATCAGCGTTGCCGCCTTAGCCGACGCGGCCCGGTGCCCGTCCCCGTTCAGGGTCATGTGGAGTAAGCACTGTTCTCGTGGACATACGCGGCGGTCAGGTCGGTGGTCAAGATGATCGCGGAATGCGGGCCCGCGGACAGGTCCACGGTGATCGTCACGTCCTTCGGCTTCAAGTCCACCTTCGAGCGCTCATCACCGGCGGCGCCGTGGCGGCAGACCCAGATGCCGTTGATCGCCACGTTGAGCCGTTCGGGCTCGAAGACCGCGTCCGTGGTGCCCACGGCGCTCAGCACCCGGCCCCAGTTGGGGTCCTCACCGCCGATGGCGCACTTGAGCAGGTTATTGCGCGCGACGGCGCGCCCGGCGGTCACCGCGTCGGACTCTGAGGCGGCCCCGACCACCTCGATAGTGATCATCTTCTCGGCGCCCTCGGCGTCCAGCTGCAGTTGCCGGGCCAGGTCCGCGCACACCTCGGTGAGGGTCACGGCGAACTCGCGGTGGTCTGGGGTGACGCCGGCTGCCCCGCTGGCCAGCAGCAGCACCGTGTCGTTCGTGGACATGCAGCCGTCGGTGTCCAGCCGGTCGAAGGTCACCGCGGTGGCCGACCGCAGCGCGGCGTCGAGTTCGGCGGCGGGCAGGTCGGCGTCGGTGGTGAGCACGCACAGCATGGTGGCCAGGCCCGGCGCGAGCATCCCGGCGCCCTTGGCCATCCCGCCCACGGTGTAGCCGCCGGTACCTCGGCGGAAGGCGATCTTGACCACGGTGTCGGTGGTCCTTATCGCTTCGGCGGCGGCCAGGCCGCCGGCCCGCGAGGCTTCCGCGACCGCGGCGTCGACGCCGGGCAGGAGTTTGTCCATGGGCAGCCGTTCACCGATCAGGCCGGTCGAGCAGACGGCGATCTCACCCGCCCCCACGTCGTCCGCGCCGAGGGCGGCGGCCAGGTGCTCGGCGGTGGCGTGCGTGTCCTGGAACCCGAGCGGGCCGGTACAGGCATTGGCCCCCCCGGAGTTGAGTACTACCGCCCGGACCCGGCCGCCCCGCACGACCTCGCGGGTCCAGATCACCGGCGCGGCCTGGACCCGGTTGGAGGTGAAGACGGCGGCGGCGGACCGTGAAGGCCCGTCATTCAGGACGACGGCGACGTCCGGGTCATCGGACTTTTTCAGTCCGGCCTTCACTCCGGCGGCGCGGAAACCCTGCGGGGCGGTCACGCTCAAGGCGCTACTCCGTGTGTGGTCAGGCCGGCGGTTTCCGGCAGGCTGAGCATGAGGTTGGCGATCTGGATGGCCTGGCCGGCTGCGCCCTTGACCAGGTTGTCCAGGGCGCAGACGACGATGGCCCGGCCGGCGTGGGTGTCGGCCGCCACCTGCAGATGAGCCGCGTTGGAACCGAAGGTCGCGGCCGTCGCCGGCCACCGGCCCTCGGGCAGCAGGTGGACGAACGGCTCCCCCGCGTAGGCCTGCGCCAGCACGTCCCGAATCTGGGCCGTCGGGGCTGCCGCGGTCTTCGGGTCCAGCCGGGCCGTGCACGTGGCCAGTATTCCGCGTGACATCGGGGCCAGCGTCGGAGTGAAGGAGACAGTCACCTGGCCGGGATCACGCAGGCCGGCCCGTTCGGAAAAAAGGGCTTGCTCAATCTCGGGGGTATGCCGGTGCGTCCCCCCGACCTGATACGCGGACATCGACCCCATCACCTCGCTGCCCAGCAGGTCGAGCCGGGCCGACCGGCCGGCGCCCGACGTGCCCGAGGCGGCGACGATCACGATGTCGGCGGGGTCGGCTACGCCCGCGGCCAGCAGCGGGGCCAGGGCGAGAATGGAGGCGGTGGCGTAGCAGCCGGGCGCGGCCACCGTGGTGGAGGCCTTGATCGCGTCCCGGGCTCCAGGCAGCTCGGGCAGTCCGTACGTCCACTGGCCCGCGTACGGCGTCGGGTAGTACCGCGTCCAGGCCTGCGGATCGGCGAGCCGGAAGTCGGCACCCAGGTCAATGATCTTGAGCTGAGCCGGGAGCCTGGCCGCCAGCTGCGCCGATTCGCCGTGCGGCAGGGCCGTGAAGAGCAGGTCGGCGTCGGCGAGAAGGTCTGGATCGGTGCGGGTGAACACTCTGCCGTCGAGGCCGGGATGGCCGGTCAGCTGCGGGTGCACCGCGGTCACGGGCATCCCGGCGTTGGCGGCCGCGGCCAGCGGGCCGATCTCAAGGTCTGGATGACCAGCCAGCAGGCGCAGTAGTTCGCCTCCGGCGTAGCCGCTAGCCCCCGCTACCGCTACCCTCGCACCCATGGCCTGGCCCTGCCCCTCGCGTCTGTTGTCATGTAAGAGTATTCATCGCGCCGCATTAATATGCAACCCAGAGACGGTCATGGACTGGGAGCGTGGAGCGGGGGATGGCATGGGATGGCGACCCTGGCTGGGGTATTTCGGTGATCGCGCGGTACTGATGACGGGTAGCCGGGCCGTGCTCGTGGCGGGCTGCTGCACCGGCCTGCTCGCGGGCTGCTCGGCCGCGACACCGGGCTCTGGGGCCGTTGGGGCGGGAGCGACCTGCGGGACTACGCGGACCGCGGCGAACGTGCCGGTCGTCATCAAAGTGGCCAAGGGCACCGTGGTCTGCGGGACGGCGATGCACGTCGAGGACGAGTACGCGGCCAAGATCAGGGCCGGGCAGGTGCAGGGCAACGGCGGCGGCGCGCCGGTCACGGTGAGCGGCTGGACTTGCCAGGGATACTCCACCCCAGAGGTACTGAGTACCGGTAACGCGTCGCAGTGCCACACCGGCAGCGCGGCGATCCTCGCGGTCCTGCCTGTCCCGGCGCCCACGACGACAGCCGCCTGACCGGGCTCCGTCACGAACTGACGGCGCGGCTCGCCGGACGGCGAAACACGCTGGCCGCCTCCGCGGCTTGGCCGCCCGCGCGCGGGATGCTGCTGACCGCGCTCAGACCCCTGGTCGTGCTGATCATCTGCACCTGATCCCGGCCGCCGGCCTTGGCCCGGTACAGGGCCGCGTCGGCCGCCGCCATCAGGTCAGCGAACTCGCGCTGGCTTCCGCTGTCCAGCGCCGCCACCCCGATCGACACCGTGACGTGCACCCTCTCGCCGCCGGACGCGCCAGGAGCGATGATGCGCAGCCCCGCGATGTTGGCGCGGACCCGCTCCGCGATGCGGAAGGCGTCCACCGCCCGGGTCTGCGGCAGCAGCAGCGAGAACTCCTCCCCGCCGAAGCGGCCGGCCAGGTCGTAATCACGCAGCAGGCTATCGAGCGTGCGCGCGATCTCCTTGATGACCTGGTCACCGACCATGTGACCGTAGGTGTCGTTGATTCCCTTGAACTTGTCGATGTCCAGCAGCGCGATCGCGAGCGGCGTCCTGGTCCGGACCGCGCGGGCGACTTCCGCGGTCGACTCGCGCTCCCAGGTCGCCGCGTTCAGCAACCCCGTCTTGGAATCGGCCCGGGCGTCCTTGAGCAACTGCGAGTGCCGGAAAGAGCGCTGCAGCATGGTCACAAGTGGCAACGCGACGACCACGGCGAGCAAGCTCATCGCGATGGCCAGCGTGGCCAGGACCGCCACACACAGCTCAGTGACGTCGTTGTGCAGCGACTCGCCGCCGAACACGGTTTGCCTGATGCTGGTCTGTGGCTCCGCCGCCTTGATCGCGGTCAGGATCAGGACCTGGTTCACAGCCCACTGAATAACGAAGCATGCCGTCACGGCCCCGAGGTACGCGCTGACGTGGTGCTCAGGACCCTGACTTGAACCGAGCGCCAGGTGAGCGAACCTCCTGAAGGCTAGGGAAGCGCAGCCGTAAGCGATTCCTATGGCCGCGGCGCTGAACACCCGGCGGTACACCGGAGCGCGTCTGACCCGGCACTGCGCCAAGGCCAGCCGGGCGATCGGCATGACGAGCGCATAAACAAAAGGCAGCAGGACGATTACGGGCAGTTCCCAGATCGTATGAACGTCCTTGAAGACACCTTCTGGTTCGCCCGCCCTGCGGGTAAGTTCAACCGTGGCTGCATTGCACGCGAGCAGCACGCAGAAGGCGATCAGATTGTGATCCTGGAAGGGGAAAGCGGCCAGGCCCACCGTGATCGCCGCTAGGTCGGCCAGTACGACAGCGACGATGAAGACCCTCAGGGAGCGCCGCAGCCCACAGATGGGCCAGGCCCGGACGTCAAGCGCCCGCTTGCGTCCGGCTTGCCGGAGGGTGGCATCCACAGGGTGCGTCCTTGGGCTCCGTAATACGTATACCAGCCGACCTCGGCAACTGTAGGTGCGGCCTAAAATCCACCTTGTCAGATTATTGGTGAGCTTGCCGTCAATACGCCGCTATTCGCCGCCCGCGATCCCGCCGCGTTTAGGTCGGCCAGAGTGTTACTCATCGGCACCAATTATCCGGTCGACCGGCGTAAATTTGGGCGTTTCAGACATGATCGTCCGACACGCCGCCGCATCGTGAGCCATCGAGAGCGGTGACCCGTTCCTCAGGAAGGACGCAGCACATGCGCAGCACTCAGTGGGGCTGAACCCCTCGTACCGGCACGGACTCACACGCTCCTCGAGAAAGGACGTCGCGATGCGCAGCACTCAGTGGGGCTGATACCGCCGCCACCCTGCTCCGGCAGGCTGGTCCTTCATCATGATTTCCGCAGCTCTTGATCAAGAACTCTGGGCACGGCGAAATGCGCTTGGCAGGTCAGGTTGGCTGCCGCCGGCGCCGGGGCTGGCATTGCGGCCGGAAGCCGCCGGGCCGCTGACCGCACTGAGACCCCTGGTCGTGCTGATCATCTGGACCTGATCACGGCCGCCGGCCTTCGCCCGGTACAGCGCCGCGTCCGCCGCTGCCATCAGTTCGGAGTAGTCGCGCTTGCTGCCGCTGTCCAGGGCGGCTACCCCGATCGACACGGTTACTTGCAGCCGCTCGCCTCCGCTCGCCCCCGGCGCGATGAAGGTCAACGCGGCGATGTTAGCGCGCACGCGTTCCGCGATGCGGAAGGCGTCCACGGCTCGCGTCTGCGGCAGGAGCAGCGAGAACTCCTCCCCGCCGAACCTCCCGGCCAGGTCGTAGTCGCGCAGCAGGCTATTGAGCGTACGCGCGATCTCCTTGATCACCTGATCGCCGACCAGGTGGCCATAGGTGTCGTTGACCGCCTTGAACTTGTCGATGTCCAGCAAGGCCACCGCGAGCGACGTCTTGGTCCGCACCGCCCGCGCGACTTCCGCGGTCGACTCACGCTCCCAGGTCGCCGCGTTCAGCAACCCCGTCTTAGAGTCGGACCGCGAGTCGTTGACGAGCTGGGCATGGCGCAGCGATCGCTGCAGCAGCGTGACGACAGGCAGGGCGACAGGCGCGAGGAAAACGTTCCCGGCCACCCCGTAGGTGACCAGGACACTTATGCAGGTCTCGGCGGTGTCGTTGTACAGCGACTCACGGCCGAAGATATCCTTCAGGATGTGGGCGGCCGGGTTAGTACCCTTAACGGCCGCTGAGATCATCGCCTTGTTCACAACCGTTCTCACCAGGACAGTCACGGCCACCAGCAGGGTCCAGACCAGGCTATGGCGAAGCGTCCCTCCGGTAATCGGGCCCACCATGCCTGACAGCCCGTGGAAGGTCAGCGACGCGGCGCCGTAAGACAGGCCGATGGACGCGCAGCTGAAAACCCGCCGGTAGAGGGGCGCCTGGCGTACTCTCGCTTGCACTAGCGCTATCCGGACAATCGGGGCGATCAGCGCGTACAGCGGAGGCAGCAGGATCGCGACCGGCAGTTCCCAGACGCCCTGGACGTCCTTGGTCGCCCCGCCCTGCTCGCCCGCCTTCCTGGTCAACTCGATCGAGGCAGCTGTACAAGCCAGCAGAAGGCCGAACAAGGCGAGGTCATGTGCCCGGATGGTGGTGACCGACGCGGCGATGCCGATAGCGGCAAGGTCGACGGTGATCACCGTCAGGATGAAGACGATGAGCCAGCGAGGCAGAGTCCAGAGCGGCCAGCGACCGATCGCTGTTGTCCGCCGCAGCAGGCGACGGATCCAGCGCATAACAGTCTCCTCATACCGTCCTCACGCCGCTATCCCTCATTAGGAGCGTGCGTGACTATTGTCCCTCATTGTCCACCCCGGAAGGTGCAAACCGTGAAAACACGGCTACTCACTGACAGAAGAATACCTCCTCACCTAGGCAACTCACTCCACAGGGTTCCGAACCGTCTCCTAAGCCTCACTCGTCACACTAAATTTTCACTATTCCGACATTAGGTACAAAGCACCCCTATGACGTCAATTGCGAGCGACAATAAGTTGCCGCGAGTCTGAACGCAGGCCGGCATCCGGAAGGGAGTAAGTCTCGTGCGGCGAGAGCCGGGCTGAACCACAGCAGCGAGCAAGGCGTTAAGTTGATTACTCAGAGAGTTTTTTCGATCACTTAGAGGGAGGAGAGCAGCATGCGCGGCGACAGCTGGAGCTAGACCTGGCCCACAGCCCTCCACCCCCCGACACGAAAGGAACCCCCGATGCGCGGCGACAGCTGGAGCTAGACCCGAACCCCCCGACACCCCCCGACACGAAAGGAACCCCCCATGCGCGGCGACAGCTGGAGCTAACGTTGGGCGCTGACCCTGCCGGTCGGAGTGGCCCTGATCGCGGGCCCAGCTGAACGCTATGGCCAGCGCCACCACGGCACCGACAGCGCCACACACCGCGATGACCGACGCCGCGGAATGATGGTCCGCGACGGCTCCGGCCAGGATCATCACGGTTCCCTGGCCCAGGCTCATGCCGCCCTGGGCCAGGCCGAAGGCCTGGCTGCGCTGTTCGGTCGGTGCTGCGTTCACGAAGGCGGCATTGGCCGCCAGCTGGTAGGCCGCGAACACGCCGGAGGCGAACAGGATCAGCAGCGATACCGGCAGGTCAGGCCGCCAGACAAAGAGCACGAGAACGGCGGAGGCGGCGACCGCGAGCGGACCCATAGACCGCAGCCGCGCCGGCGCAGCCACGAAGCGGCTGAACACGATCGCCCCTGCCGTTTCCCCCAGAGCCTGGGCGGCCAGGATGACGCCGACGGCAATGGCGCCGCCACCCAGAGCCCGGGCGAGCGGGGTTACCACCCCTTCTGGAGCGTTGTAGAAGGCGGCGAGCCAGCCGAACAGCATGGTGGTGCGCAAGGTCCGGTTGGTGAACACCAGGCGGGTTCCGGCAATGACCCCCGCCGACCGTGACGGCCGGGCGGCCCGGCCGGTCAGGGTGACCGGCGCGGGCCGGACCCGTACCCACGCCTGCACGATGAGCGCGGACACGACGAAGGTCGCGGCGTCCACGACCAGCGACGTCCTGATACCGAACAAACCGACGATCGCACCCCCGGCCGCGAAGCCGAGGACCTGCGCGAACTGGAACGTGGTGAGCGTCACCGCGGTGCCCATCAGGTAGCTATCGCCGGTCAGCACATCGGGGTAGAGCGCGGCCCGCGCCGAGATGAAGGGAGCCCCGGCCAGCGTCACCACGAAGAGCAACGCCACCATCGCGGCTATGGGCATACCCGGGAGGGCCATGACCAGGACGAGAACCGCCCGGACCACGTCGCACGCGATCATCACGCGACGGCGCGGGTAGTGATCGGCGAGCCAGGCCAGGGTTATGCCGCCGACGAAGGCCGGCACGATGCTCACCACGAAGGTGATCGCCGCGAGCAACGCCGAGCGGGTCCTGTCGTAAACGAGAATGGTCAGCGCGACACGAGCAAGCTGGTCACCAGCGACCGACAAAAGCTGCGCCAGCCACAGAGCCCGGAACTCCGCCACCGCGAACACGTCGCGGAACGTCGTCTTCGCGGCCTGCTCGGATGCACCCCCCCGGGCCACCGCGTGTCTAACTATGTTGTCCTCCGGCTCAGCGCTGTACGGTGATCACATCCTGACCGACAGTTGCCACCTTTAGCAACACAACATCATAAGGCAGCCCAGGAGAACCCACTTCCCGGCTATCCCGGAGCTGTAACCCGTGCCCGTTCCGAAAAATTGGCTGGAATCAGCAGGGAAGAAAGCCGGCGCGATAGCTGGTCCTCACCCGCTGCGCAGCACCGCGCCGACCCGGCGTTCGGCCTCGGCGACGGCCGCGTCGCGGGCGGCCGTCGTCTCGGCCACCGTCAGCGTCCGGTCAGGGGCACGGAACCTGAGCGTGTAGGCCAGCGACTTGCGGTCCTCGCCGACCTGAGCGCCGGCGTACACATCGAACAGCCGCACGTCCTCGAGCAGGTCCTTGGGAGCCCCGGCCACCAGGGCCGCTTCCACTTCGCCGGCGGGCACGGCCGCATCCACGATCAGCGCCACGTCCTGGGTCGCCAGCGGATAGCCCGAGAGCTGCGGCGCCTGCACAGCCCCCTCACTCTCGGCCGCCGTGAACACGACCGACAGGTCGAGCTCCATCGCGCAGGTCCGCTGCGGCAGGCCGAACTTCTCGATCACCCGCGGGTGCAGCTCACCCGCGTGTCCCGCGAGCCACTCCCGTTGCTGGCCACCTTCTCCCGGGGCCACCTGCGCGTAGATCGCGGCGCAGCGTCCCGGATGCCACGGCGCGTAGGCGTCGGCGCGCACGTCAAGCGAAACCCGGCAGATCCGGCCGACCGCTCGCGCGGCCTCGATCGCGTCGGCCCACGACGACCTACGGCCCGGGCCCCACCAGCCATCAAGCTCGCGGGCGCCAGCCAGGACGGCGGCGACCCGGAGCGGCTGGTCGGGTAGCGCGGCCTCGAGCAAGGCGAGTTCGGACACCGAAGGCCCCCGGTCGACGGGGAGGATGGGCGCCGCGGCCGCCGCCCCCGGCCGCGGCCGGAAGACCAGGCCGATCTCGAAGAGCGCCGTGTCGGCGAAACCCCGGCCGATGTTCCTGGTGAGCACCCGGAACAATCCGGGCAGCATCGTCGTGCGCATCAGCGGCTCATCCTCGCTGAGCGGATTCGCTACCACTACGGCCGGACGGCGCATATCCTCAGGCGGCAGTCCGAGCAGGTCAGCGTCGGACCGGAACGCGAAAGGCGACGACAGTACCTCCACGTAGCCGGACTCAGCCAGCGTCCGGCCGACCGAACGGCGCAGCCGCTGCCGCGGCGTCAGGCCCCGCCCGGCCAGCGCGCGGGGCATCCGGGCCGGCACGTTCTCGTACCCCTCCAGCCGGATGACCTCTTCGGCGAGGTCGGCGGGGTCGGTAAGGTCGGGTCGCCACGATGGCGGGGTCACCTCGAGCGTGGCCACCAGGGCCGAACCGGCCGGTTCCTGCGTCTCCCGCTCGGCGGGCGAGTCCGCCCGCCACGGGGCGATGGTCGGCGTGGCCGCCGCCCGGATCTCCCGCACCGCGCACCCCACCTCACGCAGCCGCCGGACCGCGATGTCCCGGCCGTACACCACTCCGGCCACCCGGTCCGGGTAATCCGCCGCCATCGAGATCGTCACCGGCGGCACATCGACGTAGGCGTGCGTGCAGCCAGGGACCACCCCCCCGCCGCCCAGCGCGGACAGCAGGGCCACCGCCTTCGCGCTGGCCCGCAGCGGCAGCTCGCGGTCTACGCCGCGTTCGAACCGGTAGGACGCCTCGCTGTGCAGCTTGTGCCGCCTGCTCATCTTGGCCACGGCGTCAGCGTCGAAATGCGCGGCCTCGATCACCAGGTCAGATGAGTCCGGGTCGATCTCGGTGGACAGGCCGCCCATGGTGCCGGCCAGGGAAATCGGCCCCGACGCGTCGGTGATCAAGAGGTCGTCCGGATCGAGGGTGCGGACCACGTGGTCCAGCGTCTCGAGCTTCTCCCCCGGTTGCGCCCGCCTGACCACGATCTCGCCGGTCAGCTTGGACCGGTCGAAGGCGTGCAGCGGCTGCCCGAGCTCGAGCATCAGGTAGTTGGTTATGTCGACGGCAAGCGACACCGACCTGACCCCGCACCGGCCCAGCCGCACCTGCATCCACAGCGGGGGGCGGGCCGCCGGGGAGAAGCCGCGCACCTCGCGCAGCACGATCCTGTCACAGCCGGACGGGTCGCCGATCCGGGCCGGGTAGACCTCCGCGCCGAGCTCATCGATGTCGCCGCGACCCGGGTCAGCGCCGGGCGAGGCGGGATCGGTGAAGGGCACCCCGAACGCGCTCGCGAGCTCGCGGGCGATCCCGCGCACCGATACCGCGTAGCCGCGGTCAGGCGTCACCGCGATCTCGAACACCTCGTCGCGCAATCCCGCGTACGTCGCGAAATCGGCGCCGAGCGGTGCGTCCGGGGGCAGCACGATGATGCCGGCGTGATCCTCGCCGATGGCCAGCTCCTGGGCCGAGCAGATCATGCCCTCGGAGATGTGACCGTAGGTCTTGCGCGCGCCGATCTCGAATCCGCCCGGCAGCATCGCGCCGGGCAGCGCGAGCGGCACCCGGTCACCGGCCGCGAAGTTGACGGCGCCGCAGATCACCCCGGACGCATCCTCGGGCGGACCGGTCAGCTGGGCCTCGGACACGGCGACCCGGCAGTACCTGATCGGCTTCTTCAGGCCGGTCAGCTCCTCTATCGAGAGCACCTGGGCGACCACCACGCCCCGGATGTCCTGCCCGACCGACTCCAGCGACTCGACCTCGAGCCCGGCCGCGGTCAGCCGCCGGGCCACCTCGGTGGCGTCGACCGGATCCGGCAGCGGCGCGTAGGTGCGCAGCCAGGAAAGCGGCACTCGCATATCAGATCTCCATCCCGAACGCCCGGCTGAACCGCACGTCGCCGTCTACCGCGTCCCTGATCTCGGTCAGCCCGTGCCCGATCATCAGGCTGCGCTCGATACCGAGCCCGAAGGCGAATCCGCTGTACCTGTCCGGGTCGATGCCGCAGGCCACCAGCACCCGCGGGTTCACCATGCCGCAGCCCGCGATCTCGATCCAGCCTTGCGAACGGCACACCCGGCACGGGTCACCGCCGGCCTTCGCCGACGCGCCGCGGCAGATATGGCATTCCATCGACACGTCACCCGACGGCTCGGTGAACGGGAAGTAATCGGGCCGGAGCCGGGTTCGCAGCCCCACCCCGAACATGGCGTCCACGAACGACTGGATCGCGCCGCGCAGGTCGGCCATCGTCAGGCCCTCGTCGACCGCGAGCCCTTCGATCTGGTGGAACACCGGGCTATGCGTGGCGTCAAGGGCCTCGTTGCGGTAGCACCGGCCCGGGCTGACCACGTAGAGCGGCAGCGGCCGCGACAGCATCGACCTGATCTGCACCGGCGAGGTGTGCGTCCGGAGCACCAGGCCCGACTTGGCGTCCCCCGCC
>Ga0302325_10025719_pt1 | contig 12232 bp, 14 predicted proteins | sample Palsa_T0_2_FD_201948 | JGI IMG/M metagenome (GOLD analysis project Ga0302325, IMG submission 201948) | Peat permafrost microbial communities from Stordalen Mire near Abisko, Sweden - Palsa_T0_2 | ecosystem: Environmental > Terrestrial > Soil > Palsa > Peat permafrost | place: Sweden: Abisko...
GCCCGTGAAAAATACCTTTTCCACCTTTAAGCCGTTGACCGCGCACGACGGGTTTAACTATTGGAGCAGCCCCCAGTTTTACACTTCGCTGAACGCCACCAGGGTCGGCGGCCGGACTGCCATTGCCGGCTGGACGCCCGTCGGGCTCGCCTTCTCCAACTTCACCGTCACAGACCACCGCGCGGTCGTCGACCAGTTCCAGGTGCTCTGTAATGACTGTTTCGTCAGCCTGCCGGACTGGCTGCGCCAGTGGCAAGAGTCCAACATGACGGTCGCGCCATTTCAAACCGGCTTTGCCGATCTCAAGAATACCGGCTCTCCGCAGGCCTTCGCCGTCTGGGGAACCGGGCTCTTCGCCAGCGATATCGCCACCTTAGCCGGTTACCGCTAAACTCCAGTTACCAGCCCGTGGGTTTCTCACTCGCGAATGCCATAAAGATAGTGGCAAGCCCTAGGAACGAGCCTAGTGGCAATTCGTAAGTGGAGGGATCTTTGTGGGTAAGTTTAATGTAGCTATACCCTATGATCGAACCGGCGATGCAGCCAAGAATCAGCGTCATCAGCGCGTTCTGCAGACCGAGAAACGCTCCCACCATAGCGATCAGTTTCACGTCGCCGAGCCCCAGCCCTTCACGGCGCCGCACTTTTTCGTATAGCCAGCCACCGAACCAAAGCAGGAACGCCGGCAATCCCGCTCCCAGCGCCGCGCTGGCTACCGAACGGATGGCGTCGGACACCGTGATCCCGGTCATCAATAGGATCAGCGAGAGGATTGCCGGCGCGTAAATGTCCGGCACGGGAACGAAGTAGGCAAATGCCAATCCGATCACCGTGCCGCCCAGCGTCATTTCATCGGGTAAGATGCGCTCCTCCAGATCCGAGAACGTCAGGGCCACACTCAGCGCCGTCAAGATGGATAATTTCGCCGCCAGGGCAGTGGGCCCATAGGTGTACACCCAGTAAAACCACAGCAGCCCCACTGCGAGCTCCACTACCGGATACCGCCAGGAAATGCGCGCCTTGCAATAACGGCATCGGCCGCCCAGCAGCATGAAACTCAGCAGTGGGACATTGTCGTACCACGCGATAGTCTTCTCACAGGAAACGCAGTGCGACCGCGGTTTGACCACCGAAAGATCCAGCGGCCAGCGGTAGATACACACGTTGAGAAAACTGCCGATCACCAGCCCGAACAGTAGCGCGAAGATTGCTTCTAACATGACCGTTTAGTAATCTTCCTTTTCCTCAGGCTCAGGAGTTGTAAACGAATCGGGAAAACCCGCTCGCTGACGCTCGGGGCTCGGATAGGCGGTCGCAGCTCCCAGCGGAGCCGCGACCGTAAGGGAGCCGGTTGCCTTCACACCTAGCATGAAAGAACCTTCCGGTAAGTCTCCATAGTACGGCGGACCATGTGGCCCACGGTGAACTTTTCTTGCACTCTGCGGCGTCCCTTCGCGCCCAGCCGCCAGGCGTAAGCGTGGTCAATACGCAACAAGCGGATTGCGCCCATGATGTCTTCATCCGCCACCAACAATCCCGTTTCGCAATGCTCCACCACCTCCGGCAGTCCGCCCACATTGCTGGCGATCACAGGCACTCCCGCCGACATGGCGAGCAGCGCGCCACTTCCCAGACCTTCGCTCTGCGTGATGTAAAGAAAGATAGCCGCATCGTGGAGATCGTGCGCCAGATCGTTCGAGAAACGCACGTGTTCGCCCGCCGCCAGAGCCGCTTCGCGCGCCATCGCCGAGCCCTTTCGTGGATCGTCCGAGGCCGGCGCCATCAACTGGGTGCCTTCGGAAGGCTCGAGCAGCGGCACGCCGTCATATACTACGCTGATTTTCTCCGCGGGCACACCGCCGTTCTGCAGAACGCCCTTTACGAACTCCGAGACGGCCAGATAATGGCGCGCCCGCCGGTACTTCAGCCCCGACCTTATGGGGAATGCGACCCGCCGCGACACTACCAGCTTTCCCGCGGCGACAATCGCACCCACCGTATGTCCGTGGCCGTCATGAGCGTGCAGCAGGTCGTGTTGGCGCGCCAGTGAGAAGGCCCGCGCAATTCCCAGCGGCTCCACATGGCAGCCCTTCTGTTTCGCCACCGTGAACAGCGGCGACCCGTCGCGCGCCAGCAGGGTGGACTCCACCCCTTCCCCGGCAAGCCCCTCCAGCAGCCGCAACACCTGCCACTGGCCTCCACGCAGTTCCTTTCCGCCGTCCATATGCAGAATGCGCATCAGCTCATGTTTCTCGCTTTGGAATACTTCAGGAAGGTATAGAACGCCGCCATATGCGCGATGGTCAACCCCTCCGGCCCATCGAGGAATCCGCGTTGCAAAAAATAGCTCTTGAGAAACGTCCAGGCCGGGTCCGCGATGATGCGCGTGAGCGGCACTTTCACTTTGCGGGCCGCCAGTTCCTGCGCGGCGAGAGTGGTATAGCGATCCATGGTCTTGACATGCTCGGAGAGCGACTCGCACGTGAAGTGCAGAATATTACTCTGCAGGCGCCCCACGCGGCCGCGCGCTTGTACACTCTCATGGACGAAGTCACCTACCCATTTAGCCCGATCGCGATGGTACAGGCGCACTTTACGGTCGGGATACCAGCCCGAATGATAAATCCAGCGGCCCAGGTAGCGCGCCAGCCGCGGCATGGTGTACGCGTCACAGTCCGGCCCGGTCTTTTTGAGATTCCAGATTTCCGCCTCCAGCGCTTCGCTGAGCGCCTCATCGGCGTCGAGCGACAGGATCCATTCGTGGGTGGCATGCTCGGCAGCCCAATTTTTCTGCGCGGCGTATCCCAGCCATCCGGCTTCCAGCACCCGCACTCCCAGCTTTTCCACCAACTCCACCGTGCGGTCGGTGGAGCCGCTATCCACAATCAGAATCTCGTCGGCGCAGCGCAGGCTTTCGATGGCACGGGCCACATTGCGCTCCTCGTTGAGGGTGATGATAGTCGCGGTGATCTTCATGGCGGCCTAGCCGTTGCCGACGGGCGCGAACATGAAACAGAGAACGAAGATTACCGCTGCCAGCCATCCCAGTTGCCTTCGGCTCGGGCTCATCTCCGAGTGATCGATGATGGTGGGATGATACCGGCCCAACCACAGCATGGCCACCGCCCACAGGGCCCACCCGGGCCACAGTTTTGCCAGCGGCAGCAGCATCACCGCAACAATCCGCGACACCATCCGATGTCTGGCCGGAAAGAAAGAGTAGAGAACGTGGCCGCCATCCAGCTGCCCGATGGGGAGCAGGTTGAGCGCGGTGGTAAACATCCCCACCCAGGCGGCCCGCGCTACCGGGTGTAAGTAGATATTGGCCACCGGCGTTCCGGGGAAAATCAGCCATTCCATAAAACGTTGCAGCAGAGGAATCCCGAAAACCATGCTGCCCTGATGGGCGATCCCCGGCACCACTTTGGAAAATGCCAGTCCGATAGACAGCGCCGGCAGTAGAAACACGAAGCCGGCGATGGGGCCCGACACCCCGATATCGAAGAGCACCCGCTTGCTGTAGATTGGGGATCGGATGCGAATGAACGCGCCAAAAGTGCCCAGCAGCGGAGATGGCAAAAAGTACGGGAGGCTGGAATCCACGCGATGAAAGATCGCCGCCAGGTAATGGCCGAATTCGTGGGCCAGCAGAATCGTCATCAGTGTCAGCGAGAAGGGTAGACCTTGCAGCAGCGCGATGGGATGGCGCCAGAACCAGGGATAGAGGTTGAAGAACGCCCGTTCCACATCGAAGGGCAGATTGCGATCGAAATCGATCTGCATCGCCGCGCCCGCCGCGGTGGTAGTCAGCAGGGTAGCGGCAAACAGCAATCCGTAGAGCCAGTACCGCTCGTGCGTACGAGGCTCCGGCAAGGCGTAATCATCGCCCGTGCCGGTTTCGGCGTAGATGGGGTATGGGGCAGGAGAAAATTCCTGAGACGACACAATTGACCCGCCGCATCCAGCGGCATTACTGGAGCGTCTGTAACTCTTTGCCGGGCTTGAAACGCACAGCCTTACCCGGCGGAATGGAAACCTCCGCGCCGGTTCGCGGGTTCCTTCCGATGCCGGTCTTGCGCGGCTTCACATTGAAGACGCCAAAACCGCGCAGCTCGATCCGGTCACCCTGTTCGAGCGCCTTCTTCATCGACTCGAAGACTGTCTCGACCGCCATCTCGGCTTTGGTCTTGGTGATGCCGGTTCGGTTTACTACTTCGTTTATGATGTCCAGCTTGATCAAAACATCCTCCTTGTCAGGGCATCCGAGTATGCGGGCGGCGCAGAGTTTCTTTTCGTACCGTTCAACCACATGATATGATTGAATTTATCCACATGTCAAGCGAGGTGTTTCCAGGGCGCCCGGCGCCGGTGTCGAGCGTCGAATTCCGGCGGGCCTGCGGACGGTTTGCCACCGGGGTCACCATAGCCACAGTTACCGACCCCCAGGGAGTCCCACACGGCCTGACGGTCAGCTCCTTCACGTCGGTGTCGCTCGATCCTCCGTTGGTCTCCATTTGCCTGGGCCACGCGGTCACTCTGATCGATCTCTTCCGAGGCTCTAACTATTTTGGAATTAATATCTTGTCGGAGAGCCAGCGCCCCTTGTCAGAGCTCTTTGCGCGCAAGGGACAAGACCGTTTCCAGGGAGTCGCGTGGACTCCCGGGCAGACTGGCGCCCCGCTAATCGACGGTGTGTTGGCCGCGATGGAATGCCGCGTGGAAAAGCGTATTCCGGCGGGAGATCACGACATTTTTGTCGGCCTGATGGTGGCCACGCGGGTCGTGGATGGCGCTCCGCTTTTGCATTTCGAAGGGGCGTACCGAAAGCTGGAGAGTTGAGCGGAGTATTCTGGAGGGAGGCGAGTTTATGACCTTTGAGGAAAGTTTGGAAAGACTGAAGGAGCGTCACGAGGCGCTTACGATGAGTATGGAGTTGTTCACTCGGGAAACGCAGGATCGGTTCGAAAAGCTCCTCACAGCCTCCCGGCAGGATGGCGAGAACATCCGCGCCCTCGTACGCATCGCCGAGATTCACGAGCGCCGCCTCACGCATCTCGAAGATGGCGGCGATGCCTAACTCCCATGTCCGATCCTCTTTCTTATCTCCACGATCAAATCGAGCAATGGCGCCAGGAAGGCACCTACCAGCGGCTCCGCATTCTGCAATCGGCGAGCGCCGCGGAGTCGCAGTTCGACGGTAAAGAAGTCATCAACCTTGCCTCCAATAACTACCTCGGACTGACCACCCACCCCAAGCTACGGGAAGCCGCCATCGAGGCGGTCCGCAAATTCGGCGTCGGCTCCGGCGCGGTCCGCACCATTTCCGGCACCATGAGCATCCACATGGAGCTTGAAGAGCGCATCGCCGCCTTCAAGAATGTGGAAGCCTGCGTGGTCTTTCAATCGGGATTCGCCGCCAATGCGGGCACCGTGTCGGCGATTCTCACTCCCGAAGATCACATTATTTCCGACGAGCTGAATCACGCCAGCATCATCGACGGCTGCCGTCTCTCGCGCGCCAAGATCCACGTCTTCCCGCATAAAGACGCTGCCGCCGCGGAGAAAATTCTCGCCCAACTGGATTCCGTAACCGGCCGCAAGCTGCTCATCACCGACGGCGTCTTCTCCATGGATGGCGATATCGGCGCGCTGCCCGGCCTCGCCGACGCCGCCGAAAAGCATGGCGCCATCATGATGGTGGATGACGCCCATTCCTCCGGTGTGCTGGGCCGCAACGGCCGCGGCACCATCGATCATTTCGGCTTGCATGGCCGCGTGCAGGTGCAGGTGGGGACGCTCTCCAAAGCTATCGGAGTGCTCGGCGGCTACGTATGCGGCAGCCGCGACCTGATCGAGTTCCTCTACCACCGGGCGCGGCCGTTCCTGTTTTCCACCTCCCATCCACCCGCCGTAGCGGCCGCTTGTCTGGCCGCATTCGATGTTCTGGAACAGGAGCCGGAACGCATCGACACCCTGTGGGATAACACCCGCTATTTCAAGAAGGGTCTCACGGAAGCAGGTTTCAACACGGGAATCAGCGAGACCCCCATCACTCCGGTGATTGTCGGCGAGGCCAAGACGGCGCACGAACTTTCCCGCGAATTATTCGCCGAGGGAGTCCTCGCCACCGGCATCGGATTTCCTACCGTGCCGAAGGGAAAAGCTCGCGTGCGCACCATCGTCACGGCTACGCATACTAAGGCGGAACTGGATCGCGCGCTCGACGTCTTCCGCAAAGTGGGCAAGAAGCTGGCGATTCTGTAGTACGGCGACTGCACAGCGCTGCGGATTTTCAGGCCATTTGGTTGACGCGTTTCCTGCGCATCGACGGTTTCCGGGCCACAATCTTTCTAAGCTTCCGGCGCTTGATCGGCTTGTCCGGCGTGCGATGCCCAGTTGCAATCCTACCGGTGCCCTCGTGCCTGCCAAGCGCTTCAGCCGCTGCTTCCACCATGAACAGGTTCAGGCTTACGCCTTCCTCCTTCGCGCGGGCGGCAATCTGCGCATGCTTGGTTTTCGACATGCGCACGCGGAACGTGCCGCTGTAGGCTTGGCCGGAACTGGGCTTCGGCAGTGGCTTGCCATCCGCCGAATAGCACTTCAGGCTGCCTTCCAGGGCATCCCGACCGTTGGTAATCGCCTCTTGAATGGAGTCGCCATCAGACTGACACAGGGGCACATCCGGGTATTCCACCAGATAACCGCCGCCGTCATCGGCCGTCAGCTTTCGTACCGTGAACGGGTAAGCGTCCAGATCCAATTCCCCTTGTTTCTTCATCCTTCCATCTCCTTTCGGCCCGCCAGCTTGGCATCCAACAGTTCGACAAATCGCCGGACGTAGACCGGCTTTATGGGCCGGTGGGCGGGCACTGGCAGGTACCCCGGATCGAACTTGAAAAACACATGGCTGGTGCCATTTTGCCGGTAGGCAATACCATGGTGCCTGGCAAGTGTCTGAAGATCCTCAATGCGCCAGTTCTTGGCGTTGTGACCGCATGTTTGCGAGGATCTTGCCGGCGCTTGCCATACCTGACTATGGTACCGGATATGGGGCCACTTAACAACGAGAAGGAGCGGGCAGAGATCAGTCCTCAAATCTCCGACTCTATTCCTTCGGCGCGTCGAACTGAATCCGTTTCAGCGCGTCCGCATCGCTGGGTAGGTCGTTATTTCCCGCGGGCAGTTTGTTCGACTTCAGAATGAACGCTACGATATCGGCGTTCTCGTCGCGAGTCAGCGTTCCGGGACGATCCGCCGGCATCGACGATTGAATTCGCTCGAATAACTCACCGATCGTCTGCCCGTTCCAGTTCATCACGAAGTCCGGTCCCGCGAGCGGCGGCATCTGCGCTCCCTTACCTTGCAGCGTGGGGCCATGGCATGACGCGCAAGCCATCTTGTAAGAGGACTCGCCACGCGCCGCCTGCCGGCCGGTATAAACCCCATCGCGCGTGGACGTGTGTTCCTGAGCCGTCACTGCAAACTGTGGGATTGCCCACGCCGCCATAAGACTCGCCAACGCTACCCTGCGCTTCACATCCTCATCCTAGCGTATAAACTAGAAGGGACTCCCGTCCCGGATACGTTACAACTATGTTCCAAACCAAACACCTCGCTCTTGGACTAATCCCCCTTGCGGCCACGATTCTGATGCTTCCCCGGCCCGCGGTGCACGCCGCCGGAACCATCGCCTGCGACCCCGATAACGGCGGCCTCACCCTCCCTAGCGGATTCTGCGCGCTGGTAGTGGCTAACAATATCGGGGAAGCCCGCCATGCTACCGTCGCCGCCAATGGCGACCTGTACGTCGCGCTTCTAAGTGGCGGCGTCGCTGCGCTCCACGACTCCCATGGCGATGGCCACTTCGACACGATCGGGAAATTCGGCAACGACAGCGCCACTGGAATCGAGCTGCGCAACGGCTATCTCTGGGTGGCCAAAGTGAACTCGGTGGAGCGTTACAAAATGACGCCGGGACAGCTCAAGCCCGCCGGCGCGCCCGAGGTGGTGGTTTCAGGACTCGAAGGCGCGCGCGAGCACGGCGACAAAGGCATCGCCTTCGATGGCAAGGGCTCGTTTTACGTCAACGTCGGCGCTCCCTCCAACGCCTGCCAGGTGCGCAATCGTTCCAAGGAATCGCCGGGGCAGGACCCGTGCCCCATCCTGGAACAACATGGCGGAATCTGGAAGTTCAGCGATAGCAAGCTCGGCCAGACGCAGAAGGACGGCGTGCGCTACGCCACCGGAATGCGCCAGATGCCGGCCATCGCCTGGCACGATGGGGCGCTCTACATCGTGATGAATAGCCGCGATCAGCTCGACACTCTCTGGCCGGGGAAATTTACCGCCGAGGAAAACGCCACCCGGCCCGCCGAACCGATGTATCGCGTCGATAAGCAGGGCGATAATTTCGGCTGGCCCTATTGCTTCTGGGATTACACGGTGAATAAGCTGCTTCTGCAGCCGGAGTACGGCGGCGACGGCAAAACCGTGGGACGCTGCACCGAATTCAAGCAGCCCATCGCCAGCTTTCCGGCGCACCTGGCCCCCGTGGACCTAATGTTTTACACCGGCGCCGCTCTGCCGGCTCATTATCGCAACGGCGCCTTCATTGCGTTCCATGGCTCCTGGAACCGCGCGCCCTTGCCGCAGGAACCTTCCAACGTGACCTTCCAACCGTTTGCCGATGGTAAGCCTTCCGGCAAGTTCGAGATCTTCGCCGCGGGGTTTGCCGGCAAAGCGCAGATCGCCAATCCCGACGATGCTCTGGCCCGCGCCGATGGCGTGGCGCAGGGGCCTGACGGTTCGCTTTACATTACCGAAAGCCAGAAGGGCAAGATCTGGCGCGTCTTCTATCGCGGCAAATAAGCCGGAGGTGGCGGAAACTCACGCACTCCGCGGTGGAGCTTGGGTAGGCCACGCCAGAGATTGACCAATGCCTTGCGGGTTTGCCGCACGCCGTTCAAACCTTCGGCAGCGATGCGGAGTGATGCGGAAAAAACGCTTGGCCCGTCCGCCGCGGGCGGCCGTCGGGTGGCCGAGGCGCGAGGTCACCAGGCCTTTTTCTTCCAGGCGCTCCAAATAAGAGAGCCGATACCAGATTCCAGCAACCGAACCAAACCTTCTCCAGGGCCATCCGGCTGACCATGTAGAATCGTGGCGCGAAGACATAGCAGGCACAATAAATCCCCAGATAAGGCTGGCTGTGATCGTTAAGCCGCTACGCCGAGGCAGCGTTCGAGCGACCTTCTGGAGTCCGCTCCACTACCGTCGCGGTCCAGTAGCCTTGACTGATGGATGGGGCTGGGCGGCGAATCACCAACCACAATGCGAAACCAAAAGCGACAATAAGAAGAGCCGACACAATGTCCCAGTAGGTGTATTGGCCATAACCGAAAAGGACGGCCACGGCGTAACCGGCGAAGAATAAACCTATGGCGGCGGCGGCAAACATGAGCTCCGGAGTAGCGCGGGCGCCCTCGAATACGGAGACCTGGTTCCCATAGAGCATGAGCCGGGAATGGCTCAGAACGGGCCGGCGGGAGAGTGCCGGTTCCGGTTGGTCCGGCTCACCCGCCGGCGGTTTCTTCTCTCGTGCGACCGCTGCTACCTCCTCAAGTGCCATGGTCAGGTTCCTGGCCAACTCGTTGGTGTGACATTCGATGCTCCACGTGTCATAGGCGGGGAGTTCGTCGAACTCGAGTTTCAGTTCCCTGAGATCGCGCGATAAGGTGGCGAGGACGGGATTGCGGCCCACAAACAGCCTGGGCGCCTCTCCCGCGGAGGAGAGGAATTGGCCGTCCTCGTCGAGGATCTTGACGGTGAGGAGCCGTTTACCGGACAAAGATACGGACTCGTTATTTTGAACCGCGAAGCGATACCAGAGCAAGGATTTGTGACGGGTACGCTGGCCCGAAAGACAGATGGAATGAGCCAGGATGCTAGAACTGAGCCTCCAGGCGAACCAGGTTGGCGATATGAGGAATATCGCCAACCGGAGGACCAGTGAGAGCCAACCACCAAGATCATGCGGAATCATTGTTCACCCTCCTGTGGGACGGGCTGTGATTTGAGTACGGCGTCCAAGTGCGGAATCCTTTCCGGAAAGGCCTCGCTGATGGTGGCGAATACTCCGTACAGTTTTAGCTTCCGGGCATCCCGCTGTTTCGCGTGTGCTCCATCCATGCCGTTTTCACTATGGCGGCGAACTGCCTCGGGCTCCATGATGGGGGTCGCACGGACGAAGAGCCATTTCGGCCGGCTGTCACCACACGAGCCATCCTGTGCGCTGCCCACGCTCAGACACGCCCAGTACGAGGAAGCCTTTCCGCTCTTCCGCAGCCGATTGATGTCTCCGGGAGAGATGGTCTCGTAATGGCCGTTTTCCAATCTCACCCGGAAAGGAAAGAGTTGCTGAAAATTCAGAGGGGTATCCAGATCGACTCCGGGCTTGGGAAGTCTCCTACCGACGAGTTCTTCGGCGCGGTCGTTGCACTCGACAATGTAATCGTTCGGGTCGACCTGGACTACGCCGACCTGGAGATTGCGAAACAACGCGATGCGCTTGCGCAACTCGGTGATCTTGTTTTGGGAGCGCCAGTTATAGAAAAAAGAGGCCATGCCGGCGCCGCCGAAGAGGATTCCGGCGAAGCCAACGAGGGTCGCCCAGAGCGGAAGCACAGGGCTGCGGGGATAGAAGAAAAGGCCGTGAAAGCTGCCATTGGACTCACCCAGGGGCAGCAGGAAGGCGTCACGCTGGTCCAGGGGCCGGTTGAGGTCTCGGTTGCCTTTGTACGTGATTCTGGTGACCTCGCGCAGGAGCTTGCGAAGGTCTTTTCCATTCAGTTCCTCATTCAAGCTCTCCTCCACCGCGCCCTCATTCAGCGTGCTGGCCTGCATCCCAATGGCGGCACGGAGCACGGCATCGGCTTTGGCGTAGGCCGCGGGTTTGGCGGAAGCGTCGGGGGGCCAGCCATTTTGCGCGCCGGGGGCGCCTGCCGGCGGAAGCGTGCTCGCGGCGGAAGGTTGCGGTTCGGAATTGCGCGGGGGCGCGGCGGGAGGAAGGCCGGGCTGAGGAGAGACTAACTTTACGGCTATGTCACCGAGTTCGTGTGTGCCACGAATCTGAAACTTGACATCGGCGACCTCGAAGAAGAGCTGCGATTTCATGAGATCGATTTGTGGGTCTGAGAGTTTGAAATCCATGCACAGGATTCCCAGAAAGTGGCCTCGCGGAAAATCGGTCAGTGCCGCGCTATGTTCTGGAAAGTTACCGGGCAACTCGACGGCATGACAGCTGGTTCGAACCAAGCCATTGCCGCCGTAGTCGATGTAAGCAAGAGTGGAATACTGTTCCTTGGGATCGCCTTCCCAAAACTGGGTGTAGTAGTTCTTGGACGCCCATAGCCGGGCTTTCGGAAATTCGCTGCAGACATCCGAGCGGCGGCTGGTCCACATCCGGAGCAGGCTGTCGGGCGAGATGAAGTAAGTCTGGACTACCGAGGCGCCGGCAGGGTTCTTGCGGAGAAAATCCCGTAGGGTATCGAAGAAGAAGAATTTCGAGATATCGGCGGCGGCCGCCACGCGCGCTGTGAAGTACGGCTTGTGCAACCCGCCCACTTGCACAGGAATCATCAAGAAGGTCTGATCGCCGTCGCCGGAGCAGATAGGTCCTTGACGGAGTTCAGGCCAGGAGACAACGTCGGAATTCTGTTTGTGCGGTATGAGGTTGTCGACCTCGCCAGTTACATTAATCCAATCGCCATCGGCATCGAGGTGTGGCCTGACGGCCGCGATCACTTTGGGCATGGCAAGTTCCACCAGTCGTCCTGGCAGTTCTTCGGCGGGCGTGCATTGCGGCTCCGAACAACCGGCGAAAGGAGGCGGGGGAGTTGCGTTCACCTTCGCCAAGGCCGCCGCGATCAATCCGAGATCCGCCGCGGCATCGGATGGCTCCTGACGGGTGCCGACCAGTTTAATGGTCTCGTTGCGGACTGCCTCGTCGAGGTCGGCTTTCTCGTGAAAATAGACGGTCGTCAAAGTGACGCCGGTGGAAAAGAAGAAGAGGGTGATCAGGAATCCCCGGAATCCCTCCTGCATCAAGCGCTTGAATCGAACCTTGGCGGGTTGGAGCAAGGAGCTGCTCCCAAACTTGCTCGAAGGAAAATCGTCGGGCATTATCGTCCCCCCTGTCTGAATTCGAGTTGAATTAGTATATACGATTTTCGGAAGG
>Ga0302325_10025721_pt1 | contig 12231 bp, 10 predicted proteins | sample Palsa_T0_2_FD_201948 | JGI IMG/M metagenome (GOLD analysis project Ga0302325, IMG submission 201948) | Peat permafrost microbial communities from Stordalen Mire near Abisko, Sweden - Palsa_T0_2 | ecosystem: Environmental > Terrestrial > Soil > Palsa > Peat permafrost | place: Sweden: Abisko...
GTCCGCGAGGGTCTCGAGCATCATGCCTTGGGAGGCGCTCATCTCGCGCAGCTGAGCGAGTTCGTGGCGATAGAGGGCCCCGGCGTTGGCGTGGGGGAGCAGCCCCGTGCTCTCGAGGACCATTTGGGCGGCGCTCGCCACGTAGTCGACCGTTGAGCGATACCCCCGGGCCGCCAGCCAACGCGCCGCCTCGTCGTAGCGAAGCTCCGGTCGCTCACCGAGGGTGAAGAGCGCCTCGGTGCACCCGGCGTCGCGTCCGGCTTGGGCGAGTGCCATCACCTCGTCCAGACTGAGGTAGGGCGAGGCGACGTGAGCGGGGGCTTGCGCGAAGGTGCAGTAGCCACAGCGGTCGCGGCAGAGCTTGGTCAAGGGGATAAAGACCTTGGGGGAGTAGGTCACGACGACCCCGTGGCCCCGTCGAGCGCGCGCCAGGGCGAGTGGCGACAGCGACGCGGCCGTCGCGCGGGTTAAGTCGTCGAAGGTCGTCGTTACGCGGGGCGTCGTCATGGCTGCATCCTATGGCGCCCGACGCGCAGAACACCTCGGCGCCCGTCGAGAAAGCGGCTCACGGGACTACTTGACGTTCGGCATCTTCGCGGTGAGTGTCGCGAGTAGCTCCTCGTAGGACTTCTCAAAGGCGGCCACGCCGTCGGTCTCGAGTTGTGCGGTAACCGCGGCGAGGGAGATCTCGGGCGCGAGGAGTGCCAACTTCTCGGCCGTCTCGTGACAGGTCTCCTCGTTCAAGAGCAATGAGGTCGAGAAGTTTGCGTGATCCAGCGTGTCGGCCAGCGTCGCGTCGGGCATGGTATTGACGGTTTCGTCGGCCACCAGGCTGTCCACGTAGAGCAGGTCATCGTAGGCCGGGTTCTTGGTCGAGGTCGAGGCCCACAGCGGGCGCTGCACCTGCGCCCCGTTGCCGAGCAGCGTCGCCACGTCGGCGCCGCTCACGCGTCGGCGGTAGAGCTCGTAGGCGGCCGCGGCCTGGGCGTTCGCCGTCGTGCCTCGTCGAGGGTCACCCTCGGGCAACAACGCGTCGCACGCCACATCGACGCGCGACACGAAGAAGGACGCCACGCTCGCGATCGACCCGAGGTCCTTCCCGGCGTCGTAGGCGACGGAGAGTCCCTCGGTCCAGGCCGTGATGACCTCCCCGTAGCGCTCGAGGGAGAAGATCAGCGTGACGTTGACGTTGATGCCCAGACCGAGGACGGTGCGAATCGCCGGCAGCCCTTCGATGGTCGCGGGGATCTTGATCATGACATTGGGTCGATCGACCTCGTGAAAAAGACGCTTCGCCGCTTCGATGGTGCTCGCGGTGTCGTGGGCCAGACGAGGCGATACCTCAAGGGAGCAGAAGCCGTCTAAGTATCGACGGTTGCCATCGGCGAGGTCGTTGCGCGAGGCGGCGTGCACTTCGCCTAAGAGGTCACAAGCGTCGCGGACATTCGACACCGCGAGGGTCTCGAAGAGCCTCTCCGGGTCGGTCTCCTTGGAGGCGGCGATGAGGGGATCGTAAGACGTCGAGGAGGCGAAGGCCTTGGCGAAGATCGAAGGGTTCGAGGTAACCCCGCGCACGCCTTCGTCGATGAACTTCTTCAGGGTCCCGTTCTCGATCCACTCCAGGCTGAGGTTGTCGAGCCACGGACTCTGCCCGTAGTTGTTAAAGAGATCGTTCAACGTCGTCATTTCGCCTCACTTAAGACTCGTTCGACGTGCGCCACGACCGTCGCGGGCACGATACCGAGAAATTCGAAGATGGCCTTGGCGGGCGCCGACTGTCCGAAGGTGTTGATGCCGATGGACTCATCGACGTAGTTCGCCCAGCCGAGCGTCGCGCCGGCCTCGATCGACACCGAGGGTATCGTTCGGCGCAGCACCGACGTGCGATACGCCTGGGGTTGCCCGTCGAAGCACCGCCAACAGGGCAACGCCACGACGCGAGTGACCACGCCCTTGTCGGCTAGTTCTTCCGCGGCGGCCAAACAGACACCGACCTCAGAACCCGTACCCACCAACGTGAAGACCGCGTCTTCGTGCTCGCGCACGACGTACCCACCGAGTCGAGCCCCCGCGACGCTGTTGGCGTGGTCCGAATCGTTAAAGACCGGCATGTCCTGACGCGAGAGGATCATCGCGGTCGTGGGTGGCTCCTTCGCGCTGAGGTACTCCTCAATGAGATCGAGCGCTTCATTGGCGTCACTGGGTCGCACCACGTGGAGTTCGGGCATCGCGCGCAGGGACATCAGGTGTTCGACCGGTTCGTGGGTCGGACCGTCCTCGCCGACCCCGATGGAGTCGTGGGTGAAGACGAAGAGCACGGCCGCACGAGAGAGGGTGGCCAGACGGATCGCCCCGCGCCCGTAGTCGCTGAAGACGAAGAACGTCGATCCGATGGGACGCAGGCCACCGTGGTGCGCCTGGCCCACCATGACCGCGTTCATGGAGAACTCGCGTATGCCGTAGTGGAACTGGCGGCCGCCCGGGGTCTCGCGATTGTGGATGGTGAGACCCTTGAGCTCCATGCCCGTGTTGTCGGTCAGGTCGGCCGAGCCGGCCGTGAGACCCGGGGTCTGGGTGGCGTAGGTGTCCATCGCCCGCGCCATTGCTTTACGGGTCGCCACCATGGTGCCGAAGTCGTAGAGCTCGGCTGTGGTGGTGATCACCGCGGCGCCGTTGGTGTCGAGCTGTTCGAGCAGCCGTTCGCCCTTCTCGCCCGAGGCGCGCACGCGGGCTTCCCACGCCACGCGGTCGGCGCGATTGGGTGCGATGAGTTCGAGCAACTCGTGTTGAATCTCCGGATCGAAGTGAAAGGCTTCCGGAGAGACCCCGAGGATCTCTTTGACCTCGGCGATCACCTGGGGTTTGAACGGCGAGCCGTGGGCCTCACGGGTGTCCATCATCTCGGGGGAGGGAAAGGCGATGTGGGAGCGAATGATGATCAACGTCGGTCGCGACGTCTCGGCGATCGCGGTTCGGGTCGCTTCTTCTAACGCCGTTAAGTCATTGGCCTTCTCACCAAGGTCGATGACGTGCCAGCCGTAGGCGGCGAAGCGCTCGGCGGGCCGGTCGTGCAGGGCGAGTTCGGTGGCGCCGTCGATGGTGATGTGGTTGTCGTCATAAAAGATCGTCAGGCGGTCCAAGCCGAGGGTTCCCGCGAGGGACGCCGCTTCGTGACTGATCCCTTCTTCGAAACAGCCGTCGCCCGCGAAGACCCAGGTGCGGTGGTTGACGAGTTCCTCACCGAAGTCGCTGCGCAGGATCCGCTCGGCGATGGCCATGCCCACCCCGTTCCCGATGCCCTGTCCCAGCGGTCCCGTCGTGACCTCGATCGTCGGGGTGTGGCCCCGCTCGGGGTGGCCGGGGGTCTTGGAGTGCAGTTGGCGGAACTCTTCGAGGTCCTGGACGCTGAGGTCGTAGCCGAACTCGTGGGCCAGCGCGTACTGGAGGATGCAACAGTGACCGTTGCTCAAAATGAATCGGTCTCGGTCACTCCACAGCGGGTCCGTCGGATCGTGACGCAACACCCTCGACCAGAGCATCACCCCGAGCGGGGCGAGCGCCATCGCGGTGCCGCTGTGGCCGGAGTTGGCCTTGGCCGGGGCGTCCATGGCGACCGCCACCACCTCTCGAATGACGCGACCTTCGAGATCGCTCGCACCGGGGTAGAGAGTGTCAGTCATGCCTAGAACAGTACCGAATCGGCTTCGTCGTCAAATCGGGCCCGACTAGTCTCGCCACGTGGCACTCCAGATACCGCCGAACTGTGATCTCACCCTCGGCATGGTGTGTGTCGATAAGTCCTCCCCCGGGGCGACGACGTGGCGGGTTCGCGTGGACGAGCGTTTCTTGAACCCCGCGGGGGTGGTGCAGGGCGGCTTTCTCGCGGCGATCCTCGACTCCGCCATGGGCGCGTCGGCCGTGACGACCGTCGGTGACCGTAAGGTGATCGTCGCCAATACCGAGATGAAGGTCTCGTTCCTTCGTTCGGCCAGAGTCGGCGACGTCTTGACCTGCGTGGCCACGGTCTTGAAGCCCGGCCGGGTCATTTCCTTTTTAGAGGCCCGCATCGTGGATCAAGACGAGCGCCTCGTCGCCACGGCCAGTTCCACCTACCTCCTAAAAGAACGCACTGAGTAGGCTGGGGCCGTGAAGAACAAGTCGTGGCGCCGTTTTTTGCGTGGAGCGTCGCTGCAGCGCGACTTTGAAGAGTTGCGCGATCTAGCGATTCGCTACGTCAAAGAAGAGACCATCAAGCCCCTCAAGGACCTCGGTCGCTTCGTGCTCTGGGGCACCATCGGCAGCGTCTTCGTCGCCTTTGGGGCGGTGTTGTTGCTCCTCGGGTCCCTTCGGTACTTGCAGTGGCAGTTTCCCGTGCTCGACGGATCCCTGTCGTGGTTGCCCTACGTCATGGTCGCCGCGCTGGCCGTCGTGGTCATGGGCCTGACGGCCTGGCGCATCGTGAGCGGCACCGCCAAACGTCGACTGAAAGTCACCAAGTGATCGAACGCAGCGCCACCCGTCGTGAACTGGAGGCGTCGCTGCGCTCGATGCTGCCCAAACAAGGCGCCATCGGAAACTCCATCGCTTCTTCGCGCCCGGTCGTGGCCGTGCTCGGACTCGGGGGCGTCATGTCGGGCTACGTCTGGGGCTGGGTGCGGGGCCGCCGCGGTCGAAAGAAGAAGAAGGCCTAGTGTTCCGCCGGATCTTTCGCATCGCCACAGCGGCCACGTTGGCCCGGGCCTGGGGCCAGAAGCAGCCCAAGTGGCTCTACCTGACCGGGGTGCTGTTGTTGTTTCGCTTCTTTGACAGGCGCAGCGCAAAGTCCGCGACGCGGCGAAAGAACGCGTCATCGTGAGCCCCGCCGCGCTCGCCGACGGCGAACGCGTGATGCTCATCGACGCGAAGGATCGTCACTACCTCGTCACCCTGAAGCCCGGTGCGGCCTTTCACACGCACGCGGGCATCGTCCAACACGACGACGTCATTGGCACGCTCGAAGGCTCACTGGTTCGATCGAGCTCCGAACGAAAGTTCCTCGTGCTTCGCCCCACGCTTTCAGACGTCGTGCTCAAGATGCCTCGCGGAGCCCAGGTGATCTACCCCAAGGACCTCGGCACCATTCTCATGCAAGCCGATATCGGGCCCGGCATGCGCGTGCTCGAAGCCGGCGTCGGTTCGGGCGCACTCTCCATGACCCTATTGCGAGCGGGCGCCTCCATTATCGCCTACGAGATTCGCGAGGACTTCGCATTACATGCGCAGAAGAACGTTCGGGACTTTCTCGGCGACCAGGTCGACTACGACGTCAAGATCCGCGACGTCACCCTGGGCATCGACGAAGTCGACCTCGACCGCGTCATCTTGGACATGCCCGAGCCCTGGGACGTGGTCAAGCACGCCGAAGGGGCCCTACGACCCGGGGGCATCTTCCTCTCCTACCTTCCGACCATCAACCAGACTCAACTGCTCCGTGAGTCCCTGCACCACCACGCCTTTGGTCTCGAAGAGACGGTGGAGATCCTGCGGCGCACCTGGCACGTGGATGGGCGCTCCGTTCGTCCGGATCACCGGATGGTGGCCCACACGGGTTTCCTGACCTCGGCGCGACGTCTCGTGGGTCGTCTCGAGGACTAGCGGACCCCCGGGCGAACTCGACGCAGCTGGTTAGGTCGTCGTCGCCGGAGGCTTGCGAAGTTTGCGTTGGGCGAAGTACCACCGAGCACCAAAACTCAAGCCCCCAAAGGCGAGGAAGAGGATGATCGCCGTGGTGATCGGGGCACCGCCAGGATGCGTGGGACCCGAGGACGGTCGCAACTCCACCGAGACCAAGAGGAAGACGGCCAGGGCGAAGATTCCCGCCCAGACGTCACGGCGCCACTTCACCAGGGTGCCCCCCGAGAGACCCTCGAGCGGTAAGAGGCCGATCACTGATCCGATGAGTCCGCCGATGAAGAGCGAGCCCAGCACGTCATCCAAAATCGCTTCGATGAAGTTGCCGCCGCCTTCGAGCGCCAAGTGGTTCACGGGAATCCACGCCATCCACGCCAGCAGCGCCACCATCAACGTCGACAAAGTGGAGATGACGATCAGGTGCGAGTTATGTTGATCCTTCATCGACGCCACGAAGGAGATGCTCACCACGACGCCGTAGAGGTAGCCCGGCTCGAAGTGCGTTGAGCGCGAGATGATGACGCACGCGAAAGCGATCCCGAGGCCGATGGGCAGCGCCTTGAGGTACGTCTGAGTCGGATACTTGTGCGTGTTGCGGAACGTCTTCGCGATGAACCAACTCAGGACCGCACCCACCGAAAAGGCCACCAAGGTCGCGATGAAACTCTCGAACGAGTGCGAGTTCGCCCCGAAGTTGGGATCGAGTAGGCCGCCAAAGAGTGCCCCGATGGCTAACACCGCGATGAACCACTGGCGAGTGGCGAGACCCGGCATCGACGCACTCGTAGTCCCGTCGGCGTCCGCGCCCGCGGGGGTCGGTGTCGGGTCCTTTGGCGTATCGCCGGAGAGTCCAAAGGTTTTTCGGATCTTGCGTCGCGCATTCTCCTTCATGAGTTGCACTTCGTCGTAGTTCTCCGAAAGCGTTTGATTAAAGATGTTGGCGGGGAAGGCAATGAAGAGGACGATCGCGAGGGTGATGACCAAATTGATGGCGTCGTGAGTGATCGAGTGAAAAATCTCACCCGGAGTTCCCAATGAGGACGCAATGGGCGCGACGCTGTTGGTGTCGAGAGAGAAGCCAGTCCCGTCTTGGCTCACGAGCAGCGCCGCCGGGAGCACCCACTTAGACCCCCCCGACGCCGACGCCGGGGAAGCGACGAGGGCGCGATGACTCCTTGCGGCGGAGGTCGTGTGGCCCATGAAGGCGGGCACGGTGAGGAAGATGACGAAGAGCGTCGCCGCGAGGACGCTCCACATCAGGACCGCGGGGGAAACCCGTCCTCGGCGACGAGGGCGTCGCCGCGGCGCCTCTAACAGCTGATCGGAGTCGCTGCCGGCAGACTGAGGACGTTGATCTTGACTCACCGTAACTTGCCCCGATTCTCAATCGCCAGGTCTCGTCTCGGCGCATGCCGATAAGACATGGCGCAAGGTACCACAAAGACCCCTAGCTTGTCGCCCCCCCCGACCCCATTGACAAACTCTCGCCCGCGGTGACTAAGCGGCTTCGCCAGTTCATGGTTCGCTGCGTTGCGCGTCGTGCAGGGCCCGGCGAATGGCGGCGTTGGACGGTGCGAAACGCCGCGCGTCCTCTAGGGTGCTAACGGCGCGCCGTCGATGACCCTGTTGGAGTTCGTCCCGGCCGAGCGCCAGCAGTACCAACGGATCGGTCGGGTCGAGGTAGTTCGCTCGCACCAGAAGTGAGCCAGCTGTCGCGAGTCGATGGAAGGCGACGTCGATCACCGCCGCGTCCCTGAGCGACAACACCCCGTCGGGATCGTCACTGACGTCGTGGGCAGTCCAGGGCGCGCCTCGCCGTGCGGCGCCCGGTTCGCCGAGGGCCGCGAGTACGGCAAAGGCGTGTCCGGCCGTCGCCGAAATGCTCGGATCCCACGGGCGCAGGGCTTCCGCCACGTGGAAACTGTGGTCCGCAGCGCCGAGACGCCCCTGTGCGGCCTCCACAATGGCGTTGCGAAGTGGGATCTCCGCGACTGCCGCTGCCAAGAGGAGGAGGGCGAGCGCACTGAAGACTCCCACCTTGAGCGCGGCGATAACCCTGTCCACCGTGGCGCGACCGGGCCTTCGAGACGACTGCTCCGAACTCTGGCTGAGCGTCTCACTCGGCGTTCGCAGTGACGCGGCGGCCAGTGCGCCTGCGAGCGTGGCCGCGAGGGGCGTGGTTCCGGGCGAGGTCAAGTGGAATAACAGCGCAACCCCGTAGCCGCAGACACCAGCCAGCACGCCGACAACGGCCGCTCGCTCCCCGCGGTTGACCTGTCGCCGCGTCGCCGCGAGCCCCTCGAACACCACGGCCAGCGCGAGCGCGATCGCTAGCAGTGCCAGGAGGATTCCTCCATCAGCGGCCCCCTGCAGGATCCAGTCGTGCGGGCTGTCGGGTGGGTTGGCGGCCCCGATGTCGAGCTGCCACTGGAGCGTGTGGTAGCGCGGAATCGCGTTCACGAAGCCACTCGCTCCGACGCCCAGCACCGGATGGTCCTCGACGAGGTGAACCGTCTCCTCCCACAACAACGCTCGTCCCCTGATGGTTTCTACGGAATAGGGACTCGAACCCACTATTCGATCTCGCGTCGCGGGCACGACGAAGGAACTCACCACGACGAGAACGAGGCCAGCGAGAATGACGACGCGAAGGGACTGACGCGGTTCGAGCACCACGAGGACGACCGCGACCACCGCCGCACCGAGCAGGGCACCGCGAGAGCCACTCGCGACCAGGGTGAGGATCGCAGCGAGCACGCCGAGAAAGTACGGCCACCTTCGCGTCGTCACCGCTACCGCCGCAAGCGGACCGAGCACGAGAACGGCCCACGCACCTTCGTCGCTCGCGTTTCCAAGCAAGGAACCGGGTCGAGCGACATTACTGGCAAGGGGCCGAAGTCCAGTGAGTTCTAAAGCTGCTTCGATGGCCACCAGGACAGCCGCGAAGGAAAGCCACCTCAAAAACCATGAAGTAGAACCCGCCGCACGATCGGGACCCAACAGGCGCGCGCCCGCCGCTGCGGCGCCCACGTAGACCGGAAGGATGAAGACACCTTCAAAGCGGGGGGATCGGCCAACCACCGCAGTCAGTGGTGCCGCCTCACGGAGAGTGGCGATGAGCAGCACCACAGTTCCCACACAGAGGATTGCCACGACTCGGGGCGAGAGACGACCGCGGGCCGGAACAGTAAAGGCGAGCGCCACTCCGCTCGCCATCAGCGCGACCTTGATGAAAACGAATCGATCGAGCGCTTCGGGCATGAAGGCCACGGTTCCCACAGCCAACAGAGCGAGTGCGACGCGCTCTCGCCGACCGAGTGATGAGGTCAATGAGCTCATGACGTTGCACCTTAGGTTTCCAACGTGGGCGGACGCAGCGACCTCAAAACGACGACGGCATGGAAGACCACGGCACCTCGGCTTTTGACCAATGCCGATTAAGTAGGCGCGAAACCTACACCTGGGTAGGGGCTAATTCCGCTCGATGAAGATGCACTCGCCCGGGCACTCTTCAGAGGCCTCGATTACGGCGTCTTCGAACTCACTGGGCACTTCTGCGACACCGTCGGCGCCGCCGGGGTTGCTCTTAACGTCCGCACCCTGCTTTACGTACGCCAAGCCATCGTCGAGGAGCGTGAAGACTGACGGGCAGATCTCTTCGCAGAGACCATCGCCCGTGCAGAGGTCTTGGTCAATCCAAACCTTCATCGCGTGTCCTCCAGAGCCGACTACGTCTAGTTACTCTAGTAGGGGAGCGGTTCAACACGTGACCTCCACGCCCGAGCGCTGCTCCCCTAGGGTGGCGATATGGACCGTTCCCAAGGATTCGATGAGGCCTCGAGCGAGGACCGCGACGAGACCTTTGGCGCCGCCGCGGCTCGCGAATTGAACCTGAGCGAGGTCGAGCAGGCCACCCGTCGCATCGAAGTCCTCGAGGAGAAACTCCTCGAAGCGCGCGGCCAGCTCTCCCAGAGTCGCTCAAATAATGAGAAGCTCACCATCACCATCCAGCAGACCCGCGACCAGATTGCCGCGCTGCGTGATGAGGTCGAGAAGCTTACGCAGCCTCCCGCGGTGTACGGCACCTTCACGGGCTTTAACGAGGACGGGTCCGTGGACATCTTCGCCTCGGGTCGCAAGATGCGCGTCGCCCTGCACCCGGGTCTCGACCCCGCACAGATCGCTCGGGGTGACGAAGTAGTCCTGAACGAATCCTTCACGGTGATCGGGGTTCGCGACTCCGACGGTCAAGGCGAGGTGGTCACCGTCAAAGAAGTCCTCGACGAGCGCCGAGTCCTCGTCTACGGACGGGCCGACGAGGAACGCGTGGTCGAACTCGCTGAGGCCCTGCGATCAGTGAAACTCCGAAGTGGTGACGCGTTGCTGCTCGACCTTCGCTCGAATCTGCTCACGGAGAAATTGATCCGCCAAGAGGCCGAAGAGTTGATCCTCGAAGAGGTGCCGGACATCACGTACGCGGACGTCGGGGGACTCGACGCGCAGATCGAGGCGATCACCGACGCGGTGGAGCTGCCGTACCTGCACCGCGCGCTCTTTCACGACTACGACCTGCCCGCGCCCAAGGGCATCTTGCTCTACGGACCACCGGGCTGTGGCAAGACGCTGATCGCCAAGGCCGTCGCGAATTCGCTCTCCCAGAAAGTGGGGGAGCTGACGGGCAATCGCAACGTGCGTTCCTACTTCTTGAACATCAAGGGACCCGAGCTGCTCAATAAGTACGTCGGTGAGACCGAGCGTCAGATTCGGGTCGTCTTCCAACGCGCGAGGGAGAAGGCCGAAGAAGGCGTGCCCGTCATCGTCTTCTTTGACGAAATGGACTCGCTCTTTCGCACTCGCGGCACGGGGATCAGTTCGGACATGGAGTCGACCATCGTGCCCCAACTCCTCGCCGAGATCGACGGGGTTGAGTCACTGCGCGACGTCATTGTCATTGGCGCCACAAACCGCGAAGACCTCATCGACCCGGCGATCCTCCGTCCGGGACGACTCGACGTAAAAATCAAGATTGAGCGGCCCGACGCCGACGCCGCGGCGCAGATTTTTTCGCGGTACCTCCACATTGAGTTACCGCTCGACGACGGTACGGTAAAAGAACTCGGCGGCGGAGATCGCGCGAAAGCGGTCCAGGCCATGATCGAAGAGACCGTCTCGCACATGTTTCGCATCGACGACGAGAATCGATTCCTGGAGGTCACGTACCAGGGTGGTGACAAAGAGGTCTTGTACTTTAAGGACTTCGCGTCGGGCGCCATGATCGAGAACATCGTTCGTCGCGCGAAGAAGATTGCCGTCAAGCGCGAAATCGCCAACCAGGGGCGGGGCCTTCGAAAAGAGGACCTCTTCGAGTCGATCCGTCAGGAGTTCCGTGAGAACGAGGACCTGCCGAACACCACGAACCCCGACGACTGGGCTCGGATCTCCGGAAAAAAGGGCGAGCGGATCATTTTCATTCGCACCCTGATCAACCGCGAAGAGGACGACGTGAAGGGTGGACGCTCGATCCAGCACGTGGGCACGGGTCAGTATCTCTAGCTCGAAGGCGATTGCGAAAGTACTCGGCATCGAGACGGAGTACGGTATCGCCGGCGGACCGGACAACGACCAGATCACCGCCTCGAGCATCATCGTGAACGCCTACGCGCAACAAGGTCGGACCCGCATCAACTGGGACTTCGATGGTGAGACGCCCGAGATGGACGCGCGCGGTCGGGTCGACCTCACGTCGTTCGCGCCGATCGTCGAGACGCACCTCGCGAACACGGTGCTCACCAACGGCGCTCGTCTCTACGTGGACCACGCTCATCCCGAGTACTCCTCGCCCGAATGTCGCACACCCTTAGAGGCGACGCTCTACGACGCGGCCGGAGAAGAGATCATGCGTCGAGCGCTGGGCGTCGCCAACGACGCGCTCGAGGCGAGCCAGGCGATCACCCTCTATAAGAACAACTCCGATGGCAAGGGCAACTCCTACGGCACCCACGAGAACTACCTGGTTCGTCGCGACGTCGAATTCGCCCACCTGGTGCGCGCTATGGTGCCCCACTTCGTTTCACGCCAGGTCGTCGTGGGTGCGGGGAAAGTGGGCGCCGAGACCGAAGCCGCGCTCGAACACGACCCGGAGTTCCAACTCTCCCAACGAGCGGAGTTCTTCGAAGAGGTGGTGGGCCTCGAGACGACGCTCAAGCGACCGATCATCAACACCCGCGATGAGCCTCACGCCGACGCGGAGCGGTTCCGGCGGCTCCATGTGATCATCGGCGACGCCAACATGAGCCAAGTGGCCACGTTGGTAAAAGTCGGCTCGACGTCCCTGCTGCTCGCCGCGCTCGAAGAGTTCGGGCCCGACGCCTTCCCCGCGATGCCGCGTGCACCGGTGCACGCGGTGCGCGCCTTTTCCATCGACCTCAGCATGCGCGAGGGAGTGCCCTGTGAGGACGAGCGGTCCCGAAGCGCCTGGGACTTCCAGGACGAACTCTGGACGGTGGCCAAGTCCTACGTGGAACGCACCGGGGCCACGGCCGTGGGCGAGGAGGATGACGT
>Ga0302325_10025722_pt1 | contig 12231 bp, 11 predicted proteins | sample Palsa_T0_2_FD_201948 | JGI IMG/M metagenome (GOLD analysis project Ga0302325, IMG submission 201948) | Peat permafrost microbial communities from Stordalen Mire near Abisko, Sweden - Palsa_T0_2 | ecosystem: Environmental > Terrestrial > Soil > Palsa > Peat permafrost | place: Sweden: Abisko...
CGGCGCTGCTGCAGAACCAATTTCACCTCATTTCCCAGCACAGATGCTTGGCTGAACCGGGGCAGGGCGTTGCATGCTCTGGAGTCTGGACGAAGCGACGAAACTTGCAGGTTGCAATTCAGCAGGCCCCTCATGAAACCAATCGAATGATCAGAAAGGCTCCGAGGATTGGCACGAAGCAATCTGGGAGTGCAGGCAGAGGACGGGAGCGAACCAAAATAAAACTAGCGACAACGGCAGCGCAGGCCGAACGCGAGGGTACTTCGTAGGGAGGCCGTCTCAGATATTGTGCGAGACTGCGAGTCGAGCAGGTCCAGTGCAGTGCGTGCAGGTAGTGCAGCCGTGCTGGTGCAGAGTGCAGAGTGCAGAGTGCAGAGCGCAGAAGAGAGACATTTTACCCCAGAACAAGTGCGCGAGCGCGTGAGTGCGTGAGTTGCTTCTTTTTACGGTACTAAACAAAGGGCCACGGCCACAAACACGTCCATCGCGAAGCCATCACAACAGCCGGCCTCATTATTGCTTGGCTGTTGAGCGCAGAAACAGCGGCAGTGGCAGCAACAGCAGTGGCAGCAACAGCAGCAGCAACAGGCTAACAGCACTGAGAGTTGTTCCGGCATCCCATGGATCCCATCCCTACAATACGCTGACGTCCCCAGTGCCCCACGCCGAAAAGCTTCGACCTTCCACGGCTTCCTCCCCTGGGCCGCCCCTGCTAGAAAACGCACCGGCCGCAACAGCGCAGCGCACTACAGTTTTAACTTCGTTATTTTACCACTGGCCTGTACGAAGTACTTTGTACCTTCGTACGCTCTTCCTCTTTTGTTGCGCTTCGCTGCCCCGTCCCTTTCGGCCTTTCCCTTTCGCCAGCAACCCCCCCCCCAGCCCAGCCCACTCCAGCCGCGGACGCGAGACGAGCCAGCCACTTCTCGTCCAGGCCTGTCGCTTTGGCTTGCTTTGCTTGCTTGCTTTGCTTTCCTCTGCTTTCCTTTGCTTCGCTTCGCTTTCTCTCTTTCTTCTCCCCACGACACTCCTTCACCTTCAACTTCAAAAAGTCATTCGTTTGGGTCTTCAATTCGTCGCCCCGGAGCCCCCACGGCTTATCGTGACTCGGGCAGTTTTTGGTTAGTCGGCGCCCGTATTTTTGTTTGCCGCCAGCGTCCCGAGGTGGAGAGAAGATCAACAGCGCGCGAGCAGTTCCAAGCCGCGCGTGGATGAGTGAGGAGGGAGCACCGCAAAACGAAACATGAGGGAGGAAAATCCGGAAAAGGGCCACGAGAGTACCATCAGTCTGTCGCCATCGTACAATGCCAGCTCGTTCCATATAGCACCGTCGTCGCAATCGCCTCGAGATCCGACAATGGCTTCGTCGAGGGGCGGCAGGGGAAATTGCTCGACCAAACGAAAACAACGCTCAATTGGGCTCAACACCAGGACTGCCCTCTTGTCCGTCCTGGCAGCAGCACCCCAGGCAATGGCACAAAATTGCATCTCGCTGTCGGGCTCGACGCAGTGTCCTGCCTTCAGTTCGGCGTCCATCTCGACCGACAACACGCTGGTCGGGTTTTTGTAAGTTCTCCTCCGCTTCGTGAAATTAACGCTCAGTCACTGATGTCGCCCTCCACGCAGCCCGTTCTTACAGTATGTCTCGAGCACTGCGACCTTTGACGAGCAATTGAGCTCGTACGTCTCCACAAGCTACGTCCAAGAAAAGTGAGTGCCGGCTTCTGAGTGACGTTATGCTATCAACAATTTCTAATACAACCTGTAGGTACCAGACCCTTCTCGGCTGCGGAAACATTAATCTTACGAACACCACCAACCTTTACGCACGCTTCACGACCACAGTAATATGTAATGCAATAATACAGAACTCCCGGACAGTATGCGACTTATCAACGGCAGACTCGCGGCCAGTGTGTGCCGATACATGCGTATGTTCTGCGAAACAACTTCGATTTCTCAATCGTATTAAACTAACGCTGCCTAGGCACAACAAGCTGAGAGTGAGGCAATCATCATCGCTGATAGTGCACTCTGCTCCAACCCAAGCAGTAATGCCGACTCGCAAATCAGAGCCGATTTCACTAATTGCGCGTTGCCGGCCAATTCATTATCCGGTACCTGCATAGAAGGAGCCGCAAACGAACCAGACAATTGTGGGTTCGGAAATAGCACGATTGGCTTGTGCCAATACTGTAGTGCGGGGGGACAAAATAGTACAGACACGTGCTGTTACAATTCAAAAGCAGACGAAAGATGTGTTGGCGTCGTATTGCCTACCATCACGGCTTTCATAACATTTTCAACAGCAGCCCCGACATCATCATCGACATCGTCGGCTTCCGCGTCAGCTACTGCCGCTGCCTCAACTTCGAAGAAAGGATTGTCCGGGGGCGCAATTGCTGGAATTGTCGTGGGCTCCGTGGTTGGAGCAGCGTTGCTTGTGGGGTTGCTAGTCCTCCTTATTCTTTGCTTGCGTCGCAGGCGTGGAAGCCAGAACGGCAGTGTCTTCAATCAGCCATCGCCAGCAAGAAGAGGCCAAGCCGGCATGGCATATAATCCAGTCGGGGCTAATGCCACCCAAGAAGGTTACGAAGTGCTTCCTGGAGGGCGGATTGCACGCATGTCAGCCTTGGAGGGCCATTCTGGAGATTCACCACCCCGTGGTGAATTAGGTGCAGCCGCAGTAGGCGGAGCCGCTGCCGGTGCTGCGGCCGGATATGCTGGTGGAAGGCGGAGACATCACGATCAGTCATCGTCTGATGAATATAGTCCGGTGTCCAACCCAGCAGGAGGGGTACTACGCCCTCCACCAACAGCACGACGCAACGGATCCTTATCCAGTAACTCAGTTCTCGGTGGTGAAGATCCTCAATCTCCACATTCTGGCAGTGGCGGTGACATGTCATCTCCACAAGGAGTAGCCAGCCAACAATCTGAACAGTTACCGTTCTTCAAAGATTATTACTCTCAAGACGAAATCCACCCCGGAGATAAGGTTGCTACCCTTTGGGCTTATCAACCCCGAGCCAGTGATGAATTCGCCTTGGAACGAGGAGACATGCTGAAAGTTGTTGGTATCTGGGATGATGGCTGGGCTACTGGAGTGATGATTGATGAGCGAGCTGATGAGTGGGATGCGAAGAGGAATGCTCAACGTGACAGTGGTGTTTCCAACACCTCAGGTCGGAGAGATGAATCTCCAGCTGTGAGTGGCGAAATCAAAGCCTTCCCACTGGTTTGCGTGTGCTTGCCAGACCACTGGAGGAAAACGATAGAGGGAGACGGTTCGACGGAGACTGGTTCTAGTGCACCGCATGGCACAAATCCGTGACCTCCGGATCTTGATTTCTGATCGTCTTCGATTTTCTACGGCTTCACGATGGAGTTACTTTCAGCATCGGCGTTCCGGCTCACTGATGTTTATACTTGTCTCTGAACACACTTCTGCCCCACATATAAAGCCTCGAATGCAATTCTGCATACCTTACCCTAAAACTCAACAAACCTCAACATATCGACAAGTCACATCCTTTCCTTACCTCGACTTCACGCCGTTTACGTTCTAGACCTACGTTCTGCATTGTATTGCATGGCATGACATCGCATACACCCGCACACATTGCTGAATATTGCATGGCCTCCGGCTTATTAGCCGTCCGAGGCTTCAACCAGCAACGCCTTAATAATATGACGACAGCGTATACTGTGTGTTTTGTTTTGATTACCCCGAGTGGCGTACGCCGGTACCACTACATACCTATTTTCCTTTCTATATACCCAAATTCTTGTATCGAGTAGTGAGTGTGTCTTGGATGGAGAAGCAAAAGACAGAAAGGTGTTGGGTAGTGTTAGTTGGACTTTAATGTCGTGTTTTGGAGGACGAGAGGGAGAACGTGTTATGATGAAGACTATATTTATAGGGGCTTTTGATGGATGGTGCCGCTGGTGAGAGCGCACAAGTAGGATAATTAGTTGCGAGAGGGGTGCTGCTCGAGAGTAGAGTTTATAGATAGGAGCAGCTGTGGAATGCAGATATCCAAAATAATCTGGTTTTTTTTTTTTTTGATAATTATTCGTGAGAAAAGACTTCAAGTTTTCATTGGCAAGTTGCCATCTATGATCTATGAACTTCTATCATTAACGCTAGCAACTAAAAGTGGGTATCAGATGTGCGAGATTCCGAGTGGAAGTCTGAGTGGCTCAGAGTCTAACTGCTGCCCCTTATTTCATCTCGATGGTTCCGGGGGGCTTGCTGGTCAAGTTATACTCAATACAACGCCATCAACTTCATTCACAATTCGAGTGGAAATCTTCTCCAAGAAGTCCCGATCAAAGCGGAAGACGTTCGCCGTCATGAAATCTGTGGTTTGCACAGTCCGCAGAGAGATAACCTGCTGATGTACATGCTTATCGCCCATAACACCAACTGCCCTCACAAGTAGCAGGGCAGCGAGGGCCTGGCTAATCTAGTCATACAGACCAGCTACCCTAATTTCTTCAATAAAAATGTTATCTGCTTTTCTCGCAATCGCAACTTGTTCACGGGTCACCTCGCCCAGGACGCGGATTGCAATTCCTGGACCTGGGAATGGGTGACGCATTACAAGATCATGGGGTATACCCAATTGACGGCCGAGTTCACGGACTTCGTCTTTGAAAAGCTCGCAAAGGGGCTATGAGTTTGAGGCCTTGACCGCTCATCATTCGTTCGGGGAGACCGCCAACGTTGTGGTGGGTTGCGGAGGGTTGCGGAGGGTTGCGGAGGGGCCTTTGAAGGAGATGCTTTCGATAATGTCGGGGTAAAGGGTTCCTTGGAGGAAGAATTCGATAGGGCCAGCTTTAGGGAGGTTCCTGACTGCTTCTTCAATCTTCAGCGCTTCGGCCTCAAACACGTCAATGAAGGTGCTACCAATGAATCTTCGTTTAGCTTCTAGGTTATCGACGATACCTTTGAGGCTATCAAGGAAGAGGTCAGACGCGTCGACGGTCCAGTTGATGCCCAGGTGTTCGGTCAACGTCTCCTTGACTTGCTCACATACGGCATGGAACCGATGGCCAGTGGCTTCATGCATGGGCTTTGCAGCGACGATAAAATCGACTCCTCCACTAACTGCACCAAGTTTGTCTCCGTGGGACATCCAAACCTTCAAATCATCCTCTAGGTCCCTGAAAAGCCTGTCGACATGACCGTTGTGTCTCTGGACCTGGACATTCGCATGTCCATATTCCCTCTCGGTTCCCGCAACAACGTTCTTCCCGTGGTGCCATCCAATCTCATGCAATCCGTAGCATTTCTGAGAGTCGGTACTCCGAGCTCATAGATGACGGGGTCGACATGTGGAGCGTTCGTGTCGTGGACGCAATACGGACTTTCTAATAGAATTACGCCTTTTCAGTTTCCAGGAAAGCTCAGCTAGCTTCTGAGCGCAAGGAAGCATCTCAGAATAGACATTGAGTTCGCGCAATCACCTCGTGATCAGATGATAGTATTAGGATCTGCAATTTTGTTAGAAATGTCACAGTTTTCAGCCTTGAAGACACGCATAGGAATCAGTGACCCGAAATCGAGGGTAGGGATTGTGTCGAATGTCTTGTGCGGCTCATCCGCCAGATCTCCGTTAGTTGCCATGATCTTAAAGTGTGAAGTAGATACGGAAGTCTGAGGATCTATCAACGAGGCGGGAGGAAACACTCGTAAGAAGTGTTTGTTGTGACTCCGAGAGAAGGAATGAGCACCTCCCTTTATGATATACAATTTTGGTGGGGTCACAAACTTTCTGTGTCACATGGTGATAAGGTACGATAAAGGGGGGGCCTGGTGAGATTTTTCCAGACTACGGCATCGACTTCAACAACAACGCAATGGTCAAGAAGAGAACAAGAGATTCCGAAATCCTCGATGAGGTGCCTCCGGTCAATTCAGGGGACGATGTTGGTGGGAGCGACGATGTAAGTCTTGCTTCCTTCTCGGATTTTGAGGCCAGCTACTGATCGGCTATCAGGATGTGGATATGGTCAATGTGGAATTTGAATGGTTCAATTTCAAGCCAGATGTCGACTTTCACGGAGTCAAGAGCCTTTTAAGACAATTGTTTGACGTGGATTCGCAGCTTTTCAACTTGTCCGCCCTCGCAGACCTTATTCTGTCCCAAACTACTGTTGGTTCTACGGTGAAGGTGGATGGAGAAGAGACAGATCCATACGCTTTCCTAACAATTCTCAACCTTCACGATCATCGGGAACAGAAGGTCATCAAAGATCTGACTCAGTATATGGCGGAGAAATCCAAGTCGAGTCAAGCATTGGCACCACTCAGCAACCTACTCTCATCCTCGTCGCAAGTGGGCCTTGTCCTGACGGAACGTCTAATTAATGTCCCTTCAGAAATCTCGCCTCCGATGTACACCATGCTCATAGATGAAATTGAGGCTGCTGTTGAGGATAAGGAGCCGTATGAATTCACACATTACCTCATTATCTCGAAAACATATCAGGAAATTGCTTCGACCCTGGATGGGGAAGACGCACCAAGAACAAAGAAAAGCAAGGCGACCAAAGGCAGTAGAGAGACGTTTTACTTCCACCCCGAGGACGAGGTTTTACAACGACACGCTCTAGCATGGGGCTCATTTGAGTATACCAAGGATGAAGGCGAAGGGATGGCAGACAGCAAGAGGGCATTTTCGGACATGGGCATCAAACCACAGGGATCTATGATCTTGATAGAAGCAAGCAAGTTCGACGGCGCGGTAAAGGCTATCAGCGAGTACTTAAGTTCACCACAATGAATCGCTGGTCATCTTCCAAGTCTTTTACATTTATTCTGGGATCAGCCGTTGCATCAAATATTCAACTTCCACCTCCTTGGTAAGCGGAATGACGAAGTTCTCATACATCGCCACGACAGCATCCACATTAATCTTGCCAGGACCTTCGACTCCAATACTAGGATCCGTCCCATAGGTCCTCGCCTTCAACCGCAGTCGCTCGAGTACCTTTTTCTCAACAGCTTCATTTGTGATCGCAGCACCAATTCCCTCCCGGTCTTCTGCCTTGATCAATTGTGTGAATTTCTCCTTCTCCGTCTGAAACTTCGACTCGGCAACAAATTTTCCAAAGTGGATTCTCCTTGAGAGCGCCTGTAAGCATAGGATATCAGCCGTTGCTGACGATCCGTAGTTCTCCTCTGTTTCGCCCCTGTCTTTCCGACCAAAGTCTGCACAAGCTGCTGGAAGGAAGTGCTCTATGTAGCTCTCTTTGATCTTTTGGTTGACGTTGACGTTGTTCTTGTGCAGTATTTTGGGGTAGTGGAGAGGTTGAAGAATGGGGGTTTGGAGGGCGTCGGGGAAGAAAGGATATTCGTCTGGGGATTGGAAGCGACGGATTAGGGAATCAAGCCTCTCTCGCTCACGCAATGTCCAGTCGAGGAAGCTGAGGCCACTATTGGGTATCTTGAGAGCTCCGGGCTTGTAAATAGTGCCGTTGAGAGGGAACTGCACTCGCTCAATAAGATGGAAGGTGATGGTGTCCTCTAGTCGACTGCGAAGAGCCCTTAGTTAGTTTGGGCATAATGACAATTTCTTCACACTTACATGAGCTGGAAGCGAATATTCGAGAGGTCTAAAGCCTTCGAGGCATCAGACAGGTCTATTGCGGCGTCCATATTCACAATGGTGGGGAGATTCGACTCAGGTGCAGCGTGCCGGGAGAAAGGAGATCCAGGAAATCTTAAGTAGAGAATGACGGGTAGATACTCGGATCCACTACGAAAATTTCTAGGTCTGACAAGTCAATGGCTCATTTTCGTGTCTCGTCAGACAAGCAGTAAATCGTGGGGCTCCAAGATTCCGGAGGACATCTGAACGCGGTGCGGCCGCGTCAAGCCACAAAGTGTGGCGTCGACAAGCCAGCATCATCGCCGTTCACGACCAAGAGAATAATAAACAAGACACTCGGTTTTTGGCTACGGTCATCTACTCTCCCCCCTGCGGAACTCGACACAGCTCCTCAATCACTATCATCATTTTACATGTGTTTCTTACGGTGAAAAGCGACGAATGGCTGGTTCGAGCAGCCGCAATGGCTCTCCGTTTAGAGGGTCAGTGGAGGAGGACTCCCCCATAATATCTGCGGGTATCCCTTTACCCCAGCTCGTTCAAGGTTCTAATGAAGTACAGACACGAGGGATGGAAGCGTTTGGGCGGAAGGTCACGACCACTGCAGGGCACCTTTTGGGTCCTCTGGCAGACCCTACATCGAGTACCCATTACCAAAATGCGATGAGTGACTTGCATAAACAGCTACGACGGCCAAACCTCCAGAGAAGCGTATTCTCCTTTGCCAAAACTACCCCTACAGACCTTGTTCGTTCGAAGCTATCAACCTCGGAAATACAATACCGAGCCTTGACATATCTACCTGACGAGCTTTTAGCCAATATCCCCGAGGATCAAAACACATACTCCTTGTTTCAAGGCTTTCAAGCCACGATGCCAGAGAACAGCTCAGAAAGCAAACGGCATCGAAGGCGAATATCGAGAGGAAGGAAGCTTTTGGAGGATGACAAGTCAGAGTCAGAGACCCCGCCAACGATTGGGAAACTCAAGAAAGAGAAGAACTCCTTGAACCACCAGTTAGAGATGATGAGCATCCGCAAGAACATGGCCAGCAGCGAGATCCACGAGATAGATAACAAGATTGCGAATCTTAACAGCATGCGGAAGATAGTACTAGAGCGGTTAGCAGGGCTGGAACAAGATGAAGCCTTGCTGGAGCATGACAGTGTGTACACCGAAGCTTAGCTAACTTGGGTAATGTTGACCTCTCAATAGTTCTTGATGTTGAAATTCGACTTGAAGATGCCCAAGAACAATTGGACGACGCCGAGGCATTTGCTCTCGCGGCAAAAGACGACGATGATTTTGAAAAGCCAGCAGATCCGGCGATGGATGCGTCTTTTATGTCCGAATCGATATATGAGAAATTACCCTCAGTAAACAGTACACCCACACGACCGAAACGACATAAGACTATCCGCCGGAAGTCAATGCCAATTTTACATGAGCATTTTGAGCCCGGATCTATGATCAGAGAGCTCCAGGCTCACAATGACATGATTACAGCTCTCGACTTTGATGTTCCTTTTGGTACTATGGTTACCTCTGCTCTTGATGATACAGTTCGAGTCTGGGATATGAATGCAGGGAGGTGTATTGGCCTTTTAGAAGGTCATACTGCGTCGGTGAGAACTCTTCAAGTAGAAGACAACATTGTAGCAACAGGTTCTATGGATGCCACCATTCGACTCTGGGACCTTAGCAAAGCACATTACGAACCCCAGGATAACCGGATCAACAAAGGTACAGATGAAGATGAGGACCCCTTAGCATTTGGAAATCCAGAAGACGTCGAATTTGAGCCACCTGTGGGTAGCATGGCAGATTGTCCATTGTTTACTCTGGAGGCTCATGTGGACGAAGTTACTGCATTACACTTCAAAGGTGATACTCTCATTTCAGGATCCGCAGACAAGACCCTTCGACAGTGGGATCTCGAAAAGGGCCGATGCGTGCAGACCTTAGATGTTATGTGGGCGGCAGCTCAGGCATCAGCAACTATGGGTTCTAGCGAAGGTGGTTGGCGGCAAACAGGCCGGTTACCAGATGTATCAGCAGACTTTGTCGGAGCTGTGCAGGTATTCGATGCTGCGCTCGCTTGCGGGACAGCAGATGGTATGGTCAGGTTATGGGATTTGAGGAGTGGACAGGTCCATCGGAGTCTTGTTGGTCACACTGGACCAGTGACCTGTCTCCAATTTGATGATGTCCATTTGGTCACCGGTAGCTTGGATCGGAGTATTCGAGTACGTCTCAACTCACGAGCTTTGGTATTCTCGGAATATGCTAACAATTGACAGATTTGGGATCTCCGGACAGGTGCCATTCATGACGCTTATGCATACGATTCTCCAGTCACAAGTATGATGTTTGATAATCGTAGGATTGTCTCGGCCGCCGGAGAGGACGTTGTAAAGGTGTATGATAAGATGGATGGACGCCATTGGGACTGCGGATCGGGAGTCACCGCTGAAGAAGAGAGCAGGACTCCTGCTATAGTAGAACGGGTCAGGATCAAGGATGGGTAAGTTCTTTTCTTCAATCCAAATCCTCTCTTTCAAATATCTCGTGACTTGTCTTTTTTCTCTAGATGTGTTGTCAGAGTGAAGGACTCACGAAACCCTGCTTTCAACTCTCAAAATTCCCCTTTATTTAGCAACGCTAATGAGACTATCAGGTACATGACTGAGGGTCGAAGGGATGGCATTGTGGGCATTTGGACCTGTTAGGACGACATTTGTGTATGTTCGAAATGCATGTGAAAGGAGTTTTTGCTGGTGGGTGGTTGGGACGTCCTTGGAGGTCTTGTAGATATTTGTACGAAGTGTACCACCAATACCTATTATCTTTCCAGTTGTTGAGGCCACAAATAACGTCAATTAAGTGGGAGACTTGATGAGACAAATTGTCTCTATTTTTATGTTTTACTGAAAATTAGATTTATATACGAATGAAAATGAAAATAAATGACTTTCTTCGAGTCCGCAAGAAATAGACAATAACGAGTCTAACATGTAAACAATTATCATCCTCCAAAATTAGCCTCTCTGCTTATCAATCTGCCAAAATCCTTCCCTTTTCTCTTGCATTCGCATTGTATTCGCGTCGAATTCGTGTATATATGCTCGATCTCGTAAATACATGAGATTAGTAAATCATCTTGATCTTCCATCCAACCTTCAGAACCCTAGCAGCAATGAGGCAAACTGCTGCTGCTGCATAGGACAATCCAGCAAAGATGATTAATCCGGTGTATTTCCCGCCACTGGCAGCCAGGAGCTGTCCGCCGATCGGCAACGCAGTAAGTGTTCCAAATGCCACGAACATCCAGCAAGTCGCAAAATATCTTCCATAATGCTCGGTTTTGCAAAACTGGCCGACGCACACAGGGCTGAGACTGAGATTGCTTCCGCTTACGAAGCCAAATGTGACAGCAAAGACAATGGTCATTGCCATCGAGTTTCCGGCTAGTAGCCAGAGGCCAAAGCATGTGATAACACACATTAAAATGCTAAGGATGAGTGTGTTCACCCTCCCTATCATGTCTGCGACCAGACCAGCGAAAAATCTGCCAAAGAAAGAGCCAGCATTCAGCACGGCGATTATTTGGAAGCCGAAGGATGAACTTTGGCCATGGGACGTAGCGTAGGATCCAATGTAGGTCAAAGGCACAAAAATACCCCATTCCATTAGGAATATCCCAAGCGTAACCAAAACGAAAGGTAGATCTTTAAAAACCTTTAGATCAGGGGCTACACTCTTGAAACTGCCCATAGGCTTGCGAGGGAGCCTGCTCCTAACGAAGCTGTTTGCCATGAGTAGAAGGAGTGCAAGAATGAAACCCAATATTCGTGTTGTCCATGCGAAGCCCACCGTGGGAAAGAGCTTCTGGAGCATCAATGGGAAGATGATGCCACCGATTGATCCGGCAGTCATGGCAATCCCAGTGGCATTTCCTCGCTTGACCAGGAAGTAGTGGCCGATGGAGGCAATACAGGGTGTATTTAATAAAGCTCCGCCAAGCCCATTCAAGACACTGTATACCATGAAGAAGTGCCAGTATTCTACAGGCTGGTTAGCCAACACGCAGATACAAAACTCAGACATGAACACTTACGGGTGCAAAATCCCAGCAAGAGCATTGAAGCAACGAGGAGGACGGATCCACAGAAAATTAAGGCTCTTGGGCCATAGGCGTCAAAAAGAGGGCCGATGGGAGCGCCGCAGAAGAAGGTCAAGAACAAGGAAAGTCCAAAGATCCACCCAATCTGGCTTAAAGTATAATCTTTCAGCTGGTGCGTGCTGAAGTAATCGAGTAGTGTTCCGGTCGAGTTGATGATCCCGAAGACCGAGAAGGAGCCGCAGAAGGCTCCAAAACAAACCAGCCAACCCCTTCCACCTTCTGGAAAGTCATCCTTCTCATCATCGACTTGTTCGTTTTGATCGGGTGGGATGTGTGTCTCAACTATGAGGTCCTCTGTACTTGGACTGTCCGATGGCTTTGGGATGGCTTTTCCCTGATGATCGGGTGGGTTCAGTGTCTCAGGCCCAGGCTTCTCTGTAATTTGATGGTTTGAGGGCTTTACGGTGGCCTTTTCGACATCGTAGTCCG
>Ga0302325_10025725_pt1 | contig 12230 bp, 6 predicted proteins | sample Palsa_T0_2_FD_201948 | JGI IMG/M metagenome (GOLD analysis project Ga0302325, IMG submission 201948) | Peat permafrost microbial communities from Stordalen Mire near Abisko, Sweden - Palsa_T0_2 | ecosystem: Environmental > Terrestrial > Soil > Palsa > Peat permafrost | place: Sweden: Abisko...
GCCGCCGCTGTTCCCGACGAGGTGCCGGAGTGTGGTCTCGACCTGCGACAGGGCGCCTGGGCCGACCTGCTTCTCCCACTGCTCGCGCAGCTTATCGAAGATCTCCTCGCCTTCGCGTAGCATCGCTAGTCCGTGGGCGGTGACGTACAGGCGCATCCGGCGCTTGTCGGCCGGGTCGGGCTCGCGTGCCACGTAATTGAGTTCTTCCAGGGCGGCGATGGTCTTAGCGGCCGCCTGCTTGGTGACTGACATCCGCCGGCCGAGGTCGGAGGCGTTGTCCGCGCCGGACAAGATCGCCTGCAGGGCGAACTCCTGCGCCGGCCGGATCTCCTCGTACCCGCGCGCGGTGAGTTCGGCGGTCGCCTGGTCAGCCAGGATGCGGAACCCGCCGAGGAGCAGCTGTGCGAGGTCGGCGCCAGATCGGGACATGGGGCAAGTCTATGACGCGAGTTGACATAGACAACCTTGGTTGTCTATTGTTTTAGACAACCAAGGTTGTCCATCGGAGGAGTCTTCATGACCGCTATCACGCCAGCCGGCGCGACCATCCCCGGCGTCACCCACCACCTGGCCGACGTCAACGAGACCCGGCTCCATTACGTGTCCGCTGGCACCAGTGGCTCCCCGATCCTGCTCGCCCACGGGTGGCCGGAGTCGTGGTGGGCCTTCCGCAAGCTGATCCCGCTGCTGGCGGAGACGCATCGGGTTTTCGCCGTGGACCTTCGCGGCTTCGGCGACTCCAGCACCGCCGACGGCAGCTACGACGCCGTCATCGCCGCCGAGGACATGCACCACCTGGTACAGCACCTCGGCGTCGGCCCGGTCCACTTCTCCTGCCAGGACGTCAGCGGCGGCCCGGGTTTCCGCTTCGCCGCCACGTACCCCGATGACGTTCGCAGCTTCATCGCGATCGAGACGACCCTGGCCGGCTACGGGCTCGAGTCCTTCGCCGACGTCGCCCACGGCGGCTCCTGGCACGTGGGGTTCCTCGGCACGCCAGGCATTCCGACGATGCTCCTCCCAGGCCGCGAACGCGATCTCCTCGCCGGCTGGGCCTACCCCATGATGACCGCGGTCAAGGGCTCCGTCACCGAAGACGACATCGACGAGATCGCCCGCACCTACGCCCGTCCGGACGGCTGGCGCGGCACCGAAGGCCTCTACCACTCGATCTTCACCGACGGCGGCCAGACCAGGGCCCTGGCAGAAAAGCAGCCGCTGGTCGTCCCCGTCCTCACCGTCGGCTCCGTCAGCGCCCCGCTCACCGAGCAGACCTTCCGCCAGGTAGCTGCGGGCAAGGTCACCTCGGTGCGACTTGATGGAGTCGGGCACCTGGTCGCGCAGGAGGCCCCCGAGGCGCTCTCCGCTGCCATCCTGGAATTCACGGAGCAGGTCGACAACGGCTAGGCAAAGCCCGGGGCACCGGGGCTGCACCGACATCGACCTGGACCGCGGGATCTTACACATCGGGTTCAACTATGTCGTCCGCGGCGGTCAGCGAATCCGCAATCCCGACTGGGCCTCGCATAAGGTCAGCGGCCTGGCCGCCGCGGCGGGAGTCAAGCTCGACATCTGGGCCAGTCCCGGCCATCGTGTCGTTCTTTCTCGCGGTGCTGCTGTCACAGCGGTGTGCGCGCGAGCCAGGTGTGCCATACCCGCATGTCGCCGTCGATCTCGATACCTGACTCCGGAAGGGTGCGTCGGCGGACCAGGGCGAGGAACAGGCCGGCGGCCGGGCCGGCCAGGCGCACGGCCGGCGGGCTGCCGGAGGTGCTGTGGCCCCAGTCGATCCCGGTGGCGGTACTGCCGATCCGCCACTCCACGCCCGCGTCGGTAGCACGCAGGGCAAGGGCTTGCCCGACGGCGATCGCCGTGACTCGCGCGGCAGGTAGCTCGACGGCAAGCCGTTCGAGCCATTCGTCGATGCCGTCCGCGGCCAGCTCGGGGGACAGTTCGTAAGGCTTCCCGGCCGCGATAGCTGCGTCGGCGCGGTGGACGGTGGCTTCGTGCAGCCGACGGCGGACCCACCAGCCGGCCGGCCGCGGGCCGAGGAATGTTGCGACGTTCTCCTGCGGGCCGATGGCAGAAACGGCGTCCAGCAGAACGCGCGCTCCAGCCTGCAGCCAGGCCCGCGCACCGTCGGTGTCACTAGGTGGCCGGCCGTCCGGCACCAGCCTGGGGTCAAGCTCGCTGCCGGCCCGGTCCCGGATGATCTGCGCCGCCCAGCGGTCACCCCGCCCGACATGGCGCAGCAACTGGACCAGGGTCCAGCCAGGGCACGTCGGAACCGGCGTTGACAGATCGGCGGCGAAGACGACATCCCCGAACAGGCGGTTCTGCTCGAGCAGGGCGGCGGCGTAATCCATGACCTTGGTCCGTTCCTATCTGCTGGCCGGGGGGGCGATGCTGCTGTTCTATCGGACAAGAACACCGGTCGCGGGGTGTCGGCTCATCGGGCCGTCAAGGGTTCGAGATCACCGAACCTTACCCCCGGAGATCCATACGGCGCGGAGTTGGACCTGGTCGTGGGCGACTTACCTCAAGAGAACAGGCCGCGGATATCGTCGGCGTCGAAGGTGCGGGAGACTCCGCGGCTGTTGTCCAGGACGCTGGAGAAGAGCTGCGCCTTCCGGGCCTGGAGCGCGCGTACCTTTTCCTCAACGGTGTCCCTGGCGATCAGTCGGTAGACGTTGACAGTCCGGGTCTGGCCAATGCGGTGGATGCGGTCGATGGCCTGGGCCTCGATGGCGGGATTCCACCACGGGTCGAGCAGGAAGCAGTGGTCGGCCTTAGTCAGGTTAAGTCCGGTGCCGCCCGCCTTGAGGCTGATGAGGAACACCGGGGCGGCGCCTGCCTGGAACTTTGACACCACGCCACGCCGGTCTATGGTATTGCCGTCGAGGTAGCAGTAGGCGAGGCCCTCGGCTTCCAGACGCGCGCGGACCTTGCCGAGGAAGCGGGTGAACTGGCTGAACACCAGAGCCCGGTGATCGCCATTCGTCAGCTCGCGCAGCTGGCCGAGCAGAGCGTCGATTTTCGCAGACGGCAGGTCGGCATACGCTTCGTCTATGAGCCCAGCGTGGAGGCTCATTTGCCGCAGCACGGTCAGCGAGCGGAGGATTGTGAAGCGGGTGACTATGGCCGTTCCGTCTTCGCCGAGGACCTTCATCCGTTCCCGCTGCAGCCACGTCTGATAGACCTCGTGATGCCGCTTGTCCAGGTCAACTTCCAGGACATGTTCCTGCTTGGCCGGCAGGTAAGCGGCCGCGTGCGCCTTCTTGCGCCGCAAGACGAGCGGGCTGATCAGGCGTCGCAGCGAGGCCAGCCGTTCCTGGTCGCCCTCGTCTTCGATCGGGCGCGCGTAGTTAGCAAAGAACTGATCAGGACTGGGGAACAGCCCTGGTGCCGTAATAGACAGCAGGGACCACAGCTCCATCAGGTTGTTTTCCAGCGGCGTACCGGTGATCGCGATCTTCACCGGGGCGTGCAGTTGGCGCACGTGACCATAGACCTTCGACTGCAAGTTCTTGACCTCTTGCGCTTCGTCCAGCAGCAGGCCGGACCAATCGAGCTTCTGGTAAGCGTCGACGTCCAAGTGCAGCAGCTTGTAGGTCGTGACCACCACGTCCGCGTCGGCGATAAGCGCACTGAGGGGCTCGCCATGACGGGCAATGGTTTTGGTGACGAATGCGACCGATAGACCTGGAGTGAACTTCTCGGCCTGATCCATCCAGGTCGCTAGCGCGCTTCTCGGAGCCACGACCAGGACCGGGGCGCCCGCCCGGTCACGCTGCCGGACATAACTGATCAGGGCCAGGCACTGCAATGTCTTACCCAGGCCCATATCGTCGGCGAGAATGCCCCCGAGCTGGTGCTCCCATAGAAAGACCAGCCAATCCAATCCGCGCTGCTGGTGGGGGTGCAGCGTACCCTCCAGCCCCTGGGGGTACTCCGCAGGGTGGATGGCGGCGTGCGAGGACAGCCCCTGGACCCTCTCCCGCCAGGCCAGCGCCTGCTCCTCGGGCACGCCCAGCGCTGCCAGCTCATTCCAGTGGTCGTCCACGTAGCGCTTGCTCGACACCGGAGTGGCGTCCAGGTCGCGGGCTTCCTTGATGAGCCGGGCCAGCGTGCGCAGCTCCGGCTGGTTGAGGGAAACGTAGGTGCCGTCCGGTAGCGGGAGGTACCGATCGCCGCAGCTGAGCGCCAGGAACACGTCCCGGAACTGAACTGTGTGCCCAGCCACGTTGATCGGGCCGTCAAGGTCGAACCAGTCCTTGTGCCCGGCTACCTCGTCGGTGGCCGCCGTGACTCGCTGCGCATTCATGGTCGGCTGGTAGCCGGCGGGATCGTGGATTACCTCGATTTTCACTTCGGGCTGGCGGGCCAGTCTCGGCAGCAGCTCGGTAACGAACCGGGTCATGTCCTTCCCGGACAAGCGCTTGTGCGGGGTGAGCGCGGGGACCGATCCGTCCGACTGCCTGGGGAACCCGAGCCGGTAGCGCTTCACCGGTAGGTCTAGTCGGCGCAGCAGCTCCTGTTCGGCTGCCGGGCTCCGGTAGTCCTCGTCGGGTCTGCCGGGCCACAGCTCCGTACGCAGCCTCCAGCCATCGATCTGGTAGGCCCATCCCCAGCTCAGCCAGAGCTCATCGTCAGGGCTGGGGAATAGGGACAGCACCAGCTTCGGCCTGGAGATTACCGGCGTGGTGAACGAGCGGTCCGAAGATGTCAGGTCGGTGTCCTGCCGCAGCCTCGGATAGCGCTGCGTGCGGAACGCGCGTTCCGCATCAGCTCGTATCTCCCACGATTTGCCTTCCAGCGCAATCTCCTGCAGTGGCGGCGGCACCGGCCGGGCCAGTCGGACCAGCCGGAACCGGTCGCCTTCGGGTTCGCGAGCCGCTGCCAGGCGGTCAACGCATACCGCTCCCAGCGTCTCCTGCTCGTCCCCGATAAATGCCACCGGCACGGCCGGTGCCTGGTCACCGCATAGAACCACCGGTGTGATCCGGTATCCGCCCGCCGGATGGCGGATGACGTCTAGGTAGAACCGTCCGTCCTGGCGCGTCGGCAGCACATCACCCGTCCGCGCGTACACCAGTGGCAGTCCTGCTGCCGCAGCCTCGTCCAGCAGGGCCCAGAGCCGAGGCGAGTCGATCGCGGACAAGTTGATCAGCTGCTGGAAACGGTCGACCTTGAGGTCTTCAGAGGCCTGCCAGAGCTCGCACAGGTCAACGAGGAGATCGACCTGGCGCGCTATGTAATGGCCCCTGCGGCCTACCGTCTCCAGACTGCCCCAGGTCAGGTCGCCTGGCCCCCAGCCGCCGTGCGGGCCTTGCTCCACGAGGCGAGTTTTCAGCTGCGGAGTGCGTCCCGGGCCGGCAGCCAGCCTGACCTCCATCGCCAGCGACACGGAAGGACGCGCGGCCTTCGTCGGCCGTGAGATCAGCGGCTGCTTCCAGGGTGCAGGGCGCCGGGGCTCGGTCGCCGGCTTCGCCGCGGCCGGCGGCAGCACGGCGTGGATAAGTGCCACGACATGCCGGCAGGAGCCCCTAGCCTCGCAGCTGCACTGGCTGTCGGCGAACCTGGCGGGCGGCCCTCCCGTCACCACGAGCCATGCCGTGGCGTAATAGTCGTTGCCGCTCTCGCCGTGGACCGTCCCGCGCAGTGCCGCGTCGGCTGAAACCCAGGTGATGTCACGCACCTCCCGCCGCCAGGCACAGTCGATCCCTTTGTCCCATGCGCCACAACTCACGGCCCGCCGCAGGGTAGAGACGTCAACGTCGATGATCGGGTTTTCGGACATGCGAGAATAATACCCACCTTCTTCGGCTTTATGTTCGAAGTAGGCAGTGTTTTCGAATCTGTCAGGCTAGGGCCACCAGCGCCCCGCGTCGAGGAGAGCTGCGATGGCTTCGGCTATTGCCTCGCTGCCTCCGAAACGGGAGACAACCGGTCCGATAGCCGACAATTCCGAGATCAATGCGCTCCGGCCACGGCTGGAGGCGTCGTCGATGACCTTGCGCCAGTATGGGTGCCATGGCGGGACAGGGGTGGTGTGCGTCGCGCCCCAGGTCTCGGTCAACGGCATGAGCTGACCGGGCTGGGCCCGCGCGGAGGTGCACGAGGCGGACCCTGGAAGACTGCCCATTGCTTGGGAGTGGGCATCGCGGACGGACCGGATAGCAGCCTGCACCCGTTCGTGGAGCGGAGCTGGCAGCTGGGCTTCCTTGTCGTTTAGCAGCTGCGCATGCAGGAGCGCCTGAGCGATAACGCGGACCGCGGCGGGCCCGCCGCTGATGCCCGCTTCGCGTTCATGGTCAGCGGCCGTCATTTCATGGTCAGCGGCCGTCATTTCATGGTCAGCGGCCGTCAGGATGAGCAAGGCGGCTGCCTGCGAATGCAGCTCACTGACCGCCGAGATAACCTCTTCCGCGCTCCGCGAGACGGCCTTGCGGGCCGACCCGGACGTCTCCGGCTGCAGGAAGTCCGCATCAGCGGACAAGGCCAGAGCCGGGTTAGTCAGGATCGCGTCCCTGATCGTGGAGCTATCCACGATGTCAACGCCGCACTCGCCGAATGCCGAACTAAAGTCGTCCAGCCGCTCGCGCGCGGTATCTGCCGCGTCGGTAACGCTGCGAGCTTGCTGGGAAAGCGCATCCGGCGCGGCGGCCAGCACCGCAGACAGAGCACGACGCCGCTGTTCTTCATGAGGTATCTGGCGTGCCGCCGCGCACGCATGGGCAATGGCCGCGGGCCGGCCCTCGGTAAGATGCGGGATCAACGCGGTGAGGGCAGCCGCCCTGTCGGCTGGGTCGCGGACCTGGTATGCCGCTAGGGAAGCTTCATTCAGGATCGCGGCGCGACCCGCCGGTGGTAGCACCGGTGCGAGGGCGGCGGCGGTGCTGGCCAGCGTTTTTGGCCGGCCGCTGGCCCGGGCGTCCGCGAGCGCTTGATCCACCGCGCGGCGGTCGCCGGACTCGGCGGCCGGGTTGTCCCAGCCCGGCAGGTAGGGGATGATCGTGCTGATCCCGGCCGCTCGCGCGTCAGCATCGTCGATGGCGGATGCCTCTGCCAGCGCCAGGAGGAGCATCTCGGACCGGCGCTTGCCCGGTTTTAGCTGGCGAGCGGCTGTGGTGCAGGCGGCTGCCCTGGCCGCCGGCTGACCAATCTCTCCTATCGCGAGGGCAGTCTCATTCAGCAAGTCGTCCCGCCCGCTATCCAGGGCGAGCAGGTCGGCCAGCGCGTCCGCCCTTGCCGTGGGCTGCCTGCCCGCGCGGACAGCGTCGAGGGCTCGCTCGATGAGCACCCGCTGGCGTGCCCGACCGCGCACCTTCGCGAGGGCCGTGAGCGCGGCGGCAGTCGCCTCCGGCGAACTGATCATGTCGATCGCGGCCAGGGCATCTTGCTCTGCGCTGACAGGCGAGGAAACCAGGGGAACCAAGGCTGTCAACGCGGCTGCCTTCTCCTCCGGCTGGCTGATCGCGCCGGTCGCTTGCTGCGCACGGCTCAGCATGTCGCTTTGGTCAGTCTCATCGAGAAGCCGGGCAGCCAGGGTCAGATAGGCGCTGGCCTGCTCGAAGCCGGCCGGTATCGCCTCAGCAGCCTCCCTGGCCTGCTTGGCCGCTGCGGCTTGCCCGTCAGGGGGCAGGTAGGGCAACAGCGCCATCAACAGGTCGACCCTGGCCTTGGGCTGGCTGATCGCGCTGATGGCTTCCCACGCCTGGCTGACGATGGCGGGCCGTACCGGCTTGGGTGACCGAGATACCAGGGAGGTGAGGATGATTGCTTTCGGATAGGCGCCCTCGCATTTGCCAGCCAGGCGTATCGCCTGGTCCTGCAGGTCCGTCGGCAGAGTGGTCTTAGGCGCCAGCGCTGCCACGGCCCGGGCCCGCGAGTACTCCCCCCCGATGTCGCAGATGGCCTTCCACGCGTCAGCCACTGCCGCCTTAAGGTCGGGCGCGTGGACGACCAGCGCGGTTAGGGTACTGGCACGCGAGACGGGATTGTCGACCGCGTGAGCCGTGGCCGACGCTTCGGTCGCTAGCTCAGCCGCCAGCGGGCCGGATCCGCTGTCACGCCGCTGCGCTGTGCTGACATAGTCGAGCAGATCAACCAGTGTCCGCGCCGTAGCCTCGGCAGTGGGCAGTAGCCACGCGTGTTTCCTGCCTTCTCTGATGGTCCACTGACCGTCCGCCACCAGCGCTACGATCAGCTCACGCGGAATTCTGGCGGTTATGCTGGCCATTGAGGCGGAAACCAGCGCGTACCGTATTTCGAGACCGGTACTGGTGGCCAGCTCCTCCGCCGCGAAAGCCCTATCGGCAGACGCCTTCGCCAAGTCCCAGGCGAGACGCACATCCGCCAGGTAGGAGAACGTCTCGCCAATGCGCCCATGAGCCGTATGCCAGGTGTTCCTGATCTGGCCAGGCTGGTTGGCTGTTGCCGTCGCGGGCGCGTTCAGAGCCAGCAGCCGATGGATGTCCTCCTCCCGGTCGGCGCCATTAAGGTGCGTGCTCAAGTGCACGACGCCGTACCGTTCTCCGGGGTCCGCCAGACTGCTGGTGCACAGCCCTGGAAGCCCGTCATCCAGGCCGCCCCATGCGTCCAGGATGTTGTCGGCCAGACGCGCGTGCAGCGCCTGCAGGCGATCCTCGCCAAGCTGGTGGCGACCGTACACGAACTGGAGGCCGTGCATGTTAAAGGTGCGGGCGCCCGAGTCGTATTTAAGCAGCGACCTATGAGCTAGCCGGATGATCAGATGCTCGCCCTTGTGCCCGTTAAGACCGATTTCCTGCCACAGCCGGAAGACGGTCTCGACGGGCACGTCCCCGCGTCCCTCGAAAACGGCCAGCGCCAGGTAGCAATCACGATCTTGTTCCGGCAAGCAGCTAACGCTAGCGTCTAGCACCCGAAATAGATTTTTGTATTCCTGGTAATCGATAAAGCTGAATTCCAGTTCGTCGAGAGCGGCATTCCGTATGCTCTCGCAGACGTAACCCCAGCTGTGCTCGCCTGCTACCATCGCGCCGGCGATGGCCAGGGCCAGCGGCAAGCCGTCACATTGATTCGCTACCTCCTGCGCCTCGCCTGGCAGGCAGGACGGGTCCTGTCGTGCCCACCCCGCCAGGAGCCGGCGCGCTGCTCCTGGCGCGAGAACCGGCACGCGTACCGGTCGGACCAGCGCGGACTGGCCAAGTACGGCACTGTCGCGGGTGGTGACCAGGAGCGCCGATTCCGGTACGTGCAGGTCGAAATCGCGCAGGTGCTCGTGTTTCCAGACGTCATCGAGGATCACCAGGCAGGAGGCTCTGGCGAGCTGGGCGTTGAGGTTGTCCAGGCGATGCCTCGAGTCAGCGGCTGGCTGCTCAACCCCGAATTTGGCGGCGAGCTGTATCTGTCGAGCCTCTAGATCAGCATGCGGGCCAAATTCGAGCCAGACAATGCCATCTGGGAAGGCCTCTTTTACCTGCGGGTCGAGTCCCAGCGAGCACGCGAGAACGGATTTGCCCGCTCCGCCCATGCCGACCAGGCCGACTAGGCGTGCCCTGCCGCCCGCGCTGGGCCTCAGCAATTCGCCTTTCGTCGTCTCGAGCAGATCTTTCCGGCTTTCGAAGTGTTCGGGCAGGGGCCGAGCGAATTCTGGTGGTTTCCGGCGCATAACGGGCGTCCGCAGCTGCAGCGTCGGCTCGCGACGCGCCAACGCGGCGCTCCAGCGCTGATCCCGCTTATGGAACGCTCTATTGGCCGCGAGGACGTCACTGATATCATCCTCTATCGCTGCCCAGTGAACTGCCAGGCCCCCGTCCGACCGCTCCGGATGCTTGGTAGCCACCAGAATCCCGCACACCGCTCCCGTTCGCATGTTCAACAGCGCAGCACCGCTCATGCCCGGCTTGATCGTGTCGTCGGCCAGGTCCAAGTGCGCCGCTGGAATCGTCCCGTGCATTCCCCGGTACTCCAGCCGTGCGGGAGTTAGCAGCTCAGCGCCGCCTTCCCGGGGATAGCCGTACACTTTGAAGGTGTCATTCGCCCCCGGGGTGCCGGTGTCGATAGCCACGCATGGATGATCATCCAGACCGGGAACCTCGATGACGGCGATATCCGGATAGCCGCCCTCCAGACCCGGAATCGTCGGGCCTTTATCGTCGAGCGTCAAGCCAGGCCCAGCCGCGTAAGCCTCGATCAGCGGCTGTCCGTCCCTGGCCCAGCGCACGATCGGCCGAGAATGACCCCCGACCACATGAGCACAGGTGAGGATAATTCCCGGCGCCACGAAAAATCCTGCGCCCCGCGACCCGCCGACGACCTGCACGGTACAGGCACGTAGCAGATCCTCCACCGAATCAGCCATTGAGGGAAGTTCCAGCCGGCTGCGATCGCCAGGTGAAGAACGCTGCGCGCGATGCCTCGCCCTTTCTGTTGTCCAACAGTCCAGTCGGTGGAGGCGGTACTGCAACAGAAATGAATTTCAGTTCGACGAGTATCCCGCTCGATCCGATCGACTGGCGGCGCTGCGCAATCATTGCGCCAGCCCTGTCGACAATCCGGACAATTGGTTTAAACGGAATCTCTCCGGACAGCTTCACGGTAGGCCCCCAACTCCAGAAGAAAGCCGCAACCAGCTAGAGAGTAGCCCGATGAGTGTAGTTAGGTGGTGAATTCTCTCGATTCACGCAAGGTTAGGGTAACGTCCTGGCCCTGCCAATTCCTGCTATCGCTCGAGTTGAGCAGGTGCGAGGCGCGGTACGGTGTGGCGAGAGCCTGGCTGGTCAATCCTTTCCGGCTTCCGGCGCAGCAGGTCGCTCAGACCATTCAAGGGTTACGTTTAGTGATGCTTCACCCTTGCCGCTGACCCACAACGCGGTCAGCTTCCCCGACTCAACGGTGAACGCGAGCCCCAACTCCACGGTCGCCTTGGTCGGCTTCGCGGCCTTAAGCTTCTCGACCACGAGAGAGCCGATCTCCCCGACCGCATTCAGTGCCTTATCGAGTTCCAGACTACGCAATCCGACGCTGGACATCCCGTCGCCAGTGCTGGCCCCAACGACCTCAATCCTAATCGGAACGCCGCTGGGAAGCACGGCCGTGACTGCTCTGGGACTGTTCTCGGCGCTGTACATAGCCTTACCTTAGGTAGTCTCGTACGGTATCCGGCCAAGCCTAGCCCCGTGCCAGCCGACGATTGCCTCTCTTACCTTCTTGAGATCTGCGCTGCTTTCGGCTCTTCCTGATTGCTTTTTCAGGACTACTGGCGCGCACGGCGACTAACGTCTTATTTTCACTTACCTCGATAATGCCGCGACGAGCTTGTCGGTCCTGCCACCAGCGCGTCCACGGAACTGATCGATGTGGCCGGGATAGCCTGGTAGGCGGCCACCGGAGCGTCAGGCCAGGCTCCGTATAATCCGCCGGTCGTGGTTCGAGCGCCACCCGCCCACTTGCAGCTCAGGCGCCCCGCCGGCGAGGTAGGTGACCACCTCACCGCCGCACACCGCGAGCTGTGCGCGGCGGCCTACCCCAACGGGTGGTGAAAAGCGGCGGCGGACAGGCGCATAATGGCTGGCACACGTCAGATCAGGTAGTCGCACGTGAGCGAGTCAATGCGCGGATTCATCATCGAGCAGGCCGGCGAGGCCGCAATAGCGGAGAAGTTGATCCCCGAGCCGAGCCGCTGGTCATGTGCAGACGGGAGGTAGACCCATGGGTGCCTACGATGAGGTGTACCAGGCCAGTGGTGCCGATCCGGAGGCATTCTGGCTCCGGGCGGCGGAAGCGATTGACTGGTACGTCGCGCCCACGCGAGCGCTCGATGCAGCGGCGCCTCCGTTCTACCGGTGGTTTCCCGACGGTGAGCTCAACGTGTGCCACAACGCGATCGACCGGCACGTCGAAGCGGGTCATGGCGACCGGGCGGCGCTCGTCTACGATTCCCCGGTCACTGCCACCCAGCGCACCTGGACTTACGCGCAGCTGCGCGACGAGGTCGCGGCGTTCGCGGGCGTACTGGCCAGCCTGGGCGTGGAACGCGGCGACCGCGTGGTGATCTACATGCCGATGGTGCCCGAGGCGGCGGTCGCGATGCTGGCATGCGCGCGCATCGGCGCGGTGCACTCGGTCGTCTTCGGCGGGTTCGCCGCCAGGGAGCTGGCCGTGCGCATCGACGATGCCGCGCCGAAGGTGATCGTGTCGGCGTCATGCGGTATCGAGGGCGGACGCGTCATCGAGTACAAGCC
>Ga0302325_10025727_pt1 | contig 12229 bp, 15 predicted proteins | sample Palsa_T0_2_FD_201948 | JGI IMG/M metagenome (GOLD analysis project Ga0302325, IMG submission 201948) | Peat permafrost microbial communities from Stordalen Mire near Abisko, Sweden - Palsa_T0_2 | ecosystem: Environmental > Terrestrial > Soil > Palsa > Peat permafrost | place: Sweden: Abisko...
CGCAAACCTCATCGAACTTCCGGGTGATAGGGCTCGAACTTTTGGGTGATAAGAGGGGAAAACAACACTGAGCCGTGACAGATTAAGCGATTAGAAGGCCGTAAGCGATTAAGGCTAAAGGGTCTGGCCGGAGGGTAAACGGGCGAATTCCGGGTCCCCAAATTGTCTTGTGCTGCTAAAGTCCTGCGATAGAGGCGCGCATTGAATGCCTGGCCAAAGCTGCTGCAAGCGCACTAATCGTTCGCCTCGCCGAGGTCTCTTTCAATCATCTCCAGAGACCGCTTGCCTCCCGAATTCTCCCGTTTCCATTTCCCCGGAGGCGCACCGACGACACTCGCAAAAGTTCTGGATAGCGCCGATTGGTCTGAGAAACCTGCAAGCACCGCGATTTCCGCCAATGAATGCTGCGTTTTGGAGATGAGGTCCTTAGCGATCTCAACGCGTTGCAGAATCAGATATCGATGCGCGGACATTCCGAACGATTTCTTGAACGACCGTGCAAAATGGCTGACGGAAAGCCTGCACTCTTCTGCAAGATCCGCCAGTTTCACTTCCCCATCCAAATGCGCGTGAATCAGTTCCACAACGCGCCGTTGTTGCCACGGAGCCAAGCCGCCCCCAAAACGCTCCCGAGGATCCTTGGTTCCACCGTAACGGCCGACGAGGTGGGAAATGACCGTCATCGTAAAATAGTCCATGAATAGCCGGGAGAAGATTTCCGGCATTTTGAGGGACGGCACTATGGATTGCGTCAGATGATACAGCGTCGGATCAGGAGTTCCGTAAACGCAAAAGAGCCGCTTAACCCTGGATACTCCTATATCGTCTGTGAACGCGTCAAGGGTCGCTCGTGGAACGTGAAAATGAACCCAGTCGATTGCGCCTGGGTTTCGGATGCTCGTATCTGATTCCAGATCACACATCGCAACGCCGCCGGTCGGCCACGGGCCGGTCCTCAAGTGCTTTCCAGCAGTCCACAGCTCCCACTCGCCCTTGCCCGCAGGATTCAGATGGACCGAAACGACGTAAGCTCGCTCCAAGGGAATTGACGCCGTCCGTTCCGGAATTCCACTGCGTGCAATCAAACGCGTCATCGCCATTTCCGGCCGGACAACCGAGTCCAACGAGTCGATGGCTACATGCGGCGGTTGATTCATTGTGAAGTATTTCGCCATCTGTGCGCCGTGCGCGCTGGCAGGGTTTCCCGAAATCGTCATGAAAGCTCCATTCTGAAGCAGCCTTGTTGGAAGTTTTGTTGAACAGGGACCCACTAAATGAACGAACCCAGGCGGCGCCAAACGACGCTCACAATATACATCCGCCTGAAATTGTCGAAAACAACTTTTCACATCCTGAGCTTGTGAAAACGCGGTTTGATTCCGCAAACCAGCGGAGACGAGCCGCATTCTTGCTCTAAGTGTTCATTGGATGTCTCCGGCTGTCCGCTTTCCTGAACTCGTAACTTCAGGATTCCGCTATGTCGCAGCGCTCTTCGCCTTCGATGCTCATTTAGGCAGAAATCGACAAAAATGGTCGTCGCATTCAATAATGTCGCGCGCGTTCCTGATTATGGTCGATAGCGAGTTCGACTTCACCGAACAATCGCTAACAGCTCAAACCAGGAAGGAATAACTTTATGAAACAGCCTATTAAGAATGTGGTCTTAGTGCATGGCGCCTTCGCGGACGGATCTGGATGGGAGCCTGTCTACAGTATCCTGACAAAAAATGGATATACGGTGTCCGTGGCGCAGCCTCCGGAGACATCCTACTCTGATGATCAGAAGTACACCAAGGCGGCTATCGACGCTATGGACGGGCCAGTCGTTCTGGTGGGCCACAGTTATGGCGGTTCCATCATCACTGAGGCCGGCAACCACCCAAAAGTTGCGGCACTCGTCTATATTGCCGCCTTCGCTCTCGACGAAGGTGAGAGCTGTGCGTCGATTGAACAGCAATTGCCTCAAGCTTCCAAGGCGTTCAAAGCGGACAGCAACGGGCTTTGGTGGATAGAGCAAAAGGATTTCGTAGCCGACTTCGCAGCGGACATTCCCAGGGATAAGGCGGAGTTCATGGCTGTAGCGCAAGTGCCGATCTCCACCGACGCATTCACTCACAAGGTCACGAATCCCGCCTGGAAGAGCAAGCCCACCTGGTATATGGTGGCCACCGACGACCGGTCGATCAACCCGGACCAGGAGCGGATGATGGCGAAGCGCGCCAAAGCCACCACTGTCGAAGTGAAGTCGAGCCATGTGGCTTACATGTCTCACCCGAAAGAAACAGCCAAACTCATCGAAGAGGCTGCTAGCTCCGTGGCAGACATGCGCGTCGCCATCTGAATCCTACTTGCTCGATAGTGGGCCTCCGCTGACCCTTCGTCGGCGGAGGGCCTGACGAACGTGTCATCCTCTCCAAGGAGTGGCCAATGAACGATCACATCACCGTAAATGGACATGACGGTTCCTTCTTCGCCTACATCGCAAGACTGAAGATCATGCCAGCCCCTGCAGTGGTCGTTCTACAGGAGCTTTTTGGGGTGAACGCCGACATTCGCAAGCACTGCGACGAACTGGCCGAACAAGGCTTCCTCGGCGTTGCCCCCGACCTGTTCTGGCGGCAGGAGCCGGGTGTCGATCTGAACGTTACCTCCGAAGCCGACTGGCAACACGGTCTTCGTTTGTACGCAGCCTATGACCGTGACGCGGGCGTTAAGGACGTGAGGGACACCATCAACGCTGTGCGCAACCTCCCGGAGTGCAACGGCAAAGTGGGGTTGCTCGGCTACTGCCTCGGCGCACTGATGGTCTTCATGACCGCCGTGCGCAGCGATGGCATCGACGCCGCGGTCTGGTATCACGGGGGAGATACTGAGAAATATCTGGGAGAAGCCGATGGGCTTCATGCGCCCCTCCTGATGCATCTGGCCGAAGAGGACGAATTCATTTCCAAAGCTGCGCAGGCGCAAATCAAAGCGGCGCTTGCTACGAAGCCGAACGTAACCATCTACAGCTATCCGGGCCAGAATCATGCCTTCTCCCGGCACAACGGTACGCACTATAATGCTGCGGCAGCGTCCCTTGCCAACGGCCGGACGAGGGATTTCCTCCAGCAACAGCTGGGGTAGCCTCCGAACATTTGAGTCGTCGCGGCGTAAAGAGAGTCAGGATGATAACTAAAATCGAAATAGAACGTTTCAGTCTGACGACTTCAAAACCGTTTGATGAGGTAATAGCCGCCCTGAACGCTGCAATCGGCCATCCGGACATGGCCGAATTTGGGAGATCAACGCATGCAGCACGCTCATTTGCGGAACTGAAAATCACAATTGAGAAGGGTTTAAGCAGTACGGAACTGATGCTGTTTATGCAATTGGATCATGGGGCGGTTCTGCGGAAAGAGTCAGGCGGTGACACACCCCGGATGATACGTTTTGTCATCGGCAATCCACTCATCATGAAGGAGATGGCCAAACATGTACCGGACGCTGGCTCTTATGCGCCGGTCACCGTGCTTGCGGATGAGCGTGCCGATGGTGTTCATTTGTCCTACGACAGGATGGCGAGCTTCTTAGCCCCTTATGGGAACCGCGAGGCGCTGGAGGTCGCGCGGCGCCTGGATACCAAGATCGAAGGCCTGCTACGGCAAGCTGCGGATTGATGACGCCTCAGGCGACTCAGGTGGGTGAGACCGCGTTCCGGCGATTCGGATCAGCGGAAAGCAAAGAAATGAAAATGGCAGAAAAATCCAGGAATGATCGAAACGATGAGCCTCAATCCACGGCTGCGACGCACCTGGAGCAAGCCAGCGGTTTGCCTCAAGGCGCACGTAGCATCGAGGAAATCAGGGTTCGAGCATACGAACTCTTTATGGAACGTGGCGGCGAGCCCGGCCATGACCTGGAGGATTGGCGCCAGGCTGAACGAGAAGTCGAATCGCGATCAGACGCCGACGCGGACTTCATAACTTCGGCTCGTCGAAACGATGACTGAAGCCTGACGCCTCGCCAGAGGTGCACACCGGTCACCGAATGTCACGGCTGCCATCCGCTCTATTTCATCAAAGCGGGAGTTGCGTCGGCGATTTCGACTTCAGTAGTATCTTGTGAACGGAAAGTCCGTGGTAGGCGGACATGTCTCAGGAACGATCTCGTTGCCGTGCTTTTTCGCCGCATCCCGCCAAGAACGGGACCAAGGTCATCTTGTCCGTTGATGACGAGCCTGGAATTCTTACCTCGCGACAACTTATCTTGGAAATAGAAGGCTATGACGTGCTAAGCGCCGGCGATGGCGTGCAGGCGTTGCGCATATTCACCGAACAGGCTATTGACCTCGTTCTTCTTGACTACCTGATGCCTGGAATGAACGGCGGAGCGGTCGCTGAAAGAATCAAGAATCGAAATCCGCAGGTGCCTATTGTGCTCATTTCAGCCAGCCCAGTTGACGAGTTGCCCTTGGTCTGCATCGACTGTTTTGTAAGCAAAGGCGACGGTCCCAGGGTGCTCCTGGAGAAGATCAAGCAGCTACTCGCGACGGTTTAGCTCAACCTTGCGTAGACCGTGCTTTGAAGGAAGCGCTCAAGGTTCCGAAATCCTGCTCCACCCACGGATCGTTTTCGTGTCTCGGCGAGCCAATCGACTGATTTACCTCAATAAATTCAACGATAATGTATTTTATCGAGTTAGAATGAACTGGCCTCATTTTGAACAATTGAATTCGTCGATCGCTTTCGCGCGCACGTTTCGCAATGCCAGCGCCCAACCCTCTCCTCGTATGAGGTCGCGCAGAAGCTGTTTCAATTGGGTTCTGTTCTCGCCTCGGCAACGGTGGCTACCGATCGCTGGGCGCTTCCCTTGCTCACATTGAGGGTTCGACACACCTGGGACCAAGAAAGCCCGTTCCGTCGTAGCTCGGCCACTTGGCCAGCGTCAATCTGAACACGGGGCCTGCCGAACTTCTTGCCCTTTGCACGGGCATTTCGCAGCCCGGCTTTGACTCGCTCCTGGATGAGTGATCGCTCGAACTCAGCCATGGCACCGATGATCTGGAACATGAGGCGCCCGGATGGTGTGCTGAGGTCGAGGTTGTCGCGGAAGCTGACAAAAGCGACTCCATAGGCGCAAAGGTCCGCAAGGGCGTTGACCAGATGCTTTAGCGAACGGCCGAAGCGATCGATCTTCCAAACGAGCACGGCGTCGAACTTCCGCCGGTGAGCGTCGGCCATCAGTTGGTTCAGTTGGGGTCGCGACTCCTTCGAGCCGGATACGCCGTGATCGACGAATTCGCTGGCGATGGTCCAGCCGCGTCGCGAAGCGTACTCCCGGAGTTCTGAGAGCTGCATCTCGGGATCCTGCCCGTTGAGGGTTGAAACGCGCGCGTACAGAGCGACGCGAGCAATCGTGAGGGGTGGTTCTTGAGGGTGTGATGAAGCGGTGTTACGTTTACTGACAGCCATGGGTGCCTCCTGGTTAGGTGCCCTGGTTAGCGTCGTGTCCGGTGTTACTAGCACCGGCACGGCGCGCTTGCATTCAGGCCGCCTTCTTGCGACCTCGTCCCTTGCGAAAGTTTTGCTCCTTGTACTTCTTGACACGGCTCACGTCGCGGTCGTTCCACAGCCTGATGTCGATCCCCGCCTCAACCCGGCGTCGCGGTTCGGGGATTTTGCCGCTATAGAGCCAGCTCAACAGAGTATTTTTGCTGATGCCGACGATTGCCGCGACTCGCGCCGTTGAGTATATTGCCATAAATTGTATGGTATACCAGTATTTCGGAACTAGTCAACAAAATTCTGGACCTGAGGAAGAAGCTTGCAGCGCTTTGGGAACCGGTTTGAATGAAAACAAGGTCCCCCTCTTGCCTCTCCGGTGGTAACTTAGTTTCGAACCGGATAGCCGCTGACCAATCATCCGTGGCGATTGGGCGCGGCGCCTTTCCGTGCCCACGTTGATTGCCATTTCTCAATGCGGGATGGTTGCGGATGGGAGACAGTTGGCTGATGACGCAATTTGCCTGGAACCTGATTGACCACACCTTAGTAGGGCTGAAGTTGTCGGACTTGTCTGAAGAGATGCGGAAGAGCATCGAGGATGAGGAACGACAAATTAGGGACGACAATCGTCTTAACCAGAACAGCCAAGCAGTACCCTCTCTGCTGGTCCAGATGCACGAACGTCGAACGGACGAGTGGGCTGAGAAGACATACAAGGTTTATTGCGATGTTTGGGAGAAACAGGGCTATAGAAAGACCGCTGAATTTGTGCGCGCAGTTTCTGCCCATGCAATCCCGACAATCATTGCCGCGCGCACGGGGGCCGTAATATCTCAGCTATCAGCGGAACGTAAGCGAACGGGCTCGGTTATGGAGCCGCATAACGCACGGATGGCCAGCTTTAAACAGTCGATGGAACGTCTCGCCGGTCGTTGGGCCAGAAAACTGAACGGTGAAGCGAGAGAGTGCGAACACGCAGAGAACGCCATGCGAAGGAACGCCCATCGTGAACACGATGAGCGACAGACAAACCAACCTGTGTTGCATGAGGGACCGAAGTCGCCACCCGCAGCAGATGCCCGCACGGTTGCACCTGGAGTTGCTCAAGTTTCGCTGGCTGACCTCAACGTACCTGTGGGCACAAGTCTGAAGGAGGCGAAACGTGCGTTGCTCAAACTTGGTGCACCGGCTCGCAAGCTGAAAGACCCTCGCATTTTGGAAGCTGCAGACTACAAGATTGAGAACCCAAAATCCAGCTATAAGGAAGTGTCGATTAAGTTCTTCCGGACATCTAGACGGGCAGACAGTATTCGATCCTGGGTCAACAAACGCAAGCCACCGGACGGTAGAGAGTGAGCCGCTATACCAAGGCTGCTCCCGGTGGCCGTCCTACCGTCTTAGAAGATGGCTATCATCTCTGTGCGCGTTGCGGCACTATTCTCTGCACCGACGACGGAGTCGTGGTGGTGTATCGAGCTCCGTGGTGGGGAGTTTATGTGCACCCCCAAGGGCCCGACTGCCCTGCTAAGGCCGTTTCAGGGTGGCGAGCAGCGGAGCTTGCCTTGGACATGCGGGAGTCGAATGTTCCCACGCCCAGAGAGGCGTGCCGTGTCAATATCGGCGGCTTTACTTTGCCTTTTGTCTCCTTACTTGATAATGAACACTGCAACGTCGAGACGGCTGCCGTAACGATCAGCCAAAGGGACTTTTTACCGATCAACCCCTCTGCCGAGGCTGCAGATGAAGGCTTTTTACCTGACCTGATTGGAAACTGGGGTGATCACCGCCACTGGAGGGAGTGGTGGTACAAGGAGCTGAAGATTGTCGAGGCACTAGACCAGGGGATATATGGTGCGTTCGTGAGGTTAGTTCGCGAGGTGCTGAATCAGGAGCGGGCCTTCCTATACGTCAATCGACACGGCCCGTGGACGACCACATGCCTGTCCGAAAAGGACGAGCGACCGAAGCGGACGACAGTCTCCCAGCCAGCATCATCAAGCCTGCCCCGGCGAAAAGGCAAATCCAGCGTTCACCAGCGCAAGTCTCGCCAACACCACCGCCGTTCGAGCGGTGCGTTGGGCCATTCGTTGACGCGAGATGTGACAGGCAGATCTGGTGAAGATGCTTTATACTCCCTGCGAAAGCTCACCGACGGCAACCGTGTTCTTGGGTTCGGGAAGATAGCGCCTCTCGACGAGTTCAGGTATTGGCTGCTTAGCGGACCCAAGCCCCGACCCTCCTCACTGCCCTTTGACAGCCTGCGCTGCCCGGAAATGTTCGACTGGTCTCATGACGGTGTACCCAAGGAACTCGTGGAGCATTGGAGAAATAATCCCAAAACCTCTCCCTACGGGCCAGTAGCCCGATTGAAACCTGGGTTTTTGGCCGCCCTGAGGAAGTCGAAGCCGCGTTAATTCCGCTGTCGGAAGCGGAATGAAAAGGCCGTTTTACTTCCGCTGCGGAACGAAATGCCCCTCTTTGTACCGCTTCCCATAAGTGTAAACAGCCATACAGCGAGGCAACCCCGTATTACCAGCTACACCGAGAAATCGAATTGCGCAGCTATGGGCGGCTCACATAGCTAAAGGCTGAGTGTTCCAAAAACCCGTCGCATGGGGCAGCCGTAAGTGCTTGAACCGGCGAGGGCGGCGCTAGTTGGTGGGATGTGCGGAAATCAGATGATTTCGGAACGGTGATCAAGATGGCAACGACAACCCAAGTGGAAAGTCCTGGTTTACAAGCATTGCAATACGAGTTCATTGACAGCAAGGCACTGGCGTCCCGGTGGGCCCTGCCAGAGTCTTGGATTCGTGAGCAAGTGCGCTCGCGCTCGTCTGATCCATTGCCACACTTGCGGTTCGGCAAATACGTCAGATTCCGGTGGGGTAGCCCTGAGCTCGAAGGGTGGGCGGAACGGCGTATCATAAACGCGAGCAACAGGGATGTGGGACGAGTTCACAAAAAGGAGATCAGATGAAAAGAACTCGTCGCCACCAGAAGGGGTATTTATTCAAAAAGGGTACCGCGTGGTACCTGCGGTACTACGATCGCGTCATGGGTACTGCAGGTGACGTGGAACACAAACAAAAATGTCGGAAACTGACTGAGGCCGTCGGCCGGTATCGAACGAAGCAAGCGACGTGGGAATTGGCCGAAGAGTTTCTCCAGTCGTTGAACGACGGCACTGCAACACCGGAAAGCTCAATGATGCTGCGGCAGTACGTTGAGGGGTTCTATTTGCCGCACGTTGAGGAGCAGAAGCGGCTGTCCACGTACAAGGGCTACATGCACATGTGGTCGAAACACCTCAAAACGCGCAGCTCAATCGCGCTCAGGGATTTCAGAACGGTTGATGGCGAAAACATGTTGCGGGCGATTGCACGAACAGAGAATCTGAACCGCACATCATTGGCGCATATCAAGTCGTTTCTGTCGGGAGCATTCCGGTATGCGCGCCGGCAGGGAATCCTGAATACGGGCGAAAATCCAATGAGAGACGTTGTGGTCCCGAAAGCGAGACCGGGCAACGAGACGTATGCCTATTCTCTGGAGGAGATCCTGAAGATGCTGGTGGTCGTTCCCGAACCCGCGGCGACGGTGCTTGCAACCGCAGCTTTCACCGGGGCGAGGCGAGGTGAGATTCGTGGAATGCTTTGGGAGAACTACAGTGGCGTACAGATACGGATTACTCAATCTGTGTTCGGCAGCCACACGGACGAGCCGAAAACGCCGAAGAGCAAGGCTCCAGTTCCCGTTATTGCGCCATTGGCGAAGTACCTCGATCGCCACAAGGCTACCTCTGGAGATCCGGTATCAGGATTGATCTTCAAGTCGAAAACGGGTTCCTCGATGGACCTGGCGCAAATTGCGAGGTTCGTAATCCGCCCCGCGCTTGAGGGTACCGGAATCGAGTGGCACGGCTGGCACGCTTTTCGCCGCGGGCTGGCTACCAACCTGTATCGGCTCGGTGTACCGGACAAGACGATTCAGGCCATTCTCCGGCACGCGAATCTCTCAACAACCATGAATGCTTACGTGAAGTCAGTTTCTGCTGACGCGACGGCTGCAATGAGGGCTTTTGAGGAACTATGCAACCAACATGCAACCGCCACGGAGCTGAGGACCCAGTAGTGATGTGCACCTAACATGCAAGTCGCTGAAAGTAAATGGCGGAAGCGTGTGCGAGTCGAACGCACCATTGACATCGAAGATGCCAATCGCCGGTTTTGAAGACCGGGAGGGTCACCGGACCCCCTTCGCTTCCGCATTACACACCCGCGTCAGACCAGCGGAGGAACGATCCCCCGCGCTCGCACTCGATACATCGGGCAACGGCGATTGTAACAGCGCCGGCCACGCCTGCCTGAGGCTGGTCACAGAAGCCATTCGGGCCAGCCTTCCAGTAAGCGAACTCCTGCTACATTGATCTCGGAGCCGTCGTCATGACCCAGCGCAAGTTCTCCTTCGTGCAGCTTGACGTTTTCACCTCGCGCCCTCTGGAGGGCAACCAGCTCGCTGTTTTCACCGATGCTCGCGGCCTGAGCGATGACGAGATGCAGAAGCTGGCCCGCGAAACCAATCTCTGCGAGACCACTTTCATCCTGCCGCGTGACCAAGCTACCGAACGCGAGCAGGGTCACAAAGTGCGCATCTTTACAGTCAATGAAGAGCTGCCGTTTGCGGGACATCCCACCCTGGGCACGGCGTGGTATTTGCGGCAGCAGTCGAGTGCCGATGAGATCGTGCTCGATCTGAAGCTCGGCAAGATTCCCGTACGCTTCGAGCAGCGTGACGGATTGCTTTTCGGCGAGATGCGCCAGGCCGACCCGCAGTTTGGCGCGATGCACCCGCATGACGTTATCGCCGGCGTGCTTGGCGTTCCCGTGGCTGAACTAGACGAGCGCCTGCCCATCCAAACCGTCTCCACCGGCATGGCATTCACCGTGGTTCCATTCCGTTCGTTGGCCACACTGCAAAAGCTCAGCATTAGCTGGAGCCAGATCGCGCCCTATCTGCAAACTATCGGCAATCCGGCGTTCTTCTATTTTGTCTGCCGGGAGACAGTCGATCCCCAAGCAACATTGCACGCGCGCATGATCTTCTATAACGGCGAAGATCCCGCAACCGGCTCCGCTGCGGGATGTTGCACGGCATGGGCGGTGAAGCACGGCGTGCTGGCGCCGGAGGCGCAAGGGCTGATCGAACAAGGAAGGGAAACGCGGCGCCCCAGTTTTCTTTACGTTCGCGCGGCGAAGACGGAGGACGCGATCACGAATGTACGGGTGGGCGGCAACGTAGTGCATGTGATTAACGGAGAAGTTACGATGTGACTTTTCTGAGGATATTCTGTGCACGGTGAAAAGCGGCATCCAGCAAGGCTTTCACGCGAGCCGCTGAAAATAACATCACCACGAGCAGTGCGATTTGCTTTGCCCGTCCGCGGCAAAAATTTCTCTCGTAATTGACCACGACAATACTTGTGCAACCCCCGCGCCAGTCGTACTATCCGGACACGCTATTGCTCTGGCGTAATTAACAAACCACTCGGTGACGGTTGCAGACGTCCGGCTTCCCAGGTTTGCCCGGACACGGCTGCGCAGTGCTCCCGAGAAGGTTCGGTGGGGTAAATGAAACCGAAACGTACGATTCTCTGCATCGACGATGACGAACGCTCTCTCTCCGTTCGCAAAGTCCTACTGCAAACACGCGGCTATCGCGTGCTGACGTGCTGCGATCCTGAACGCGCCATCGAAGCCATGAAGGAGGGCGGCATCGATCTGGTGCTCTCCGACCTGATGATGCCCAAGCTCAATGGCGCAAAGCTGATTGAGCAACTGAAATCGATTTCGCCCGAGACCCCGGCGCTATTGTTTTCCGGCTGCGTGAGTTGCTGCCCCGAGGAACATCATGCGGATGCCTGGCTTCCGAAAGGCGAATTCGCTCCTATGGAACTGCTGGAGCGCATTCGCGTGCTACTGATTCGCAAGCGCGGCCCCAAGCGCCCAATAAGCGTGCCGCAACAGCTTGCATCGTGAAGTGCGGACCTAAGGCGGACAGAAGCGGACGCTACTCGATACCTCAAGTTCTACAAGGATCTCCAGCCTCCTGGGCAGCGTTGCGACATCGAATCAACGCTGCTCCTGTCCGCTCTCATTTCGCCATGGCTACAGAATCATCCGTTCGTCGCCGACCCGTCGGGTCACACGTTCGCGGTCAAGATATTCGAGAAGTGGAATCGCGTATTTTCGAGTAATGCCGAAGAGGTCCTTAAAGCTGCCGACGTTGAGCTTCGGCGTTTTCGCCTTTTGGGCAACCATCTGGCGGCGGAGCGCGTCCAGCGCATCGCGATGAAATACCAAATCGTCCGAGAGCTTCACCAGCACACGATCACGCAGCAGCAGGGTCACAATCTTCTGCGCCCGCACCTTGTCCACGGGCAAGGAAGCCAGCACTTCCTTCAGCAACGGGACCTTCAACCCAGCCTGGGCAAAAGCTTGCTCGATTTGCGCCTTTGACTCGGCTTCTTCGTCACGCAGGACAACGCTCTTACCGGCAGTGTGTACAACTTCACCGGCGATCTGAAGCTTCTTGTCGCGCACCAGCGAATCCAGAACGCCGCGAAAGACTTCCGCGCGCAAGCTCACCGTCTCGCGCAACTCTTCTTTGCCGATTCCTTGCACCAGCGGATTCGCTTTGTGAAACTGTTCAACCTTAGCCGAAATCTTGTCGCGCAGAGATTCCAC
>Ga0302325_10025729_pt1 | contig 12229 bp, 13 predicted proteins | sample Palsa_T0_2_FD_201948 | JGI IMG/M metagenome (GOLD analysis project Ga0302325, IMG submission 201948) | Peat permafrost microbial communities from Stordalen Mire near Abisko, Sweden - Palsa_T0_2 | ecosystem: Environmental > Terrestrial > Soil > Palsa > Peat permafrost | place: Sweden: Abisko...
CCTCGGGATGGAGGTCCACCTCCCATACCTGACGAAGGGAGTATGTCTCGACGAAATGCCGCTCGTCGTGTACGTGAAAGCCGTGATCGACGGAGTGATCCTTCAGGTCCGCAACGTATCCGGCGACGTCAATGGCTGCCACAGTGGGGTGAGCCTAATGGCCAGTGCGACGCTGATTGCCAGTAGGGTGCGTGACCCGTGGACGAGGTGCGATTGCTCGAGGTTCTGGGCGAGGCCGTCCATGCGGTGCGTGCCGCGTTGGACGGGCTCGACGACTGGGGCCCCGCCGGGACCCGGCCGGGCCAATACCGCCTTGACCTGGCCGCCGACGCCGCTGCGCTCCCTGTCCTCCACCGCGCCGGCCTGCAGGTGCTCTCCGAGGAGTCGGGGAAGACGGGGGATCCCACCGCCCTACTGATGGCGGTGATCGACCCTGTGGACGGTTCGACGAATGCGCATCGGGGGGTGCCGTTCTATGCCACCAGCATCTGCGTCCTTGACGCCGAGGGGCCACTGGTCGGGATGGTGGTGAACCAGGCCTCCGGCACCCGTTTCGAGGCCGTCCGGGGGGGCGGGGCCCGGCGCGACGGCGGGGCGATCATCCCTTCGGGTTGCACCGACCTGTCGTCCGCCATTGTGGGGATATCGGGCTTTCCGGGGATCCACCCCGGTTGGGCCCAATTCCGCGCCCTGGGCGCGGCATCCCTCGAGTTCTGCGCAGTGGCCGAGGGGGTGCTCGATGCGTATTCGGTCGTCGGGAGGAGCACGCTCTTCGGTTGGGACTATCTTGCCGGCATGCTCATCTGCAGCGAGGCTGGAGCCGTGACCGCAGACCGGGACGCCGCGGATGTCGTGGTCCGAGATGCCGAGACACGACGGCCCGTGGTGGGGTCAACGTCCCTCCTCGTCGAGCAGCTGCTGGCAAAGGACGAACTGTGAGTTCCGACCCCGGAGCGCTCCTGGCCCGCAAGACGTGGCGTACCCTCGAGCCACTGCACGGGATGATCTACTTCGTCCCCGAGGCCGCCGAGGCGTATGAGCGCCTCGGCATCACAGGCCGAACCGGGTACTTCGCCTCCCGGGCGGCGCCGATGGGCGCGGTCGCAGCCGAGCTCGTCGTCGCGACGTTCTTCAACTTCAACCCGGATCTCGTGCACGCCGCCATCCCTCGCGCCTGGGACATCGCCACTCCGGAGGCTTTGGTGAACGCTCGCCTGGCCGCAGTCGACGGTGCGTTCCGTCGCGTGCTCGGGGACGAAGTGCTCGAGTCCCGGTCCATGGCCCGAGCGGCGGAACTGGCGCGCGGCCTGGCCGAGACGGCCGGCACCCAGGTGGAGGGCAGGCCCCTCAGCGCGGCGCACGCCGACCTGGCGTGGCCGGACGCACCGCATCTGGCCCTCTGGCACGCCCAGTCGATCCTGCGCGAGTACAGAGGCGACGGGCACGTGGCGCTCCTGCTCACGCACGGGCTCTCGGGCATTGACGCGTTGGTCACCCATGCTGCCGCGGGGGATTTGCCTGCGGGTGCCCTGCGCTCCACCCGGGGCTGGAGTGATGAGCAGTGGGACGCGGCGGCGGGCTCACTTCGCGGGCGGGGCTGGCTGGCTGAGGGCGACGACCTGGTGTTCACCGACTGGGGCGCCGCCCAGCGCCAGGAGATCGAAGATCAGACCGACGCGCTGGCTGCGGGGCCCTACGCCTCTTTGGGGGAAGATGGTTGCGCCGAGCTGCGCGCCCTGGCGCGTCCTTGGAGCACCGTCTTCGCGGAATTGCTGTTTCGCTGATCCGCCCCCCCCGGTCACCTACGCTGAGTGACCCACGTGCCATCCGTGGCCCGGGCGCTTAGCTCAGTTGGTTAGAGCAGCTGGCTTACAACCAGCAGGTCGGGGGTTCGAGTCCCTCAGCGCCCACCCAAAAATTTTCCGAAGTTCGCCGCCGGGTTCACCGAAGTGACGACGCAGGTATGGCGGAGCTTCCCGCGCCGGGATAGGAGCACATAGCCTTCAGTCGTGCCTGGTTCCGCACGCGCCATTCGCTACGAGTTCACGCCGGCCGACCCGGCCGACCCGGCCGAGGCGGTCGCCCAGCAGTTACTGCGCGAATACTTCGGCGAAGTCCTGAGCCGCCGCTACCGTCGGCCCGCAACCGACGACGAAATCACCGCGGCGCTGACCGACGACCCGAACAACGGCATGACGCCACCCGACGGCATCTTCATCGTGGCGTCCGCCGCCGGCGTTGCGCACGGCTGCGCCGGCCTACGACTCGTCGACAATCAGACGGGCGAGGTAAAGCGCGTCTACGTACGACCCACGGCACGACGCAACAAACTCGGCACCCTGCTCATGGCCGAAATTGAAACCTACGCCCGAACACGAGGACTCAGCTCGCTCCGCCTGGACAGCCGACGCGACCTTCACGAGGCTCGTGCCATGTACACCCAGCAAGGGTACCGAGACACCCCGCGTTTCGATGGCTCCACTTTGGCCGAGCTATGGCTCGAGAAGAAACTCGAGCCGAACCCGCGTCAGCGATAGACGGTCCTCGCCTCCCACCAAGTCAAAGGACTGCATGCGGTGTTCATGGTCATCGGGCGTGGTCCGTGCGCAGGTCGGTGCCGCCGTTGAGGAAGAGCCACTCTTCGGCGACTCGCCCGTCCTCCATCCGGAACAGCACCATGGTCTGGACGTCGAACACCCCGCCCTCGGGCCCGACGTCACCGAACTGTCCGGTGGGGTTGCCGTGGATCCGGAGCCGAGTGGCGACGAGGTCCCGCTCGGCGATCTGATCGAGGATGGTGAACTGCACGTCCGGGATCGCCTGGCGGAAACGGATCATGGACTCGGCCTCGCCGGCGGCGCCGGGCTCGATGTCGTGGATCGTCTTGCTGTGGTGCACAAAGTTGGGCTGGTAGAGCTCGTCGTAGATGGACACGTCCCCCCGGCTATAGCCCTCCTCGTAGATGCGGCGGACGACGGCCTTGTTGGCCTCGCCGGTCGGCGCCTCCCCTGACATGATCTCCCTCTCGTTCGCCCTGGCGGCATTCGCCGCCGACACTATCCGGGCCTGCCGGGACCGCTTGGGGGGACCACGCGTTGGTCAATTCAATGGCAGCGACCGGGGTTGCGTATTAGCATCCTGCGTCGAGCGGAGCTTGCTCATCACAACACGTCCTGAGGGACCAAGGGACCAAAAATAGGGGGGCTGGATGAGCGATCGCTCTGGAGCGCTGTCGTCGGACGAGGACCGACTGGCCGAGCTCGGTTACAAGCAGGAGCTCAACCGCGGCTGGAGCGGGTTCTCCAACTTCGCGATCTCGCTCACGATCATCTGTATCCTGAGCGGCTGCTTCACGACATTCGGACAGGCATGGAACGACGGCGGCCCGGTCGCCATCTCCATCGGTTGGCCGGTGATCAGCTGTCTCGTCCTCCTTGTCGGGCTCTCGATGGCCGAGCTCGCTTCGAAGTACCCGACCGCGGGCGGCATCTACTACTGGGCGTACAGCCTTGGGGGCGTCCGCTGGGCGTGGTTCACGGGTTGGTTCAACCTGCTCGGCCTCATCGCAATCACTGCAGCCGTCGATTACGGCTGCGCCTCGTTCCTGAACTCGGTGCTCGCCCTGTACGGGCTCCACTTCATCCTCAACTTCACGACGGCGAACCCCTCGACGATTCTCCACAACACGTTCGCCCTGTTCTTCATCATCCTCGCTCTCCATAGCCTGATCAACGTCTTCTCCTCGCACCTGGTGTCGCTGCTGAACCGGATCTCGGCCTGGTGGATGCTCGGCGGCGTGCTGGTGATCGTGGGCGTGTTGATCTTCGGACCCTCATCACATCAGAGCTTCGCCTACGTGTTCGGTCATCGGACGAACAACAGTGGTTTCTCGGGCCACTTCTACTGGTTCTTCATCCTGCCGCTCGGCTTCCTGCTCACCATGTACACCTTCACGGGCTACGACGCCTCAGCCCATCTGTCAGAGGAGACGCACGACGCCGAGCGGGCCGCACCGCGCGGGCTGTGGACGGCGATCGCCTACTCGGCGGTCGGCGGGTGGGTGTTGCTGCTCGCCATAACATTCGCGGCCACTCACATTGCCGCCATCAACAAGGGCGGGGGTGGCGCCGTTCCGATCATTGAGACGGCACTCAGCACCGGCCTGGCCAAGCTCGTCCTCGACATCTCCGTCGTCGGCCAGCTGTTCTGCGGGATGGGCTGTGTCGCGGCGGCCTCGCGGATGGTGTTCGCGTTCTCGCGCGATGGCGCCGTACCGGGCCACTCTCTGTGGCGCCGCCTGAACAAGCACAGGACGCCGACATGGTCGGTACTCTTCGTGGTCGTCCTCGCCCTCCTGATCACGATCCCGGCGCTGTTCGGCAACAGCGCCGGCCTCCCGGTGGCATTCTTCGCGGTCACCTCGATCACGACGATCGGGCTGTACATCGCCTACATCCTCCCGGTCTTCCTCCGCTGGCGGATGGGGAGCAAGTTCGAACCGGGCGTGTGGAACCTCGGCAAGCACTACAAGTGGATCAACGCGATCGCCATCATCTGGGTCGTGCTCTGCGTGATCATCTTCTGCCTGCCGACGACGCCCGAGGCGGTTCCGTGGGACAAAGGCTTCAGCTGGAGTGACTTCAATTACGCACCGGTCGTCACCATTGTTTTGGCGCTCGGGGTCTGGATCGCCTGGGTGGCCGGCGCCAATCGATCGTTCAAGGGCCCGGTGAGGACGCTCGACGATCCCGACGTCGGTACGCCGGATGATGCGGCGCTGATGCCCGTGAACTGAGTTCTGCAGCGGACGCGTGCCGTTCAGAGATTGCGAGGAAGGTCTGCTATGGCCAAGACAACGCAAACGGGGGGGAACCTCCTGGTCCGAGGCGGTGTCGTCGTTGACGGGACGGGCGGGGCTCCGATTCGAGCGGACGTCCGAACGTCTGCCGGCCGCATCGTTGAAGTCGGGCCCGACCTACGCCGGGACGGCGAGACAGAGATCGACGCCTCGGGCGCCTACGTAGCCCCGGGGCTCATCGAATCGCACACCCACTACGACGCCGCCGTGTGGTGGGATCCCGATTGCGACCCGATGCCGGCCCATGGCTGCACCACCATGGTCGTCGCCAATTGTGGTCTCGGCTTGGCCCCGCTTCGGCCCGATGAACAGTCCGATCTCGTCGACCTCTTTGCCTTCATTGAGGACATTCCGGCTGAGGCATTCCACCTCGGAGTCCCGTGGACCTGGGACACGTGGTCCCAATATCACCAGCAGGCCAAGCGCCACGCCACGGCGGTGAACACGGTGGGCTTCTTGCCGCATCAGATGGTGCGGACCTGGGTGATGGGCCGTGACGCCTGGGAACGGCCGGCCACGGACACCGAGCGGGCCGTGCTCTGCCGCGAGCTGGACGAGGCGCTGGCCGCGGGAGCGATCGGGCTTTCGACAACCGCCATGGACGTCGATCGAAATAACCGCCACGTGCCCAGCCGCCTCGCCGACGACCGGGAGCTCCACGACCTCATTGCAGTTCTCGCTCGTCACGATGCAGTGCTGCAGTTCGTGCCGAGGTTCTTAGAGCCCGAGTTCCTTCTCGAGGACGTCGAACGGGCCGCGCATCCGGCCGCCGCGGCCGGAGTACGAACTCTCTTTGCCGGCTACCAACTCGAGACCTACGCCGCTGAACGTCGGAAGCGACTCGAAGAGTTTCTCGCCCCCTACTGGGCGGAGGGTGCGCCGTTGTGGGCAAACTTCAGTGCGCGGCCAGCTCACGTCAATATGCACTTCGAGCGATCCATCATGTGGAGTGGCATCGCGAGCTGGCACGACGTCGTCAATGCACCACCTGAGAGAAAGCGGGCGCTCCTGGCGGATGCGTCATGGAGGTCCACCGCCCGCTCGGAGTGGGATGCATGTGTCTACACCTTGGCGCCGATCCGCATGCCGCAGAGACTTCTCCTTGTCGGTGGCGCGCACAGTGGTGAGTCGTTGGCCGACGCCATGGCGCGAACGGGACAACATCCTTCGGATGTGGTGGCTGAATGGCTCGTGGAGACCGACCTGGAGGGGAATCTTCGAACGGCAGACCAGCCGATGGACCTCGAGGCCTCCATCGAGTTGATGCAGGCCAGTCAAGGTCTCTCCGGGGCGAGCGATGCCGGCGCACACGTGCAGATGTTCAGCGGGGCCGGCGATGCGACCTATGTCCTCTCCCACCTGGTGCGCGACGAGGGCGCCCTCACCATTCAAGATGCCGTTCATGCCGTGACGGCCAAGCAGGCAGCGTTCTTCGGCATCCCCGACCGCGGGGTGGTCCAAAACGGAGCGGTGGCGGACCTCGTAATCTTCGACCTGGCCGAGATAAACCCCGGCCAAGAGGTCCGTGTCCGGGACCTCCCGGGAGGAGCCTGGCGGTACAGTCGAACGCCCGCCGGCTATCGGGCCACCATTGTGGCGGGTGTTCCGACCTGGCTGAACGGGGAGAGCACCGGCGATCGACCAGGTTCAATGATTGGCCGTCACCGCCAATCTGACGCGTGATGGGTGGCCGTCGCGCTCTCACGGGCTGAGGGCGGAGCGCCGGGCGACGTAGGGTGGCCTGGTGACGACGTTCCTCGACTGGTACGGCTGCGCGACGTTTCGGTTGCGCACGGCTGGACTCACGGTGTTCCTGGACGCCTATATCGATCGGGCGCCGATTGCCGCGGGTGCGGGCCGATCGGCGACCGAGGTGACGGAGTGTGACTGGATCCTTGTCGGGCATTCGCATTTTGACCACCTCTACGGGGCCGAGACGATCCTGGCCAACACGTCAGCCAGGTTGATCGGCAGCTACGAGACGGTGCGGGTACTGGAGGAGGCCGGTGTCGAACCCGACCGCCTGCTGTGCGTCGCCGGTGGTGAGACGGTCGATCTGGGCCGCGGCGTGCGGGCCACCGCCTATCCCAGTCTGCACAGCTGCGTCTGGTCACACCAGGCCATGCACCCGGCCGACGAAGTGTGTCTGGGCGACCTCGGCGTGACGCTGCAGCAGCAAAAGGAGCGGATGGCTGCACTGGGCGCCTTCATGATGACCGAGCTCGATCCGCTCGCCATCGCGCACCTCCGCAGCTCGTCGTCGGGCCAGAGCCCGCGGGGCGATGGGGGCGCGCTGCTCTTTCATCTCGAGACGCCCGACGGGTCGATCCTGTACCAGGACACCAGCGGGCACTGGACCGGCGTGGTCGATCAGTTGCGCCCCGATGTGGCCATCGTGGCTGCGGCCGGTCGGGCCAATGTCGACGGCGAACCGATACAGGGATCGCTCGCGACCTACGTGGCCGACCACGTTGCCCGGCTGCAACCCCGCCAGGTCGTGCTCTGCCACCATGACGACTGGCTGCCCGGTTTCTCGGTTGCCACGGATGTCGAACCGATCAGATCCGCCATCGCGGCGCGGGCACCGGATGCCGTGCTCCTCGAGCTCGGCTACCTCGACAACACCGCCCTTTTCTGAGCCGGCACCACCCGGACGCGTGAACCGGACAGCGACCTGAGTGCGATGCCGCGAGCGAACGATTGTTCGAAGACGTCGGCCATCACGATGCGCGCGCGGGGACACGACAACCAACGGCAAATGACTCGACGCGGCGAACAACCTTCGATGTATGGTTTGCGCAGCTGGACCTGTCCTCGGGGCGAACCGGGTCATTGTCAGTGTCTCAGGGGTGGGAGTAAGGGGGGTCCCCGGTAGGCCCGCCATTGGTGAAAATGCGCACAAGTGCGCCGATCGGGGAGGTAACCAATGGCGGTGGTAGTCGACCAGAGTCCTGAACAAAGTCCCGACCTTGGGGGCGAAGGCCTGAAGCGAGACGTCGGCCTGCTCGGCCTCATGTGGGCCTCCGAGGGGTCGATCATCGGTTCGGGCTGGTTGTTCGGGGCATTCTTCGCCCTGACGATCGCCGGTCCGTCGGCACTCATCGGGTGGGTCATCGCCTCGGGCATCGTGATCCTGCTGGCGCTGGTGCACGCGGAGTTGGGTGGCATGTTCCCGGTGAGCGGCGGCACCAGCCGCTACCCGCACTACGCCTACGGAAGTCTTGCCGGCGGAACGTTCGGATGGTTCGCCTACATTCAGGCCGCCACCGTGGCCCCCGTCGAGGTGCTGGCGACCATCCAGTACTTCTCGACCGTCTCGTGGGCCAGTCACTGGTACAAGCCACCGATTGCCGGACAGATCAACGGCACCCTGAGCGGCGGCGGCATCATCGCCGCCGTCGTGCTCATGATCGCCTTCACCTACATCAACCTGGTTGGCATCCGCTGGTTGGCCAACCTGAACACGGGGCTCACCACCTGGAAGGTGATCATTCCCGTGCTGACCCTCCTCGTCCTCCTGCTCACCCATTTTCACAGCGGCAACTTCAGTTCCGGCGGCGGTTTCTTCATCCCGGGTGGGTTCAACATCGGGGCGAAGGCCATCCTCGTCGCCATACCGGGAGGAGGCATCGTCTTCGCCCTGCTCGGCTTCGAGCAGGCCGTGCAGCTCGGGGGCGAGAGCAAAAATCCGCAGCGCGACCTACCGAGAGCGGTGATCGGATCAATCCTCATCGGATCCGCCATCTACATCTTGCTTCAGTTCGCCTTCATCGCGTCGCTGAACCCGGCCACCATCACCCACTTCCACACCTGGGTCAACCTGGCTTCCGACAAGGCACTCGCCAGTGGGCCGTTCTACACCGTGGCCAAGGTGGCCGGGCTGTCATGGCTGGCCTGGATCCTCCGGGTCGACGCCGTGGCGTCTCCCGCCGGGACAGGCCTCATCTACCTGACGTCGTCCACCCGACTCAGCTACGGCCTCAGCAAGAACGGCTACGTGCCGGAGGTCTTCGAAAAGACGAGCCAGCGGACGAAGGTGCCCGTGTTGGGTGTCATCATCGCCGCCATCATCGGCCTCCTCTTCCTGTTACCTTTCCCGAGCTGGTCATCGTTGATCTACATCGTGACGGGGGCCTCGGTCATGATGTACGCCGGTGCGCCGCTGGCTCTCGGTGCCCTGCGCAAGAGCAAGCCCAACCTGCCACGGTCCTACCGGCTTCCCGCCGCACCCGTCATCGCGCCGCTCTCGTTCGTTCTGGCCAATTTCATCGTGTACTGGTCGGGCTGGAACACCGTGTCCCTCTTGATGGCCGTGCTGCTCATCGGGTATGCCCTCATGGCGCTCTCCGCCGCTCTGCACCTGAACTCGCACGTACCCCAGGTTGACTGGGGCGCCGCCGTCTGGATCTTCCCCTACATGATCGGAATGACGATCATCTCCTACTTCGGGAACTTCGGAGCGGGCGGGTTGTTCGGGGTCGGGGGGATCTTCAAGAACTTCTGGATCGGGGGCCAGGGCGACGTCAACATCTGGATCATGATGTTGGTCAACGCCGCCTTCAGTCTGGTGATCTACTTCCTCGCCGTCAGCCAGCGGCTCCCGTCGGAGAAGGTCGACCAGTACATCCGGGAGGTCTACCCGACCCCGGAGACGGCGCACTGAGTAGCCATCACCTCGCGGGGAGCGCGACGACGTCGTCCGAGGTGTCGTAGCCAGCGGGGCACCGCGCATCGTGTGGCCCAGCAAGGAGTCGGGCCACGCGGTCCATGGCGTGGCGGCTCGCTCAGTAACCAATGTGTTACGGTAGCCGGATGGTTACGGATAAGCGCCGGGTCGAGGCGGGGGTGTGATCGAGTTGGCCCACGCACCCACTGCGGGTGACCCGTTCGAGGCCCTGGGCGACCCCAACCGGCGCGAGATCCTGCGCCAGCTCAGCGCGGGGGACAAACCCGTCCAGGAGATCGCGGCGGCCATGACCATCAGCCGCCCCGCGGTCTCCCGCCATCTCCGCCTCTTGAAGCAGGCCGGGATGGTGACGGAACGGGCGCAGGGAACCCGCCGGATCTATCACCTCCGCGACGAGGGTATGCGGGCGGTGCAGGCGTACCTCGAAGGCATTTGGGGCGAGGCTGCAGCGCGGTTCCGACTCTTGGCCGAGAACACCGACCCCAAGCCGCCACAGTGACGGCTCCCCTGAAATTCTCCTTCGATGTCGACTGCTCCGCCGAGCATGCGTTCAGTGTGTGGACCTCTCGGATCGACACCTGGTGGCCGTCGGGCCACACCGTGAGCGGGGAGGCGGAACTCGTCGTGCTCCAGAGCGGCGTCGGCGGCCGGATTTTCGAGCGGACTTCGGACGGTATGGAGCACGACTGGGGCGAGGTGACACTGTGGAACCCGCCCACGCAGCTGGCCTACCTGTGGCACCTGGGAGCGGATCGGACGGCCGCCACCGAGGTCGAGGTCCGCTTCGTCGCTCGAGGGGCGGCGACGACCCGGATAGAGATTGAGCACCGGGGCTGGGAGCAACTGGGAGAGGCGGCGGACCAGTGGCGCGACCGCAATCAGGTCGGCTGGGACACCTTGCTGCCGCACTTTCTGGCCGAGATCGAGAGAGGAGAACGATGATGCCAACTGGCGCGAAAGGTGATCCCTGGGTACTCACGACACCGCCGGGTACCTCGGACTACACCATGTACAAAGATGAGGAGGCGGATCCCCCTGCCCTCGTCTGCCAGGTCGGGTCCACCACGCTCCGGTACCACTTGCGGGCGATAGAGGACCTCCGCGCCTGGTTGGTGGAGCAGGGGGACTGGGTGTTGCTGGGCGCGGCTGATGAGAAGAAACCGGCCGCCGACGGCACCGTCGAGGCGTGGGGACGCTCGGCCGCCAACCCGGTCGGTGGTTGGTACGGGCTACGCAACGGCTACCGCGGGAGATTCGGCATGTATCTTCCTCCCCTGCTCGAAGCGCTCGGCCTGGCCGAAGTGACCCACAATCCCCGCAACAATTCGATGCGTGCGTCCTGAAGCGGGCCGGGCAAGCATGATGATCAGTAAAGGAGACACGTGTCTGTCACCAAGGTGATTCGGTACAGGACGAAGCCCGAGCGCGCCGACGAGAACGAACGGCTGATCCGTGACGTTTTTGCCGAGCTGTCGAACGGGAGCGGCGAGCGGCTGCGCTACGCCGTGTTCCGCCTGGACGACGGTGTCAGCTTTGTGCACGTGGCCGTGCTCGAGGGTGGGGAGAACCCTCTGGCCACGTCGGTCGCCTTCGCCGAGTTCCAATCCGGGATTGGCGAGCGGTGCGTCGAGGGTCCGGTCGCCGCCGACGCCGGTGTCGTCGGGTCATACCGGTTCCTGCCTCAGTGATCGCAGGCGACTCTTCGGCCGCGGCAGGTCGACGGGTCGCGCCGACTCAGCGCAAGTGGGCCCCGAAGAAGGCGAGCGTCCGCACCCAGGCGTCGGTCGCCGACTTCTCGTCATAGCTGTCCGAGCGGTCACGCATGAAGCCGTGTCCGGCCTCGGGGTAGACGACGGTGTCGGGGTGATGGGCTCCGATGCGCTCGATCTCGGCCGGCGGTATGTAGGGGTCCTGCCCGCCGAAGAACAGGAGGGTCGGGCAGAGCGGCTCCCCCAACTCGTCGGCGATGCCGCTCCCGTAGAAGCCGACAGCAGCAGCGAATCCGTCGATGTGCAGGGCGCTGGACCACGTGAAACGCCCGCCCATGCAGAAGCCGGTGACCCCGATCCGCTCGGAACCGAGGCTCCGCAGCGTGTCCGCCGACTCCCGTATGTCCCCCAGCACCTGCTCGGGCTGGAGGGCCCCTATCAAGGTCCCATAGTCGGAGGCCTCGGTGCCCCCGCTGCGGAAGAAGAGGTCAGGGGCGATGGTCGCGTAGCCTTCGGAGGCCAGCCGCTGGCAGAGCCGGAGGAGCTGCGGGCTGATTCCGCCGCCCTCGTGGATCACCACAATGCCCGGCCAGGGACCATCCGATTCGGGCAGGCTGAGGAAGTAGGGCAGTGCGATCGGGGGCATGCGGTCGATTGTGGCAGATCCGGGCGCCGTTCACCGGCGTGGGGCCGCGCCACGGGCTGGCGTTGGCGTGGGCGGAGGGCAGGAGGAAGAATCTCTGCGGACTTGTCGATCGGGCCTTCGCTCGTTCGTCGTATGGATGAGCGAGCCCGAACGTCGGGCCGAGCAAGAGAGGAGCCACCATGGCCGAGTACCTGATTCTCATTTACGGAGACGAGTCCGCCGCCGAGCTGCGAGATGTCGAGGCGACCAACATCATGATGAAGGGCCACCAGGAGTTCGGTGAGCGCAACGCCGCGGCCCTGCGAGGTGGGAACGCCCTACAGCCCACG
>Ga0302325_10025731_pt1 | contig 12229 bp, 10 predicted proteins | sample Palsa_T0_2_FD_201948 | JGI IMG/M metagenome (GOLD analysis project Ga0302325, IMG submission 201948) | Peat permafrost microbial communities from Stordalen Mire near Abisko, Sweden - Palsa_T0_2 | ecosystem: Environmental > Terrestrial > Soil > Palsa > Peat permafrost | place: Sweden: Abisko...
ACCAATGTTTTTTCAGACTGGCCAGTCTGTATTTCCTTGATTAACTCCACCTTAGCCTCAGTTATATCAATCCCGAGCTCCTCAAGAAGCTCTCGCTTCAAAGCCTCCAGCTTAGTTTCGTGTTTGTCTACTCCGCCACCGGGGACAACGTAATAGCCTGAATAGCTGCCACCCCTCCCTGTCTTGCCCAGCAATATATACCCATCATTTGAAAATATAAAACCACCCACTATATCTCTGTGGACTGTACGCATATGATTAGTATAACAAGTGCAATAAAATCATAGACGTTATGGCAGGCACGAACTAGGACCAGATAGAATGAGAACTGATAACTAAGTGGGAGAAGTGAAGTAAGCCCGGTAAAAAAACTAGTATTGCGACCTAGACAGACAACCCTAAACCTTATGTTCGGACTCCTGTAGTAAGGTATTAAATATTCGGAAAACTCACTGATCTGTAGGATAGTATAGGTTAATGGCAATAGTATACAGACAACTGAAAGAAGCCCTGCTTATGCCTGATGGCAAGCACCCCCTAATCAGCCATCTCAAGCAGAAGCAGCATCTTCTAGAGACTAATGACCCAGCCCATAAAGCCATTAAGGCGGTGGCGATCTTTGAGGGTGGTGGCATGCGTGGCGTGTATGGCAGTGGCGTGATTGTCGGCCTGGAGCAGCTTGGTATGAACGAAGTTTTTGATGGCCTGGTCGGCATATCGGCTGGAGCTTGTAATGCCGCTTACCTTGCTGCTCATCAAGCAGCCGTTGGCCCTTCGGTTTTTTACGACGACCTTCCTACCGGACACTTCATTAGTCTGCGGCGCTTTGGCGACTTCATGGATATGGGGTTACTCGCCGATGTATTTCGCAACAGAAAACCTCTCGATCAGCAGGCTTTACGCGCGAGTCGAAGTGAGCTGTATGTCGGCATGACCAATGTTAAGACCGTACAACCGAAGTATCTGAAACTAAGCGATATGCCTCAGAAATTTGATGTGGTAAATGCTCTGATTGCGTCTTCAGCACTACAAGGCTACACGAAAACCGCCATAGACATAGAAGGCGAGTGGTATTCTGATGGCCTGACTACCTGTAACGACCCCATCGGGTACGCAATTAACGAACTCGGTGCCACCGACATACTACTTGTCATGAATATTCCATTAGGTAGAGGGGCTAAACTAACCCAGCTGGAAAAGATGAGGGATCGTGTACTGTTAAAAGATTATTCATCTGGATTTGTGCAGGCTCATCAAAGTCGCCATCAACTCAACACTTTGATTGCGGGCTATGACCTTCCCGTAGTAACGGAGAAATTTCCAACGCTAAGGGGTGCCCCGCATTATCTATGCCGCCGTTAATGTCTCAATGAGCCTTCCTCTAGGCAACCCCAAATCGTCTTCCATCCTGCCAGCTATATGCGGCAAGAGTTTCAGCTGGTCTTCACAATATACAGTCGGGTGTCTGAACGCTGCTGCATATACTTCTGGGGAATCTGTACTTCTAATTGGTCGTTGTTCTGGTTTGAATCTGTGTGGGTAATAACCACCACCGCAAGGTACCAACAGTGGGCACTCCAAACATTCTTGCGCTAACCCCGCTCTTCCAAGGCGGCGGGCTCTGATGCCAGGGTCATTACGGGCAACGTCATCCAGAGAGTGCTCAAATATATTCATGCCTGTGGCAACTGCGCCCGGCTCAGTGGACTTAAGCGTATCAACGCGTTGGTAGTAGCCATTCGCCAGTATGAAGAGTTCTTGGATTGTCCTGTTAGCAACGCTTTCATGCATGCTTCGCCCACCTAGCAGTACATCAACATAGGCATCAAATATCGGCATGGCGATACGGCTTTCTTCTGGCTGATCATAGTACCAATCGAAAGCGGTGATTTGCCAGTCCGCGTATGACATAGCCCCAGGTTCTGGTGGTACTGAGTGGTTGGCATGGGGCAAGAGTAAGCTAATACTCCCTGGCTCATGGCTAGCAAGCGATTCGACCGTAGTTATAGGGTCGTTATCGGTGTCAATAACGCAAAGAATGCCCCAAGTAATATTGCTATCACGCAGTAACTCGGCTGCGTGAACGGCACGGTCATAGGTGCTTTCTCCTCTGCGATCTCTCCGGTGACGATCATTTGCCTCCCGATTGCCATCCAGACTCAGGCCTACCTGGTAACCGTATCGTTCAAGAATGTCACGTTTTTCTTCATTTAGCTGCGTGCCATTTGTTTGTATGCCAAGATGCACCGCAAGGTCTGGGCTCACGGCAGTTATTACGCCTCGTACCTTCCCCGAGAACTCATCGAGGTCTTCAGCGCTGCCTAGAAGCGGCTCCCCGCCGTGTTTAATGATGCGTACATCTCTGAGGTTATGGGCTATGGCGTGCTCACCTATCCGGCGGGCACCTTGCTCCGCTACATCAATATCCATGCTGAAGGGTTGTTCTCGCCACGCTTCGTTGCCAAGCGCGTATTCGTAACATCTGTCGCAACCCCCTACAACAGTGCCTTGTGCATCGAAAGTAGTCTGCATATCGCAACGCGAGTTGGTTTTGAAAACGAACTCGTCAAACGGTAGTATTTTCTCTCCGTCGCTCGCCACTTGTTGTACAAATGTCTCACCTGCCATTAGAATGGAGTATAAAGTATAAGTTACGAAAGGGGTAAGATGATGAGTACGAATCCAAATGCCTTAGCGGTTGCCCCGCTGGGCGATATAGAGCCTCAGGTTGACCCTGATATGATAGCTTTGTATGTCCCCGACTCCTGGGTTGATGGAGCTGGTGTGACGCCCAGCGAAGTAGTAGAAATGATCCCCAGAGATGTATCGCCAGTTCTGAAGCGGTCACTTGGGAGAGTGGCAGACCAAGCAGTTATGCCTGTCGGCGACATAGGGAATGTAAACCGTGACGTCATGGCATTCAATTCTTCTATCTAGAAATTCGATACCGGCGCATCTCCATCTGCTCTAGCGTAATACCGTATGCTTTGGGCGGCTCTGGAGTTGGCACGGGACGCCCTGTTGGCTCGAAGCCACGTTTTCCGTAGAACGTAGCTGCGTACGCCCAACGAGTAACAGCAAGCCGAATGGTAGATTGTGGCAGGTCGGCCAACGTTGCTTGCAATAGAGCCCCACCTATGCCACGTCGGTGATACTTTGGTAGCACGTATAACCCGGTTACTTCTGCATCCGTTACCTCGCCGATACCTACAATCCTGCCATGTCCGTCACTACCATTAGGGCACAAACGAGCAACATAGACCCCCGTTCCACGTAAGGCAGATGCGCCCCAGTAATGCAGCTTTCTCTCTGCAAACTCACCTTCGACGAATGCCTGAAGCGCTTCATTTGTCGCACCGAACTCGGGCTCTTCGTTATTTTCGTAGCCCCATACGTATGCTTCCTGATGCACCGCCACCATTGCCGGTGCATCACTGGGTTGGGCAGGACAGATGACAAAGGGGCTATGGGCGTTTGTCATCTCAGGGCCAGCTCTATGCGCTATTTGAGCTTCAGGAGACGGCATTTTTCTCTGTCATTTCTACTCGCAACCCCCGTTTCTTCACATACGTATTCAGCGACAGATGGTTGGTATACCCCAACAATTTGGTAATCTTCCGCACGGACAACCCCAAGTCCAGCAGCTCCTTGATGCGTTCTTTGTCCTTGTCAAACTGAGAACCCTGGATCGTGCCTTTGGGCTTGCCGAGTTGTACACCCTGTAGCCTCTTCGCTGCCAGCGCTTCTTTGGTTCGCAAGGAAATCAGGTCACGCTCTAGCTCTGCAAACAGGGAGAAGAGCGTGATAATGATTTTTGAATTCATATCATGTTTCTGGATGTCCAGGTTTTGCTTCAGAATAATGACTCGGATTTCGCGTGCCACGAGTCCGTTTATGAGTGCAATGACTTCGGCCGTACTGCGCCCCAGTCGGGACAACTCCGTGACGACCAATGTGTCTGAACCCTCCAGGCGTTCCAGTACTTCGTCGATCCGCCGTTGCTTGCTGGTCTTCCGGGAAGAAATGGTGATCTCTACGAACTCGTCAACCTTAAGGTCTTTTTTTCGAGCGAACTCCAGGATCTCCAACTTTTGGTTGTTGAGATCCTGCTTGTCGGTCGATGTCCGTATGTAGGCAATGGTTTTGCTCATTTTGAGTGGTGTTACGTGTTAACCTATTTTATTCCACAAGTAGTATACATGTCGTACAGTGCTTGTCCTAGTGAATAGCATTGCACGATGGAGATGTTATTACGGTCGTATTGAGGTATACAATTTAGCTATCATGCCGGTTTCATTTTTGACAGACGACGAACGGGAAGGTTTGCAGTATTTCCCGGCAGATATTTCTCCAAACGACGTTACTGCGTTCTTTACTTTATCCGCCACGGACATGGCACTAGTTCAAAAGCAACGCGGCAACCACAACCGTTTAGGGTTCGCCTTGCAGCTCTGCACCCTTCGCTACCTCGGTTTTTCTCCAAAAGATATTATGGCCACCCCTGATGTCGTAGTCGCTTACGTAAGCAAACAGATTGATGTTGAGCCAGTATGCTTGAAGCTTTACGGAGAGAGGACGCAGACACAATCAGATAACCTGCAAGAAGTTCAAGCGTACCTGGATTTCCGTACTGCAAGCACATTGGATCTGGCCGACATCTCAAGTTGGCTCCTTGAGCGGGCACTTGAACACGACAAGCCCTCGCTTCTGTTGCAATTACTCTGTGAGAAGCTGTACCAGGATAAGATTATCCGTCCTGGTATCACCCGCTTGGAGAAAATGGTTGCTTCGTCTCGGTCACGAGCGCAAACGGAGATGCTTAAGCGGCTATCGCCACTGTTAACTGATGAGCGTAAAGCCTTTATGGACAGCCTGCTAGTGGCAGATGAAGCGACGAACCGTACAGCGCTTGCTTGGCTGGGAAAGGGCGCGACCTCTAATTCGGCGCCAGCAATGGTTTTCTGTCTGGAAAAACTGGCCTTCCTGCGTGAGCAAAAGATTGACCAGTGGGATATGAGCGTACTTACTCCTAACCGTTTGAATTTCTTGGCCACTATTGCCAAGCGCTCAACCAACCAGGCTTTGCAGCGGATGACCGAAGAGCGCCGCTACCCGATCCTGCTGGCGTACCTTCATCAGTCGCTCATCGATATAACCGACGAGACGATTGAGATATATGACCGATGTTTGTGGGACTGTTACAGTGGTGCTCGGAACGATCTGGAAGCATTCAAAAAGAATGCCTTCAAGTCCTCAAACGAAAAGGTCATATTGTTACAAGACGTTGGCAAACTGGTACTCGATCCTAGCATCACAGATAGAGAGCTGCGTGAAGCCATCTTCAAATACGTGCCGCTAACAAAACTACAATCAGTAGTTGATGAGTGCACGGCGATTATCCGCCCGGCCAATGACAAGTATTTTGACTTCCTCACTACCCGTTATTCTTACCTACGGCAGTTCGTGCCCAAGTTTCTAGAAAGTTTTAACTTCCAGTCCAACACCAAAGACGACCCCTTATTACGAGCATTAGTCATACTTAAAAAGCTTAACAGCAACAAGCAACGCAAAGTCCCGGACAATGCGCCACTAGACTTCTTGAGTGATGACTGGACACGGTACGCCCTTGGCCATGACGGCAAGATAAAGCGGCGATACTACGAAATGGGCGTGTTGTGGGAGCTACGATCTGGTTTGCGGGCCAGCAATGTCTGGATCGAAAATAGTCGTCGCTACGCGAATCTGGAAACCTACATCATACCGAAAGACCAGTGGGAACAGCTACGCAATGAGGTCTGTAGGCAGATGAATGTGCCGACAAATGGAGCGGAACGATTGCAAGCGAAAAAGCATGAGCTGGCTGGGCTACTCGCCGATGCCGATATGTTTTTCGCTGGCAAGGGCGAGGTACGGATAGAAAATAACAGATTGGTCATGCCCCGTTTGGGGGCGGAAGAATTGCCGGAGAGCGCTAGACAGTTGCAAGAACTCATTACTGCCAGGTTACCACAGGTAGAGTTAACCGATCTGCTAATCGAGGTGGATGGCTGGACTCACTTCTCGGCATGCTTTGAGCATGCCGGAGGCAGCCAGCCGAGAAGTCCCGAGCTGCTAACCTATCTGTATGCCTCTATCCTTGCCCAAGCAGAAAACTTTGGCCTGCAGCAAATGGCGAATATAGCCCACCTCTCGTATGATAAATTAGCCTGGCACACCACGTGGTATATCCGTGAGGAAACATTAAAGAGCGGGTTTACGACGCTGGTGAATGCCCAATACCAGCAATGGTTATCCAAGTTCTGGGGTGACGGCACACTGTCATCTTCAGACGGCCAGCGGTTTCCGACAACCGGCAAGAATCGTATGGGGACAGCATTGCCCCGCTACTTTGGCTATGGTCGGGGATTAACGTTTTATACCTGGACATCAGATCAGTATTCACAGTTTGGTACCAAACCAACGCGAACCACTGAACGTGACGCTACCTACGTGCTGGACGAGATCCTCGGTAACGAAAGTGAGTTGCCGCTTCTGAATCACACCGTTGATACGGCTGGTTTCACGGAAGTAAACTTTGCCCTCTTCAGTTTGCTCGGACGTGGGTTTTGGCCAAGGCTCAGGGATATTGGCAGCCAATATTTATACCGTATGGATACGACAGAAAAGTATCCGCATGTCGGGGCGTTGCTGAAGGCAACCATCAATGAGAAGCTCATCCTGGACAACTATGACGAGATCTTACGGGTAGCCGGGTCGTTGCAGTTGGGCTATGTCACTGCCTCTTTGTTCATTTCCAAGCTACAAGCCAGGCCGCAGCAGAATATGCTCACCAAGGTGTTGCAAGAGTACGGAAAACTGGAGAAGACAACCTTTATCCTGCACTACATCCAAGACCCGGTATTCCGTCGAGACATCAATCTACAGCTCGATAAAGGTGAGCAAATCCATGACTTGCGGCAGTTCATTCATTTTGCCAACGAAGGTAAAATACGGAGTCATCTGGAAGAGAAACAGATCAATGAAGCGAGCTGTCTCAATCTGGTGGTCAACGCAGTAATTCTTTGGAACACCGTATATATGCAAGAAGCTATAAAGCAGTTGCGGGGTGAGGGGTATGACATCAGAGACGATGATCTGAAACATCTCGGCCCTGCCAGGCATGAACACATTAACCCGTATGGACACTACACTTTCAATGTGCAGCAGGAGCTGCAACGAAAAGGGTTGCGACCGTTACGGAATGCTTAGCGTTGGGAATTTCTCCGTTACTACCGCAAGGTCGCTATAAGTATCCGGCACATGTAACAATCGGCGTGCTATGCCCAGAAAAAGTTATGGTTAGCCGCGCCTCTATGAATAGCGCTCGACTTAAACAAGTGGCTGATTTGGCTACTATTCAGACCTTAAAGGTTTTCGGTCAGTAAGTGTTATGGTAGCGGCGAGTGGATTTGAACCACTGACCCCAGGCTTATGAGTCTTGCCTTTGACGCTAACACCAATGATTTTAACAGAGTGTACGAGCAAGCATTAGTACGTTATCGGCAGCAGGTGATTGGCGGTATAGCCGTCATTTGTAGCCGTCAATTTAGTAAAGAGGACTAACACTAGCTTATTTGTTAATTACAATCTTTTTGAATAAAGTCAAATGGTAGCGGCAAGTGGACTTGAACCACTGACCTTCGGCTTATGAGTCCGACGCTCTAACCAGCTGAGCTATGCCGCCACGTCAGGTTAATATAGCATGATTCGCCCCTGTTGGCTACTTAAAAAGCTAACCCACTGTGCTTGCCAATATAGTTATCCGTAGAATCTAACCTTCGTATAGCTCGTAGCTTTTAGAGATAGTTTCCTCAGTCTCCCTAAACAGCCGAAGCTTGACCTCCTGATATGAATTGCCACTGGTTAAGTAGAATCCAGGGTTGCCTACCATTAGAGTGTTGTTCTTCGGATAGTAAATAGCCTTGAAGGTTGCGCCTACTGTCTTAAACGGTTCAGTCGGACTACCCAAACTAAACTCGTCAATAATCTTCACGTTAGGATAGTACGGAGTAAGTTTACTGTGCGCCCAGCAGTAATCAACCTGAAAGTCTTCGTAGCTTAGCTTCGGAATAGGCTCATTGAAGATGACTGCTAGCTCCAATTCAATGAGGTCAAGCTTGGAAGACATAGCGATACAGTAATAACCGCCCTGTCTTCTTGGGTTTAAGTCTACGGGGTAGCATTTGCCAGACTTGGTAATGAGAAAATCTATGCCAAACAATCCACGAAAGCCTTGCTTCGCAAGATACCTGCCTACCGTAAGTGTCATTTCCTTAATCTTCTCAACGTGTTCTTTCTTGGCCTTTGACGGGTAGATATTGCCCATGTATTGGTTGTTCCTGAGTATTTGGTCAGAAATGCACACTACCGTTACATCTGTTTCGCTCGTAACAATGCCACTTGAGTTCGGAGCAAGCACAATATCATCTATGTACCTTGCAGCTATGAGAGACTCTTGTTTATTTACAGGTCGTAAATGGGAATAGTAAGCGTCTAGGTCTTGGTCTGTAAATATCGCCTTACTCTCAATTCCGCCAGACGAGTACATTGCAGAAAGGAAGAAAGGGTAGTCTTTTTGATTATCACGCAACTCCTGAATGTCTTTATATACAGTGGTTTGAATCGTATCCATACCGAGCTTTTCAAAAGTTCTGTAATGCTCTATCTTAGCGTCATACAACGCAGCAACAGTAGGGTCTGCTCCGAGAAGAACCATGTTTGGGTCATCTAAATCAAACCATACGTTACTAAAGCTCAGTACAAAAACGTTCCCTTGCTTTTTAATGAGCTTTTGGCTCAGGTCTTTTATTTCCTTTGATTTTGAGAATTGCTTGTTAAGGTCTTCGGGATAAATAAGGTTCATTATGTCCGTGCGCTTCATCTGCTTATGCACGTCTTCCAGCCACTCGTTAAGGACGATGTAGTTTTCTTCTTCAAAAAAGTGGTTGTGATAAAAGGGCAGGATATAAATCGGCTTAAAAGGTTTGTTGAATCGCTTCTCTAGACCTTTCTGCCAACGCTCCACTAAGGGGATAAAGCGGTCAGAGAGCATAGTAAAGAAGTAGTAATACTCGTCAGTCGCTAGGTCGGGAGAAAGTTTAGACTTTATCATCTGGGTTAGTATTTCTGCGAGGTGAGCCTTGTTGAGAGTGGTAGTAGTCGCCAGAGTCATCAGCGAATGTCAGGGTGTTGTGCATACATGGAACACAGCGTGGCCCAAGTTTAACGCCTTCATATCTGCCTACAATCTCTTGGCTGCGTTGCCACACTTCTAGCAACTCATCTGTTGTTGAGGGTTTCATATCACGCATGGGTGTAATTGGGTCGGGGCGGAATGGGCTAAGTACGGGGTCGCAACCACGCTGTGCAAGTGCCTCCACGCCTCTCAGCGTATCTTCCATAGGCTCAATGCCAACCATCAACAATGAGCGAACTCTACCATCGGTAAATTGTTCAGCAGCCTTTTCAATAAAATCTAAGTAAAGCTCTCTTGAAGCCTTTGCTTTGCTACGCATAGTCCGTAAAGCGATGTCTTTATTCCATAGTTCTATGTTGATACTTAGGCCGTGTACCCCGATTTCGCCCAAGCGTTTGACGTTAAGCAAGCCAGGCATAGGCACCATCATAATATCTACGTCAACATCTGGGTTCTCTGCAACCATACGTTCGTAAACCTCATTCTCGTATCCATAATCACGCTTTCTTGGCGTTCCGCCAGATATTAAGACGTGTTGTGCTGGCAGTACGGGGTCTTGCAAGGCTACACCAGCAGCTTCCAAAATGTTGCCTATAACTTTTTGCCCACGATAGGCTGGTTCATCGGGAGCTTTATCAAACGGTATATCGCAGAAATCGCATTGAATAGCGCAACCCTTAACAGGCGATAAGCGAACTCTATCCGAATGGGTTATTGCTATCCACTTAACAGGACTACCATCTTTCAAGTTTTTATCGTGATACGAAGGCACAGGAATGAACTCAGCACCGTAAGCATCGCCATTGCGTACGACAAACAGTTTGTCGTTTTCAACAACCAGGCTACTGGTCGGTGATTCCACGAAGTTCGGGTTAAACTCGTTAATAGGAGCATTGACCCATACATCGCCATCTAATCTCAGCGTTACGCCAGAAGTTGAAGCATAGTCAGCAAGTGTTAGTGGTACATCATCAGATTCAACCAGAAACTGCTTGGTTTGCGGGTCAATAGATAAACCCTCGGTCATCAACTCAACCTTTAGCCTTTGGGCGACTTCTAAATCCATAATCGGTGAAAATACCGCTTGCTCAATTCCATTCTGCGACATACTCAAGCCTCCTCGTTAGCGGTGTGAAATACTACGGTGTCGCTTCTTAGCTGTTTTTCGTAAGGAAGCTGCTCGGTGTAGCCTAGAGCAAGTACACCTACTAAATCACCATCGAATCCCAACCTAGCTTGTATTTCAGTTTCTGCAACGCCAACATCACCCATAAATACTCCGCCGAGTCCTTGAGCGTGTGCGCTTAACCACATATTCTGTACCATTGCGCCAAGACCAACCATTTCAAAGCTGTAACCAGTTACTGCACTGTTCCTGTACGCTTCATTCGCACCTACAACATTGCGCCTGCCCCCGCTAAAAGCTCCAACATTTTCAACAAAAATACCAACCCCAACCTCTCTTATTACTTGAGCTGACTCTGAGACGGTTGAAGACCACTGACGAGCTTCACCTGTTGCGGGGTTTATCGGCATATAACGACCTGCGTCTTTCGCACTCTGCACATCGTCAGCAATACTATCTAGTAAATCACCTCTATGCACCACATGTATGCGCCAGGGCTGTGCATTTTTAGAAGAAGGTGCCGTTAATCCACTTTGGATAATTTCCGCAATAACATCATCGGGTACTGGTTTATCTATAAAGCCCTCACGGATACTTCGGCGGGTCTGAATAACATCAAGAACTAGCTTACCCACTTCACGAGAAGCTTCCTCGGTTCGTTCAATCGTTTCTGGTCGGCTCTCTATCATATAATTTGTTTACCCTCTTATTTTCCCAATACCAGCTAGCGATTTTTAAGCTATCAGATACGGCAAGTCCAAGAATCGTTCTACATATAATAATACCCCCTAAAACTCCTTATGTAAATAATTATTTCAGGGTATTATCAAGTAAGAGTTATGAATCTGCTAAGCATCAACGATATTACCAAAGAAGACATTCTTAAACTGTTCGCTCAGGCGGATAAATATAGGCTGAAACCTCCTGAGCAAGCCCCACTTAATACGGCAAAATCATTCGGATTGCTGTTCTTTGAGCCGTCCACTAGAACAAGGATTGGTTTTGAGACCGCTTGCTGGAAGCTAGGCTACAAAACAACATTATTAGATGAAGCAAAGCCAAGCATATCAAAGGGCTGGTCGGAAAGTATGGCCGATACGATTCGTACTCTCAACGCCTATGTTGACGCATATTTCATTCGTCATTCGGATAACGATGTATTCAGCAGCGTGCTACCCCATACCGATAAGCCCATCATAAATTGCGGAAACGGCCATGACGAACACCCAACGCAAGCTCTCATTGACGCTTACGCAATCTGGGTGAAGTTTGGTCGGCTTGATAACCTGACGATTACGTTTGTAGGCGACACCCGTTACTCTCGGTCTGCTCATTCACTTGCGTTACTGCTGTCCAATTTCTCGAAAATCAACATTAACGAAATAACGCCAAGCGAATTATGCTTCCCGACTGTCTATTTAGGGGTAGGCAATAAATCTGCTCCAAATAGAATCAGCAAGTCAAAACTCGGCAATGAAGATATTTTATACAGCGCAGGGTTTCCACCCATAAACCCGTCTGGCACTTTCAGCCAGGACATCGTACAGAAATATGTCATTCACAAAAAGGACGCTGACAGGCTAAAAGATACTTGCGTGATTATGAACCCATTGCCCCGAATAGATGAAATTGACGATGAGGTAGATGACTCACCGAAGGCGTACTACTTCAAGCAGAACGAGCTAGGTTTATATATGCGCATGGCGATTGTTGACGCAATGCTCAGCCGATAAGCACCAGTCTATTCTTGAGTCGTTGTAGTCTCTAAAATAGAAGTAGAGATGAGTAATACCGCTACAACCGACTTTACCCCCATAGACTTCCAATATCAGGAGCTGGATTTTGCATACCAAGATGTTGGTTTCACC
>Ga0302325_10025732_pt1 | contig 12229 bp, 12 predicted proteins | sample Palsa_T0_2_FD_201948 | JGI IMG/M metagenome (GOLD analysis project Ga0302325, IMG submission 201948) | Peat permafrost microbial communities from Stordalen Mire near Abisko, Sweden - Palsa_T0_2 | ecosystem: Environmental > Terrestrial > Soil > Palsa > Peat permafrost | place: Sweden: Abisko...
CGTGTTTTTTCAATCTTCACGTCGTGCCGCGTCTTAGTTTGATCGGTGGGCGGCATCGGCATGCACCTATTTTTCACCATACTCGCTGCGGCTGCGATGACGGCGCAGATCGGCGGGCATCCGAATACGAGAGGGAAGCACATGGAAGCGAGCGGAACATTCGAGGTGAAGATCTCCCCGGCAGAGGGGACCTCGTTCGAGAAAGCGATGGGCGTGGGCCGGTACGAAATCGATAAGACGTGGGCCGGAGATTTTGCCGGGACTTCGAAAGGCGAAATGCTGACCAGTCACACGGAGAGTACGGGCTCGATGGCGTATGTGGCCATGGAGCACATGACCGGTAACCTCGGCGGCAAGAGCGGGAGCTTCTACCTGATGCACCGGGCGACGATGACGAAGGGTGATGCCTCATCTGGTGAGATGAATGTAGTTGTGGTGAAAGGTTCAGGTACCGGAGAGCTTGCGGGGTTAAGCGGCGAGTTGAAGATCATCATCGACGCCGTTGGAAATCACTCCTATGTGTTCGAGTATGAGATGGTTCAACCCTAGGGCGCGGTTGACAATAAACATCCCACCCCTATTTCTTGCGCCCCAGACGCCTACAACTTTTGTAAGTAGCCAAAAGACCTGCAAATGTAGCATTCTGCAACCTTTGTGCGATCAAATGACGGTCCGCGGAGTGCTAGTCTTGCTCTGCTATGAAGCACCAGATCCGAGTTTTCGCGTGCTCGTTACTCCTCCTCAGCCCGTCGGTAATGCTGGCTGGTAAGAAGCCCTCCCCCGCGCCCCAGAACAGTCCCACTGCAATCACACCGGATGCCGCGGCCTTCCTGGATAACGCCATCGACATCATGCGCCAGCACGCCCTGCATACCCAGGACGTCGATTGGGATGCATTGAGGACAGAAGCGTTTAAGCGCGCCGGCGGAGCTTTCAATCCCATCGATACTTACCCGGCCATCTACTGGGCCCTGGTACAGTTGCGCGATCCAGGAAGCCATATTCGCCTGCCCGCCGGTCTCTACCCCGACCAGATCGCCCTGATGCAACAGGCGGAGCGAGAGGCTCTGAACAGCGCACCGGCCGCCGCCCGGCCAGTAACGACGGTTCCTACCCCCTTTGCCACTCGCCGCCTGCCGGAAGGTCATATCGTAACCGTACAGGGCAAGACTTTCGGCTACATCGTGCTTCCCCGCTGTTCCGCCAAGGATAACGAAGGTCTGCTGCTTTATGCCGAGGATGTGCGCCGCATTCTAACCGACCTCTCGGCTCAAAGCCCCAAGGGATGGATCGTTGACCTGCGCGGCAACACCGGCGGCAATATGTGGCCGATGCTGACCGGCATCGGACCGATTTTGGGTGAGGGCGCCGTGGGTTCGTTCGTCGCTGCCGACGGAAGAATGACCTGGTTCTACCAGGGTGGCAAGACCGGAACCCGCAACCCCGCAGGACTGGAGACAGTTTCGCTGGACCTGCAGGAGGCGCCCGTCGTTCTTTCTTCGGCTCCGGTCGCGGTACTGGTGGATAGCAGCACGGCCAGCTCAGCGGAAGCCATCACCATTGCCTTTCATGGCCGGCCCGATACCCGCTTCTTCGGGACTCGCACGGCGGGCAAATCCACGGCCGTCCAGCCCTTCAAGCTGGATGACGGCGCCGAGATTTACCTCACTACCGCCATCGACGCCGACCGCACGGGCAAGCCCTTCCCCGATGGCTTCACGCCTGACCAGATAGTCCCTTCGCCGGGGGCCATGCCCCAACCCAACAACGACCAGGCGGTCTTGGCAGCGCAGTCGTGGCTGGCCGGCAACGCACCGGTAATGCCGTCGTCCGAACCTAAATCGAAAATCCGGCACACCCGGACCGTTGCCGTTCCTCAGGAGGTCGCTTCCGCTTCCAACCCTGTGCCCCAGCCCATCAACAAACCGTCGCCGTTGGTCGTCAAATCCCCAGCGCCAGCTGCTCCCGCTCCGGCGCCGGCGCCGGCCGTACCCATGCAGACAGCGGCGGCGAAGCCGGCGCCCACCGAGGTCGTGGCCGACAGCACGCCGGTGGCGCCCGCCAAGCCTAAGCCCCAGCGGAAAAAGATTGTGGTCCACGAGGGTAGCTAAACAACTAGAGTTCTCCCTCTCTGAGGGAAAGGTGCTGGAAAGCGCACCTGAACGGAAGGCGCACCCCTCTGAGGTGCGCCTTCTTTTTTCCACCTCGGCCATTAGACTATTGGCATTGTGGAGCATCCCGAAACCACGACGGCCCGAAAGCCCTTCACGGTTCAATACCTGTTCAGCTCCGAACTGGGCGCAGCGGACCGGCTGGTACCGCGCTGGATCGTGCTGCGCGCCCTGGGACTGATTTACTGCTCCGCTTTCGTCTCTCTCCTGTTTCAGATTCGGGGTCTGATTGGACCCGCCGGCATCCTGCCCGCAGCCCGGTACCTGGAGGCGGTTGCGCAATCGTTTGGTCCGTGGCACCGGCTGTGGTTTGCCCCTACTTTGCTGTGGTTTGGCGGGGGCTCGCACACGCTCATGGCGATGTGTTGGGTAGGCTTGGCCGCCTCGCTGCTGCTTACCGGCAATGTTTGGCCGCGCGCCATGCTGGCGATCTGCTTTGTCTGCTTTCTCTCATTTGTCGGCGCAGCCCAGGATTTTTCCGGCTACCAATCGGACGGCATGCTGCTCGAAGCGGGATTCCTGGCGCTGTTCTTCGCCCCGCCGGGCTTGCGCCCTGGATTGGGCTATGACCATCCGCCCTCACGCGCCAGCTTGTTCCTATTGCAATGGGAGTGGTTTCGCATCTATTTCGAATCGGGCCTGGTGAAGCTGCTGAGCGGAGACATGCAATGGCGTCAGTTGACGGCAATGGACGAGTACTACCAGAACGGTCCCCTGCCCACATGGATCGGTTGGTACATCCAGCACCTGCCGCATCGGTTCCATTGGGCAACGGCGTTCGCTACCTTGGCGATGGAATTGGTGATCGTGTGGATGCTGTTTCTTCCCCGCCGCTGGCGCATTGTCTGCTTTCTCATCGTGACGCCGTGGGAATTGGGCGTGATCTTCACCGCCAACTACACCTTTCTCAATTACCTGGTTTTGACGCTTGGCTTCCTGTTGTTAGACGATCGCTGCTTCCGCCGTTGGATCAAACCTCGGGACGATATAAAACCCCGGAGCGGACCGCTCTCGGGTCTTGCTTTGGCGTTCAACATTGTTCTCCTCTGCCTGGTTGGTTACGTGACCACAGTGCAGCTGATGGCCATGGTTTTCGGGCGCTTGCCTTTGCCGATGCAGCCGGTAACCATGCTGGAGCCCTTTCGCATCGCCAACCAATATGGTCTGTTCGCGGTGATGACCCGCGGTCGCTACGAGATCGAGTTTCAGGGTTCTCGTGACGGACAGGTCTGGATTCCCTATCCATTTCGTTTCAAGCCGCAGGCGCTGAACCAGGCGCCAGGAATTTACGCCCCCTACCAGCCGCGGTTTGACTGGAATCTCTGGTTTGCGTCGCTTGGTTCGTGGCAGCAAAATCCGCTTGTGCCACGAACCGAGCAGCGACTGCTAGCCAACGACCCTGACGTGCTGGCGCTGTTTGCCGCAAACCCCTTTCGCGATTCCCCGCCCCGCCAGGTGCGCGCTGTGTTGTGGCAGTACTGGTTCACTTCCTTGGAGGAGAAGCGAGCGACTGGCGATTGGTGGACTCGCCGGCTACTTGGTGTGTACGCACCGGTGCTGGAGCGCGATGCTGCCGGCGGAGTCACCATTGTCGCCATGCCTGACGAGCTGCCGGTTCACGAGTAACAGGCTAAAATAACTGGGGGGACTAATGTTTTCTCCGCTTTCGACCGGGCGCAGGTTTACGCGCTCGACCGCGCTTTCGGTGGCCGCGCACGTATTGATGGTGGGACTCTTTCTCGTGTCCCTGCGGCATCATCCGGTCCGGGTCTTTACTCTGCCGGGGACTGCATCCGGAACGCACCTGGAACTCGCCTACTTGCCCGGCCGGGCACCCGCTCCGGCGGTTCCTGCCCACACCAAGGTCAAGGTCCGCGCGTCTTCCACTCCCCCAACACCGGTCAAGGCTCCCCCGGCGCTGCCCCACCTTACAGTCACTGAGGCCGCGCCCGCCGCCGCTACTCCAGACTCGACGAGCGGTTCCGACTCCTGGGGCTCAGGCTCGATCCAGATCGCTCTCACCACCTACTCTCCCAGCCCGGCGCCCGATCTCTCGATACTGCCCCATGGAGTCCAGGGAGATGTCGTGGTGGATGTCACCATCGACCCCAACGGCAAGGTGGCCGATTTGGCGGTTCTGCACACCCTTGGCTATGGCATCGAATCGAGTGTGATCGGGACCTTGAAGACCTGGGTTTTTCGCCCCGCCACTAAGGACGGTACGCCCATCGCCAGCGTGCAGGAGCTTCACTTCCATTTTGGCCCGGTCTAGATGCTCGCCGGGTTACCTCCGCGTAAAGAGCCGCCAAAAAGCCAGCTCCGGTGAGCAACCGTTTTCATCGGCCTTTCATCCATTTATCGACCTTATTTGTCGAGAGGGTAACTGGGTCTCTGTGCATGAGCGAACGCATATTGTTGGTGGACGATAACCATATTCAGTCGGCCACCCGCCGGGCGATTCTTGAGGGTTGTGGCCAGGAGGTTTCCGTCGCGCCCAATGGCCAGCAGGCACTCGGACTCCTGAATGATCCGGAAACTGCAGAAACCATCGGCTTAATCATTACTGACCACTTGATGCCCGTCATGACTGGACGGGAGTTCGTCGGCGAGTTAAGGCAGCGCGGATTTACGCTTCCGGTTGTGGTGCTGAGCGGCTTCCCCGACGCCGAAGCCTGCTATGAGGGTCTCAATATAGTTTTCCGGCTCAAACCCTTTGACCCGGCCAGCCTGATCCAACTGGTGCGGGACTTGCTCGGCGAATGTATGCGCCGCTCCGCCTAGACCAGCCCTCGCGTTTGCGGTTCCGTGTCTGCCTCTGCGACAATCGAGAAGGATTCGTGACCTTCTCATGCCGGAATTCGGAAGTTTTTCCCTCCTCCTTGCTCTTGTTCTGAGCGGCTACACCCTGGTAGCCGGCGGAGTCGCTTTGCGGCAGCTGGCCACCGGGTCCCGCGGCCGGATGTCTCCCGACCGGCTGGCAGAAACTGCCCGGCGGGCCGGCATCGGCAGCTTTTTTGCCGTCACCTGCGCAGCCTTCGCCCTGGTGTACGCGGCCTTTACCAACGACTTCTCGGTCTCCTACATCCTGCATCATTCGAATCGCGCCCTGCCCGGGCCGTACAAGTTTGCCGCGCTCTGGTCTGGCCAGGAGGGTTCGCTGCTGCTGTGGGCCTGGTTGCTGACTGCCTATGGGTTCGTTCTGCGCCTGCGGCACAAGGTCGACGTCACGCTCACCGCGTACGCCTCCACCATCTTGGCCGGCATCCAGATCTTTTTCCTGCTTCTGCTCAACTTTGCCGCGCCGCCCTTTGCCCTCGTGCAGGGTCAGACGCCGCCCGACGGCTTCGGACTCAATCCCCTGCTGCAGTACCCCGAGATGGTGATCCATCCCCCCATGCTGTACCTGGGGTACGTGGGCTTCAGCGTGCCATTTGCCTTTGCCTTGGGCGCACTGATGATGCGCTACCCGGGAGAGAAGTGGATTCACATTACCCGCCGCTGGACCATGGTGACGTGGCTCTTTCTTACCTGCGGCATCTTTCTCGGCGCGCACTGGGCTTATTCGGTGCTCGGCTGGGGCGGGTATTGGGGCTGGGATCCGGTGGAAAACGCCTCGCTGATGCCTTGGCTCACCGGCACCGCGTTTCTGCACTCGGTCATGATGCAGGAAAAGCGCGGCATGATGAAGAACTGGAACGTCTGGCTCATCTTCAGCACCTTCATACTGTGCATCCTGGGAACTGACCTGACCCGGTCGGGTCTGGTCAGTTCTGTGCACGCCTTTGCCCAGTCGTCCATCGGGAGCTGGTTCACTGCGTTTCTTGTCATCGTGCTCTCCATCTGCTTGTTCACCTTCCTGGTGCAGCGCGACCATCTCAAGTCGGAGCACAAGCTGGAATCGCTGGTGTCCCGCGAGTCGAGCTTCCTGTTCAATAATCTGGTGCTGCTGGCGGCCTGCTTCACGATTCTTTGGGGCACGCTCTTCCCTATCATTTCTGAGTATGTGCAGGGCAACCGCGTCACCGTCGGCGCTCCTTTCTTTAATCGCGTGGCGCTGCCGATTGGGCTGTTTCTTCTTTTCCTGACCGGGATCGGGCCGCTGTTGGCTTGGCGCAGCGCGTCGTTCAAGAGCATCCGGCGCAACTTTATCTTGCCCGGCGCCGCCGTCGCGGTCACCGCAGTCGTGCTCATCGCCGCCGGGCTTCGCCCCTGGAACGATCAGGCCACGTTCTATTCGCTGATGGCCTTCTCTCTCGGCGCCGGTGTCATCACGGCGATTTCTTCGGAGTTTTTGCGCGGGGCTCATGTCATCGGGAAGCACACCGGCAAGAACATCTTTGCCTCCATGGTGCAGCTCGCGCGCCGCAATACTCGCCGCTATGGCGGCTACATCGTGCACTTCGGTGTGGTCATCATTTTCATTGGCATCGCCGGTGGCGCCTTCAACCAAAGCCACGAACAGGAAATGAACAACGGCCAAAGCATGACGATTGGTCCGTACCGGCTCGTGTGCCAGAGCTTTACCCAGGATTCGAATCTGAATTACGACACCGAGTTCGCCCTGCTGGACGTGTATCGGGGCAATAAGAAGATCACCCAGCTTGCTCCTGAGAAGCGCTTCTACGTCGCCTCCCAACAGCCGTCGACCATGGTCGCCAACCATTCCACGCTGGCCTGGGACCTGTACGTAATCTATGCGGGAAAAAACCCCGAGAGCGGCTTGCCGATCATCAAGGTTTTTCTTAACCCGCTGATGGCTTGGATCTGGATTGGGGTAGTGGTAGTAGCGATTGGCACGCTGGTGGCCTTAGCGCCTAACCTCAGCGCGGCTCTGGCTTCGGCCCGCAGCGTCCGGCCACCGCTCGTAGCGGCACGGCTGGAGCATGAGCGGGAAGTCGCGATTGCCAGGAGTGGAGATTGACTCGGAGATTGATCCGCGCGTCGCAGCTTGCCCTGCTCTTCATTCTGATCGCAGTCACTATCGGCGCGACCGATTCCTCTGCCCGGTTCGACAAGGACAGCCACGAGATGATGTGCGTCTGCGGCTGCAATCAGCTGCTGGGCGAATGTAACCATGTGGGCTGCCCGGATTCCGATGGTATGCGGGTGCAACTGGCGTCCAGCATCGCCAAGGGTGATAGCGACGACACCATCTTCCACCAGTTCCAGGAACAGTACGGACCGGTGGTGCTGGCCTCGCCCAGGTTCACGCGATTTAACCATGTCGCCTGGATCGTGCCCCCGGTCATGCTTTTTCTCGGTATCGGATGTGTTCTCTTGATTGTGCGCAACTGGAAACTCAGGACGGTGCCCATACCGGCAACACCCACTACGCCCGGCTTTGACGCCACCGTTGACCGCATACGCCGCGAGACCCAAATATGAGCACGATTGCCTGCGGCCTTCTTTTGCTGGGTATTTTCACCTTCGTTTTTTATCCCCAGAGGCATACGGCGCGCCAGATTCCGAAGACGCGGCTCGACTTTCTGCGCGAACAGAAAGACGTGCTGTACGACAATCTTCGCGACCTGAATTTCGAATACAGCGCAGGCAAGTATACGGCGGAAGATTACGCGGCCCAACGCGCCTCCCTGGAGAACGAAACCGCCGCCGTACTCGCAGAAATTGACCAGCTGGAGCTGCAGACCGCGGGCCATTCCCGAGCATGAGTATGAGAACGAATTTCCTGATGTTTGCCCTGCTTGCATTTTCTGCCGGGGCTTCCGCAGCCACCATTACGGGCACCGTCACCAACGGCACGACAAAAACACCCGCAGCCGGAGACACGGTCACGCTGATCGCGCTCGCCCAGCGCATGCAGGAAATCGCGAAAACCACGACCGACGCCCAGGGTCACTTTTCGATTGATGCGCCCGACCCGGGCATGCACCTCATCCGCATCGATCACCAGGGCGCTGCCTATTTTCAGCCCGCCCCGCCGAATACCCCCAACATCAATGCGCAGGTCTATGACGTGGCGGATACGGTCGCCGGCGTAAGTACGGTTGCCAATGTGATGCGGGTGGAGACCGATCCCCAGGGGCTTCGCGTCACGCAGAGCTTCTTTATCAAGAACGACTCCAACCCGCCGCGCACCCAGTTCAGCAAGCGTTCCTACGAGTTCTATCTGCCGCCCGACGCGCAGATCGAGGGTTCCGCCGCCGAGGCGCCCGGAGGTATGCCGGTTCAATCCTCACCTGTGCCGCTGGAAGATAAGGGCCACTATGCTTTTCTTTTTCCCCTGCGCCCGGGGGTGACGCAGTTCCAGCTCAGCTATCATCTGCCTTATTCCGGCAGCCTGGCATTCGACCAGCGCTTCGGCAACCCGACCGACAGCTTTGTGGTGATGATGCCCAAGAGCATGAGTTTCAAGCCAGGCGGGGGTACGACGTTCCAATCATTGAACGAGACTCCCGGTGCACTCACTTATCTAGCCCGCAACGCTACCGCGTCACGACCCATTGGGTTCACGGTTTCTGGTTCTGGGGCCATGCCCCGTGAAACGCAGACGGAGAATCAGGGCGCCGACGCCGGAGGAGCGACCGACACAGGAGCAAACCCCACGGCTAACGACAACCGTCCCGGGGGTGGATTGGGCGTGCCCATCGACACGCCTGACCCGCTGAACAAATATAAGTGGTGGATTTTGGGCGGAATCACCTTGGTGTTCGCAGTGGGCGCGGGTTTTATGCTTAGCCGTCCGGCCGAGGATTCTGCGGCCGATGTCGTGGGGGCTGCTCCCTCAGGCGGCAGCCTTCTGGCAACGCTGAAGGACGAGCTCTTCTCGCTTGAAACAGACCATCTTCAGGGCAAACTTTCCGACTCCGATTACGAGCAGCAGAAGCAAGCTCTGGAAATCGTATTGCGACGCGCTTTGTCCAGGAAGCCTGCGTGACCGGCGATCAGAGCCTGCGTGCGGACTAAGCAGAGAAAACCGCAGATCTCTCCAGCCCCAATTACAGATCCCTCATGGAAAATACCGCCCCACACTTGTCATCCCGACCGAAGCGTACCCGGATTTCCTACTTCGCAGCGCTGACAACGACCACGTGTGCGGCTCTCCGTGGAGAGAGACGCAGGAACTTCATCAACGTCACGGAACTCGACAGGAAATCCGGGGGAGCGTAGTGGAGGGACCTGCAGTTCTAAGGGGACCTTTCATGGAAATGTTTTTCGACCGGAGGGAAGCGTAGTGGAGAGATCCGCGGTTTTCTCTGCTTAGTTCGCACGCGGGCACGATCAACCGGATTCCAGGATCAGGTTTGCGTACTGTGTGGTGTCGGCAGTGCGGATCAATCCAATTGCCTGCGGCACTCGTTTCTTGAAAACCACATGCGGTTCGTAGATCGTGGGCACACCAGCGAAGGCCGCGGCAAACGCATCCTTGGTGGCAGGCTGATTTACGGAGAGAAATTCTTCGGCCATGAAGGCTTGCGCCACAATGAAGTTTTCTTTGAGCGCCTTGAGAACGTCGAGAACCTGAGGTATGTCGTCGACTAAGGAGATGTCGACGGTCTCAATTTGTGGCCAAAACGGAAATCCCCGGTCGGCAATCACCAAGGTATTCGTATGCCGAATGCGACAGAGAAGCGAGTTGATGGCCGGGTTCAGGATGCCTGTCTTTAGCACGCCACTAGACTAAATCATCATTGTCGCGTCAAGGTGACGTTCTGATGCCGCTGTCATTCAGGAATTTCAGTAGCTCGCCATATATCTCGATTTTCTGATCCGGCATGAAATGCCCATGCGTGCCGCCTTTTACAATGTGCAGAGCATTCGGCTACCCGCTAGAGGGAGACGCCACGCTTCCAAGGAATAAAGTCATTTTGGTCGAGCTTTTCGGCCTTGGTTCGCACTTTGCCGCTAGCAACTTCGACCACCCGCTCCAGGATCGACTCGCCCACCTGCTCGATCGTAGTGTCGCCTTGGATGACGGCTCCAGTGTCAATGTCGATGATGTCAGACATGCGGTCCGCCAGGATGGTGTTACTGGAAAGCTTGATCACCGGCGCGATGGGATTGCCGGTCGGGGTTCCCAGGCCGGTGGTGAATAGAACTACATTCGCACCTGCACCCGCCAGGGCCGTGACACTCTCGACGTCATTGCCCGGAGTACATAGCAGAGCGAGCCCAGGCGTGTTGTCGTATTCCGGATAGTCAAGCACCCGGCAAACCGGTGAGGTACCGCCCTTCCTCGCTGCCCCGGCCGACTTCATCGCGTCAGTGATCAATCCATCCTTGATGTTTCCTGGAGAGGGATTCATGTCGAAGCCGGAGTGGACCGCCTTGGCGCGGGCGGCATAATCCTGCATGAGTTGGATGAAGCGGTTGGCTTGGTCCGCATCCACGCAGCGGTTGATGAGGCCCTGCTCCACTCCACATAGCTCGGGAAACTCCGACAAGATTGATTTTCCACCCAGCGCAGCCATCAGATCGGATACATGCCCGATCGCGGGATTCGCCGAGATACCTGAGAATCCATCAGACCCGCCGCACTCCAAGCCTACCGTGAGCTTGCTGAGAGGGGCCGGTTTACGGGTAAGCCGGTTGGCTTCAACGAGGCCGGCAAAGGTGGCGCGAATGGCTTCGGAAAGCATGTCCGATTCCAGCCCGGATTTCTGCTGTTCAAACATGAGAACCGGCTTGAGCAAATCCGGGTCCCGGCGGCGAAGCTCTTCCATCAGGATCGACGGCTGGGCGTTCTGGCAACCGAGGCTCAGCACGGTCGCACCGGCAACGTTGGGATGATGGATGTACCCGGCAAGCAGCCCGCACAGAGCCCTCGAGTCCTGGCGCGTGCCTCCGCAGCCGCCTTCGTGTACCAGAAATCTTACCCCGTCCACATTGGGAAAAATCTGCTCCGAGCGGCCGGCAGCGAGATCGTCGCGTTCGGTTGCTTTCTGCTGATGCTGTTCGATCAACTGCCGCACTTGCTGGCGGTAGAGTTTTGGACGCCCGTAACCGAGCTCTTCCTCGAAGGCATCGCGCAGAGCTTCTACATTGCGGTTTTCGCAAAAGACGAGGGGGATCACCAGCCAGTAATTGCGTGTGCCGACCTGGCCGTCGGGCCGATGATAGCCATCGAAGGTACGCGAAGACCAGCCAGAGACATCAGGCGGAGACCAGACATAATTTTCCGTTTTGGGACCGAAACCGGTGGCGTCGTGCTGCACATTGCGCGTGCTTAGGAGACCGCCGCGGGGGATCGGCTGGCGGACAAGGCCGACCACTCCGCCATACATGATGACCTCGTCTCCGACGGCGAGATCACGAGTGGCAAATTTGTGCTTGGCGGGTATGTCCGATTGCAGGACATATTGTTCGCCGGAGAAGGTGACGGCTTGCCCGGCGGGTAGTGGCGTCAGCGCTACGAGGACGTTGTCTTTGGGATCGACCCTGAGTATTTTTTCGGCAGCCATTTCTTCCCGGATATAGACTCAATGTAGCCCTTACCGTAGCGACGGTCAAACGAGTAACCACCTATCCAGGCTGAAAGAAAACCTCCCCCATGAGCGCTTCCCTCTTTGATCTTCAGGACAAAACCGCCGTGGTTATCGGCGGCACCACGGGCATTGGCCTGGCTCTTTCTCTCGGGCTGGCAGACGCCGGCGCGGATGTGGTCGCGTCGTCAAGGCGGCAGAAGCAGGTGGAGCAAACCGCCGAGGCCATCGAAGCCAAAGGCCGTAAAACTCTGCGCTGTATTTCGGACGTGCACGATCGAGCCACGATCGAAAACCTGCGCGATGAGGTAGTGGAGACATTCGGCAAGGTGGACATCCTGATTAATTGCGCCGGTATCACCAAGCGCGCGCCTACGGTTGACTTTCCTGAAGCGTCGTGGCATCAGATTATCGACACCAACCTGACTGGTACGCTGCGCGGCTGCCAGGTTTTTGGCAAGCATATGCTGAGCCGCGGCTCGGGCCGGATCATCAATATTGCGTCGCTCTCCACCTTCGTGGGCCTGTTCGAAGTAGCCGCCTACTGCGCCAGTAAGGCGGCGGTGGGAGCATTGACCAAAGTGTTGGCGGTGGAATGGTCCAAGCATGGGGTGCTGG
>Ga0302325_10025734_pt1 | contig 12228 bp, 15 predicted proteins | sample Palsa_T0_2_FD_201948 | JGI IMG/M metagenome (GOLD analysis project Ga0302325, IMG submission 201948) | Peat permafrost microbial communities from Stordalen Mire near Abisko, Sweden - Palsa_T0_2 | ecosystem: Environmental > Terrestrial > Soil > Palsa > Peat permafrost | place: Sweden: Abisko...
GCACGCCAGGTACCGTCGCCGAGCTGTTCGGTTTCGATGAGGAATCGCCAGATGTGACGCATGTCCGAATCGCTCATCTATGCGACCCCTGACGTGTCGAAAGGAGAGAAAAAGGCATAGGGGCCTTTGCCTTCCTCGTACCCCTCACACCACCAATGATCTGGACGAGCACTCGGGTAACAATAGATCAAATTCGGGCTATCAGGGACCCCCTGCCCGTTGTGCGGGGGCGAGTCTTGTTGCAGGTTGTCCACCGGCTCAATCTCGTTGTGGACCAGCTGCGCCGGTCGTCTTACGGCTTCGGCGGAGGCGGCAGCCTCAGCAAAGCCGACATCGCGCATTCCGCTGAGGGCACCGCTCACGCCGCAGGCGACTCGCTGATCGACCCCGATGAGTTGCACTGCGCGCCGGCGGATTTCGGCGGCAAGTACATTCGCCTGTGCGTGTCGGCCGGCTGTTCCGCTAGTAAAGCGGTCCGTGACGGAAAGGTGCTCTCCGACCTCGAATCCGGCTGCACGGGCCACATCGACCACGTATCGCACTCCTGAACGAGCCGCTGACAACTCCGATGCCCCCTTACGAGCGACCGCGGCGCCCTCCTGTAACTGGTCGACTAAACCGTTGACTTCAAGCTTGTCGGCGTAGGTCCGGGTGCGAAGAGCGTCGGCAGCCTCCCCCTTCCAGTCAGCCGACAGCGATTCCTGCCAGACCCGCGTGAACGCCTCGTACCACTGTCCGGCGAGGGCTTCCCAGTACTCCGCCCCTTCCGTCAAGTGGTCGGTCGGCCACGCCAGCAGCTCCGACAAACCCGGCAGTGCTGCGACACCCGACATAGCTATACGTCACTCACCGGATACACGACCGCGGAGAGCGAGGCAGCCGAATCAGATTCGTGGCCGGCAAACCGTGCATTGGCCGCAGCAACCTGAGCGGCCACCTCCCGGAGTCGGGCGGCCAGGGCTGCTGTCCCAGCCGTGACATCGCCATGGCCGACGTTCACCGCCCCGGCACTGGCCTGGCACGCCAGTCCCGACATCGCTTCGGGCTCGCGGCATGCGCTCAGATCGGCGGCCAACGCCTGCCACCGCCCTGCCATGACCTGCACCGCTCCGGTGTCAACGTGGAGGTGATGTTCCATGGACCGAAGTGTAGGTAGCGCAGAGACTTTCACAAGTCACCCCGCTCGGTCCCACATTCGTTGGCGCTAAGACTTCTCCAGCGCCTGGGTGTGGGCGCTGGTGGAGCGCCCCAGTGCGGCGACTTCAGCGTCCATCCGCTCCAACTGGTCGCCGGTGTTCTTCAGGATCGGGCCCTCGCCGAAACGAGTGGATAGGAACGGCTTCAGCCAACGGAACGCACGCACCCAGCCCGGGCAGTACACGCGTGTCCTGCGGCCCTCGATGCCTTCGACGAAGGCCGCAGCGCATTTGTCCACGGATGTCGTCTTGTTCAACGGCCACGGGAACTTCGACAGCTGCTCGCGGAACGTGGGCAGGTCGGCCTGGGTGTCGCGGACCAGCGCGGTGTCGATCCAGGACATGTGTGCCGAGCCGACGGTGACGCCGAGGTGCGCAACCTCGAGTCGCAGCGCGTTAGCCAGATGCTCATTGCCGGCCTTGGACATGTCGTAGGGCGCCATGCCCGGCGCCGCGGTGAACGCGGCGAGCGAGGAGACGATCAACACATAGCCGCGACGGTCGATGATCGACGGCAATGTGGCTCGCACGGTATGGAAGACGCCGAGCAGGTTGACGTCCAGCACCCGCTTGACCGCGTCGGGGTCGACCTTGAGCACCGAGCCGTAACTCGCGATTCCGGCGTTGGCGACGACGGTGTCGATCCCGCCGAACTTCTCGACGGCCCGGTCGGCTGCGGCCTGCATAGCGGCAAGGTCACGAACGTCGGCAACCACTGTCAGCACGTGGTCATCGCCGCCGAGCTCGGCCGACCTGGCCGCCAAAGCGGCGTCGTCCAAGTCGGTCAGGACCAACTTGGCACCCTTGGCGTGCAGCCGGCGGGCCACCTCGGCCCCGATACCCTGACCGCCGCCAGTGATGAATACGACTTGCGAGTTAACAGACGTCATGGCGGCAACCTACCTCTTAGTGCCGCGGTGCTGACAGCTCTACTCCCAGCAGCGCATCGACCGCCGTCGCGACGGCCCGCGGCGCGTCGGCGTCGTGGCCGCCGTATTCCAGCGCATCGGTGGTCCAACCATCAAGTGCAGCAATCGCTTTGGGAGTATCTAGGTCGTCAGCAAGGTAGCGGCGCACGCGGGCGATGACGTCGGCGGTATCCGGGCCGGCGGGCAAGGTGGTCGCGGCCCGCCACCGTTGCAGCCGCGTTTCGGCTTCCTGCAGCACATGCGGCCCCCAGTCGCGGTCGGCACGGTAGTGCCCGGCCAGCAAGCCCAGTCGGATGGCTGCCGGTTCGACACCCTGGGCACGCAAACCCGACACCAGAACGAGGTTGCCGCGGCTCTTGGACATCTTGTGCCCGTCCCAGCCGATCATGCCCGCGTGCACATAGTGTCGGGCGAATCGCCTTTCCCCGCTGGCAGATTCGGCGTGAGCGGCAGTGAACTCGTGATGCGGGAAGATCAGATCGCTACCGCCGCCCTGGATGTCCAGGCCGCTTCCGATGCGGCTGAGCGCAATCGCGGCGCATTCGACATGCCAGCCCGGTCGGCCCGGGCCGAACGGCGACGGCCAACTCGGCTCTCCGGACCGCGCGGCACGCCATAGCAGCGCGTCGAGTTGATCCGTCTTGCCCGGCCGGTCCGGGTCGCCCCCGCGTTCGCTGAACAACGCGAGCATGGTGTCGCGGTCGTAACCGGACTCGTAGCCGAACTGCGTTGTAGCGTCGGCGCGGAAGTACACATCGGGAAACTCGGGATCGTCGACGACGTACGCCACCCCAGCGGCCAACATCTTCTCAACGAGCTCGACGACCTCAGCTATCGCCTCAGTCGCCGCCACGTATTCGCGCGGCGGAAGTACCCGCAAAGCGGTCATGTCATCGCGATACAACGCAACCTCACGGGCTGCCAGCTCGCGCCAGTCAAGACCATCGCGGTTGGCCCGCTCGAACAGTGGATCGTCGACGTCGGTGACGTTTTGGACATAGTGCACGTCGTGTTCGAGGTCCCGCCACAGCCGGTGGATCAGGTCGAACGCCAGATAGGTGGCGGCGTGGCCGAGGTGGGTGGCGTCGTAGGGCGTGATACCGCAGACGTACATGTTGGCTGTCGGTCCGGCTGCGACCGGACGTACCTGCCGGTCGGAGCTGTCATAGAGCCGTAGCTCCGGGCCGCGTCCGGGCAGCGCCGGTAGGGATGCCGAAGGCCAGGACTGCATACCGTTGACTTTAGGCGGATGGCTCAGCTTGCCAATCGGATAGCACCCAACAGCAGGTCGGCGAGTTCGGCGCGACACATGAGGAAGTCGGGCAGGTAGGGGTCGGGACGGTTGTAGACCATCTCGGAGCCGTCCAGCCGCGAGGCGTGCATGCCCGCCGCCAGAATCACCCCCGCCGGAGCAGCCGAATCCCACTCCCATTGCCCGCCGGCATGGACATAGGCATCGGCGTCGCCACGCACCACCGACATCGCTTTGGCGCCGGCCGAACCGATCCGGACGAATTCCACGTCCAGTTGTCGGGCCAGGTAATACAGCACTGCGGGCGGCCGGTTGGAGCTGGCGGTGATCCGGATCGGCCCGGAGTGCGTTGTCGCAGGGGCGCTGACGGTGTCGCTGCGGTGGAGCTCCCCTATCGCGGGCAAGGCGACCGCGGCGTCGGTGATCGCACCGTTGGGGCCGCCGTGGCGCTGCCACAACGCCACATGTACGGCCCAGTCGTCGCATCCCGGCACGGAGAATTCGCGTGTTCCATCCAGCGGGTCCACGATCCAGACCCGGTCGGCCCGCACCCGGGCCAAGTCGTCGTAGGCCTCTTCGCTGAGCACGGCGTCGCCCGGGCGCTCGGCGCGCAGCCGCTTCAGCAACAACGAATTGGCTTGGCTGTCGCCTTCATCGCCGAGCAGCCACGGGTGGTTGAAGCCGACGCGATCACGCACCGCCAGCAACAGCTTGCCTGCCTCATCGGCAAGCTCAGCAGCCAGCGCCGCGTCCGTCACTTCGGGGCTCATCGGAGTCAAGTATCGCCGACGGTCAGCGGTTTTCTGCGATCCAGCGATTGGTGAAGCGTTGTACTGCGCTGATTTCGTCGCCGAGTCGGCCGAGGATGAAGTTTTCGACCTGGCCGCCCACCAGTGGAATGTCCACCTGCACGGTAGTGCTGAACTCCAGTCGCGATCCATTGTCCGACGGGGTCAACACCACCTGCCCGACCGCATTCACCGGCGCTCCGGGAACCGCCACCTCGATCGTGCCGCGCGCGTGACCATCACCGGTAGGGCGCCACGTCTCGGTGCGCGCCATCTCGAATTCGCCGGGCACCAACGCGGTAATCAGTTTCGGCAATCGGTTGGCGAAAAGGCTGACCATCAGGGCCACGGTCACGACCCCGTCCGCGTCGACGGTCAACCCATCCAGCGTGGCAGTGCCGTTGTCGAAGGCGGCCAGCCTGGCTTTCCAGTACTGCTGGTCGCCGAACGCCGAGAGTATGTGTCCTACGCGGGCCGGCGACTCCACCGATAAGGCGAATGAACGCGGCATAGCACCGGAGGCTACGTCAGAACGCGGGCCAGGGAATCGGCCGGTGCCGGTCCGGACCGGGCATCACCGGATGTTTCAGCAGAACGCGCGCACGCAGCTGCAGAGCTGCGATCTCAGCGCTGGTGATGTGCTCGGCCAGGGCCTCCCCAAGCGAGCCGGCCAGCCCATCGACCAGGCAGGTCACCTTCTCCAGCGTGTTGTCGTCGAGCCGCTTGCCGGCCCATCCCCACAGCACCGTGCGCAATTTGTTCTCGACGTGCAGGCACAACCCGTGGTCGACACCGTAAACGTCGCCGTCGACGCCCCGCAGCACATGGCCGCCTTTGCGGTCGGCGTTGTTGACCAGGACGTCGAACACCGCCATGCGCCACAGGCGCAGGTCGTCGGCGTGCACCAGCGAGACCGGATCGCCGGCATAGTCATAGGCCCGCAGCACCGGCAGATAGCCGGGCGGCAACCGGTCAGCCGGAACGAGGTCGACCAGATCGTGTTCAGGCCCCGGGTCTGAATCAGGGGCGTCACCGGGCTGGTCCACCCACACCTGCAGCATGCCCGGACCGGCAGGGCCGTGCCGAATAATGGTGTGGGGCACAATGTTCCAACCTAGATGTGTGGACACCAGATACGCGCTGAGTTCGCGTCCGGCCAGGGTGCCGTCGGGAAAGTCCCAGAGCGGCTGCTCACCGGACACCGGTTTGTAGACACAGTGCGCGGTGTGGTCGTCCAGCGTTGCCTCGCACAGGAAGGTGGCGTTGCTCGCCGACCGGATGCGTCCCAGGACCGTCAGCTCACCGCGCCGCAGGACCTCGCGATTGTCAGGCCTCGGCGTCATCGTCAGGCCCGAGCAGCGCGCTGCGCCGGTAGCCGTTGGTGCGTGCGCAGATGTGTCCCTCGGCTTCCAGGGGTTCATCGCACAGTGGGCACGGCGGACGGCCCGCGGATATGACCCGGTTGGACCGGGTCGCGAACTCGCGCGCCGACTCCGGCGTCAGGAACACCCGCACGGCGTCAGGACCCTCGTCGGTGTCGTCGAGCACCACGGACGCGTCGAACTCGGTGTCGCTGACTGCCAGCAGTTCGACGACCACGGTCTGCGCTTCAGAATCCCAGCCCAAACCCATGGTCCCGACCCGAAATTCCGCGTCGACCGGTGTGATCAACGGGCTGAGGTCTTCGACTTCGGTGGTTTCGGGCGGGACGGGCGTACCGAACCGGCGGTTGACCTCCACCAGCAGCGCATCGATGCGCTCGGCGAGCACCGCAACTTGCTGCTTCTCCAGTACCACCGACACCACCCGGGCGTCGTGCACCGCCTGCAGATAAAAGGTCCGATTTCCGGGCTGGCCAACGGTCCCGGCGACGAATCGGTCGGGTGAGCGGAAAACGTGGATCGCGCGAGACATGGCAGTTCCAAAATACCGGCAGTTGCAGCTGAGTCGTAAATCCTGCGCGTCGACGCGCTTCGGCGACAACTCAGTCAGTGGAGCCGCCGACGACTGCATCGTCGGGCGGCGTGTCACCGTTGGTTGCCGGAGCAGGCGTCAATGCGCTCGTCAGCCGCACGCCAGTGTGGTTGACGTGCAGCACGAACGGCCGAAGCTTGGTGTAACGGATCACACTGATCGATGCCGGGTCGACGGAGACACGCTGGAAGCCATCCAGATGCAAGCCAAGTGCGTCGGCGACAACCGCCTTGATGACATCGCCGTGAGTACACGCCACCCACAGCACGTCGCCGCCGTGCTGCTCGGCCAGCCGCGCGTCGTGCTCACGCACCGCCGCGACGGCGCGGGTCTGCACCTCGGCCAACCCCTCGCCGCCGGGGAACACTGCCGCGCTGGGATGCGCCTGGACCACCGCCCACAGCGGCTCCTTGAACAGGTCGCCGAGTTTGCGGCCGGTCCATTCGCCGTAATCGACCTCGGCCAACCGGTCGTCGACGCTCACGTCGACGCCCAGTGCGTCGGCGAGCGGCTCGACGGTGCGCCGGCACCGCAGCTGCGGTGAGCGCACCACCGCGCGGATCGGCAGCTCACCGATCCGATCGACCAGCGCCGCGGCTTGCTGACGGCCTTTGTCGTCGAGGTCGACGCCCTCGGAGCGACCAGCCAGCACGTGCGCCGTGTTGGATGTGGACCGGCCGTGCCGCAACAGCAAGACGGTCATGTCGCGCTCACCACCCCGGTTGCCAGCAGGATCAGCACTGCTGCGCCGGCAACGACCCGGTAACCGACAAACCAGTACATGCTGTGGTTCACCAGAAACCGCAGAAACCACGCCACGGCAGCCAGGCCGACGACGAACGCGATCGCAGTCGCCACCAGCAGCTGCGGGCCCGTCGCGCTCATGCCCTCCAGCACCGGATGGAAGGCATCCGGCAGCGAGAACAGACCCGAGGCGAATACCGCCGGAATGGCCAGCAGGAATCCGAACCGAGCAGCCAACTCACGATCGAGACCGAGAAAGAGCCCGGCGCTGATGGTGGATCCCGATCGGGAGACCCCGGGCACCAACGCCAGCGTCTGGGCGATGCCGACGACGACGGCATCACGCCAGTTCAGCTTCTCGACGTCGCGGTTTTGCCGACCGAAGCGCTCTGCCAGGGCGATCACCGCCGAAAACAGCACCAGCGCCGTCGCAATCACCCACAAATTACGCACGCCCGAGCGGATCTCGTCCTTGAAGAACAGACCGAGGAGACAGATCGGGATAGTCCCGATGATCACGTACCAACCCAGCCGGTAGTCGGCGTTGCGATGCGCGGCGTCGTGTCGGCCTTGAAAAAGACCTTTGAACCAAGCCTTGACGATCCGCGCGATGTCGCGCGCGAAGTACACCAGCACCGCGGCCTCGGTGCCCAATTGCGTTACGGCAGTGAACGACGCACCGGCATCCCCGGCGAAGAAGACTCGCGACACGATCGCCAAGTGGCCCGACGAGGACACCGGCAGGAACTCGGTCAGACCTTGCACAATGGCCAACACCACAACCTGCCACCAAGACATCGCCGCCGCCACAGTCACGACGACGACCGTACCGGGTGCCCGCCGCAGCTGTGCCAAACAGCCCCGCGGTCGGATCTATGTGGACGATTCGGCGAGGGCAACCGCGTCGCGCACGGTCGCGGCCAGGCTGCGCTTGTCAGTGATGTCGACACCGACGATATCGCGCCGAACCGTGGCGACGACGTCTTCGCGTTGGGGAACCGGGCCTCGCAGCCGGGGCCGATACACCTCGACGACCAGCCACCGGCCCTCGATACAAAAAGCGAAACCTCGGCCGTCGCCGACCCGCCCGAAACCGCTGGCCAAAATCTTGGCCGAGAAGACTCCCAGCCACATGTCCTCGATAGCAAACTCTTCGTCCGAGGATTGGCCGTCTTCGGCGACGCTCATCAGGCGACCATACCTCTATGCCCGTCCGCGCCAACCGCGATGGACCCGGGCCATACCCCACAATGTTCCCTAGGATCGAACTCCAAACCGACCACACCTTCTGTATCGGCTAGCCCCCTGAGCACCCGAAAGTTACCTTTTGCCAGCACATCGCAAACACGGTGCACACGTGCCCCGACTGCAGGTCATTGGCCTGCTGTTTTCCGTGTTACTCGGGTCCGGGTGTTCGGCGAAAAACTTGGACGACACCCCGGCAGCGATCCCACCGGCCCAGCCGGCGCAATCGCCGCCGCTATCGCAGGCTCCAGCGGGCGTGGTCCATCCGCTGGATGGTCGACCGCAAACCGCGATATTCGACGGCCGCACCGCACAGTTGGTGGTCGTGACGCCCGGATCTACCCCATCAGCACCGGCCAGCCTCACCCTGTTGGGCCCCCAGCAAACATCTCAGCGGGTCGTCGATTTGCCCGGCCCAGCGACCGGGCTGACCGGCGACAACCGCGGCACCGCGTATCTGTCCACCCGCGGCGGCTACTTCGTGGTCGATCTGTCGGCCGGACGGACCGTCCGGGTCAGCGTCGGCGACGCGGCAAACGCCGAGTTCACCGCGATCACCCGGCCCTCCGACGGCACGGTGGTGTTGGGTACCGCCGACGGCACCTTGTACACGCTCACACCCGGCGCCACGGACGTGCGCCGGACACGGGTCCATGCACACATTGATTCCCTTGCAGTACAAGGAAATACCATCGCGGTGTTGGATCGCGGGCAGATGTCGGTCACCACGGTCGGCGCCAACGGCAAAGTCGGGCAGTCGCTACGCGCCGGCCAGGGCGCGACCACGATGGTGGCCGATCCGGCAGGCCGATTGCTGGTGACCGACACCCGGGGTGGTCAGCTTTTGGCGTTCGGGGTCGACCCGCTGATTCTGCGTCAGGCCTACCCGGTAGCGCAGTCTCCGTACGGCCTGGTCGGATCCCGCGGGCTGGCCTGGGTGTCGCAGACTTCGGCAAATATCGTCATTGGTTACGATCTGTCGACCGGAATACCACAGGAAAAGGTACGGTACCCAACCGTGCGGCAACCCGACACGCTGGCCTTCGACGATGCTGCGGGCACGTTGTATGTGGTTTCCGGCGACGGCGGAGGTGTTCAGGTCATCGAACACGCAGCGACGGGCCGACCTTGACGGCGGCGCGAGATGGCCGGATGCCGGCGGGTTGGGACACCGAGTTGTCCGACGAGTACGAGTGGGCGCCGTTGCGTCTTCCACCCGAGGTGACCAGGCTCAGCGCCTCGACCCGCCTGTCCATCGAAGCGGAGTACCGCGGCTGGGAATTGACCCGGGTGCGGCTCTACACCGATGGAAGTAGGCGGGTATTGTTGCGCCGCAAGAAGTCTCGTCCCAACGGCCTTAACAGCGCCCGGCCTGATCAACCGGATCTGTGACGGCGAGCCCACCGCGCGACGACCGTCCCGCGATGTACGACAAGCTCCGCGGCCTGCTGTTCCTAGTACCCGCCGAACGTATCCACCGGCTGGCGTTCGCTGCGCTGCGCGGCGCCACTGGCGCTGCACCGCTCAGGCGGCAACTGAGCCGCCGGCTAGCGCCGATCGACCCGGTTCTGGCCAGCACCGTGTTCGGGGTGCACTTCCCCGGGCCGCTGGGCCTGGCCGCCGGCTTCGACAAAGACGGCACCGGGCTCAACGCTTGGGGTGCACTGGGTTTCGGCTACGCCGAGGTCGGTACCGTCACCGCGCACCCCCAGCCGGGCAACCCGGCTCCGCGGCTGTTCCGGCTGCCCGCCGACCGCGCCCTGCTCAACCGGATGGGTTTCAACAACCATGGCGCCGCCGAACTGGCCTACCGGTTGGCCCGCCACCGGCCCGACGTCCCCATCGGGGTCAACATCGGCAAGACCAAAACCGCTGCGCCTAAGGACGCCGCTGACGACTATCGGGCCAGTGCCCGGCTGGTCGGGCCGCCGGCCGCTTACCTGGTAGTCAATGTGAGCTCGCCGAACACCCCGGGACTTCGCGATCTGCAGGGAATCGAGTCGCTGCGCGGCATCCTGTCCGCCGTGCTGGCGGAGACCTCAACGCCGGTTCTGGTGAAGATCGCGCCAGACCTGGCCGACACCGATATCGACGACATTGCCGACCTGGCAGTCGAACTCGGCTTGGCGGGCATTGTCGCCACCAACACCACGGTGTCGCGTGACGGGCTGAGCACGCCGGACGTCGACCGACTGGGCAGCGGCGGCATTTCGGGGCCGCCGCTGGCCCGCCGGGCGGGCCAGGTGTTGAGACGGCTCTACGGCCGGGTCGGCAACCGCCTGACGCTGATCAGCGTCGGTGGCATCGAGACGGTCGACGACGCCTGGGATCGGATCACCGCGGGAGCGTCACTGCTGCAGGGCTACACCGGCTTCATCTACGGCGGAGGCTTGTGGGCCAAACACATTCACGACGGCCTCGCTATTCGGTTGCGTGAAGGCGGGTTCGCCTCGCTGACCGATGCCGTCGGATCCGCCACCCGTCAGCCACCGAACTCGGGCTAGCCGCCGGCCGCTGCGCTACTTCTGCTCGTACGTTGCGTGGATCACAGCTCGCGCGATCGCGTGCTGGAACAGGTTGAAGCCCAAGAACGCCGGGCTGGCATCCTCACTCAGATCGAATTTGTCGACGTCGACCGCGTGCACGGCGACGTAGTACCGGTGCGGCCCGTGCCCCGGCGGCGGCGCCGCTCCGATGTAGCGACGCGCGCCCGCATCGTTGACGAGCGTCAAGGCGTCGCCCGGCAGGTTGCTGCCGTCGCCGATGCCCGCGGACAGCTCAGTGACCGAGGCGGGCAGATTGGCCACCGCCCAGTGCCAGAAGCCAGACAGCGTCGGGGCGTCCGGGTCATAGACGGTCACGGCGAAACTGCGGGTCTCGTCGGGAAATCCCGACCACGACAGTTGCGGGCTGACGTCCTCGCCGCCGGCGCCCATGATCCCGCTGACTTGCGGCGTCGCCAACGGCTGCCCGTCGGTAATCGACGCCGACTCCAGATGAAACGACGGCAGCTTGGGCAGCGCGGCGTAAGGGTCGGGCGGTGTGGTCATGATCGATTCCCTCTCGTGTGCGACTAGCAGTGCGTCAAGAAGTGTGCCAGCACCTCGGTGCCGAACCTCAGTGCGTCGACGGGTACCCGCTCATCGATGCCGTGGAACAACGCCGAGAAGTCCAAATCCGGCGGCAGCCGCAACGGGGTGAAGCCAAAGCAACGAATACCTAAGCGTGCGAACGCTTTTGCGTCAGTTCCACCGGACAGCATGTACGGTACGGTCCTGGCGTCGGGGTCGACGGCCAGCAGTGCCGCGTTCATCGCGTCGACCAGATCACCATCGAAGGTGGTTTCGTACGAAGGCAGGCTGGTGATCCATTCGCGGGTGACGTCGGGGCCGATCAGCTCGTCGACCTCGGCCTCGAACGCCGCCAGGCGGCCGGGAAGCACCCGGCAGTCCACCACAGCCTCGGCCGTCGCCGGCACGACGTTGGTTTTATAGCCGGCCTTGAGCATCGTGGGATTGGCGGTGTCGCGCAGGATCGCCGTGAGCATGCGGGCCATCGGACCGAGCTTCTCGATCGTCCCCTCCAGGTCGGCGGTCTCGGTGCCGATCGTCAAGCCCGTCTCCTCGCTGACGGCGTTCAGGAACTGCACGACGGTGTCGGTCAGCACAAGCGGGAAGCGGTGGCGGCCTAGCCGCCCGACCGCCTCGGCGATCGCGGTGACCGCGTTGTGGTCATGGATCATCGAGCCGTGCCCCGGTCGGCCGCGTGCGGTCAACCGCATCCACTGCATACTCTTTTCCGCGGTCTCGATGAGATAGAGCCGACGCTCGCCGCCGTCTCGGCGGGGCACGGTCAACGAGAACCCGCCGACCTCTCCTATCGCCTCGGTGATGCCGTCGAACAGGTCGGGTCGATTGTCCACCAGCCAGTGCGACCCGTACTTGCCGCCGTTCTCTTCGTCGGCGAGAAAAGCGAACACCAGGTCGCGCGGCGGCACGACACCGGTCCGGCGGAATTGCCGGGCTGTCACGATCATCATGCCGACCATGTCTTTCATGTCGACTGCGCCGCGGCCCCAGACATAGCCGTCCTCGATCGCG
>Ga0302325_10025735_pt1 | contig 12228 bp, 9 predicted proteins | sample Palsa_T0_2_FD_201948 | JGI IMG/M metagenome (GOLD analysis project Ga0302325, IMG submission 201948) | Peat permafrost microbial communities from Stordalen Mire near Abisko, Sweden - Palsa_T0_2 | ecosystem: Environmental > Terrestrial > Soil > Palsa > Peat permafrost | place: Sweden: Abisko...
TCGTTTGCGCGGCAATTTCTCTGGCAAGCCGGGCTCGATTTCGATCACGGCACCGGGCACGGCGTTGGCAGTTATCTGTCGGTTCACGAAGGACCGGCGCGCATCTCCAAGCTCGGCGGCGCGACGCTCCAGCGCGGCATGATCCTGTCCAACGAGCCGGGTTATTACCGCACCGGCGCGTACGGCATCCGCATCGAAAATTTGATCCTGGTGACCGAGGCCGCCGCCGTTGCCGGCGCGGAAAAACCGCTCAACGCGTTCGAGACGCTGACGCCGGTGCCGATCGACGCCCGCCTCATCGAGCCCGCGATGCTGACGGCAGACGAGCGCGCGTGGCTCGATGCCTATCACGCGCGCGTGCGCGAAACCCTTTCCCCGGTGCTCGACACCGCGACGCGGGCGTGGCTGCTCGCGGCGACGATTCCGCTGCCACGGAGTTAGCTCAGTCCTCCCCGGAATGGAACTTCTGCCTCATGCCGCCGTTTTCCTGCCGGGTTGGCCAGGAGCGAGGAAGCGTCATGCTCGGGACCATTCTGATCATCGTTCTTATCTTGTTGCTTCTCGGCGCGCTGCCGAGGTGGCCGTACAGCGCCAGCTGGGGTTACTATCCCGGCGGCGGGCTCGGCCTCGTCCTGATCATCGTTGTTGTTCTTGTTTTGATGGGACAGATATAGCTGGCAGCGACGCTAGCGAATGAGTTTCGCCCACTCGTCTTCGGTCAGGACCGTGACGCCATATTTCGTGGCCTCGGAGAGCTTCGAGCCGGCACCGGGACCGGCCACGACATAGTCCGTTTTTTTGGACACCGAGCCTGACACCTTGGCGCCCAGACGTTCAGCTGAAGCCTTGGCCTCATCGCGAGTCATCTTTTCCAGCGTACCGGTAAATACGACGGTCTTGCCGGCGACGGCCGAATTGGCGCGCGGCTTCTCGGCGTCGAGGATTTTCACTTCTTTGGTCAACCGCTCGACGATGCCGCGATTGTGGCTCTCGCCGAAATAAGCCTTGATGGTTTCGATCACCGTCTCGCCGATCTGGTCCAGCGCGTCCATTTCCGCGATGGTCTCTTCGTCGCCCCTGGCCACTTTCAGACTGGCGTCGTGGAAAGCCGACCACGATCCGTAGCCTCGCGCCAGCGCCAGCGCCGTGGTCTCGCCGACGTGGCGGATACCGAGCGCGAAGATGAAACGGTCGAGCGCGATTTCGCGCCGCCGCTCGATGGCATCGAACAGGTTGCGTACCGAGGTGTCGCCAAACCCCTCGACCTCTTCGAGACGGATTTTCTTGTTGCGCCGTTCCAGCGTGAAGACATCGGCGGGCTCCCGCACCCATTCCCGCTCGTAGAACAGCTCGATCTGCTTCTCGCCGAAGCCCTCGATATCGAAAGCGCGGCGCGACACAAACAACTTCAAGTGCTCGATCTTCTGATACGGACAGGCGAACTCGCCGGTGCAGCGGGCCCGGGCGCCCTCCTCGCCGGTCGCGGTCGCTTCGCGCACCACGTCGGTATGCAGCGGACACGGGCATTTCTTCGGGAAGCGATACGGCCGGGCGTTGTTCGGACGCTTGTCGAGCACGACGTCGACCACCTGAGGAATGACGTCGCCGGCGCGTTGCACGATGACGGTGTCGCCGATGCGGATGTCGCGGCCCTCGCGCAATTGCTCACCGTTGCCGCCGATGCCCTTGATGTAGTCCTCGTTGTGCAGCGTGACGTTCTGCACGATGACGCCGCCGACGCCGATCGGCTCGAGCTTGCCGACCGGCGTCAATGCCCCCGTGCGGCCGACCTGGATCTCGATGTCCTTGAGCACTGTGATGGCGCGCTCGGCCGGAAATTTGTGCGCGATCGCCCAGCGCGGCGAGCGCGACACAAAACCGAGCCGTTCCTGCCAGTCGAGCCGGTCGACTTTGTAGACCACGCCATCGATGTCGTAGTCGAGATGCGATCGCCGCGCCTCGATATGGCGGTGAAAGGCGAGCAAGGCTTCGACTGAATCGCAGACTTTGGTGAGCGGATTGGTCTTGAAACCGCAAACCTCGAACCATTTGTTCATGCCGGATTGGCTGTCGGCCGGCATGTCGCTCATCTGCCCCCACGCATAGGCGAAGAAGCCGAGCGGCCGCGAGGCAGTGATCGTCGGGTCGAGCTGACGTAATGAGCCAGCCGCGGTGTTGCGCGGATTGACGTAAAGCTGCTTCCCGGCCTCCGCCTGCTTGCGGTTCAATTCAAGGAAAGCAGCCTTGGTCATGTAGACCTCGCCGCGCACTTCGCACACCGCCGGCACATGCCGGCCTTTGAGGCGTTGCGGCACTTCCTTCAACGTCCGGATATTGGCGGTGACATCCTCGCCTTCGGTGCCGTCGCCGCGCGTCGCGGCGGTGACTAGCTCGCCACCTTCGTAACGCAATGACATCGAGAGGCCGTCGATTTTCGGCTCGGCGCTGAAAGAAATTTTGTCGTCTTCGCCGAGACGCAGAAAGCGGCGGATGCGGCCGACAAAATCGGCGACATCCTGTTCGGCGAATGCGTTGTCGAGCGAGAGCATCGGCACCGCATGCCGGACCTTGGCAAAGCGCGCCGACGGCGCCGCGCCGACGCGTTGCGTCAGGCTTTCGAGCGTACGCAGTTGCGGGAAGCGCGCCTCGATCGCCCCGTAGCGCCGGCGCAGTTCGTCATATTCGGCGTCCGTGACCGTCGGCGCGTCGTCCTGGTAATAGCGCCGGTCGTGCGCGGCGATCTCCGCCGCAAGCCGCGCATGCTCGGTTTTTGCCTGCTTTTCCGTCAGATCGTCGACGGGCGTGTCGTTCTTCTCGCGGCGTGGCATGACGCGACACTAACCTGCCGCCCGGATCAGACGTTCGGCGGCGGCGCGGGCTTCGGCGGTGATCTCGGCGCCGGCCAGCATACGCGCGATTTCCTCGCGGCGGCGCTCGGCTTCCAGTTCGAGGACGTGGGTGGCGACGCGCTTGCCCTTGGCGAGCGCGTCTTTGGTGATCAGATAGTGGCGGTCGGCGCGCGCTGCGACTTGCGGCGCATGCGTGACGGCGATGACCTGCACGCCCGACGCAAGCCGCGCCAGGCGGACGCCGATCGCGTCGGCGACGGCGCCGCCGACCCCAGTGTCGATCTCGTCGAACACCAAAGTCGGCGCCGAGCCGCGGTCGGCAAGCACCACCTTGAGCGCGAGCAGGAAGCGGGCGAGTTCGCCGCCGGAAGCGACTTTCATCAACGGCCCGGGCCGCGTGCCGGGATTGGTGCGCACCCAGAACTCGACGCGATCGAGCCCGTCCGGCCCTTCGCCCTCACTCTCGATCTGCGTGGAGAATTGCGCCCGTTCGAGCTTGAGCGGCTTTAATTCGGCGTTGACGGCCTTGTCCAGCGCGGCGGCGGCCTGGCGGCGGGCGGCCGACAGCGCGTGCGCCGCCTCCCGGTAGCGCGTCACGGCCGCCAGCGCCTCCTGCTCCAGCGCCGCGAGCCGCTCTTCACCGGCATCGATCAGCGCCAGATCGCCCCCGTAGCGGCGCGCCAACGCGGCAAGCTCATCGACCGGCACATTATATTTGCGCGCCGCAGCGCGCAGCGCGAACAACCGTTCCTCGATGCGCTCAAGCTCGAGCGGATCGTATTCGGCCACGCGCAGAGCATGCTCCAGATGCACGCGCGCTTCATCGAGCGCGCTCAGTGCGGAGTCGATCGCTTTGACGACCGGCTCGATCAGCGCCGGCGCTTGCGCCGCGCGGCGCTCCAGTCGTCGCAAAGCGGTGGCGAGCGGCGGCACCGGCGAGAGCGGCCCGCTGACGGCTTCGTGCGTCGCGCGCAAATCCTCGGCGGACTTTTCCGCCTGCATCATGGCGGTGCGCCGGTCGGCAAGCGAAGTCTCTTCGCCTGTTTCCGGCGCGAGACGACCGAGCTCGTCGACCGCGTGGCGAAGCCATTCGGCCTCGCGGCGGGCGCGCTCGACCTCGGCGCGGTGCGATTCGACGGCGGTTTCGCACGCGCGCCGCTCATCCCACAGACGCCTGACCGCGGCGGCGTCGGCCTCGATGCCGCCGAAGGCGTCAACGAGAGCGCGGTGCGTCGCCGCCTCGACGAAGGCGCGCTCGTCGTGCTGGCCGTGGATCTCCACCAGCGCCGCGCCGAGCGCGCGTAGCACCTGCACGCTCACCGGCTGATCGTTGATGAAGGCGCGGGTGCGGCCATCGGCGAATTGGATCCGGCGGACGATCAGCTCGTCCACGGCGCCGGGATCGGCGACAAGATCGTTTTCGGCGAGCACGCGGCGCGCCGGATGGTCCTTGCCGACGTCGAAGGCCGCGGTCACCTGGCCCTGCTCGGCGCCCTGGCGCACCAATGCCGCCTCTCCGCGCGCGCCGAGCGCCAGCGCAAACGCATCGAGCAGGATCGATTTGCCGGCCCCGGTCTCACCGGTCAGCGCGGCGAGGCCGGAGCCGAAATCGATGTCCAGGCGATCGATCAGAATGATGTCGCGGATGGAAAGGCGGGCGAGCATGGTTATCGGATGAAAGGAGAAATCCGGGCTCCTTGCTTGGCTCGGCCCCGGAATGACGAATCTAAGTACGCCCGATACTAGCGGTTCCGAACCCGGCCGTCAGGCGCTCAGCCCAGCCCCTTGAAGGCGCGGCTCATCCACGAATCCTTGTTCTCGTTGGGCTCGCGGCCGGCAGATTTCACCAGCCGGTAAGCATCCTGGTACCAGCGACTATCGGGGAAATTGTGCCCGAGCACGGCGGCCGCGGTCTGCGCCTCGTCGAGGATGCCGAGCGAGATATACGACTCGGTCAGCCGCTCCAGCGCTTCCTCGACTTCGCGCGTGGTCTGATATTGCGTCACCACCACCTTGAAGCGGTTGATGGCGCCGGTGAAGTCGCGCCGTTTCATGTAGAAGCGGCCGACCTCCATCTCCTTGCCGGCGAGCTGATCGCGTGCCACGTCGATCTTTTTCTTGGCGTTCAAGGCGTATTCGGTATCCGGATATTTGCGCACCACTTCTTCGAGGGCGGCGACTGCCTTGTCCGCCCGCGCCTGGTCATGGTTGACGTCTAGAACCTGGTCGAAATAGGAGACGCCGATCAGATACTGGGCGTAGGCTGCGTCGGAACTGCCGGGATGCAGCGTCACAAAGCGCTTGGCGGCGTTGATGCAGTCATCATATTTCTGTGCTTGATAATACGAGTATGCCGACATCAGCAGCGCCTTGCGCGCCCAGTCCGAATACGGATTTTGCCGATCGACCTGGTCGAATTTTTTCGCCGCATCCTCGTATTGCTGCTTGTTGTTGAGGAGGAAGAGACCCTCGTTATAGAGCTTGTCGGCGGAATCCTCGGGAAGGTAATCCTCTTCCTTGTTGAACATGCTGCAACCCATGATGGGCGCGGCAAAAAATGTCAGCGCAAGAACGCCGGCCAGCGCGCGTAGCCTGCAACCGGACCCCCACGGTCGTCGTAACCGCGACATCATGAGCGTAATGAAAATCCCGTCCCGCCGCCGCCGCTGGTCGGTGCGGCGCGTATCGCGCGTCGCCGGAGCTGTCGGCGGCCCAACGCTAATTAGGCCGACAATCGGCCGGGATTAAGGCAAAAAAGTCAAGGAAATCAAGAGATATCTGGGCCGTAAGCCGGCGCTGCAAAGCCGGCCGTAAGATCGGCATGACCGCGGGCGCGGCGCACGGGCTCTTCCATCTCGCTATAAGTCCATGCGCTTTCGTCGGCCATCAGGGCGGTGACCACGGCATGGTTAAGCTTGTGACCGCCGCGCACCGACCGGTAGGCGCCGATGAGCGACGCGCCGGCCAGCGCCAGATCACCGATGGCGTCAACGGCCTTGTGGCGAACGAATTCATCGTGGAAACGCATTCCCTCGGTATTGAGGATACGGTTCTCCGCGACTACGACCGTGTTTTCGAAGGATGCGCCGAGCGCGTAGCCGGCACTCCAAAGCTTGGCTACGTCGCGCATGAAGCCGAAGGTGCGCGCCCGCGCCAGTTCGCGGCGGAACAGATGTGGCTCGACGTCGATCGCGAAAGTCTGCCGCCCGATCAGCGGATGATCGAATTCGATTTCGGCTTCCACGCGCAGACCGTGCGTGTACGGCCGCAATTCGCCGTAGCAGCCGTCGGCATTGACCCGTACCGGCTTAAGCACCCTGATACAGCGCCGCGGCGCCGACAGCGTGGCAATGCCGACCTGATCGATCGCATCTACGAACGGCGCGGCGCTGCCGTCCATGATCGGCACTTCCGGGCCATCGACTTCGACGACGGCGTTGTCGATCCCAAGACCGTATAACGCGGCAAGCACATGTTCTGTAGTGGAGACGGCCGGGCCCTTGGCATCGCCGAGCACGGTGGCGAATTCGGTCGCCGTCACGGAACGGAAGTTGGCGGTGAGCTCGCGGTCTTTCTGACCGTCAATGCCGACGCGCCAGAAGACGATGCCGGTGTCCGCTTCAGCGGGATGAAGCGTTGTGGTGACGGGCGAACCCGAGTGCACGCCGATGCCGGAAACAGTAACTTGTTCGCGCAGGGTGGTCTGTCTGCCGGCTTGCGTGGCCCTCGTCATGCCCTACACCTCATAGCCAGATCGCCTGCGCAATCGGCCGACCCTAAACTGAGGAACGCGAAGGTTTTCTACAAAGGAGCGGTCCGCCCGCCGCGAGACCCCCGATACAATGACCCTCGACCCAACTCCCCGATGACCGAAAAACCATACCGGCGACACGGTTTGCGGCCAACTCACGGTTTCTTACCGAGTGTTACCTTCTTCCCGCCGCACTATCGGCGGCAAGCCGCCAAAAGCCGGCGTGTCATAGCGGCCTTGGATACCGCTCGACAACGGCAAATCGGCGCGAGCGGACGGCCGGGGCTTTCGCCGATAAGCAATACGTTCCAAAGCCTTAATGGTCGCAAAACAGCCCAGCCGCGGCGGCGGCCGCGAGCCGGGCTGCCGGGATTCACGACCGTCCCTAGTTCGCCTGCCGGCGCAAGAAGGCCGGAATGTCGAGCTGGTCTTCCTCGCCGCGGTTATGCACAGGCGCTTGCCGACCGTGCTGATCGAGCCCCTGCGGCGCCTGACGCTTGGCATATTCGGACACCGGTTCGGACCGCGGCGCCGGACGCCCGGGAAGCCTTTCAGCCGCCGCCGGCGGCAGCTGCGGCGCGCTGCGCGGGCTCGCCGGTACTTCCTCCTCCTCGTCGCGGCGGCCGAGACCGACGGCCGCCAGGCGTTGCAAGAGCGACATCCGCCGTTTCTCGGGATGCTCCTCCGGCAGCTCGCCGCGGCGGGCGCGAAGCTCGTTTTGCGCGGGCATCGGCAGCTCGTCGATCCGCGGCATGCGCATCCCGCGCGCCGGCATGCGTTCCGGCTGCGGCGGAATGAACGCCTCCGGCTCGTGCGCCTCCGCTCCGCTCGTCGGCGGATCCATAAACAAGGTCGGCTTCAAGCCGAGCGGTCGGATGGTCACATCCTGGCCGGCGCCTTGCGGAAGAATCGCCGCGGCGACGGCAGCCTTGGCGGATTCGATCGAATCGTTGACCGAAGCGTGGGCCGCAACCGGCGCGGCGGTGGGCTGCCGAACCGGCTCGGTCCGCTCGCCGCGCTCCGGGTGACGTTCGTTGTCGGCACGCAGCCGGTGCGCAACTTCGGCAATGCGCGCTTCCGCAGCGGCGGGCTGCCGCTGGGCGAATGCGTGATCGATTCCGGTCGCGACAACGGAAACGCGGATGATGCCGTCGAGGCTCTCGTCAAAGGTGGCGCCGACGATGATATTCGCATCCTGATCGACCTCTTCGCGGATGCGGGTTGCCGCCTCGTCGACCTCGTAGAGGGTCAGATCGCGGCCGCCGGTTATGGAGATGAGGAGTCCTTTCGCGCCCTTCATCGAGGCATCGTCGATCAGCGGATTGGAGATTGCCGCTTCCGCGGCGGCGAGCGCCCGTTTCTCGCCTTCGGCCTCGCCCGTCCCCATCATCGCCTTGCCCATTTCGCGCATGACGGCGCGGACGTCGGCGAAGTCGAGGTTGATCAGGCCTTCCTTGACCATCAGGTCGGTGATGCAGGCGACGCCGGAATACAGCACCTGGTCCGCCATGGCGAACGCGTCGGCAAAGGTTGTCTTCTCATTCGCCACGCGGAACAGATTCTGGTTGGGGATGATGAGCAGCGTGTCGACGCACTTTTGCAGCTCGACGATGCCGCTTTCGGCGATACGCATGCGGCGCTGGCCTTCGAAGTGGAATGGCTTGGTGATCACGCCGACGGTGAGAATGCCGAGCTCCTGCGCCGTCCTGGCGATAACCGGCGCGGCGCCGGTGCCGGTGCCGCCACCCATGCCGGCGGTGACGAACACCATATGCGCGCCGGAAAGATGATCGCGGATTTCGTCGATCACCTCTTCCGCGGCGGCGCGGCCGATGTCGGGCTGCGAGCCGGCGCCGAGCCCCTCGGTCACCTGCGCGCCCATTTGAATGATGCGCTCGGCCTTCGACAAGGTGAGCGCCTGCGCGTCGGTGTTCGCCACCACGAAATCGACGCCCAGGAGTCCGGCACTGATCATGTTGTTGACGGCATTGCCGCCGGCGCCGCCGACTCCGAACACGGTTATGCGCGGCTTGAGCTCACGGATGTCGGGGATTTTCAGATTGATAGTCATAGTTGCTGCCTCTTTCCTCAATGCGCGGGCGTCGTCGACGCCCGCCCCCGGCCGGTTCGCCACCGGCCGTTGTGATGTGTTGGCTTCGCGTCTGGGGGCCATCAGAAGCCTTCGCGAAGCCACTGTCCGACGCGGGCGAAATAGCCGCCGCCCGTGCCGTTCGTCAGATACCGCTTACTGCGTGCTTCGAAATACTCGAGATGCGCTGCTTGCGGATAGACCAGGAGCCCGGTCGCCGCCGCGAAGGCCGCACCCTTGGCCGCGTCCGGAAGACCGGAAATACCCAGCGGACGCCCGATGCGCACCGGCCGGCCGAGGATGCGGGCGGCGAGCTCGGAGAGTCCCGTCATCTGGCTGGCGCCGCCGGTGAGGATCGCGCGTCCGCGCGGCTCGGCGGCGAACGACGACGCCGCGAGCCGGTCGCGCACCATTTCCAGAATTTCCTCGGCGCGCGGCCTGATGATGTGCGCGAGCGCCGACCGCGACACGAACTGCGCCTGCTCGCGCTCATCTTCGCCGATCGCCGGCACCGTGATCATGTCGCGTTCGTCCGAACCACCGATCAACACACTGCCATAGAACGTCTTGATTCGCTCGGCATCGGCGACGCTGGCGTTCAATCCGCGCGCGATGTCAAGCGTGACGTTGAGCCCGCCCAGCGCAAAACCTTCCGAATGGATGAAGCGGCCGCCAAGGAATACCGCCATGGTGGTGGTGCCGGCGCCCATGTCGACCACCGCCGCGCCGAGGTCGGCTTCGTCGTCGGCAAGAACGGACAGGCCGGACACGTATGGACCGGCCACCATGGCCTCGACGTCGAGATGGCAGCGCTCGACCGCCAGCATCAGATTGCGCGCCGCCGCGATGTCGGTGGTGGCCACATGCATGTCGACGCCGAAATGCTCACCGAGCATGCCGCGCGGATCGCGGATACCGTTGCCGCCGTCGATCGAATAGCCGATCGGCAGCGAATGCAGCACGGCGCGGCCATCGCGCAGCGAATGCCGATGGCCGGCGCCCAGGACACGCGCGATATCGGATTCGGACACGGCGGCGCCGGCGATCTTGATCTCGGCCGCGAACAATTCGCTCGCCAAGCGCCCGGCCGACACCGAAAGCACCACCGATTCGATTTCGACCGATGCCATGCGCTCGGCGCCGTCGACAGCCTGACGGATGGCATCCTCGGCTTGCGCCAGATTGACCACCCCGCCGGCTTTGGTGCCGCGCGCCGCGGCATGGCCGAAGCCGACCACCTCGATGGCATGGCTCCTTCGAGTCAGTACTTGCTGCGGCGGATGCGGCCGCAACCGCGCGATGAGACAGGCGACCTTGCTCGAGCCGATATCGAGCGCGGCGACCAGCGCGCTCCTTCGCGGCGAGATCGGCTTCATCTTCGGCGTAAGGCCGTAATGCAGCGCGCTCATGCGTCGCCCGCCTTTTTCTTCTTTTTATCCTTGAGCGCGTCGTCGCGCGCCTGCGCCGCCGCATCGGAGAGTCGCACGCTCACGCGATCGGGCAGCCGCAGATCGACGGCGACGATATCGCGCGACAGGAGCTTTTTCTCACGATCGAGCGCGACCAGGCGGTCGAGCGCTTGCGCGACATTGCCTTCCGGCAAGCGCACGTCGATGCCGTTGTTGAGCCGCAGATTCCAGCGCCGCTGCGCGATCAGCACCGAGGCGTGTAGCACCGCGCCGATGTCGGGATAGCGCGCGACGATGGCGAGGAAATCCTTGGCCTGCCGCTCGGCGCCGCGCCCGACCACGAGCGGCAGACCGAGATAGCGGTCCTCGACGAACGGCTCGAGCACCGTGCCGTCGGCGGCGATGACGCTGACGCGGCCGTCCTCCTGCCATAGCGCGAAGGCCTGCCGCTCGGTGATGGTGATCTGGAGCCGATCCGGATAGAGCTTGAGCACAGCGGCGTCGGCGATCCACGGATTGGCCATGAGCCGCTCCCGCGCCGTATCGGCATCGAGGAACAACAGCGAGGCGCGTCCGGTCACGCCGGCGGTGGTGAGCACCTCTTCGCGGCTGACTTCCTTCGGTCCGGTGAGCGAAACGGCCGCGATGCGAAAGCCGACCGCATTGGCGGCTTCGTCGCGCGCTTTTTTCAGCCAGGTGGCGACGTCGGCGACATGGCCGCCGGCAATGGCGCCATAGCCGAGGGTCGCTGCAAGCAACAGGATCGATCCGGCGATGCCGAGTCCGGGCGGCGGCAACCGCGCGATCCGCGATCCCCAGCGCCCGATCCGCCGACGGTAGCCCGCCGGCCAGACCAAGCGATCGAGGACGCGCAAATGCCGCGGCGCGTCAAACGGCGAGCCGATCTCTTCCGCGTTTGGCCCCGACCGCATCAGCGGTTGGTCGAGGCGTCCTCCACCATCCATTGCACCAGCTCATCGAAGGTGATGCCCGCATACGCCGCCAGCTCGGGCACGAGCGAAGTTTCGGTCATGCCCGGCTGTGTATTGATCTCAAGACAGACCAGCTTTCCCGTTCCCCGATCGTCGTAGCGAAAGTCAGCGCGGCTCACGCCGCGGCAGCCGAGGGCGCCATGGGCAGCCAGGCTGAGTCTGCGGACTTCCTGGTAAACATTTGGTAAAATTTGAGCCGGCAGCAGGTGATTGGACCCCCCGGCGGCATATTTTGCCTCGTAATCGTAGAAGGCCGTCGCCGGCACGATTTCGATCACGTCCAGCGCCCGGTCGCCGAGGACGGCGCAGGTCAGCTCCTTGCCCGGAATGTAGCGCTCAATCAGGACCTTCTCGCCGAACGGCCAATCGTCGCGGTAAAGCTCCTGCGGCGGGTGGGGATGTTTCTCGGTGACGATGAAGACCCCGACGCTTGAGCCTTCGGCGAGCGGCTTGACCACGTAGGGCGGCGCCATGAGATGCCGCTTGGCGGCTTCGAACCGCGAAGCCATCACATCGTCAGCGACCGGGATACCGGCGGCGCGGAAGATCGCCTTGGCGTAGCCCTTGTGCATGGCGAGCGCGGACGCGAGCACGCCGGAATGACTGTAGGGAATGCCGAGCACTTCGAGGACGCCCTGCAGCGTGCCGTCCTCGCCGGGCCGGCCGTGCAGCACGTTCAGGGCGACGTCGGGCTTGGAGGCGGTGAGCGCCGCTGCCACGTCACGGCCGGCGTCGATCGGGGTGACACGATAGCCGAGACGGTTGAGTGCATCGGCGCACGCTTTGCCCGAGCGCAACGACACTTCGCGCTCGGCTGACCAGCCACCCATCAGAACGGCGACGTGCTTGGTCATGCCCCAGCCAGGTGCGTTAAGCCGCTTCGGTTGATTCGCTGGGTGACCAATAGAATCCACTATTGGCGAAAGGTCGAGAGTCTCCGAGGCCGGCACGGGTCGACCGGCGGCCTAACCCGGCATGCCGATCCGTTTGATCTCCCAGTCGAGATCGATACCGGAGCCTTCTTTGACCCGCCGCCGGACTGCTTCGCCCAGCGTCTCGATGTCGGCCGCGGTCGCCTTGCCGAGATTGATCAGAAAATTGCAGTGCATATCCGACACCTGCGCATCGCCGATGCGCA
>Ga0302325_10025736_pt1 | contig 12228 bp, 13 predicted proteins | sample Palsa_T0_2_FD_201948 | JGI IMG/M metagenome (GOLD analysis project Ga0302325, IMG submission 201948) | Peat permafrost microbial communities from Stordalen Mire near Abisko, Sweden - Palsa_T0_2 | ecosystem: Environmental > Terrestrial > Soil > Palsa > Peat permafrost | place: Sweden: Abisko...
TCGCCGATGTCGACCGCGTGGTCGCCGATGCGCTCGACGCAGCGCGAGACGACGAGCATGCGGAGCCCGTATTCGCGCTCGGCGGGTGAGTCGCCCAGCGAGAGCATGTCGTCGATCGCGCTCCGGTTAGCGCGGTCGATGAGGTCGTCGAGGTCATTCAGCGACAGCGCGGTCTCGAGGTCGCGGCGGGCGAAGGCGTCGAGCGCGACGCGGATCATCTGCTCGGCCCGCTGCCCCATGTCTTCGAGCGAGTCGAGGATCCGCTCGTCGCTCACCCGCAGGTCACCCATCAGCTTGGTCAGCTTCGCAACCGTGACGCAGTAGTCGGCGATCCGCTCGAGGTGCAGGTTAATCCGCAGGATCGCCAGCACCAGGCGCAGGTCGACCGCGACGGGCGTCTGACGGGCGAGCAGCGACTGGACGCCGCGCTCGATCGCGGCGTAGCGGTCATCGACCTCGTCGTCGAAGCCAATCACGTCGTCGGCGAGCTCCTCGTCGCCGCGCGCGAGCGCGTTCAGCGCCGAGCGAAGCGCGCGCAGCACCAGCTCGCCCTCCGACTGGAGCGCAGCCTCGAGCTGCTCGAGCTCCTCCTGGAACGAGACTCTCAGCCGAAGCGCCCCGTGACGTAGCCCTCCGTTCGCTCGTCGGAGGGCTGGGTGAAGATCTTCTCGGTCGAGTCGTACTCGACGAGGATGCCGTGGCGGCTGCCCTCGTCCTCCACCTTCAGGCTGAAGAACGCCGTCATCTCGGCGACGCGCGCCGCCTGCTGCATGTTGTGGGTGACGATCACGAGGGTGTAGTTGTGCTTGAGCTCGTCCATCAGGTCCTCGATCGCCTGCGTCGAGATCGGGTCGAGCGCGGAGGCCGGTTCGTCGAGCAGGACCACGTCCGGCTCGACGGCGATCGCGCGCGCGATGCAGAGCCGCTGCTGCTGGCCGCCCGAGAGACCGAGTGCCGAGCGTTTGAGCCGGTTCTTGACCTCATCCCAGATCGCGGCGCGCCTGAGCGCCTGCTCCACGCGGTCGTCGAGGTTGTCCTTCATGCCGAGGATCCGAAGCCCGAAGGCGACGTTATCGTAGATCGACTTCGGGAACGGGTTGGGCCGCTGGAAGACCATCCCGATTCGGCGGCGCACCTCGATCGGGTCGACCCCCGCGCCGTAGAGGTCGGTACCGGAGTAGAGGATCTTGCCCTCGATCCGTGCGCTCGGCACGAGGTCGTTCATCCGGTTGAGGCAACGCAGGAAGGTCGACTTGCCGCATCCCGAGGGGCCGATGAGCGCCGTGATCGCGTTGCGGTAGATGTGCATCGAGACGCCGCCCACGGCGAGCGCGCGCCCGTAGAAGACCGACAGATCCTGCACGTCGAAGATCGTGTCCTTGACGACGGGCGCGCTCGGCGCGCTCGACTTCACCCCGAGCGGTGCGAGCTCGGGCTTGCGTTCGGGTGCGGTCATCGTCGCCCCCTCGGAGACCGTCTCTGCCGGCGAGACGAGCGCTGGGTCGGGCTGTGGCGGTTCAAGAACGTCCATGACGCTGTCGAGTCTCACTAGAGCACACGCGACCCAGGGTGCACAGAATGTAGACGTTCGGTGACGGAGTGGTGACGGGGCTCCCACGCGCCGCTGCGCGCTGGAAAGCTACCCCGCGTGGAAGCCCTCGCCGCTCCCGTCTCCGGCCTGCGCAGGACGCGGCGTCGTGTCGACCGCCTCGGCGACCGCACGCTGCTCGCGCTTACCGCCCTCGCCTCGTTGCTCGCGCTGATCACGATCGCGCTGATCATCTGGCAGGTGGCCCAGGCCGCCTGGCCCGCGATCCGCCACTCCGGGATCGCGTTTGTCTGGCACAGCACCTGGAACCCGGTCACCGACGTCTACGGGGCGCGCGAGTACATCCTCGGCACCCTGATCACCTCGCTGGGAGCGCTTCTGATCGCCGCGCCGCTGTCGATCACGATCGGTCTCTTTCTGAGCGAGCTCGCTCCGGCCGCGATTCGCGGCCCGATCGGTTCGCTGATCGACATGCTCGCCGCGGTGCCGAGCGTCGTCATCGGCCTTTGGGGCATCTACGTGATGTCGCCGTTTGTCGTCCAGAACATCGAGCCCTGGCTCCACAGCTGGTTCGGGTTCATCCCGATCTTCGGCCCCGCCTACCCCGCCGGCGTCTTCCCGGCGATGCTCGTGCTCGCCATCATGGCGACGCCGATCACCTCCTCGATCTGCCGCGAGCTCTTCGTCAGCGTTCCGCGCGAGCTCGAGGAGGCCGCGATCGGGCTCGGCGCGACCCGCTGGGAAACGATCAAGGGGGTCGTGGTGCCGCAGGTGAAGGGCGGGGTCGTCGCCGCGATCATCCTCGGCCTCGGCCGGGCTCTCGGCGAGGCGATCGCCGTCACGCAGGTGATCGGAAACGGCATTCCGCTCAAGCTCTCGATCTTCCAGCCGGGCGTCACGCTCGCAAGCCAGCTCGCGAATCAGTACTCGAGCAGTATCTCGCCGCTCTTCACGGCCTCGCTGCTCTACCTCGCCTTGATCCTGCTCCTGATCACGTTCGCCGCCAACCTCACGGCTCAGCGGATCGTGCATCGCTTCGAGCGCCAGCGGACGAACTGATGCGGACGACCCCCATGCCGACGAGCTGATGGACGACGTCAGCCTGCATGCGACGCGGCGTTCGCGGCGGCGACTGCGGCGCAATCGCGGCGCCGAGGTCGGCATGGTCGCGGCCGCGCTCGTCGCGGTCGGGGTCCTCGCGATCGTTGTCGGCTCGGTGCTCGTCCGGGCGCTGCCCGCGCTCAACCTGGCCTTCTTCACGCAGGGCCCCGCGCTCTTCGGTCAGAACGGCGGCGGGATCGCGCCCGCGATCGTCGGGACGCTGATGCTCGTGCTGATCGCGGGTGCGATCTCCGTCCCGATCGGCGTGCTCGCGGCCATCTACGTGAGCGAGTTCGCGCCGAGGCACATCGCCTCGCAGGTGCGGCTCTGGCTCGACGTCCTGAACGGCTTCCCCTCGATCGTGATCGGCATCTTCGTCTTCGCCCTCGCGATCAAGACGAAGATCCCGATTCTGGACATCGGCCACCACCAGAGCGCCTGGGCGGGAGGCTACGCCCTTTCGATCATCATGCTGCCGCTCGTCGGGCGCACCACCATGGAGGTGCTCGCGCTCGTGCCCAATCACCTGCGCGAGGCGAGCTACGCCCTCGGTATCTCGAAGTGGCGGACCGTGATCGGTATCGTGCTCCCGAGCGCGATCAGCGGCATCGTCACGGGGACGACGCTCGCGGTCGCCCGTGCGGCGGGCGAGACGGCGCCGCTCCTTTTCACCTGCAGCTTCGCGAGCCAGGCCGTCAGCTGGAACCCCTCCCAGCCGGTCAGCTCGATCCCGTTCACGATCTTCAGCTACTCCGAGTCGCCCTCTCCCAGCCAGCATGCGCAGGCCTGGGCGTCCGCCTTCATCCTGATCGCGTTCGTGCTCGTCACGAGCCTCGGTGCTCGCGCGTTGCTCGACCGATCCCGGCGCAGGCTCGGGCAGGTCTAGCCCCGCGGCGTGCGCGCGGGCGGGCGTCACCAGTTCGTCACCCTTTTGACACCGAGTCTCAGCCCACCCCGGCAGGATCCTCGGGCAGCGTGCGGGGTGGGCACCGTGAACGGTCCGATCCTCGCACCACCCCCGGGAACGGTCAGCACCCCCGAAATAGTCAGCACCCCCGAAACAAGGAGACGCTTCATGAAGAGGAAGGCGATTGCCCTTCTCGTACTTGTGGCGGGAACGAGCTTCCTGTCAGTCCAAGCAGCATCTGCCCGGCTCGCCGACGTCTCGATCGCCGGCGCGGGCAGCAGCCTCGTGAACCCGCTCGTCGACTCGTGGATCGCGCCGCTCGGCTCGGCGTTCGGCTACGACGTCAGCTACGCGAGCGTCGGATCGGGCACCGGCATCAACGACATCACCGCGCGCACCGTCGATTTCGGCGCCTCCGACGCGCCGCTCAACCCCTCCCAGGCCACGGCGTGTAACAGCTGCGTCGAGATTCCGTGGGCGCTCACCGCGACGACCCTCTCCTACAACCTCCCGGGCATTCCCAACGACCTGCACCTGAGCGGGCCGGTGATCGCCGACATCTACCTGGGCCAGATCACCAACTGGAACGACCCCAAGATCACGGCGCTCAACCCGAAGCTCACGCTTCCGAACCTGACGATCACGCCCGTGCACCGCTCGGACGGATCGGGTGACACCTACGCGTTCACCGACTACCTCCAACGCGTCAGCCCCACCTTCCAGTCGACCGTTGGCAACAACACCCTCGTCAACTGGCCGGGCGGCGTCGGCGCCAGCGGGAACGCCGGGGTTGCCGGCGTGATCGCGAGCACCTCCGGCGCGATCGGGTACATCAGCGCCGCCTACACGATCCCCAACCACCTGCGGGTGGCGGCGGTCCAGAATGCCGCCGGGTACTTCGCCACGCCGGGACTCAAGGACATCGAGGCCGCGGCGCTCGCGAACACCAAGCCGACCTCGACCGCAAACGGGGTGGAGATGCACATCGTCGACCCGCCCAAGAGCGCGAAAACGGCCTATCCGATCTCGACCTACAGCTACGTGATCGTGCCCGCATCCTCGGGGAAGGCGATGGAGCTGCGCAAGATGATCTTCTGGGCGCTCACCCAGGGTCAGCCCTACGGCGCGAAGCTGATCTTCGCGAAAATCCCGGTGCCGGTGCTCGCCGCCGCCGAGAAGGCGCTGAAGTCGGTCTCCTGTCCCTCAGGCGGCTGCACCTGAGCCTTCCGACGCCGCAGGAACGACGAGAGAGGGCGCCGGTGACGGCGCCCTCTCGTGCGTTCGGGGCCCGGCCGCCCGCACGCCTCGCCGACCGATCGGTCGGGGAGCGCCGCCGCGCCTGTGAGCCTCCGCCGCGCGCCCCGACTGCCCGGGAGACGCGGCTACCCGGGGAGGCAACCGCTACTCGGGAAAGGCGCAGCGGACCTGCAGCCCGCTTCCCGGCTCGCTCGAGGCGACGATCGTGCCGCCCGCTGCGGTGACGACGTGCTTGACGATCGCGAGGCCGAGGCCGGTTCCGCGCGAGGCGCGGGCCGCGTCGGCCCGCCAGAAACGCTCGAAGAGCCGCGGAAGGTCGCGCGGGCCGACGCCCACCCCGTCGTCATCGGCCACGAGCACGACCTGAGAGCCCTCGCGAATGACAGCGAGGGTGAAGGTCGTGACGCGCCCCGCGTAGCGGATCGCGTTCTCGGTGAGGTTCTCGGCGATGATCCGCAACATCCTCGGCCGCAGCGGCAGGTCGATGTCGGGGTCGCCGGCGACGCGCAGCAGCACTCCCGCGCGGCCGGCACGGGCGCCGAGCCGCTCGATCACGTCCTCGAGCACCGGCAGCGCGTTTGTGTACCCGAGCGCGACGACCTCGCGCCCGCTCTCGAGCTCCGAGAGGAAGAGGATCTCGTCGATCAGCGCGCCCGCATTCTCGACCTCGGCGCGGGCGTCGTCGAGCAGCGCAGCGACGTCGGCCCCCGGGAGCTCGGCGGAGTCGATGAGCGCGAGGATCCGTGCGAGCGGGGTGCGCAGCTCGTGCGACACCGCCGCGGTGAACCCCATCCGCAACTCGACGAAGGTGACGTCCTCGGGAGCCGCTCCCGGCGAGGAGATCGAGACCAGCACGCCCTCGGGTTCGATGTCGGCCGGGAAATCCTCGCGGCGGGAGGGCCCGGTCACCTGATCGTCACCACTTCGTCACCGGTTGCGACCCCTGCATGGAACTATGGTACGGCCGTGGCCAAGGTCCTGATCGTCGAGGACGACACGGTGATCGCCGACGGGATGGCACGCCACCTCTCGGCGGCCGGCCTCGACCCGATCGTCGTCGGGCGCGGAGAGGTCGGGCTGGCGCGGCTGCGCTTCGAGAATCCGGATGTGTGCGTGCTCGATCTGATGCTGCCCGAGCTCGACGGCTGGAAGCTGATCGAGACCGCACGCTCGGAGGGGATCGGGACGCCGATCGTCGTCGTCTCGGCGCGGGGGACCGAGCACGACCGCGTCCATGCGCTCGAGATCGGAGCCGACGACTACCTGGTCAAGCCGTTCTCGATGCGCGAGCTCGTCGCGCGCGTCGGCGCGGCCGCCCGGCGCGGGATGCGTCCGGCGCAGGAGCGTCGCGGCGAGGCCATCGAGATCGAGGAGCTGCGAATCGACCCGCGCGAGGTGCAGGCCTTCGTCGGGGGCACGAACGCCGGTCTGACGCCCACCGAGTTCAAGCTCCTCTACACCCTCGCGCTCGACCGCGGACGCGTGGTGACCCGTGACGAGCTGCTGCAGAAGGTCTGGGGGCGGCGCGAGACCCACCGCGACCGCACCGTCGACGTCTTCGTCCGCAGGCTGCGTCAGAAGATCGACCGGATCGCGCCGAGTCACTCGTTCATCCAGACGCGCTTCGGCGTCGGCTACAAGCTCGAGGCCGAGCTCAAGTAGCCCCCCGACCCGTCCCGGCCTCGACGGCGCGGTGGCGGATGTGCGACCCTTCCCGGGCCGTCCGAGGGTCGGTGGTGCGTGCGCCGCTCGCGTGCAGCCGAAGAGGAGGGCAGATGCCGCGTAGGACGAGGGTCGTGATCGCCAAGCCGGGCCTCGACGGGCACGACAGGGGCGCGAAGATCATCGCCCGCGCCCTGCGGGACGCCGGGATGGAGGTCATCTACACCGGGCTGCATCAGACCCCCGAGCAGATCGTCGAGACCGCGATCCAGGAGGACGCAGACGCGGTCGGGATCTCGATCCTCTCGGGTGCGCACATGACGCTCGTGCCCCGCATCGTCGAGCTGCTCGCGGCGCGCGGCGCGGACGACGTCGTCGTCGTGGTGGGGGGGACGATCCCCGGCGACGACATCCCCGAGCTCAAGCGTCGCGGCGTCGCAGCGGTCTTCACGCCGGGCGCCTCAACGGGCGAGATCGTGGAGTTCATCCGGGCCGCCGTCCCGGCCAGCTGAGCGCGGCGGCTTCGCCCGCACACTCGAGCCGGGCGAGTGGGCCCGTAGGAGAAGGCTTTCGCGTGCCCGTGCCGATCCCGCGTAGAGTCCCGGGTCGGATGAAGGTCGCGGTCTGCGTGAAGGCGGTGCCCGATACGGTGGCCGGGCGGCGCATCGACGCGGCGACCCGCCGGCTCGACCGACGCGGCGAGCTCGCCCTTTCGGCCTTCGACCTCCACGCGGTCGAGGAGGCGCTCGTGCTCGCCGAGGGGCACGACGAGGTGGAGGTGGTCATCGTCTCACTCGGCCCCCCCGCCGCCGCCGACGCGCTCCGAAAGACGCTCGCGATGGGTGCGGACCGCTCCGTGCTCGTGAGCGACGAGCGCTTCGAGGGGGCCGACCTGCTCGTGAGCGCGGCCGCGCTCGCAGGCGCACTCCGCCGCGAGCAGCCTGACCTCGTCCTCTTCGGGCAGCAGTCCCCGGACGGCGAGGGCGCCTGCCTGTGGGCGGCGGTGGCGGAGGCGCTGCGCCTTCCCCTCATCTCCCAGGTCGCCGCGCTCGTCCTCGAGGGGCCGGGCGTGAGCGGACGGCGCCAGACCGAGTTCGGCTACGAGCAGATCTCGGCGCCGCTCCCCGCGGTCGTCGCCGTCTCCGACGCGATCAACCAGCCGCGCTACCCCTCCCTCAAGGGGATCATGGGCGCCAAGAACAAGCCGCAGGCGGTTCTCTCGGCGGCCGATGTCGGCGGAGCCGGCACGTCGCGCACGACGGTGCTCGCGCTCGCCGCGCCTCCGGCGCGCGGGGAGCGGCGGATCGTTCGCGACGACGAGGGCACCGCCGCCGCCGCGATCGCCGCCTTCCTGGTCGAGAGGCGACTTCTCTGACGACGACGGACTCCGATGAAGACGCTCCGATGAAGAGGCTGCGGTGAAGGCCCTCCGATGAAGACGCTCGTCTTCCTCGAGCACCACGGGCAGGCGATCAGCAAGGCCTCACTGGGCGTGCTCTCGAAGGCCGCGGGACTCGGGGGGGAGACAGCCGCGATCCTTGCCGGCGCCGATCTCGCCGGGCTCGCCGCGCAGGCCGGGAGCTTCGGGGCGGGGACGGTCTTCCTCGCCGAGGACCCGCGGCTCGCCGCGGCGCTTCCCCAGCCGCGCGTCGACGTGCTCGCCGGCCTCGTGGCGGGCGAGGCATTCGACACGGTCCTCTTCGCCCAGTCGGTGCTTGCGACCGACCTCGCGGCGGCGCTGGCGGTTCGCCTCGACGCCGGGCTCAACTGGGATCTCGTCGATCTCGAGCTCCGGGAGGGGACGCTCGTCGGTCGGCGACCCGCGCTCTCCGACTCGGTCCGGATCGACGTCGGCTGGAGCTCGCCGGTGCGCCTGGCGCTCTTCCGCGCCGGCGCCTTCGACCCGGTCGAGAGCGACGCTCGCGCCGAGCTGCGCGAGCTTCACGTCGAGCTCGACGAGCGCTCCCTGCGCGCCGAGCTCCGCGAGGCGGCGGCCGAGGAGCCGAGCGGGCCATCGATCGAGGACGCCGACGTGATCGTCGCCGGCGGTCGCGGCCTCGGTGGACCAGAGGGGTTTGCGCTCCTCGAGGAGCTCGCCGAGGCGCTCGGCGGAGCTGTCGCGGCGACCCGCGCCGTCGTCGACGCCGGCTGGTACCCCTACCCGACCCAGGTCGGCCAGACGGGCAAGACGGTCTCCCCGCGCCTCTACCTCGCGGTCGGGATCTCGGGTGCGATCCAGCACAAGGTCGGGATGCAGGGCTCCGGCGTGATCGTCGCGATCAACAAGGATCCCAACGCGCCGATCTTCGAGTACGCCGATCTCGGCGTTGTCGGCGACCTGAACGAGATCGTGCCCCGGCTCGCCGCGCTCGTGCGCGACGCGCGCGCGTGAGCGACGACCCGCTCGCGGGCCGGGCGCGCTCCGCGTCCCCCGCGGCGGCCACCGCCGGCCGGGCGGCGCCGACCTCGCCGGGAGCGGGCGCGCCCCGGGCCCTGATCAGCTCGACCGACAACGCCCGGGTGCGGGAGCTCGTCGCCCTGCGCTCGAGCCGGGAGCGCCGCCGTCGCGGGCTCTTCCTCGCCGAGGGCGCGCGTGAGGTCGAACGGGCCGCCGCCGCCGGGCTCCGCGTCCTCGAGGCATTCTACGCCCCGGCCTTGATCGACTGGCCGGGCGGGCAGGCCGTGAGCGAGCGCGTACTCGCGAAGCTCGCCTACCGGGCAAAGCCCGAGGGCGTCGTCGCGCTGGTTGAGGCGCCGCGCTTCAGCCTCCCGCGCGGCGGGACGCTCTACCTCGTCGCGGTCGGGCTCGAGAAGCCGGGCAACCTGGGTGCGATCGCGCGCTCGGCCGAGGCGGCGGGGGCCGATGCGCTCCTCGTCGCCGAGGCGCACGCCGACCCCTTCAACCCCAATGCGATCCGCTCCTCGACCGGCGCGGTCTTCACGCTTCCGATCGTCGAGTCGAGCCTCGAGGAGGTGCTCGGGCTCGGCGTCTCGCTCCTCGCGGCCGTCCCGGGTGGGGGAGCGGCCCACAGCGACACCGACCTCGTCCGTCCGGTCGCGATCGCGGTCGGCGCCGAGGACCGCGGGCTTCCCGAACGCTGGCGGCAGGCCGCCGCTGCCGAGCTCTCGATCCCGATCCGGAGCGGCGCAAGTGCCGAGAGCCTCAACGCCGCGGTCGCCGCCGCGATCCTCCTCTTCGAGGCGGTCCGGCAGCGTGCTTAGCCTTGCGGACGTCCTCCGCGCCCGGCCCACGGTCGAATCCTACCTGCCCCGCACTCCTCTCCTCTCCTCGCGGACGCTCGGCGCGAGCCTCAAGTGCGAGCTGTTCCAGCGCACCGGTTCGTTCAAGTCGCGCGGAGCGATCAACAAGCTCGCGAGTCTCAGCGCCGACGAGCGCTCGCGGGGTGTGATCGCCATCTCGGCGGGGAACCACGCCCAGGCCACAGCCTACGCGGCGACCCAGTTCGGCGTCGACGCGCTGGTGGTGATGTGGAGGGGAGCCTCGGAGCAGAAGATCGCCGCGACGCGGGGCTACGGGGCACGCGTCGACCTCGAGGCCGACGGTCCGGCGGGAGCCTTCGAGCGGCTCGCCGAGCTGATCGCGCAAAGCGGGAGGACGCTGGTGCATCCCTTCGACGACGAGGTGGTGCTCGCGGGGGCCGGGACGGTCGGGCTGGAGATCGCCGAGGATGCCCCCGACGCCGACGCGGTGATCGTCCCGGTCGGCGGCGGTGGTCTCTTGACCGGGGTGCTCGCCGCGCTCGGAGAACGCGGCGGGGTGCGCGTCGTCGCCGTCGAGCCGGAGAGGAGCCCGGCGCTGCACGCGGGGATCGCGGCGGGAGCGCCCGTGCCGGTCGAGACGGCATCGATCGCCGACGGCCTCAACGCTCCCTTCGCCGGCCGGATCGCCGTCGAGGCCTGCGCCGGGCTCGAGCGCGTTCTCGTCAGCGAGGAGGAGATCGGACGCGGCTTCCGCTTTCTCTACGAGCGGGCAAAGCTCGCCTGCGAGCCCGCCGGCGCGGTCGCCGTCGCGGCGCTCCTCGCGGGCAAGGTCGAGGCTCGCCATCCCGTGGCGATTGTCAGCGGTGGCAACGTAGCGGCGGCAACCGCCTCTGGTATCCTGGACTTATCGTGAAAGCTGGCATTCACCCCGAGTACGTTTTGGCGACCGTCCACTGCTCCTGCGGAAACTCGTTTGTGACGCGATCGACCTCTCCGGAGCTGAACGTCGAGATCTGCGCGCAGTGCCATCCGTTCTACACCGGCAAGCAGAAGCTCGTCGACACCGGTGGCCGCGTCGAGCGCTTCCAGCGCCGGCTCGAGAAAGCGGGCCGCCCGAGCGCCCGCCCGGCCGGCTCGTAGCGATGTCATCGGCAATCGGGGGCCAGGCGGTCCTGGAGGGCGTCATGATGCGCGGACCGCGCAACTGGGCGGTCGCGGTGCGAAAGCCCGACGGCGAGATCGCGCAGGTCGGACGTACGGTCGACTCGGCGATGGTCCGCCACCGCGTGCTGCGCCTCCCGATCATCCGCGGCATCGTGGCGCTCGGGGAGTCGCTCGCGATCGGCTTCCGCGCGCTCTCGGTGTCGGCCAACTATGCAGTCGAGGAGGAGGGAGCGGGGGAGGCCGACGACGCCGACGCCGTGCTGGCCGAGCTCGGCGCCGGGTCGGCCGAGATCAGCGGCTGGGCGATGTTCGCTTCCTTCGCGGTCGCGATCGGGTTTGCCATCGTCGTCTTCAAGGTCGGCCCGGGCCTCTTGGCAGACACCCTTCCGATCTCGAACGGGATCGTCTTCGTGCTCGTCGAGGGACTGATCCGGCTCACGATCTTCGTCGGCTACCTGGCTCTGCTCTCGCTCGTACCCTCGCTGAAACGCGTCTTCGAGTACCACGCCGCCGAGCACAAGGTGATCAACGCCTATGAGGCCGGCGAGGAGCTGACCCCGGAGGTCGCGCAGCGCTACTCGCTGATCCACCCGCGCTGCGGCACCTCGTTTCTGTTCTGGGTCGTGGTTCTGAGCGTGATCGTCTACGCGCCGTTCGGGCGGCTGCCGATCCTCTGGATCATCGTCACGCGGATCGCGTTCCTGCCGCTGATCGCGGGGATCGCCTACGAGCTGATCCGTTTCGCGGGCAAGCACGCCGAGAATCGCGTCCTCATGACCCTGCTGGCACCCGGGATGTGGCTCCAGCGGCTGACGACGCGCCAGCCGACGCTCGACCAGCTCGAGGTGTCGATACGTGCACTGCGCGAGGTCCTGGATTTCGAGGGCCGGCTCGCCCCGGCGGAGCGGCGCCTGGATCGGCGCGTGGAGGTGATCGCGTAGATGGCGGCGACCCGCGACGCGGCCCGAGCCTCGAGGGGAGATCCGCCGGCCGGCCCCGTGCGCGAGGCCCGGCACACGCGGCTCGTATAGGAATCGCCGTCTTTTAGGTATCGCCGTCTTTTAGGTATCGCCGTCCCGTAGGAATCGGCGCCTTCTCGGTATCGGCCTCTCCCTCGGGCCGTCGGCCGAGAGGGGTCGGAGAGGCCCCAACACGTCCTCGCCGCCGGCCCTTGCAGGCCGCGCGCGCGGCTACCCTGGGCTCCGCCCATGTCGGCCCTTGACGCACTGATCGAGGAGCTCGAGCGCTCCTACCGCGAGGCCGAGGGTCGGATGTCCGACCCCGCGGTCTACAACGACCATCGCGAGGCCGAGGAGGTCGGCAGGCGCCTCAAGAAACTCGAGGGCCCCTACAAGCTCGCGCAGGC
>Ga0302325_10025739_pt1 | contig 12227 bp, 9 predicted proteins | sample Palsa_T0_2_FD_201948 | JGI IMG/M metagenome (GOLD analysis project Ga0302325, IMG submission 201948) | Peat permafrost microbial communities from Stordalen Mire near Abisko, Sweden - Palsa_T0_2 | ecosystem: Environmental > Terrestrial > Soil > Palsa > Peat permafrost | place: Sweden: Abisko...
CGAGTCGTGGTATGCGACCTACCACAGGGACGGGTTCGTCATCATCGGTGTCCATAGCCCCGAGTTCGCCTTCGAGCACGTGGCCTCCAACGTCAAGGCCGCCATCAAGCGCCTCGGCATCGCCTACCCGGTCGTCCAGGACAACAACTTTGCGACCTGGAACGCCTACTCCAACGAGTACTGGCCGGCCGACTACCTGATCGACCAGGAGGGCCGGATCCGTGCCTTCTCCGCCGGCGAGGGCGGCTACTCGGAGATGGAGAAGAACATCCGCGAGCTCCTCGGCGTCCCGACCAGCGCGCCCGCGGTTCCCAACCTGACCCCGACCGAACCGACGACGCCCGAGTCCTACCTCGGGTATCTCCGACTCGACCCGACACGCTATGTCGGCACGGCCATCGCGCAGAACACGCTGAAGACCTACCAACCGACCTCGTCGGTTCCGCTCGACTCGCTCGCCTATTCGGGAGCCTGGCGCATCGGCGCCCAGACGGCCCTCGCCGGGGCTGACGCGGGCCTCACGCTCCACTATGAAGGGCGCGACGTCTACCTCGTTCTCGGGGGAAGCGGACGGGTACGCGTGAGCGTCGCCGGCAAACCGAGCACGACGATCGCCATCGACGCGTACAAGCTCTACACCCTCGAGAGCTCATCCAGGGCCGAGAACGCCGAGCTCAAGCTCGCTTTCACCCCGGGCGTGAAGGCGTACGCCTTCACGTTCGGGTAGCGTCGTCACGCGACGGGGGGCGTCTGAGCGATGGTCGACAGACGCGTCAAAGAAGCCAGCCCAGGAGCGCGCACTCCTTCACCTCGCCAGCAGCATCATCGCCTGGCGCACGGCAACCGCCACCGCCCTACCGAACGAGGCTCTACGGCCGGGCCCGCCGCGCACGCAGGGTGGTCGCTCCTGCGGGCGGTGCCGGTGATCGGGGGAGAAAGAATCGTCCGGCTCTTCGGCTGCCCCGACGACCGGCCGGGGGCTTCGCGCCGTAAAGATCTCCGTGGCCATGCCGAACCCGAACCTGAAGCTCAGCAGGTCGCGCGTGGCGATCACCCGGTTTCGCCGGCACGGTGTCGTCGGGTACGCGGTCGATCCGCCGCAGGACCCGCGGCCCCGCGAGCGCCGGTAGCAGTCCGTCGACGGGTTCGTCGGCCTCCTGGCGGCGGCGGTGCTCGGCTTGGTCGTCGAGGCGATTCGGACGAAGGAGTCGAGAGGCAGCGGCGCTCAGCCGATCCCCGGGACACCGAGCGCCTCGACATGAACCTCCTCACCTCGATCAACCAGCGCGACGAGGCCAGGGACGCGCCCGGCGCCGACGTGCTCCTGCGCCGCCCGGTACAGCGTGTCGAGACGCGAGCTCGCGGCCTCTCAGCGGCAAGAACTCCCCCGAGCCGTCCGGGCGCTTCGAGCAACCTCGTCCTGCGACCCGACCGCGACGACCCCTGCCAGCCGCGCGATATCGCCCCCTCCCGCCGGCCAACTGGGAGAGCGGACGGGCAGTTCCTCCGAGACTCCGCGAGCCGTCGCTCGCGGTCCATACGCGCCCGCTCGCGACGCCCGAGACGCTGCGCCCCCTGCGGGCTCAGGAGCTGGCGCGATCCGAGAGGTCGCTGTGGAGGAGGGCGCGCAGGTCTTCGATGGTGGCGGCTTCGCTGGCGTTCTTGTCGGGTCGGTAGCGCCTGACGCGGGCGAAGCGCAGCGCAAGCCCGCCCTGGTAGCGCGTCGAGGCCTGGACACCATCGAGCGCGACCTCCACGACCAGCTCGGGTCGAACGATCACGGCGATCCCTTGCCGTCCGGTCTCACGCGCGAGCAGCTCGCCGGTCTGCCAGCGGAGAAGCTCGTCGGTCAGGCCCTTGAAGCATTTCCCGACCATCACAAAGGTGCCGCTGGCGCCGGCTCGGGCGCCGAGGTGAAGATTCGAGAGCCAGCCCCGCCGGCGCCCGTGGCCCCACTCCGCCCCCAGCACGGCGAGATCGTAGGTCCGAACCGGCTTCACCTTGCGCCAGGCCTTGCCGCGACGCCCGGCGGCGTACGGCGAGGAAGCGTCCTTCACGACAACGCCCTCGTGCCCGGCGCGCAGCGACTCCTCCAGGACGCGCCGACCCGTCTCCGGGGCGGAGGTCAGGACTCCCGGGACCTTGAGCCTCGGCGCGATCTCCTCGAGTCGTGCCGCCCGCTCCCAGAGCGGTCTGTCGAGCAGGTCATCGCCATCGAGATGCAGCGCGTCGAAGAGGAACGTGGCGATCCCTCCGGGCGGCGGATCGCCGTCGATGCGAGACATCGTGTCCTGGAAGGCCGCGGGCCCGTCGTCGTTCATCCAGATCGCCTCACCGTCGGCCACGAGCCGGGTCGCCGGGAGCGCACGCACGGCCTCGACGATCCCGGGGAGCGAGCCCGCGATCTCGTTGAGGTTACGGGTGTAGATCCGGACATCCCCCTCGTTTCGGTGGATCTGAATGCGAATGCCATCGAGCTTCCACTCCACTGAGGCGCGCTCGAAGCTCGCGACCGCCTCCTCCACGCTCGCGGCCGTCGAGGCGAGCATCGGGAGGACAGGCCGGAAGATCTCGAATCCGACCGCTCGGAGTCCTTCCTCCCCGCTCGTCATCGCGATCTCGGCGGTGCGGGTCAGATCGCCCGAGAGCATGAGCGCGCGTCGAACGATCTCGGCCGCGGCGCCCGACGCGCGCGCGACCGCGTCCACCATCAGCCCGGCGAGGGCGCCCTGCCGGAGCCCGCCGGTGAGGAGCCGCCGCACGAAGTCGGCCTCCGGCGGCGTCGTCCGGCCGAGCAGCTCGACGAGCTCCTGCCTGCGCTTGGCAGCCGATCCGGCTCCGCTCGCTTCCTCGATCCGGGCGATCGCGAGATCGAGCTCGGCAACCGAGAGAGAAGGCGCAGCCGCCGGGACGCACTCAACCTCGTAGATCGTCGCGTAACCGACGCCGACCCGACCCTGCCGGGGCGCGCCCGAGAGGAAGCCGGCGACGACGGCGACCTCGGCGGGCTCGAGGCTCGCAAGCAGTACCGCCAGGATCGCGACCTTCTCGGAGCGCGAGCTCGTCTCGGCGACTGCCTCCGAGGCCGCGACGACATCGGCGATCGCCGTCATCGACCCATGAGCGGCGGCGCAAGGTCGGCGAGCCGGAAAGCCCTCGCGGCGCGCCAGCTCACCGACATGGTCCCCGGCATCCTCTCCCGGGGATCCTCTCCCGGGGCATCCTCTCTCCGGCATCGCTTCTCGGGCATCGCGACTCCCCGCCCGCTCTCGGGCCGTCCGGAACTCCGAAGGCGAGCGTCCCGGTCGCGGCAACCGGCCGCTCGACGGCGAGAGCAGACGGGCGGCGAACGAGGCGGCGAGTGAGGTTCACGTGTTTAGGCTCTCTCCGCTCTCGGCCTGACTCGGGTTCGCCCCCGGAATCGTTCCGGCCTTCGTCGGGTCGAGATCGCACCGGGTCGACCCGTCAGCTCGGTCGACAACCAGCATGCGGATGACATTATCGATCGCGATCCAGGGCTTGCCGGCGCTCCGTCGCTGCACTCCTCGCGCGCTCGGTCGCGACCGTGAGGAACCCCGAAGGGCGACGGTGTCGATGGGACGCCGATCGGGGGATGACGAAGTCCGGCTGCTTGCGAACGCCGAGGTAGAGCGCGCGCTGCGCTCAGCGCGACGTCTCCCCTGCCGGTCTCGGGTCTCCGCCTTGACCCGTTCAGACCGCCCCGGCCGCGATGCGACGACGGACCACTCTCATCCGCGCGAGCTCGCGAGGCACGGAGGTCCCCGCGGAGGGCGCGACCGGAGGCCCGATCCGGGAGGGCATGCGCCGCGTTCCCCGTGGCGGGATGCACGCTCACACCTCGTTCGCTTCTTGAGCGGTCGGATTCGCGCCCGGCAGCGACGACGGCAGGCGCCGGACGCCCGGCGAGAGGCGCTTGCCTGCGGAGCGCTCTTGCGGCTCGTGCTCGTCCCGCGGTTCACGGCCGCTCGCCCGGCACCGGTGCGGCCTTCCGCGGCGGGAGCCCGGTAGTGCGTTGCGTACTCTTGGCGCGTGCCGGCCGGCGTGCCAACCGCAGCTGCCAGTCTCGCAGCCGCCGCGACCGTGCTGGCGCTCGCCTCGGCGCTCCACTCGGGCGGCCATGTATGGCGCGAGCTCGAAAACGAGCGGCGGGCGTTCGCGCCGCTCAGCACCGACGAGCGTCGCCGCACCCCGGTCGAACGGATCGGTGTGCCCGGCGCGGTCCTCGATTTCTACGCGGCCTACATCGTGCCCGGTGACCGCGTCTACTTCCAGGTCCGACCGGAGCGCGGTCTCGATCTGTCCGCGGCGTTCGACACGGCGGGGCGGTTCTACTTGCTGCCTGCGGTCGAGGCCGACACCGTCGCAGACGCGACGGTGGTGGTCTCATACCGCGAGGATCCCCGCCTTTTGCACGTCGGTTTCGTCACCCAGACGCGCGATGGGCGCCTGCCCGTGTACGTCTCTCGCATCAGCTCGCCATGAGCTCGGGCATCGTCGGGTTGGCGCTCGCGAACCTGTTGATGCTGGCGCTCGGCTGCGGCCTGCTGCCGCTCCTGCGGCTCGCGCGGTCGCGGCGCGAACTGCTCTGGCGGCTTCCACTCGCATACGCGCTCGGCCTTGCGGCGACCGGGATCCTCGCCGCCGATCTGGCCGTCGTCGATCTGCCGCTCGGCCGGCTCGAGCTCGCGCTGCTCGCGGCCGCCGCGCTCGCGCTCGGCCTGCCTGGCCTGCCCTCGGGCGAGCTCCACCGGCCGCGGCGACCGCGGCCGCCGGAGCTGGCGCCGCTCCTCGTGCTCGCGATCGCCGGCGCATACGTCGTGGAGGCCGCAAGGCTTGCGCTGGTCGAGCCCCTGGCGGAGCCGCAGGGCTGGGAGGTCTGGGCTACCCGCGCGCGCGCGCTCTATGCCTTCGGAGGTTCCGCCGGGCCGGTGTTCACCACCCCGACCTACCCGGGGCTCACCCAGCCGCTCCTCCTCCCGGGACTCGAGGCGGTCGGCTTCCGCTTCGGCGGGAGCTTCGACGGCACGCTCCTCCACCTCCAGCTGCTCGGCTTCGCCCTGGCGCTCGTCGGCGGCGCCTGGACGCTGCTACGACGCTCGACGAACCCGCTCCTGTTGGCCGCCTCCTTGCTCGCGATACTCCTCGCCCCCGCGTTTTTCGACCAGCTGCTTTCGAACGCCGCCGACATCCCGCTCGCGGTGTTCCTGGCGCTCGGCGTGGCGAGCCTCGGGGCGTGGCTGCGAAGCGGCGGCGCCGGCTTCCTGCCCGCAGCGGCACTCTTCCTGAGCGCCGCGACACTGACCGAGAGCGACGGGGAGGTCTTCGTCCTGGCCGCGTTCCTCGCAGCGGCGCTCGCGTCACGATCCGCAGCGCGTCGACCGCTCACGATCGCGGCGAGCGCCGTGGTCGCCCTCGATCTCCCCTGGCGCATCTGGCTGCACCTCGAGCGAGTCGGGATCGCAGCGCACTCGTTCTCGAACCTCCTCGACCTCTCCGCGCTCGAGCATCAATCGGGCCGGGTGGGGCCCGCCACGCGGGAGCTCTGGCACGCCCTCTGGCACGTCCAGAGCTGGAGCCTCGTCGTCGTGCTCGTGATCGTCGGCCTCGCCGGGGCGCTGCTTCAGCGCCGTCGGCGGCTCGCGCTCTTTGCCGCGTGCTGGCTTCTTGCCTCCTTCGCCGGCCTGGTGCTCGTCTCCTGGACCTCGACCACGGCGCCTGCGAGCAGCCTCTTGGGATCGTCGGGGATGATCGACGGTCTGGTACTCGGAGGCGGGCTTCTGGTGCCGCTGCTCCTCCACACCGCGCCCGAGCCCGATCCCCTCCCGGCCGCGCCGCCGAGCCTAGCTCTTGCGTTCGCCGGGCGCCTGGAGCGCGGGCTCGTCTGGCTCCCCCACCGCAGCCCCGCCCTCGATCCCCCGCCCGGCTCCGTGTCGTCGCCCGGCGCGCTTCCGTGGCGGCGGCCCCGCCGGGAGCTGCTGCTGCTCGCGCTGGTCGCCGCGGCGACGCTGACCACCGTCTATCCGGTCGATGCGCAGGACGTGTCGCGTCTCTGCCTCACCCGCGCGCTCGTGCACCTTCGCCTGAGCGACGACCGCTGCTTCGAGTCGCCCTACGCACGCGACCGCGCGAGCTACGGCGGTCACCTCTACTCCGACAAGGCGCCGGGTATGTCGGTGGTCGAGATCCCGGGGGCCGTGGCGGCCTCCGTGCCAAGCGCCGAGTCGTGGCCCTACGAGGGGCTGCGCGTCTGGGCCGCCCGTATCCTCTCGGGCGGGCTTGCGTTCATCCTCTGCGCCTTCCTCGTGGGGCGGATCTCCGAGGGGCTCGCACCCGGTTACGGCGGTGTCTCGCTCGTCGCATTCGGACTCGGGACGCTCGTCGCTCCGTTCGCGGCGGCGAACTTCGACCACGTGATGGCCGGGACACTCGGCTTCGCGGCCTTTGCGCTCGCCTGGCGTCGCCGTCCGCTCCTTGCCGGACTCGTGGCTGGCGCCGCCCTCGACGTCGAGTATCAGGCCGGTTTCGTGCTCGCGATCCTCGCGGTCTATGTCGCCGTCCAGGGGAGGCGGCCGCTCGTCGCCTACCTCTGCGGGCTGGTACCCGCCGCGGCGCTGCTCGGGCTGTACGACTGGCTCGCGTTCGGGGCCCCCTGGCATCTCTCCTATCGCTACGTCTCGGCGGAGTTCGCCGCCGAGCAGGAGGGAGGGTTCTTCGGCATCCACACGCCCTATCTCCACGCGATCGGCGACGTGTTCATCGGAAGCGGCGGCCTGCTTCGCATCTCCCCGGTCGTCGTCGCCGCCGCCGCGGGGCTCGTCCTGCTCGGACGGCGCTTCAGGGCGGAGGCGCTCGTCTGCGCGGCGGTCATCGTGGCCTTCGTGCTCCTCAACTGCGGCTACTTCGAGCCCTACGGCGGGCTCTCGCCGGGCCCGCGTTTCCTGGTGCCCGCGCTTCCCTTCCTCGCAATCGGCCTCGCTCCGGCCTTCGCGAGCCGTTTCCGGCTCACCGCCCTGCTCACGCTGCTCTCGATCGTCGCAATGACGGCGTTGACGCTCACCTGGACAAACGGGCACCCGCTGAACGGCTCGATCTGGGGCTCCCTCGAGAGCCTCCCGGTCGACCGCGGCTCGTCGTGGCTCGTTCACAACTTGACGCCCAACGTCCTCAATTGGGCCGTCTCGAGCAGGTCGCTCACCGCGGCCCTGGTCGCGCTCGCAGCGGTCTCCGCCTTCGCCCTCGCACTTCCGCTCTCCTTCGGGGACCGACGCGAAGAGCACGGCGGTGGGGCCTCCGGGCGCGCCGGCACGGCGGGCACTCCGGGACGTTTTTCGACGGTGAAGGCGGGGAAGGGATCGGAGACGACAGCACAGATGAACGACTGAAACCGACAGAGGGACGACCGCTCGAGGACGGCGCTTGCCGTCGTGGCCGGCGAGCTCGTCGCGCGCTCCCAACTCGAGCCGCCGACAGCGCTAAAAGGACGCCGGGCGGACGCGGCGGGAGCCGTAGCTCTGAACCCAGCCAGGGTTGTGAACGCGTAGCCGTCGAGCTGCTCGGCGCGGCTCGCGCGGGATGATCGCGGTAGGCTCCCGTGGGCCGCCGGCGAGAAGGTTCGGGCGCGTCCCCGACGAGGAGGAGAGAGGCATGCCGAACCAGGCGCATCCCGACAGCCCCGCGCGCACCCCCTCGCCCGGGCGCCCCGGTGCCGGCGGGGCACCGGCACTCGGTTCCGACCACGCGCGGGAGCGGTCGTGGTAGCGGCAGCCGCACCGGGCGGTCGCTCACGCAACCTCGTCCTCGCCGCGATGATCTTCGCCGTCTCGATGACCTTCATCGACCAGACGATCGTCTCGATCGCCGTTCCCCAGATCCAGCGTGAGCTCGGTCTCACGAGCACCGGTGTGCAGTGGGCGGTCAACGCCTATCTCCTCTCCCTCGCCGCGCTCTTCGCCTTCGGCGGGCGGCTCGCCGACACGATCGGGCACACGCGCATGGTGGTGATCGGCGTGGTCGTCTTCGCCGCGGCCTCGGCGATGTGCGGGTTCACGCCGAAGTGCGGCCTCGCCGAGGGATGGATCGTCGCCTTCCGGACCGTGCAGGGCGCCGGGGGGGCGATCATGTTCCCGGCCGCGCTCGCGATCGTCGTCCAGACGTTCGCGCTGCGCGAGCGCGGCCGTGCGCTGGCGCTCTTCTTCGGCATCGCCGGCGGGCTGACGGCGATCGGACCGATCCTCGGCGGCGTCCTGACGCAGTGGACCTGGCGCGCGATCTTCTGGGTGAACATCCCAGTCGCGCTGATCGCGCTGGTGCTGATCTCGATCGCGAAGCCGACCACCGACTACCGGCCGGCGCGTATGGACTACCGGGGCCTCATCCTCGTCGCCGGCGGTGTCGCCCTGAGCGTCTTCGGCTTCCAGCAGTCGTCAGTCTGGGGCTGGAGCAATCCGGGCATCTGGCTGTGCATCGCCGCTGGACTGGCACTGCTCGTCGCGTTCGCCCTCGTCGAGACGCGCACGGCCTCGCCGCTGATCGAGATCGGCATCTTTCGCGTCCGCGCCTTCCTCGTCGAGAACGCTGTCCTCGCGATCGCCATGCTCGTGTTCATCCCGGTGTTCTTCTTCGCGAGCGAGTACGCACAGATCGGCCTGGGGAAGTCTCCCTCACAGGCGAGCCTCGTCCTGCTCTACTTCTTCGTCGGCTTCGTCATCGCCGCCCAGATCGGGGGACGGATGCTCGACCGCGTCGGGGCCAAGCGGCCGGTCGTCGTGGGCTGCACGCTCGCGGCGATCGGCTTCGACCTCTGGTCGCGGAACGTGACCGGGCTCGACTTCAGCTCACAGCGCTGGTTCGTCATCCTGGCGGGGGCGGGGATGGGGTTCATGCTGGGACCGGCGACGACCGACGCGGTCAACCGCGCCTCGCGGCTCTCATACGGAGAGGCGACCGGCATCACTCAGACCGTCCGCAACTACTCCGCGAGCCTGGGGCTCGCCATCCTCGGCACGCTCCTCGTCGACAAGCTGCGCTCGCACATCACGAGCTCGCTCATCGCGCAGGGGCTCTCCCGCACGCAGGCCTCGGCCGAGGCGTCGCGCCTCTCCCAGTCGGGGGACGGGGGCGGTAGCGGCGCGATCCCCCACTTCGTGCGGCTCGACTTCGCCGAGGCCACCCACACGGTGCTTCTCGCGATGGCCGGGATCATGGCAGCAGCCGCGATCGTCGCTTTCCTCGGTCTTCGGCGCGGGCTCCAGACCGAAGAGGGCGGCGAGACCGCAGTCAAAGCCGGGGCTGACGCCCGCTCGTAGGGATGCCCGCCTCACCCTTTCGGGGATCCCTCGCGGATCGGCTTCGAGCCGCGGCCCCTACCGCGCCGAGGCTCTCGAGCAGACGAGGCGCGGAAAGAGGAATTTGGCATCCGCACTGAATCGCGGGGGCAGGCGTGGTCGGGTCAGCGCGATGGTCGTGTCGAACTCGGCCCGAGGCGTCCACCAACCCGAAGCACCCGTTCCGGGATGCACACGAAGGATGTGCCAAATCGTTCGCTGCCAGCGAGCGCTGCTGGCGGTGAAGGATGTGGCATAGGACAGGTGGTCTGCTTGGGTTGCGCTGCAGAAGTGTAGGAGCCACGTCCACGGTCGACAGGGCGGACCTTGACGGCCGTGACGTCGACGGGGGCTTCGTTCGCAGCGGAGACGTGCTGGCCGTCCGCGACGGCGCGCCGCTCGCTCGCCGCCGTGTCGGTGGACGAGGGCGGACGAAGCGGGGCCGCCCCGGGCCTCGAGGTCGCCCATCGCCCACGCCGGACCGGAGGCGTCAGCGGCCTCGAGGATCTCCGCTAGAGCTCGTCGGAGGGCGTCCTTTCCCGTGCTGAGGTCGTTTCCCGCGGAACACCTGCTGTGCGGGCGACCTCGGGCAAGGCCGCGGCGTGCATCTCGTTTGTGCCCTCGCCGATGTTCGTGATGCCATCGGCTCCGCTGACGGTCGTCTTGAACTCATGCAGCCCGCTGCCGAGCGAACGGCCGATCTCCGGCAGACGCTTGGCGCCGAAGAGCAGCAGGCAGACGACGAGCAGGATGAGCAGATGTGTCGGGCTGGCAAGACTCGCTCCCATTGGGTTGTCTCCTTGAGCGTTGTGAATGATTTGAAGAACGAAGGTGAAGAACAGGCGGGGGTTTGAACGGACGTTGAAGAACGGACGTTGAAGAATGACTGTCCGATCTCGTGATCTCTGACGGAGGTGATTCGCGCAGCCGGGAGATCTGGTTTGCTCATCAGCGCCTCCGCAATCGGCCGCTGGCTCAGAGAGATCGTCCGGCTCGCGCCGCCGATCCTCCGGCGCTCGGGAATGCCCGGCTTGCCGACAGTCCCGCCGCCGCTCGCGGCCGAGGCTGCGGCGCCGAAAGCGCCGTCAGGCTCATGGCGCCCTCACGGCTGGGAGCACCGGCACGCGGTTACTGCTCGTACCTGCGTCGAGGCCGATGGGGTTCGGGAGCCGAAGGGCGTCGAGTCGGCGGCGGCGAGAGATGAGCTCGCGTGCATGGGTGAACTCGGCGTTTCTTCGCGAGAGTGGCGTTCGCGGATCGCGAACCCGCGGGAAGCCAGAAGCCTGTTCCGCGGGGCGAGTCGCATCGCTAGCTCGGCAGAATGCGTGCGAGGTCCCAGACCCGCGGCCGCTCCGCGGAGAGCTCGAGCAGGACGCCAGGCCAGGAAGCTCGGTCCACGGCGAAACGTTCCCCACCCTCGCGTCCGAGGTAGCGCCCGGCGATCGACCTCCTGATCTCGCTCACCTCGCAGCTCGTCAAGGTCGCCTCGCCGCGCACCTCGACGCCGCGAAAGGGGGAGATCGTCTCGAAGATCACAAGGGCGCAGCGCGGGTCGCGTGCGAGATGGCGCACCTTGACGTCGTCTCGGGCGATCACGACCTCGAACGTCGGACCCGTCCAGCGAAACCACACCGGCGAGGCGAGCGCCGTACCGTCCCCGCGAGCGGTGCTCAACACCGCCGCCGATGGCGCCTCGAGGAGCGTGCGAACGTCCTCGAGGGACAACGACCTCATCGCGCAACGATACCGCCGACCAGATCGCCTCCGAGGTGGTCACAGAAACAGGCAACGCGGTGCGCGGAGAACCCGCACCCCACGCGACGGCCCGGGACGGAAGGAGGGGGTATCCCCGGGCCGTCGGAGGATCGAACTGCCCTGTGCCGGCGCACCGTCGAGCGAGAGGATGACCGGGAGGTTTCGGGCGCGTACGGAAGTCGCAACAGATCCGCGATCGATCGTCGCGTCCGCTCGCGTCCCGGTCAGTCTTCGCCGGGGTGCACGCCGCCCGGCTCGAGCTCGAGGCCGAGCGCGCGCCCGACAAGCTCGAGCTGGTGATGGCGCTCGATCGTGCCCAGGCGGTCGTCGTAGAGCTCGCCGGCCTCGCGACGGGACTCGATGTACCGGGGGAGATCGGCGTCCTCGCCGAGATATCGCCGATGGATCAACTCGAGGCGGTCGCGAAACGCCGCCGAGGGCATCTCGTTCGCGTATGCATCTTCCAGCATCTCGCGTAGCTCGTGCTGCATCTGCTCGTTCACGTTGGCATCCTCGCTACTTGCTCGTAGGGACCGGACCTGATGGTGTGGTCGAACCCCGCCGCTGGCTTCGGTCGGGTCACCATGATCGGGTGAGCCGTACTCTGCCACGAACCGGGCGTGCTCGCGCTCGCCGTCGAGACCGTGGGCGTCCTCGCCAAGCTCTACGCCGAGGCGATCGAGGCGATGGACATGGGGCCGGTGGATGCGCTGCGCGTCTCGGGCGCGCGCCGCACACAGGTCTTCCTCCACAGCGTGATCCCGAGCGTCACGCCGACCTTCGTGGGTCTCGTCATCTACCGCATGGACTCGAACGTGCGAGCAGCCTTGATTCTGAGCGCGTTCGGGGCCGGCGGGATCGGTTTCCAGCTCTACCAGTCGATCGAGCTCTTCCAGTGGCCGCAGCTCGGCACCGAGCTGATCGTGATGTTCGTCATGGTGCTCCTCGTCGAACGCGTCTCGATCGTCGCACGCGCGAGGATCGGATCATGAGCGCCGTTCTCAGCCCCGCCGCGCCCCGCAGCGCCGAGCTCCTCGGTGAGCTCGTACGGGTGGTTTTCGATGATGGAACGGCGGCCGAGTTCCACCGACTCGCGCTGCGGGACGGCTGCCCCTGCGGGCTCTGCCG
>Ga0302325_10025742_pt1 | contig 12226 bp, 12 predicted proteins | sample Palsa_T0_2_FD_201948 | JGI IMG/M metagenome (GOLD analysis project Ga0302325, IMG submission 201948) | Peat permafrost microbial communities from Stordalen Mire near Abisko, Sweden - Palsa_T0_2 | ecosystem: Environmental > Terrestrial > Soil > Palsa > Peat permafrost | place: Sweden: Abisko...
GGGCCTGCCCTTTGGCAACGGCAACGCCTATCCCAACGGCTACGACAGTCTGGGGCGGGAGTTATTCATCGGCCTGACGGCCGACTTCTAAGGCAAGTTGGCAATCGCCCTGTCGCCGCGGGCGCCCTCATCGAGCCCCGTCTCTGTCTAGAAGGGCCGGCCGCCTGTATTGGGGCGGGCATGGCGGATGTCTTTGTTTCCTACAAGCGCGAGGATCGGTCGCGGGTGAGGCCGCTGGTCGACGCCCTCACCGCCGAGGGTCTGTCGGTCTGGTGGGACGTAGGCATCGAAGGCGGCGCCGCCTGGCGCGAGAGCATCCAGCAGGCCCTGGACGAGGCCAGGTGCGTGATCGTGGTGTGGACCCTCTCATCGGTGGGCGCGGCGGGGGAGTTCGTCCACGAAGAGGCCGGCGCCGCCAAGAGCCGAGGCGTCTATCTGCCGGTGGTCATCGACGATGTCCTGCCGCCCTTGGGTTTCCGTCAGGTCCAGGCCCTGTCGCTGGTCGGCTGGCGCGGACGGCGCGTCGATCATCGGTTTCGCGAGCTGGTGGCGACCGCCCGAACGATCATCGCCGGCGCCCGCAGCGGCCAGGATCTGGCGCCGACGGCCGTTCCAAAGGCGTCACTGCTGGTTCGCTGGCGACCGTGGGCGATCGGGTCGGCGGCGCTGGCCGCCCTGCTGGCGGCGGCCGGGGCATGGCTCGCCCTAGGCCATTTCGGAACGCCGGCGGCGACCAAGATCGCCATGCTGCCCTTCGAGGCCGACAACGACTCCTCGTCGCGGAGCCTCGCCGACGGCGTCGGCGACGAGGTCGCGCGGACGATGACCAACGTCGGCCTGCCGACCCTGTCCCTCGACGTCGGCCGCGCCACGAGCGGCGAGGAACGCGACGCGGCGGCCGTCAAGGGTGGCGCCGCCTACGCCTTGGGCGGCCGCGTCCAGCGGGTCGGCGGAGCCTTGAACGTTTCGGTCAACCTCGGTGATCCGCATACGCACGAGATCCTGTGGTCGAACAATTTCAGCCGGCCTGCGGCCGAAGCGGCCGCCATTCGCGAACAGGTCGCCACCACCACCGTCCGGGTACTGCAGTGCGCCTCCGATGTCATCAAGCTGCCCGGCGGCCGTTTCGATAACGAGACCGTCGGCCTGTACCTGCGCGCCTGCGGCCAGAGGCCCGACATTGGTTGGCAGGATCAGTCCCCCGATCTACTACGGCAGGTAACGCAGCGCCAGCCCCGCTTCGCCACCGGCTGGGCGAAACTGGCGTTGGCCGCCTCCTCGGCCAGGGACACCCTGCCGGCCGACCAGGCCGCCGCCGCCGAGCGGGAATCGCGGGCGGCGGCGAAGCGAGCTCTCGAACTCGATCCTCACAACGGCATCGCCTATATCGCACTCAATGATCTGCTTCCGCCCGGCCACCTCCTCGAACACCAGAATCTGATCCTCAAAGGGCTGTCGGTCTCGCCGGACAACGCCGAGCTGAACGCCCGAGAAGGCGAGCTGCTGGATCAGGCCGGACGCGTCGCCGAGGCGCTTACCTACGGGCGGCAAGCCGAGAAACTCGACCCGCTCAATCCAGCCATGGCCTCCTACCTGACTGGCTTCCTGCTCTCCGCTGGGCTCCTCGAGGAGGCTCGGACGGCGAACGAACGGTCGACCACGCTGTGGCCGGACATCCCGTACTTCGCTGGGGAACGCATCGTCATGGAACTTCGCTTTGGCGATCCGGACAAGGCCCTGTCGCTCATCGACGACCCGAAGACGCGGCCGGCGGGCGTTGAGGCATCGGTCATCGACGATTGGCGGCGCTTCGCGCTGGTCCGCAAGAGCCACGATCCGGCCAAGGTGGCGCAATACGTCCGCGATAGGCTGGCCGAATTGGCGGCGGGCAGGACCGATCCATCGACGGTGATCATTCGTCTGAGCGCGCTGGGGGCTGTGGATGGCGCCTTCGCCGCGGCCTCGCGGGCGACACCGGCCGACCCGCTCGACCCCGAGCCCCTGTTCCGCCCTGTGGCCGCCAGCATGCGGAGCGATCCTCGTTTCATGCCGCTGATGGCCAAGGTCGGCCTGCTCGACTTCTGGCGCAAGACCGGCAAATGGCCCGACTTCTGCCAGGCGGCCGACCGCCCCTACGATTGCCGCGCGGTGGCGGCCAAGCTGGCGCCCTAGGGGCATGGTGCTCCGCCCGGGGAAGCCGATAGGGCTCTGGGTCGGGCGATCGGGCCGCGCAGCTGTCCGTCGAGCCGGGGCTCTGTCTAGAATGGCGCAGCGCCTGTATTGGGGCCGTCATGGCGGATGTCTTCGTCTCCTACAAGCGCGAGGACCGGGCGCGGGTGAAACCGCTCGTCGACGCCCTGTCGGCCGAAGGGTTCACGGTGTGGTGGGACGTCGGCATCGAGGGCGGCGCCGCCTGGCGCGAGAGCATCCGCAGGGCCCTAGACGAGGCCAGGTGCGTGGTCGTGGTGTGGAGCGCCGCCTCGGTGGGACCTGCGGGCGAATTCGTCCACGACGAGGCGAGCCTCGCCAAGCGGCGGGGACTCTATCTGCCGGTGACGATCGACGATGTTCCTCCACCCCTGGGTTTCGGCCAGGTCCAGGCGCTGTCGATAGTGGGCTGGCGCGGAAGGCGAGTCGATCATCGGTTCCGCGAGCTGGCGGCGGCGGCGCGGGCGATCATCGCCGGCGACCGCCCAAGCCAGCCCATGGCTCCGGAGTCCGCGACAAAGGCGCGCTCGGTCGTTGGATGGCGTCCGTGGGCGATCGGGTTGGCGGCGCTGGCCGCCTTGCTGGCGGCGGCCGGGGCATGGCTCGCCCTCGGCCATTTGGGAACGCCGGCGGGGAGCCGGATCGCCATCCTGCCGTTCGAGACCACCGACAGCGATGCCTCCTCGCGGAGCCTCGCGGACGGCGTCGGCGACGAGGTCGCCCGGACGATGACCAGCGTCGGCCTGCCGACTCTGTCCCTCGACGTCGGTCGCGCCGGGAACGGCGAGGAACGCGACGAGACCGCCGTCAAGGGCGGCGCCGCCTATGCCTTGGGCGGCCACGTTCAGCGGGATGGCGGGGCTTTGAACGTCTCGGTCCACATCGGCGATCCCCGGACGCACGCCATCCTGTGGTCGAAGAATTTCAGCCGGCCGGCGGCCGAAGCGGGCGCCATGCGCGAACAGGTCGCCACCACCACCGTCCGCGTGCTGCAGTGCGCCTTCGACGTCATCAACCTGCCCGCCAGCCGTTTCGACAACGAGACCGTCGGCCTGTACCTGCGCGCCTGCGACCTGAGGCCCGACTATGACTCCCAGGATCAGGTTCGCGATCTCCTGCGGCAGGTCACGCAGCGCCAGCCCCGCTTTGCCACCGGTTGGGCGAAGCTGGCGCTGGCCGCCTCCTCGGCCAGGCACACCCTGCCCGCCGACCAGGCCGCCGCCGCCGAGCGGGAATCGCGGGCGGCGGCCAAGCGGGCGCTCCAGCTCGATCCCCGCAATGGCATCCCCTATATCGCCCTCAACGATCTGCTTCCCTCGCCCGGCCACCTCCTCGAACACCAGAACCTGATCCTCAAAGGGCTGTCGGTTTCGCCGGACAACGCCGTGCTGAACCTTCGCGAGGGCGATCTGCTAAGTCAGGTCGGACGGGTCGCCGAGGCGCTCGTCTACGGCCGGCGAGCGGAGAAACTCGACCCGCTCAATCCGATCATGGCCGCGTACCTGACCGGATTCCTGCTTTCCAATGGGCTCCTGACGGAGGCTCGGGCAGTGAACGAGCGGGCGACCACGCTCTGGCCCGATGGAGCCTTCGCGGACTTCAAAGGGGTGCGTATCGCCATCGAGGCCCGCTACGGCGATCCCGACAAGGCGCTGGCTCTCATCGCTGATCCCAAGTCGCGGCCGGCGGAGTGGGAGCCATCGGACATCGACGATTGGCGGCGACGCTGCCTGATCCGCAAGAGCCACGATCCGGCGATGCTGGCGCGGTACGCGAGCGAACAGCTTGCCGAGCTTGCCTCGGGAAAGAGCGCTCCGTCCGTGGCGATGTCGCGGTTGAGCGCTCTGGGCGCCGTGGACGGGGCCTTCGAGGCCGCCGCCAAGGCGAGCCCGGCCGACACACTCGAAACCGGGTTCCTGTTCCGGCCAACGGACGCCGGCATGCGGCGCGATCCCCGATTCATGCCGCTGATGGCGAAGGTCGGCCTTGTCGACTTCTGGCGCAAGACCGGCAAATGGCCCGACTTCTGCGAGGCGGCGGACCGCCCCTACGACTGCCGCGCCGTGGCCGCCAATCTGGCGCCATCCTAGGGATCAGAGGGTCGAACTCCGGGGGATCGGGCGGCGGCGGGAAGAGCGCTCGAGCTCCGCTCGGCGCCTAGCTAGTTGCATCCCAGACTCAAGGTCGTCCCGTCACGCTTGATGATCCGCACCGCGTCGGGGTTCACGCCGGCCCCGACCTCGGCGTGGATATCGTCGAGATCCGGCTTGCCGTCACTATGGAACGCGAGCCGGAAATGGCGATGACCGAGCAAGGCGCTCTCATCGAGGGGCTTGCACCCCGTCGATTTCGTCAGGCGCAGGCCGATCAGATTTCCGGTCGCATCGTAGATCTCGTCAAAGCCGACTTCGGCGTCGATGTCGGTCTTGCCCGCGAGCGCCGGGCATTCCTTGTGGATGGCGGCGCACAGGGTTTCGGTCTCGGGTTCCTCGCGCCATCGCGGCGTGGGGGTGAAAAGGAATGGTGCGCCGCCGGATGGCTCGCTTCCCGCCGTGATGGCGGCCAACACGGACGTCAGGAGGATCGTTCCGGTTTTCGTCACCGCCCGCTCCCTCGCGCGCCACTAAGACAACGAGCAGAGGCTCTACCTGCAAACGGCTTTTGTCACCTCTCGAGCGGATAGCGTCGGGTGAGGTCGACCCGCTGGCGTCGTCCGACGGAATGGCGGTTGCGCCCGGGACCCAGCGGCGCCACGAATCGCCGTCATGATCTCGTCCCTTTACGCCCAGGGCCGCCGCGCCCTCGTCATCCACGAAGACGACGTCGGCATGACCCACGGGTCCAACGTCGCCTTCAAGGAACTGTCGGCGCGGGGCGTCGTGAGCTCCGGCTCGGTGATGGCGCCCTGCCCTTGGTTCCCCGAGACGCTGGCCATGGCCGCCGCCGATCCGACCCTAGACCTCGGCGTGCACCTGACCTTGAATGCCGAGAAGCAGCCCTACAAGTGGCGCCCGCTTACCCACCCGCCCGCCTCGGCGGGGTTGACCGACGAGTTCGGCTATCTCTGGGAGGATGTGCGCTCGGTCCGCCGTCGGGCTGCGCCCGAGGCGGTCGAGGCGGAGCTGCGCGCCCAGATCGACGCCGCCGTCGCCGGCGGCATCGACGTCACCCACCTCGATGCGCACTGCGGCGCGGTGATGTCGCCGGAGTTTCTCGGCATCTACCGCAAGCTGGGCGCCGACTACGATCTGCCGATCGTGCTGATGCATCGTTTCCAAGGCGGCAATCCCCGGCCGCCCGGCCGCCCGGCGATACCGGACCACATGGTCCAGGCGGCGCGGCAGGCGGCCGCCGAGGGCGAGCCGGTGTTCGACCTCTTCTACGAGACGCCGTGGGACCGCTCCGCCAAGGCCGAAGGCGTCTATCGCGACATCCTGGCCAGCGCCGTCGACGGCCTTTCCTTCTATGCCTTCCATTTCAACGCGCCTGGCGATTTCGAGGCGGTCGAGCCGGAGTTCGCCCGCTATCGCACCGACGAATACACCCTCTTTGGCTCCGGCAAGATCGAGCCGTTGCTCGCCGAGTTCGGGATAGAGCTCATCGGCATGCGCGAGATCCGCGACCGCCGCCGCGAGCTTCGCCGCCGACATTGACGCTCTCGTCGCCGCCCCAGGTCGATCTCTTACGAGAACCCTGAGCGGACCTCGATCGAATCACCGCGCGCCACCGCTTGGTCAGGCCGTCTGGATAGACCCGTGGCCCATCTGAGCGTCGAGCGCCGGGGCGATGAAGTCGGCGAAGCACGAAAAACAGGCGGCCTTGGTGGCCGTGTCGATGGAGAACCGTTGGGCGCTCAAGCCGGGCAGGTCGGAATCGAATCGGACTTCGCCGTCCGCCTGCAGAGTCAGGCGACAGGCGTCGCCCTCCACCGCCCCGCTCCTCTTCAGGACGAATCCCACGACGGCGAGGTCGCCACCCACCAGCTCTGAGATTTCCGCCTTCGGAGCCTGTTCGAAGACGTAGTTGGCCAGGCCGACCTCCTCGCCAGCGTCCCTGGCCGCCGCCGCCGCGTGCTCGCGGAGCCCCGACCACGCCGCCAGCCAACCCGCTGTTCTCTTCTGGTCTTCCGCCCACCGCTCCTGGGCTTGTTCGGCCGATCTGGCGGCTTGCTGTTCACGCTCGCGGGCGCGACCGACCGCGGCGGCGATCCGGTGTTCGGGGGAGGTGTCGTGATCCATTTGGGTAGGTTCCAAGTATCTATCCTCGTCATATGGGGACCGAAGTCCGCGTATGCTATAATTGAGGCAAATTAAAATGAATAACGACACCTTTCGCGGTCATGATAAATGGTTAATGCGAACAAAAAAGGCTGCCGAAGTCAGATTACTCACTGCTCTCGGCCCAAGTGGGTCCGCCGAGCCGGCGGCTCCAGACGCTTAATGACTGCGCGCCGCCGGGTCACGCGGTCTGGCGCCCCTCACGACGGCGGCAGTCCGAACACCTTTTCGAAGAACAAGGTCTCGGCTTCGCGCTGGGCGTCGCGGTTGGCTTTCTTGCGAAAGCCGTGGCCTTCGTCCTTGGCGAGCATGTACCAGACCTCGTCGCCCTGGGCCCGGACCTTGGCGATCAGCTGTTCGCCCTCGGTGTAGGGCACGCGCGGATCGTTCAGACCGGCGACGACGAACAGGGGCTTGGTCATCCTGGCGGTGTTGTTGAGCGGCGCGGTCTTTTCCATGAAGGCGCGCATGGCCGGATCGCGCTCGTCGCCATACTTCACCCGGCGAAGGTCGCGCCGGTAGGCCTCGGTGTGCTCCAGGAACGTGACGAGGTTGGACATGCCGACGACGTCGTAGGCGCCGGCCAGCTGGTCGCCGTACGAAGAGAAGACCGAGAGGGTCATGAACCCGCCGTAAGAGCCGCCGGTGACGACGATCCGCTCGCCGTCTAGGTCGGGCTGGGCCTTGATCCAGGCTATCAGCGCGCCGATGTCCTTGACCGTGTCCTGACGCTTGAAGCCGTCGTCGAGCGCCAGATAGGCCTTGCCGTAGCCGGTCGATCCGCGAACATTGGGGGTGATCACCGCCGCTCCGAGGTGCTCGACCCAGTATTGATAGACAGGCGAGAAGGTCGGCCGCTCCTGGCCCTCCGGACCGCCATGGATCGAGATGATCACCGGCGCCCTTCCGGCTCGGGCGGCCGGTCGGTAGATGAAGGCCGGGATCGGGCGGCCATCGAAGCTGGTCACGTGGATGAGCGAGGGCGCGGCCATCTGGGCCGGATCCAGGCCGCCCATTTCGCTGCTCGTCCAGCGGTCGAGCCGGCCGGAGGCGACATCCAGGCCCCAGACGTCGGGCGGCGAAGTCGTCGGCGCCCAGCCGATGGCGAGCGTCTTGGAGTCGCGGGAGAACCTGAGCGCCGTACAGACGCCCTCGGCAAGGGCGACCGAGGTTGGCGCGCCCCCGGCCAGGGGCCGCAGATAGAGACGCGAGCGGCCGCCCTCGTTGACCGTCCATGCCAGCATCCTGCCGTCTGGCGAAAGGTCGACATCCTCGACGTCCCAGGGGCCGGCGCCGGTCAGGGGCGAGAAACCCTTAGCGGCAAGATCGTAGCGGACCAGGCGCGCGACGTCCGAACCCTCGTCGGAGGTGAGTATCAGGCTCTTGCCATCGGAGGTGAAGACGCCGCCGCCATAGGCGATCTCGGTGGTCGTCGGATTGATCTGGGCGGCGGCGCCGGTGGCGAGATCGAGCAGAAACAGCTGCTGACTGGCGACCGAGATCAGATGGCGGAAAAGAAGCGTCCCGCCGTCGGGCGAAAAGGCGATGGGATCGATCTCTCCCTGACCCTTGAAGGCGATTCTGGGGCCGGCGGGGTCGCCGGGCCGCCAGGTCACGATGGCGTAGTCCTGCTCGCCCTTGTTCACCGACGCCCAGGCGGCGGTCTTGCCGTCGCGCGAGAAGACCAGCGCCTGATTGCGCGTGCCGTCCTTGGTGATCTGGGGCTGCCCGCCAGTCAGGCCGCCGGAATAGACATTGAAGTACTCGGCGCCGCCGACATCGCGCAGGAAGAGGTAACGGTCGGCGGAGCCCGGTTGGGCGGCCGCGGCGCTGATCGGCTCGTCGTAGAAGGTGAGCTGCTGGCGAGCGCCGCCGGGGAAGGCCACGCGGTGCAACTGGGCGGTGGCGCCAAACCGGGTCGAGATCAGCATCGAGCCGTCCGCCAGCCAATCCTCGAAAGCGGCGCTGCGGACGTTCTCCCAGCGCCGGAGGGATTCCTTCAGCGAGGGCGGAACAGGCGGGATGTTCTCCAGGACCAGCGAGCCCACTTCCCGGCGCGCCACCGGCGACGTCTGCGCCGCCGCGCCGACGGCCATGAGCGCGATGCCCGCCAAGAGGGCCAGTACGGTTCTCATCTCGCGCCGTTCCTTCGGGAGGGGTCCCGATCCGGTAGCACGGCCGACGCTGCAACTCACCAGGCCTCCTCTGCCAGAGCCGCTGCTGGGCGAGCTACCCTCCTTCCGCGAGCTTGCGCAGCCTCTCGAGCGCCTCGGACCAATAGGGCGCGTACTTCGCCAGCCAGGGCGCCAAGGCCTCGCCCATGACCTCGGCGTTGATGCGGTAAAGCTGATGGCGACCCTGGCGAGTGGCGCCGACCAGGCCCGCCGCCCGCAGGCCCATCAGGTGCTTGGAAACCCCTGAGACCACGAGATCGGGGAACTCCGCCGCCAGTTGGCTCACGGTGAGGGCGCCCCGCTCGGCCAGGAGATCCAGGATCCGCCGGCGCGTCGGGTCGGCCAGCGTCCGGAACAGGTTATCGCTGGGGCTAGGCCCCGACACCTGGGGTCACAAGGTCGGCCAGTTTCTCCAAAATCCGGTGTTGGTCGGCCCCGCGCTCGTACCCCTCCACGGTCTTGGACAGATCCGGTTTGCCGATCGCCTCGAAACCGTCATGGATGAGGGTGACCTGCGTGCCGGCCGGCGTCGGCGCCAGGGTGATGACCAGCCGGGCCGGGTGCGCCCAGCCCTGCCCTTCCTCCATCCAGGAGAGGATCAGCGCGCGCTCCCGCGTCAGCTCCAGCACGGCGCCGCTGACCCAAGTTTCCTCATCGGGACCCAGGAAGCGGTAGGCCCCGCCGACCTTGAGGTCGATCTCGATGTTGGGACTGATCCATTGGCGCAGCGCCTCCTGCGTCGCCAGCCAGCGCCAGACCCCACTGGGCGGCGCCTTGATCTCGATGGAACGGGTGACCTTCGGCATGGCCGTCTCCTCTAACGTCTTACTGTCTGGTAATACATTTCTCTAAGGTAAGATGTCGGCAAGGTCAATCCGCTTCCCCACTCCCGCTCATCCCCGCTAGAGCGTCCTTTCGCGAGGATGAGCGGAGGAGGAAGATGGCGGTCGAGACGGGCGGGTATCTGACGGACGAGCGGGTGATGATGCGCGACCTGGCGCGGGATTTCGTCGCCCGCGAGGTGCTGCCGGCCGCCAATCGCCTGGACCCGGTCAAGGGAGACATGCCGCGCGAGCTCATCGAGACGATGGGCGATCTGGGCTTCTTCGGCATCCTCATCCCCGAGGAGCTGGGCGGCCTGGGGCTGGGGGCGTTCGAATACTGCCTGGTGGCCGAGGAGCTGGCGCGGGGATGGATGAGCGTCGCCTCGATCATCGCCCGCGGCAACAGCTTCTATCGATCGATTCCGGGGTCGGGGGAGGAGCGCCGGCGCAAGATCGCCCTGATGGCCAAGGGCCGGTATCTGGGCGCCGCGTCGCTTTCGGAGCCCGGGACCGGCTCGGATCTCTCCGGCGTCACCTGCAGGGCGCGGCGCGAGGGCGAGGGCTGGATCATCAACGGCTCGAAGTACTGGTGCACATTCGCCGACGGGGCCGATTTCATCAGCGTGCTCTGCCGCATCGACGATCCGGCGGCGCCTAGCGGGCGGGCCGGCACGGTCAGCGTCTCGGTGGAAAAGCCCAAGGGCGAGCTGCCCGCCGGGGTCACCGGCAGCCCCATCCCCAAGATCGGCTATTTCGGCTGGAAGACCTGGGAACTGCACTTCGACAACGTGCGGGCGCCGGCGCGGCAGGCCGAGGGCGTCTTCGGCGGCGCGGACGACGGCCGGGCGGCGCAGGCGACGGCCTTTGGCCTGGGCCTCGCCCGGGCCCACACGGCGGCCAGATCCATCGGCCTGGCGCGCGGGGCGCTGGAGGACGCCATGGCCTATGCCAAGGAGCGGGTGCAGTTTGGCCAGCCGATCTCCGACTTCCAGGCCATCCGCTTCAAGATCGCCGCCATGGCGACCGAGATCGAGGCGGCGCGCCAGCTGATGTACCATGTGTGCACCGAGATCGACGCCGGACGGGCCGACCGCACCCTGACCTCGATGGTCAAGCTGTTCGCCTCGGAGATGGCCGAGAAGGTGACGAGCGAGGCGCTGCAAATCCTCGGTGGGGCCGGCTACACCACCCTGCACGCGGTCGAGCGCTACTGGCGCGATGCGCGGCTGACCAAGATCTTCGAGGGGACCTCGGAGATCCAGCAGCGGATAATCGCCGACGCCCTGCTGGGCAAGCCGACGATCCGGGGATCGAACTGAAGCGAAAGAGGTGGCGAGCAACCTCTTGGACGCCAGCGCCGAGATCGCCAACGCCGTCATCGATGAATCGGGAGACGGCGAGGTTTCGCTCGAGCTGCGGCGGGTGTTCGCGGCCGGCGAAACGGATTGGCCGGTGTCATGGTATTCGTTCGCGATCCTTTTCGACGGCGCGCCGGCGGGTGGGCTCCGGCTGCGGGTGGGCGACATCGAGCTGCTGAGACAGTGGGCCGGCCACGTCGGCTGCAACGTCGACCCGCCGTTCCGCGGCGCCCGGGTGGCCGAGCGCGCCACCCGCCTTCTGCTGCCGCTGGCCGCCGCCCACAAGCTCAACCCCGTCTGGCTGACCTGCGCTCCGGAAAACATCGCTTCGCGCGTCACGCTCGAGAGGCTGGGAGCGGTGCTGGTGGAGACCGTGGCGGTGCCGGCCGAATATGCGCTCTTCGAACCCCTCGCCACCCTCAAGCGGCGCTACCGCCTGGACATGGCTTCCTTGGCATCCGGGGAGAAGAGGCCAGTCGCTTGACCGATGCAAGGATATTCCTTACTTGATCCGATGATGATCACCAGCAAACTGACCACCAAGTCCCAGACCACCATTCCCCAGCCGATCCGCGCCGCCCTGAGCCTGGCGCCCGGCGATGCCCTGGCCTACGTCATCGACGAAGGCCGGGTCATCCTGACCAAGGCCAAGGCCGCCCCGGTCGACGATCCGTTCGCGACCTTCAACGAATGGGATGGCGAGGCCGACCGCCGGGCCTATGGCGATCTTTGAGCAAGGGGACACGGTCAAGGTCCCGTTCCCCTACACCGACCGCGCGACCCGCCAACGCCGCCCGGCCCTCGTCGTGTCGGCGGGCGGCCTGGGGGAAGGGGCGGCGCTGCTGTGGGTGATGATGATCACCAGCGCCGAAAATCGCCGCTGGCCCGGGGATATCGAGCTTGGCGCGTCCCAGGCCGACGCGGGCTTTTCCGCCCCCTCGATCATCCGGCCGTGCAAACTGGCGACCATCGAGGCGCGCCACGCCGAGCCTCTGGGCCGCGTGCGGCCCGAGCTGATGACCAAGGTGCTCGCCGCCACGCGCGAATACCTGAAGCTATCCTGATTGGCGCGGCGCCGCTAGCGAGTGCGGCCCGACGCAAGGCAGTTGGTCAGGGCAGCCCTCCGACCGGTAATTTTCGTTTGATCGGCACGAGCCACAGCAGGGCGAGGACGTAGACGAAGAGGACGAGGTAGGCCGCGGCGAAGACCCACAGGGGCAGCGGCCAGTAGATCAGGTGGTTGACGAAGCCCATGATCAGCGGCGGGCCGGACGCGCCGCCCCCGGCCAGGGTTTCCTGGAGGAGAGTGAGGAAGCAGGCCCGCCCGGCCACCGCCTGCAGGGCGACGAGCGCCATCGAGGCCAGGTGCGGCCATCGCCACCACG
>Ga0302325_10025743_pt1 | contig 12226 bp, 9 predicted proteins | sample Palsa_T0_2_FD_201948 | JGI IMG/M metagenome (GOLD analysis project Ga0302325, IMG submission 201948) | Peat permafrost microbial communities from Stordalen Mire near Abisko, Sweden - Palsa_T0_2 | ecosystem: Environmental > Terrestrial > Soil > Palsa > Peat permafrost | place: Sweden: Abisko...
TGGCCAGGTCCCTGCTGCCCGGGGTAACCCGCTCCGTTCCCGGCCGGTCCCTGACCAGGCACCCCCTGACCAGGCACCCCCTGGCCGTACGCCTGCTGGCCAGGCCCAGGCGCCCACTGCTGTCCCTGGCCAAAGGAAGCACCCTGCTCGGGCCGCGGCGCCTGCCCGCCTCCCGGCCAGCCGGGAGCATACTGCCCAGGCGTCGGCTGATCCGCCCAGTACTGCCCGGCGCTGAACTGCCCGGCACTAAACGGACCGCTGCTGAACTGCTGCCCGCCGTACTGCCCGGCACCCGGTACGGGCCCGGGCGGCATCGCACCCGGCGGCACCGGGCCAGGCGGCACCGGGCCAGGCGGCACCGAACCCGGAGAACCAGCGGCGCCGGCCCACTGCTGGCCGGCCTGGTACCCGGGCGGCGGCGGTGAGCTCGGCCGGGCCGCCTGCCACTCGGGAGCCGTCTGCCAGTCAAACGGCCTCGCCTGCCAGTCAGCCCGCATGTCCGCCTGCTGCGGCCGGCCTTGCGGCTGCCCGGGCGCGTTCTGCGCCTGGTACCCATCGCCCAGGTAACCCTGGTACCCGACATCGCCCTGTCCCTGGAAGCCCTGCGGCCCCGGCCCCGGCGGCCCAGCCGCAGGTCGCTGCGGACCCCCAGGCCCTTGCGGCCCGGCACCCGGTCGCGGCGGCCCGCCGCCCGGTCGCGGCGGTCCTCCCGGGCCCGGGTAACCCCCGGCGCCCGGCGGGTACGGGCGCGGCCGGGATTCCTGCGGGTCGTAAAAGCCCTCAGGCCGCGGACCGCGCGGGGGAGTGGGACGCTGCTGGCCGGGCGGCGCCGGGCGGGGCCGTGGCCCCGCGGGCCGCGGTCGCGGGCGGCCGACGCCGGGCATCGCGTCCTCGGGCCGCTGCCAGGGCCGGTCTTCCGGCGCCTGGTCGAATCCCGCCTGCCTGCCCCCGCGCGGCGGGTAGCCGGGGCGCGGCTGGTTTCCTGGCCGGGGCGGGGCCGGGCGCTCCGGGCGGGCACGCGGCGGTCGCGGCGTGTCGGCGGGGCGTGGACGTTCGCGGCCGCCGGTGTAGGGCTGGTAGCCGGGGTCAACGGGGTACGCGTCGGCTTCTAGGTACGAATCCTGCTGGTAAGCGTCATGATCAGCGTAGGCGGCGTCACTGGCCCGACCGGATGTGCCTCTGCCGGCCCCGCTGCCCTGACGACTCACCCGGCACCTCCTGGACGCGCTCGTCACCCACGAATCGAGTGTAGGGCGGACAAGTCTTGCGTACCGGGCCGACGAGTAATTGCCGCTAGTTCGATGCCGTTTTATTTCGGCGGGCAGCGGCCGTGTTCACGGGTGTCGGATACGTACGCAGGGGGTTACCCTGAGGACAGGGCACGAGCGATTTGCCCGCGTCATAGGGATTTCGGGGTGCCGGCACCGGAAACGCCCGGATTCGAAGACCCGGTACCGGATACAGAGTTCGGATTAAGAGTTCCTCTGCGGAGCGGCCATGGTGGCATGGATCGTCTGGCTGATCGTAGCGGCCGTGCTCGGCGTCGCCGAGCTGGTGACGTTCACGTTCGCGCTCGGCCTGATCGCGGCCGGCGCATGCGTGGCCGCCGCCGTCGCGGCCGCTGGCCTCGGCCTTCCCTTCCAGTTGCTCGCGTTCGTGATCGCGTCGGTGGCCGGCCTTGGCGTCGTGCTGCCAGTCGCCAGACGTCACGTCAAGCAGCCCCCGCTGCTGCGCACCGGCTCCGCCGCCCTGGTCGGCCGCCCAGCCCGGGTGCTTGAGGAAGTCACCGGGCACGGCGGCCGGGTCCGCATCGGCGGCGAGGAATGGTCCGCCCGTTCCTACGACGAGACTCTGGTCATCCCCGTCGGCCACACGGTTGACGTCATGCAGATCGAGGGCGCAACCGCCCTTGTTTACCCGCGGGAGTGAGAAATGGGCATCGCGGAGATAATCATTGCGGCGGTGGTCGCGCTCATCGTCTTCCTGACCGTCGTCCGCTCGGTGCGCATCGTGCCGCAGGCGCGGGCGCGGAACGTGGAACGTTTCGGCCGGTACCGCAAGACCCTGGAGCCGGGACTGAACTTCATCGTGCCGTTCGTTGACCGGGTGAAGGTCCAGATCGACCTGCGCGAGCAGGTCGAGGCGTTCAACGGGCAGCCGGTGATCACCTCGGACAACCTCGTCGTGCAGATCGACACCGTGCTGTTCTTCCAGGTGACCGACCCGCGGGCGGCGGACTACGAGATTGTCAACTACATCAAGGCGATCGAGCAGCTCACCGCCACCATGCTGCGGTCCGTCATCGGATCGATGGACCTTGAGCAGGCGCTGACCTCCCGCGACAAGATCAACACGCTGCTGCGCGGCGTGCTCGACGACGCGTCGGGCAAGTGGGGCATCCGGGTGACCCGGGTCGAGATCAAGGCGATCGACCCGCCCAAGTCCGTGAAGGACGCGATGGAGAAGCAGATGCGCGCCGAGCGGGAGAAGCGCGCCGCGATCCTCACCGCCGAGGGGCAGCGGCAGTCGCAGATCCTCACCGCCGAGGGCGACAAGACGAGCAAGATCCTGCGCGCGGAGGGCGACAAGCAGGCCGCGATCCTGCGGGCCGAGGGCGAGGCGGAGTCGATCACCCAGGTCTTCGAGTCGATTCACCGCAACGACCCCGACCCGAAGCTGCTCGCCTACCAGTACCTGCAGACGCTGCCGCAGCTCGCCGCCGGAGCAGGGAACACCTTCTGGGTGATCCCGAGCGAGGTGACGACCGCCCTGAAGGCCGTCACCTCGGCATTCGGCGGCACCGAGGCAGCCGAGGCAAGCCCAGCCAAGGCAAGCCCAGCCGAGGCAAGCCCAGCCGAGGCAAGCCCAGCCGCGCAAGCACCGGAGCCGCCGCCGGTGGCCCCACCGGAAAACCAGTCCGCGATCCCCAGGCAACAAAAACCACTGGAGCTCCCCGAGCCGCCGCAGGCAACCCAGGCAACGGTGAACGGCAGCGCGCTCGCGTCAGGCGAAGATCGCTAGCAGCACGGCAAGCACGCAGAGCAGCACGGCGGCGATCGCCACCATCCTGACCCGCGACGACGTGGAATGGCCGTCGCTGGCCACGGGGGCCGTCCTGGCAGCGGGCAGCACCGTCGGCTGCGCGGGCCTGGCGACCCTATCCCACGGCGCCGCCACCGGGTTGGCCCCGGCGGCCGCGGTGCTGGCGGCGACCGCCTCAGCAGGCCTCGCGGCGCTCGCGGTGGCGTCATCGTCGCTCGCGGGCGCCGGCCGCAGCGCCGGCCAGGCGGACGACACGCGTATCGGGTCCCATCCGCTGGCGGTGGCAGCGGCGGCGGGCCACGCCTCCGGCCCGGACGGCTGCACCGGTGCCGCGGGCGACGCGTACTCAGCGTCGGCGGCCGCGGGCTGAACCGGAACGGGGGACGGCGGCAGCGTATCCGTCTCGCCGACTGCCATTCCCTCGGCGACCCGGTTCAGGGCCGCCATGATGATCGAGGGGTCGGGCGTCTCCGCCACCGGCGACACCGCACCGATGCGCGCGCCCGCGCTCGCCGCGGCCGACCGCCCGGCGCTCCGCGCGGTGAGCACCGGCAGGGACGGTGTCCTGGTCAGCGACCGCCACCGCTCCTCCCACTCCTCGGTGGTGCCGCCACAGCCCCTGACGTACGCGGAGAGCACCGGCAGGTCGGGCAGCGACGGCCCGTCCTCGGCGGCTCTGATGAAGTCTGAAGGATAATGGGCCCGCGCCGCGAGCTCCGCTTGTCCGAGCCCGGCGCCGTCCCTCAGCTGGCGCAGCTCTCGAAGAAAGCGCGTCGCGTCGTCAACCGACGCTCCGCACCCTGCCACCGACCTCGTATCAGCCCTACGCAGCTCCACCCACGAACCCCTCCCCTTGAATCCGGCAGCGGATTGGACCCCTAGGACACCCCGCGTAACGTGGGGCGCATCTTCCAACCAGGATTCAATGGCAGGTTATCGCGTGCGATTGCCGCAGGTAGCTCATCCTAGAGCTTTCACCAAGGTGATTTAGGCCGCTGGGCGGATTGCCCGGTTCGCGCGCGCCGCCGCGCGGTGATCTGTCCCGGCTTACCAGTGGATGGCCAGACCCACCGTGAATGCCACCCCGAATGCCAGTTGCAGCCGGCCTGTCTGCCCGAGCGTGGCGATGAGCCCCGGCCCCGACGTGCCGCCCCGCACCGACCGCACCGGGCCGCTCGCCAGCGGCAGCGCCAGCAGCGCGAGCAGCGCGAACGGCCGGTACCCGGCGATCAGCGCCGCCAGCAGGAACGGTGCCAGCAGGAACAGCAGGTAGACAGCCCGGGCCCGCGCGTCGCCGAGCCGCACCGCCAGGGTGCGCTTTCCCGACAGCGCGTCCGAGTTGATGTCCCGCAGGTTGTTCACCATCAGCAGCGCGCAGGACAGCAGCCCGGCGGGGACCGAGGCCGCCAGACCCAGCCAGGAAAGCCGCCCCATCTCCACGAACGCGGTCCCGGAGACCGCCGCGACGCCGAAGAAGACGAAGACCGACACCTCACCGAGCCCGCGGTACCCATAGGGCCGCGAACCCCCGGTGTAGAACCAGGCGGCGAGCACGCACAGCGCGCCGCCCGCCACGATCCACCACGAAGTCACCGCCGCCAGCACCAGACCCAGGCCGCAGGCCACGAAAAAGCACAGGAAGGCGGCGTACTTCACCGAGCGCGGCGCCGCCGCCCCGGACCCGACAAGCCGCATCGGCCCGGCCCGCCGCTCGGCCGCGTCGGTCCCGCGCACCCCGTCGCTGTAGTCGTTGGCGTAGTTCACCCCCACCTGCAACGCGAGGGACACCAGCAGCGCCAGCACAGCTCGCCACCACGAGAACGCTCCGTACCCCGCCGCAACACCCGACCCGATCAGCACCGGCACTACCGCCGCCGGCAGCGTCCTCGGCCGCGTCCCGGCCACCCATTCCCGCGCACTAGCCACCGACAGATCTTATGCGGGCGAAGAACAAGCAATAAAACCCAGGCCGCCGCGGGCGCGCCGATCCGCGCAGCCAGCGTCCAATGATCCTTCGCTGCCATCCAGAACGGTCCCGTGTTTCACCCGCCAGCCCAGCGTGCTCGTGTCAGCTGGGCGACAGCCGGGTGTGCAGCCGCACCACCGGCACCTTGACGCCCATGTCGAGGTTGGAGCGGCTGCCGTCCGGCGCCCACCCGGCCCCCTCAAGGAACCCGATCCGCGCCTCGTCACCAGACAGCGCCCAGGTGTACCCGGTGCTGAACCCGTCCTCGGCGAACGTGTCGGCCACCGCGTGCAGCAGCCGCCCAGCGTGGCCGTCGTCGGCGACCGACGGCAGCACGTGCAGCTCGTAGAGCTCGCCGTCGGTGGCCGGCCACCGGTCCTCGTCGGTGGCGGGCCCGGCCGCCGCGAACCCGAGGATCTCCGGCGCGCCCGGCTCCGCGACCGCCACGTGTACCCGGTGCTTCGACGTCGGCGGCGCGCTGATCGCCTGCTGCCACCGCTCGGCGAACTGGCCCACCGCCTCATCGCTGCCAAGCTCCGCGATCACCGCATCCGGCACCAGCCCGGCGTACGTCTCCCGCCAGCTGGCGACCTGCACCCGCGCCAGCCCCGGCGCGTCAGAAGCCCGCGCCCCCCGCACAAATCCCGCGCTCACAACGGTTCACCTCGCTGGTTCGATCCACCATCCGTGGGTCAGGCGATCTCGTGCGGCAGCTTCGACAGCGCCGTGACGTCCCGCGAGGCCCCGGTGGCGGCCGAGGTCGCCAGCGCCGCGTACACCTGCAGCGCCGCGCTCACCGACCGCTGCCGCGCGACCGGCCGGTAGGACCCGAGCGCGGCCAGTACCGCCTGCCGGCGCTCGGCCAGCTCGGCGTCCGGCACGTCGAGCCGCAGCTCCCGGCGCGGGATGTCGATGACGACGATGTCGTTCTCGTTGACGAGGGCCAGCGCGCCGCCGCCCGCCGCCTCGGGGGAGATGTGCCCGATCGACAGCCCGGAGGTGCCGCCGGAGAACCGCCCGTCGGTGACGAGCGCGCAGGCCCGGCCGAGCCCCTTGCCCTTGAGGAACGACGTCGGGTACAGCATCTCCTGCATGCCGGGCCCGCCCCGCGGCCCCTCGTACCTGATGACCACGACGTCGCCGGCCCCGACGCGGCCGCCGAGGATGCCGTCCACGGCGTCCTCCTGCGACTCGAAGACCCGGGCGGGCCCGGAGAACGTCCACAGTTCCTCGGGCACGCCGGCCGTCTTGACGACGGCGCCGTCCGGCGCCAGGTTCCCGTACAGCATGCACAGGCCCCCGTCGACGGTGTAGGCATGCGCGACATCCCGAATGCACCCGGAGGCCGCGTCGGTGTCCAGCGACTCCCAGCGCGTCGCCTGCGAGTACCCCTTGACGGTGCGCACTCCGGCGGGTGCCGCGTGGTACAGCTCGACAGCCTCGGGAAGCACCGACCCCGAACGCAGGTCCCAGGCGGACAGCGGGTCGCCGTGCACCGTGTGCACGTTCTGGTTGAGCAGCCCGGCGCGGTCGAGCTCGCCGAGGATGGTGGGGATCCCGCCTGCCCGGTGCACGTCTTCCACGTGGTAGGACCCGTTCGGCGCGACCTTGCACAGGCAGGGCACCCGCCGCGACAGCTCGTCGATCTCCTTCAGGCCGAAGTCCACCTGGGCCTCGTGCGCCGCCGCGAGCAGGTGCAGGATCGTGTTGGTGGACCCGCCCATCGCGATGTCGAGCGCCATGGCGTTCTCGAACGCGTCCCGCGTCGCGATCGACCGGGGCAGCACCGACTCGTCATCCTCGTGGTAGTACCGCTTGGCCACCGCCACCGCCGCCGAGCCAGCCCGCTCGAACAGCCCGCGCCGGGCGACGTGGGTGGCCAGCGTGGTGCCGTTGCCGGGCAGCGCGAGCCCGATGGCCTCGGTCAGGCAGTTCATCGAGTTCGCGGTGAACATGCCGGAGCACGACCCGCAGGTCGGGCAGGCATTCTCCTCGATGTCCGACAGCTCGTCCTCCGACACCGACGGGTCGGCTGCGGCGACCATCGAGTCGATCAGGTCAAGCTTGCGCACCGCGGCGGGCGCGCCGGCCACGCCGGCCTTCGCGATGACCTTGCCGGCCTCCATCGGGCCGCCGGAAACGAACACCGTGGGGATGTTGAGCCGCATCGCGGCGATCAGCATCCCGGGGGTGATCTTGTCGCAGTTGGACACGCAGATCAGCGCGTCCGCGCAGTGCGCGTTCACCATGTACTCGACCGAGTCGGCGATCAGCTCGCGGGACGGCAGCGAGTACAGCATCCCGCCGTGCCCCATCGCGATGCCGTCGTCGACGGCGATCGTGTTGAACTCGCGGGGAATCGCGCCCGCCGCCCGCACCGAGTCGGCGATGATCCTGCCCACGTCGGCGAGGTGCACGTGCCCGGGCACGAACTCGGTGAAGCTGTTGGCGACGGCGATAATCGGCTTGCCGAAGTCCTCGTTGGCTACCCCGGTCGCGCGCAGCAGCGCGCGCGCTCCCGCCATGTTCCGACCGTGCGTGACCGTACGTGACCTCAACGGCGGCATCGCCGAACTCCCATCGCAGCGTGAAGCTATGTGTGGAAGTTCAGCCTACCGGCGCGGCCGTACTTCACCCGACCCGCGTATACGAACTGTCCGTCTGCGAGTTGTGGCTTACCTCTGGCAGCATCCGGGCGGCCGCCTGGTAGATCGTCCGGACCTCCTCGCCGGTCAGCTTGGGCACGCCCTCCTTCATCCGGCCGCGCCGCTTGAGGTACTTGATAAGCGAGGTGCCGGTGAAGACGTCGACGTTCCTGATGGTGGTGATGTCCCAGGGGATCTTCGGCCCGTAGATGGCCAGCGCCGGCTTGACGAGGATCTCGGTGCCGAGCGCGCCGGACAGGATCTCGCTGGCCTGCTTCGCCTCCCAGACCGCGTGCTCCAGCCGGTCCTTCTGCGACTGCGGCCCGTGGTACAGCTTCTTGCCGTTCCAGGTCCTGATCGGCAGCCTCGGGTCCCACTTCTCCGAGTCGATCGCGTACACCCCGGTCGGCCCGACGACCAGGTGGTCGATGAACTCGCGGCTGTCGGGGATGGGCCGGGCGTTGAGCGTGAAGTACCCCTCGCGCCGCATCTTGTTGAGCTGCCTGCTCGTCTTCTTTCTGGCGCCGGGGAAGGAAGCGCCGTTCTGGTACATGGCGGCGCTCCGCGACCGGCGGACGGTGTCGAGTATCCAGGCCAGGATCGCCAGCGTGAGCCCGACCTCCCAGCTGCGGGTGATCGCGCCGACCACCACGCCGACGACTATCGAGATGATGAACCGCATCCGGATGAAGTGGACCTGCACGTCCACCGGCAGGTCGCGCACGCCCACCGGCGGCCCGGTGTCGTCCTCGGCGTCACCGCCGCCGCCCCGCAGCAGCCCGCGTACCGCGCCGAACGGCTTCGTCTTGCTGTCGCCGGAGTCCTGCGGGTCCATCGGGGCCGCCGCGGCGACCTGCTGGTTCCACGCCGCGCCGATCGCCACCACCCGGCCGGGCTGGTCGGCCTTGAAGTCCGAAGTGGGCTCGTCGTCGGACACCTCCGTGGTCGCGACGCCGCCGAAGATCCCGAGCCCGTCATTGCGCAGCCGAGGCTCATCGGCCTCGTTCTCATCAGCTGCCACCGGTTCGGCCGGCCGCACGTCATGGTGCGGCGCCTCATAGCTGAGGCCAGCGGTCTCGTCGTAGCCGCCCGGCTCCTCCGGCGGCAACACCACCCCGGTCAGCACCGTGCCCGGCTCCACCGTCGGCGGCGCGGCCTCCGGCGGGGTGCCGATGGTCTCCACCGGGACCGTGGGAGGGGCTGGCGCCTCGGCCCGCGTGTGCCCGTACCTGATCGCCCGCCGTCGCCGCGGCCGGGTCTGGTCAGGGACAGGGTCGTAGGCAACGGCACGGCTGGTGCCGCTGACCCCCGTATTCTGCTCGCTGCCGGGGGACAACTCAGCGTCAGGGACCGGGGTAACCGTGGCCTGCACACCGTCGTGCGGGTGTGTACCGGGCTGCGCTGATGACCTGGAGTTCTTGATTCGGGGCGGCCAAGCCATCCATCTCACCATCTCAGCGTACCGATGCGCCGCCGTGAAGCGGCTTTCTATTGGATGTGCCCTGAATAAGGTTCCCCGAAAACAGGCTTTCTCACTAATGGCTACGATCCTCGCTGGCCGCGGACGGCGAGCGCCACTTCTTCCTAGTAACTGTATTGATCATCGGGACGGCAGTCGACTCAGCATATATTTTCGTGGTAAACCGTACGCGATGTTGCCGCGTGACTGACGTGGCTGCCGTCAACGCCGATGTCGGAGAGCAACAGTTTCGCTGTTGCCCAGCACCTGCCGTCGCGGGGCAAGCAAGGATCGGAACGCGCGGCAAGCGGGGATCGCAACGGTACACTCCGGGTTGAGGAATCTGGCCTCCAGGCCTGCCCCCGGACAGCTCCGGCCCCCGGACAGCTCAGAGCAGGCGGACGCAACAAGACGGAGTCACAACGTGCGCTGGTCAACCATGCACATCCCGACCCTGCGGGAAGACCCAGCGGAGGCGGGCGCGCCAAGCCACCGGCTGCTGCTGCGGGCCGGCTACATCCGCCAGCTGATGGCGGGGCACTACTCGCTGCTGCCGCTGGCGGTCCGGGTCCGGCTGAAGGTCATCGCCGTCATCCGCGATGAGATGAACAGGATCGGCGCGCAGGAGTTCCTCATGCCGGTCATGCAGCCCAAGGAGATCTGGCAGCGCAGCGGCCGCTTCGCGATCATGGGCGACGAGCTGTTCAAGCTCAAGGACCGCAAGGGCGCCGAACTAGTCCTCGGCATGACCCACGAAGAGGTCATCACCCAGCTGTCCGGCGAGCTGAACTCCTACCGCGAGCTGCCGCAGCTGTGGTACCAGTTCCAGACCAAGCTGCGCGACGAGCCGCGGCCGAAGGCCGGCCTGATGCGGACCCGCGAGTTCACCATGAAGGACTCCTACAGCTTCGACCTCGACGCCGCTGGCCTTGACAAGTCGTTCGAGGCCCACCGGACCGCCTACCTGCGCGCCTACCAGCGGATCGGCATCCCGGCGATCCCGGTCGAGGCGTCCAACGGCGCCATGGGCGGGTCCGGCTCGACGGAGTTCATCTGCCCGTCGGACACCGGCGAGGACGACATCATCTACAGCCCCGAGTGCGGCTACGCGGCCAACGCGGAGGCCGCCGTCTCCGCCCTGGCGCCCGCCGATCCAAGCGCCGACGCCGAGGCGGCGCTCGACGCGCCGCTGCGCTTCGACACGCCGGGCGTGCGCACCATCGAGGACCTGGCGACCGGCTACCACGCGCCCGGCGACCGGCAGGTCAAGACGCTGGTGTACGTGCTCGACGGCCGCCTCACGCTGGTGCTGCTGCGCGGCGACCATGCCCTTGAGGAGCAGAAGCTCATCGACGCGACCGGCGCGGTATCGGTGCGCCCGGCCGAGGCCGAGGAGATCTTCGCCGAGCTCGGCGCCCACCCCGGGTCCCTCGGCGCCGTCGGGGTGCCGTCCGACCTGCCGATCATCGCCGACCTGGCACTGCGGGGCCGGTCGGGCATGACGACCGGCGCCAACACCGACGACGTGCACCTGCGCGGCGTGGACGTCGCCCGCGACATCAGCGTCGGCCGCTGGGCCGACCTGCGGGCCGCCGAGGAGGGCGAGCCCTTCGTCCGCTGCGGCAACCCGCTGCAGGTGATCAAGGGCATCGAGGTCGGCCACATCTTCAAGCTCGGCTACAAGTACACCGACGTCTTCGACATCACCGTCTCCGGCCCCGAGGGCAAGCCGGTCAAGCCGGTCATGGGCTGCTACGGCATCGGCGTGGAGCGCGCCATGGCCGCCGTGATCGAGGTGCACCACGACGAGAAGGGCATCATCTGGCCCGTCTCCATCGCGCCCTTCGAGGCCGTGGTGGTCGTCGCCCAGCAGAACGACGCGGCCGTCGCCGACGCGGGGGAGCGGGCCTACCAGGCGCTGCTCGACGCGGGGGTGGACGTGATCATCGACGACCGCCCGGACCGCGCCGGGGTCAAGTTCAGCGACGCCGAGCTGGTCGGCATCCCGTTCCGCATCACCATCGGCAAGCGCGGCCTGGCCGCCGGCACCGCCGAGCTAACCGACCGCGCCACCGCCGAAACCGTCATGGTCCCCCTCGACGACATCGCCAAGCACGTCCGCGAAGCGGTAACGCACGCAGCCGCCGCGCTCACCGCTGCCAAGTAGCCCCAGCCAAAACCCACAGACCATGAAGAGGAACGGGCGCGGCTGAATCCAGCCCCGCCCGTTCGTTTAGGGCCTGGTGGTGCGGTGGTCGGCCCAGGTGGTTGCGGCGGTGGTCATGGCCTTGCGCCAGGGTTCGGGGTCGAGTTGCTCGAACCGCTGGTACATGCGGACGGCGGCGTTGGTGAAGGCGTCGATGGCGGCGGGGCTGGCCTGCTGCCATGCGCTGCACCGGCCTGCCCATTGTTCAGCCTCGGCGGGCGTTTGGCCTGCGGCTATGAGCTGGATGGCGAGGCAGGCGGGGTCGATGAGGGCGGCTCCGTAGGTGGGCCATGACCAGTCCACGATGGTTATTTCCCCGCCTGGCCCGACCAGGAGGTTGTCGGGGTTGATGTCGCCGTGCAGCAGTGTTTCGCCTGCGAGGAGCGGCGCGGTGCCGTTGGCGTAGCGGTCGTAGCGGTTCTCGCGCCAGTCGCGCGCCACTGTGGGGAGGGGGAAGGCGCTGATGCGGTCGATGGCGCGGGTGACGGCGGGCAGGTCGGGCGAGCCGGGGGCGAAGCTGGCGTGAGTGCCGGCGACGTGCTGGAAGGCGAGGGCGTGCCAGCCGTTACCGCGTGCCTGCCACAGCAGGGGGGGCGCGATGTGCTGCACGGCGGGGTTGATGGCAGCTTCGCGTTCGAGGGACGAGGTGAGGCGGCCGGGGTCGCGGGCGGCCTTGACGAACACGCGCCCGGAGGGGGTGCGGACGGTCCCGGTGTAGTCGCTGGTATAGCCGCGCGGGCTCCGTTCGGCCTCCAGGACCGGGCCGGTGCGCGCTTCGATGAGCGCTGAGAGGCCCGGGTCCAAGGGCGCGTTCGTCATAGTCGGGCAGTCTAGTGTGGTGCATCTCAAATTTCCGACATAAGTCCCTATAGCGTTGCCCCGGCCGCCCGTGCGGCGTCGGCACCGTG
>Ga0302325_10025744_pt1 | contig 12226 bp, 13 predicted proteins | sample Palsa_T0_2_FD_201948 | JGI IMG/M metagenome (GOLD analysis project Ga0302325, IMG submission 201948) | Peat permafrost microbial communities from Stordalen Mire near Abisko, Sweden - Palsa_T0_2 | ecosystem: Environmental > Terrestrial > Soil > Palsa > Peat permafrost | place: Sweden: Abisko...
AGCGCACGGGATTGGGCACCGGCCGCTTTGTGACCACCCGTCTCGACTACACCGCCGTCCCGGATGCCGACGTTCCCGAAGAACCATCGGATGAGGAAATTGCGGCCTTGGCGGAGAGCAGCGAACGGGTGGCCACCATGCGCTTCCGGATCCTCAAGTACCTGCCGCCCTCCCGCCCTACGGGAAAACGACCGCCCCGCCCGCATCCGGCCATCACCGAAGACAATGCGTTCTGGTTTGCCGGGACCCGGGCCCACACGTTGCTCATTCAACACTGCACGTCGTGCGGCACGCTTCGGCATCCACCGCTGCCCGCCTGTGCGTCCTGCCAATCGTTCGAATGGGACACGGTCGAGGCCAGCGGTCGGGGCACGCTCTATTCCTTCGTGGTGGTGCACTATCCACAGGTGCCGGCGTTCGACTACCCGTTGCCCATCGGGCTGGTGGCGCTGGAGGAAGGGACCCGGCTGGTGGCCAACATCGACGGGGTGGCTCCCGGTGACCTGAAGATCGGGATGCCCCTCAAGACACTCTTCGTCGACTTCGACGACGAGCTCACCCTGCCCGTCTTCGTGCCGGCGGACGATACGCGCAAAGGTGCCGCCTGATGGATTTCGCCCTCTCCGATGAGCAAGGCGCCGTCTTTGAGGCGGCGACCGGGCTCCTGGCCGGCCTGGTGGATCCTGATCGGGTGATCGCCGTGGAGCAGAGCGCGGAAAAGGTCGACCGTGAGCTCTGGGCCGCCCTGGCCGAGGCCGACCTGCTCGGCCTGGCCATACCCGAAGAACATGGCGGTTCCGGTTACGGGCTGTCCGAACTGTGCCTCCTCCTGCAAGCCCAGGGCAACGTCGTGGCGCCAATACCCCTGTGGGCCACACTGGTGTTGGGAGCGCTGCCGATTGCTCGTTTCGGATCGCCGTCCCAACGGGAGCACTGGCTGCCGGCGGTGGCGGCGGGCGAGGTCATGCTCACCGCGGCGTTGTCGGGATGTGCGTACAGCGTGCACGGTCTCCCGAGCATGCAGGCCACCGCCGAAGGTGACGGCTGGGTTCTCAATGGCACCGAGTTGGCTGTCCCCCAGGCGCATGTGGCGACCCGCATTCTGGTGCCGGCGCGAACCGCGGACGGGGGAATTCTGCTGGCCCTGCTCGACCCCCTCAGCCCCGGGGTCACGCTGGAGCACACCCAGACCACCAACCGGGAGATCCATCCCCATCTCCACCTGGCTGATGTGGCCGTACCGGCTGGTGACATCCTCGTCGGGCCATCGGCGGGACGCGGCGCCCTGGACCTCATCATGGTGGCAGCCATCACCGGCCTGTGCGCACTGCAGGTGGGCGTGTGCGAGTCGGCCCTGGCCCAGACCGCCACCTATCTCAATGAGCGCAACCAGTTCGGCCACCCGCTCAGCACCTTCCAGGCCACCATGTTGCGTGCGGCCGACGCCGCCATCGACATTGAGGCAATGCGGGTGACCCTGCTGAACGCCGCCTGGTTGTACGACCAGGGTCGGGACGCCACCGACGCGGCGCTGGTGGCCAAGTGGCAGGCGTCAGAGCGCGGCCAGCGCACGGTGCACGCCACCCAACACCTGCACGGGGGCATGGGGGCCGACATCACGTACCCCATCCACCGCTACTTTTTATGGGGCAAGCAGATTGAGCTCCTGCTCGGCGGACCGAGCTTGCAGCTGTCCCGTCTGGGTGCCCTGATTGCGGCACGAGCGCTCAGTGCGGCCGACTCATGACGTTCGACACCGCTGCTCAGCCGACCTTCTTCGACGTTTCGGTGGGTGATGAGCTGCCGGTGCTGGTGCTGCCCATCACCCGAACCCTCATTGTCTCCGGCGCCATCGCCAGCCGGGACTATCAGGACGTCCACCACGACTCCGAGCTGGCCAAGGCCCGGGGCTCCAAGGACATCTTCATGAACATCCTGACCACCAATGGACTGGTCGGCCGTTATGTGACGGACTGGTCCGGACCGGGCAGCCGCCTGGCCGAGGTCAACATCCGGCTGGGCGCGCCCAACTACCCCGACTGCATCATGACCCTCACCGGTTCGGTGACGGAGAAGGGCCCACTCTCGGTCGACGGAACCAGCGGGATGGTGACGGTAGCCATCCGGGGAGCCAACGATTTGGGTGATCATGTGACCGGCACCGTCAAGGTCGTGCTGCCGATGGAGTTCGAGGGCGCCGAGTGAGCGGGCATTCGTTCTCCGGTCAGGTGGCCATCGCCGGCATCGGTGCCACCGAGTTCTCCAAGGATTCCGGGCGTTCCGAGCTTCGCCTGGCCACAGAAGCGGTCGACCTCGCGCTGAAGGACGCCGGCATCGCCCCCGCCGAGGTGCAGGGCATGGTGACCTTCAGTTCAGACACCAACCCCGACATCGATATTGCCCGCAGCCTGGGCATGGGCGAGCTGACCTTCTTCAGCCGGATCCACTACGGGGGCGGCGCGGCCTGCGGGACCATTCAGCAGGCGGCGTTGGCCGTGCAGTCAGGCGTGGCCGATGTGGTGGTGTGTTACCGGGCATTCAACGAGCGATCGGGAAACCGCTTCGGGGCGGGCGTGCAGGGCCGACCGCCCATGCCGAACGCGGAGAACGCGCAGTTGGCGCCGTATCTGCCGGTGGGTTTGCTCACTCCGGCCTCATGGGTGGCCATGGCGGCGCAGCGCTACCTCCACGTCAACGGCGCCACCAGTGAAGACCTGGGACGCGTGGCCGTGGCCGACCGCTTGCACGCGGCCACCAATCCCAAAGCGTGGTTCTTCGATCAGCCGATCACCCTGGAAGAGCATCAGGCCAGTCGCTTCATTGTCGAGCCCCTCCACCTGCTCGACTGCTGTCAGGAGACCGACGGGGGTCAGGCCATTGTGGTGACCTCGCTCGAGCGGGCCCGCGACCTGCCGAGCACACCGGCGGTGATCCACGCTGCCGTGCAGGGCTCGGGCGCCGGCCAGGACATGATGACCAGTTACTACCGCGACGACCTGCTCGGACTGCCCGAAATGGCAGTGGTGGCCCGCCAACTCTGGGAGACATCCGGCTTTGGTCCCGGCGACATGCAGGCAGCCATCCTCTACGACCACTTCACTCCCTACGTGCTCTACCAATTGGAGGAATTGGGGTTCTGCGCCAAGGGAGAGGCCAAGGACTTCATACGGGATGGTCGGATTGAGATCGGTGGGGCACTGCCCATCAACACCCATGGGGGGCAGCTCGGCGAGGCCTACCTCCACGGCATGAACGGTATTGCCGAAGGGGTTCGACTGGTCCGGGGCACGTCGACCAATCAAGTTCCCAGCCTGGAACAGGTGGTGGTCACCGCCGGAACGGGAGTCCCGACCAGCGGACTGGTGCTGGGTATCGACCATTAGAAATACCGGGAGCCTTTGACGGCCACCGGGGTAAAATGCCCCATGGCGCAAAGGCAATTGTCGGTCCTGTACGTCGGCAATCTGGGCTCGGACCGCAGTGCCGCCTTCGAGCTCTATCTCAAGGAGTGCTTCGGAACGGTTCAGGTGGCCGATATCGACGACCTGGGGGCGTTGGAGTACGCCGATGCGGACGTCCTGGTGGTGGACGGTGAACCCATTCTCTACGTCGACGGAATGCCGCAGGTGCAGAGGGTTCCCGAAGGTCTGACGGTGGATACCTTCCCGCGGCCGACGGTGCTCATCGGTGGGATTGGAGGCGCGGTCTCCGACGCCATCGGCCTCAAGTTCGGCTGGCACGAAGGCTGCGTGAGCCTGGACCACCGGGCGATCTTCGACGAGGGCACAGCCCACCCGGTGTTTGCCGGCCCGTTTGAGGTGCCACCCATAGAGTCGACTTCCATCCCCTCACCGGACAACTTTGCCCATTACGCCAAGGTCAAGAACGTCCCGGCCACTGTCTCCACCGTCGACATTGCCTTGGCCCAGGGCAATGAGGAGGAGCTCCAGGTTGAAATGAAGCGGGCCTCCGCGGTGGGGGATAGGGCGGCAACTCTTGCGGCGATGCAAAGCTTGCCCACACCTGGTCTCGTTTCAACGAGTGCCGGCTTCCTCGACTCGCCGGACTGCGAGCGGATCTGCGGTGGCATCAACATGAAGGCGCATGATTACGTGGCCATCGGCCGCCAAGGCCGGTTCCTGCAGTGGGGTTTCCATGCCGACCCGTCCGATATGACCCCGCTCGGCCGAGCGCTCTTCGCCAATGTGGTTGCCTACATAGCGACCTTCGCCGGCGCACCGGTGGAGGCATTGCGCGTCGCCCAGTCGCGGGACGCCCTGGCGGTGAGCCTCTCCTTCGCTGACTCGGGAAGCGAGGAGCGCATCAGCCAACTCTTCGGCGGGACAGCACCGGCGGGCATCGGGGTGACGAGCGATGAAGCCTTGTCGTGGCTTGTCGAGCATCGGCCCTATGTACGCCACGTTGGATCCGGGCCGGCCGCACACTGGCAGGTCGATGATGACGCTATGGCCCTCGGCCCGGCGATTGACAGCGTGACGTTGCTCGACGGCTGTCTCGAGCAGGTGGAGCAGGGGTTCGATGCTGACCGGTCCCGGCGCTTGTGGAAGCGTTACACCCACCGGCCCCTGGACGACGTGGCCACCGAGCGGGCCTGGCTCGAAGCGAACCGTGGCGACATGTTCTTCTCGGATTGCGCCGGCTACCGGTGGATCGTTCGAAGTGACCTGCCCAGCCTGCGACCCACCGACGTGCAACTGACCGGGAACGATCAGGTGCGGGCCACCCTCAATGCACACCGAGATGCCACGGTGGTGAGGGCTTGGGTGAAGGTGCACATCATTCCGGGCCACTACGTCTACGCGCCCGGTGCCGCCGACGGTGTCCCTGTGGCGGTGGGTTTGCCTGACGGCTCGCCCTTCACCTTGCTCGACGTGGTATTTCCGCCGTCAGAGGACGGCCATCTGAGCGGGTACCAATTCCTGGAGTTGACACTTGAGGGTGCGGGCGACGTGCTGACGGTATTGCTGGCCGTGCAGTCCTGTGATGAGCAGTCGTGTCAACCACCAACGACCCTGACCTTGCACTGCCCGGTGACGCACGAGGACTGAGCTGGGAACAACCGGTCCACCACCTCTTGGTGGAAGACTCAGATCATGACTTCGGAGGCGCACTCGGCAGCAGATGCGGGCACATGGTTGCTCGGGGACTTGACGGTGAATCGTGTGGGGTTCGGTGCCATGCGACTCACGGGAAGTGCCGCATTCCATTTGGGAACGCCGAGGAGCAGGGAAGGGTCGATCCAGGTGCTTCGCCGGGCTCTCTCGCTCGGCGTAAATCACATCGACACGGCGGCGTTCTATTTCTCTTCACTCCGTTCGGCGAACGAACTGATCAACAGCGCGCTGGCACCGTACCCGGACGATCTGGTGATCGTCACCAAGGTCGGGCCCGGTCGGGATGCATCGGGAGAGTGGATGCCTTTGGCCAGGCCAGATCAGTTGCGTGGTCAGATTGAGGAGAATCTCCGCCAGCTCGGTCGGGATCACCTCGACGTGGTGAATCTCCGCCGTCAACCGGGGATGGAGTCGGTGGCCGAGCATTTCGGTGCACTGGCCGAACTGCGTGAGGCTGGACTCATCGGGCACCTCGGAATCTCAGACATTGGGACCGCGCACCTGGCAGAGGCCCAGGAAATCGCTCCGGTGGTCTGTGTGCAGAATCGGTACGGCGTTGACCATCGGCCTCCAGATACCGTCGCCCTACTCGCTCGCTGCGCCGAACAGAACGTTGCCTTCGTTCCTTTCTTCGCCATCGCTGGAGCCGGTGGTCCCATGGGCACTGGCGACAGTGAGCCGGCGGATGTCCTCTCCGTCGCCGAAGAGACTGGTGCCACGGCTGCGCAAGTGCGGTTGGCCTGGACCCTGCACCAAGGTGAGCATGTGTTGGCGATACCAGGGACTGGTGACCTTGAGCACCTCAGCGAGAACATCGCCGCAGGAGCGATCCGTCTCTCAAATGGCCAACTCCAACGACTTGGATCAATTGCCCCTATCGAGTCGTGAATCCGGCCGGAGTACACGACGATCGAGCGTTCTCACCGAAACGCCGGGACCAAGAAGAGTACGAAAAGTGTGGCATTGAATATGGAGTGAGCCGCCATTCCGGCAGCCAATCGTCCGGTCCGATGGCGCAGGTAGCCCAGAATGAGCGCGGCGGGGAACAGGATTAACGGTGCGAACGGACCCTCGTTGAGTATGTGAGCGAATGAAAAGATGAGGGCGGTGATGAAGATCGCCGGGACCGATCCCACCCGCCGGGTGAACGCACCCTGCAGGAGACCGCGGAAGAAAAGCTCCTCCACGAGCGGGGCGCCGATCACCGCCAGTGCGATCACAATCGCCCATCCGGCCACTCCGGAAGGTGTCGTGCCAAGGACTTTGACGGCAGTCGAATTTGGCGTACTGAAGTTCTGCCTGTCGGCCAAAACGATCAGGATCACGAAGAGCAGTGGCAGCATCCGTCCAGCAATGCCACCGGCCAGGCCGAACGACAAGTCTCGGCGACGGGGGAATGAAAGTCCGAAGTCGGTTGAAAGACTTCCGCTGCCGTTGACCCGGGAGGCCACCAATACCGCGCCGACCATGCCAACCCACAGGGCGAGTTGGCTGGTGAGCAGGTACCAGGGATCGTTGTTGTTGAATCCGGCATCCGATCCGGCCACGAACATGATGGCCACAATGATGGAGGCCATTGCTCCGAACCCAGCCCCCACGGCGGCGATCCCGCCTCCTTTTATGCCCGGGCCCTTGGCTACGAACGGCGGTACCTGAGGCGCCGCCAAGGGCCATGCCTCCCCGTAGGGGCCGTGGAGGATGGGAGTCCACCGGTAGCCGTCCCACCAGCGCCATGGTGCGATATGCCAAGGGTCGGCATACCAATTCGGGGGGTAAACAGGGGGAAGCGCTTGTAGTGGAGCAGTCGTCACACTGGGGGAATCAGGGACGGAGATCGACAACTACCGAGTGAACGACCTTGTCATGCCAAGCCTGACGTCTGCTGTCCCACAAGGGCGAGAGATTGTCGAGAAAGAAGGGAATGAAGAAAAGCAGGTCGAATACAAGGGTGATTGCGTAGCGACCGACGGCACGCCAGAAGCCGATCGGACCGCCGTTCCGGGCGTCCCGCACGGCTATCCCGAGGGCCATTTTCCCCACTGTCTGGCCACGCCGGGAGCCGTTCATGATGCCGTAGTACAGCATGTAAGGAATCGAAGTGAAGATGATGAGGACGAAGAACCCACCGATGACGGTGCCGCCCGAGGTTGTCGTCGTCACCGTCGTTGAGGAAGAGCCGTTGTGACCGGCCAACGCGCTTATGAGGGCAATGATCACTGCAAAGGGGATAGCCAGAACTGCTCCGTCGATCAGGATCGCCACCAGTCTCTTCCACCAGGGGGCGAGAGCCAGATGGGTGACCGCATCGAACCGAACACGTGCATCTGAGTACCGTAAATCGGGTGCGAGCGGCGCTCCTGGTGGCGGTCCGTACCCGGGTGGATAGGTTCCCTGTGCTGTCGGAGGTGACCAGGCTTGGGGCTCGGAAGGGTATTGGGCTCCCGATGCCGAGTATGCCGCCTGGGTTTGGAGAACGTCGTTCGATTGTGGCGGCGGGGGAGGAAGATTGATCACCGACGGGTGGAGGTGTGGCGGGTACCACCGACCATCAGAAGCCATCCACCAACCTGGGCCTTGGCTCACATCGGACATCGTGGGACCCTCTTCCTACGGGCAATCATCCTACCGCCCGACGGGGGTCGGCGACGGGAAGTCACGGGTCGTTCCGGCTGAGTTTCGGCTCGACGCGTCCGCTGGGACAACTCTGTTCGTCATGCACCTCACGTCGATGAGTGCCTTCTCTCAACAATGTTTCGACCTCATGGTGATTGAGGAAGCCCCTGGGGAGTCTTGCCTTCTCGAGTCTGATGTGCGGACGCAGCGGTGACGCTTGGGAATTCCGGGGTTTGCTCCACTGCGACTGCGTGGAACTGGTGGGGAATGTCATGCAGTTGAAAGAGGGACTGCCAACTTGAGGGCACGGGCTCGTCGAACAACAGGATCTCCTCCTCGTCGGGAGGTTGAATAATCGTGGCCCACTCTTCAAAGTGAGCCCGTGTCATTGGGGAAGCCGTCCACTCGCCCGACGTGTTGCGACGTTCAGCTCGCTCGATGAGCTCCTCCAATGGCGCGTCGAGGTAATGCAATTCCACTCCCACCCCCAAAGCTCGCGCCTCGAGTCGTTTCTCATCCCGCTCAATTCTCGCCCAGTGGCCCCACTCCAAAATCACGCTCTGGCCCCGGGCGAGGAGATCCCGGGTAAGAGTCCACAGCTGATGCTCAAGCCGCACTCGGAACTCGTCATCCCAGACATCGGCGCCTAGTTGAGTCGCCCATCCGTCCTTGTCCAACCTGATGGCGGGGATTTCGGGTGCGAGTTGACGAGCGAGTGTTGACTTGCCCGAGGCCGGAAGGCCGCAGATCAGTACGAGCCGCGTCGATGACGTCGCCATGCTCGATTTTCTATCATCGGCCGGCGCTCGAGGGGTGACCCCGATCGCCGGCGGTGGGCACCGGGACCAGCCCTCGAAGCAAACGGGTCGATGGTCCCTCAAAGTTCTCGTTGTCTCCGTGAAGGTGTATAATAGGCGTATGCCTCGAATGCAGGTCTACCTTCCTGACGACCTTTACCACGCCGTGAAGGATCGAGAACTGCCGGCGTCTGACTTGTTGCAGAAGGCGGTGCGGGCAGAGCTCCGTCGCGAAGAACTTCTCGAGGAGACTGATCGCTACCTCGCCGATCTCATCGCCTCGGTGGGTAAGCCCACGGCGGCAGCTATAGCAAAGGCGGAAGTCCTCTCTCGGCGAATTCAGCGGAGAGGCTCGGAGACTCGCGCTTCTTGAGCCAGCTCGTCCTCGATTCAGGCGGAGTGTCCCGTCTGTCGCGTCAGAGCCAAGATGCGGCGGCAATGATCGCCGTACTCAAGCGGGATGGTTTCTGGCCACCTGTTGTTCCCACGGCTGTGCTGCTCGAGTGCCTGAGTGGTCGCCAGCGATCTGATGCGCTCACGAACCGATTCCTCAAGACTTGCGAGATCACCGAAGAATTGCCACAACTCATTGCGCGCCGAGCCGCTTCGCTCCGTGCCCTGGCCCAACGGGGCTCGGCTGTCGATGCCATTGTCGTGGCCATGGCGGAGCCTGGCGGTACCGTCTTGAGCGGTGACATCGCCGATCTTCGAGCCCTCGCCGCCCATGCCGAGGACGTCATCATCCAGAGGGTGTAGACCACCCTGGGTTGCTCTTGGGCCAGTCCTCACGCCTGCCCCCAAAACGCGCGCCTCAATCGTCCTCGGAGGGTCGCCCAGTTCGGTGAGGGACAATCGTCCAGATGCCTGAACCAGATCAGACCCACTGCGACTGGTGCTATTTCACGCTCACCGAGGAGGATCGCACCCAATCCAGAGCGTTGGGCTTCGACAAGATTCGGACGTGGGCCTGTTTGCGGTGCATCAGCACAAATCGAATCTCGGAAGCACCTGGCGGATGGGATGGACCCTAGCCAGGAGATCAGAGGAGCCCCGCCGTGGGGTGACCCAATACGCCGGTCCGGAGCGCCACCTCCGGGGAACCCCGAGCTGCCGACCGATTCATTAGCTTGCCAATCGAGGCGTGGTGCGGTCCTTGACCTCAAGGTCAACTTCACATCCGAGTACATACAGCAACGAAATGAGCTGTTTCACTGACTTGGAGTAGTTGGTGGGATCCAAGAGTCGATAGAGCTGCGTCGGCGAGGTACCTAGCCAGCGTGACACTTCCCGAGCGGACAATCCGGAAGACTCGAATCTGCTTTTGGCCTCCTGCGTCAACCGATACAGAGTCATTTCAGCCATAAATGAAGGGTCCTCGTTGTATTCGAGCACGGCATCGATATGGACGCTTCCTTCATCACCAGAGCTGAGTCTGTAAGTGAAGCCTTCGCGATCAAGCTCTGGGTCGACGAACACCTCTGCCACTCGATCTGAAGGTGTCGGGATCGGGTGAGACTTTGCATAGGGAAAGACAAGCATCTGACGACGCGTCTGCACCTCAAAGACATGCTTTCTATTGTTGGCAGCGACTGACAAGATCTTCATAGCGTTCCTTCCTCTACCAGCTCTCTCAAGAGCCTCGTGATTCGAGCCGTGGTTTGCCCCTTCATGGCTTGCCAGTTGTCAAGATCCCACTTCACAACCAACTTGCCATCACGGTAGACGTGGACGTGACGCGGACTGTGATCGCCCACCCAAGATATGAAGATGTATCCGCCACGGCGGATCTTTGACACTCATAGATGTTACCACATCTGGTAACAATTCGATCCGCATCCAGCCGAGCTGTCTTGCGGCCAGAGGTGCCCCCTTTCACGCAGGGATGGAAGCATCCTGCGATGACCAACCTTCCCGTCCTGAATCGCTCGCAGTCGCCAGCCGGAGAGCCCGGTATTCGCTGGGCCATCCACTGGTTGATTCGTATTTGGAGTTCGTGGCGGGGAGATCACGGCCCAACACGCTGCGAGCCGTCGCTCACGATCTGAAGACCTTCTTCACGGTCGTGGACAAGGAGCCCGACGCTGCGGGCTTCGGCGGACTGGTCAATTACATCAAAGACCTTCATACCTCGATCCGCGATCAGTTCGGCCAATCTGGTCACAGTGTCCTCGATTGAGAGAGGACTGTGTTTCGTGGTGATCCCTGCTGTGATTGTGGGGCCGGTGGAGGTCATGGGGGAGCTCCTGAGGTGGTGGGGCGATATGTCACATTGTTTCGCCAAGGAGAACCTGACACAATCCACATTCAGCGAGTCCCTGCCGAACGATCGATCGAGTAGCGAACCCGAACAGGCGCATTGCTCGGACATCTGAAGACTGCCCGAGAACGCCGGTTCGGAAACCATTTTTGCGAAGTGCGGTGTAAGCAAATGAAGTGGAAGTGAAAGTCGTTCGGCCCAATGTCGGGTCATGAGGATCGCAGGTTTGTTTGCTACCCACTCCACCTTGTCGCCGTACATCGCTGTCCCCATTGTTGTGGTTGCACTCGGAGTGGGGGCACTGCGCTGGCGGTCTGGTCGAGGTGGCAAGGGTCGAGGGCCATTCGGAGGTGGTGGCAGACCAAACTGAACTACTCGGACGATTGCCCCGGTTCGCCGAGACGGCGGCAGCAATGGTCGAGTGCTTGCGGAACGCAGATGCTCAGTTACTGTCAGTCGTTGAACGCTGCGCCAGATGAAACAATTGCAGTCACAGTCTTTCGACCAAGGCCTGACGCGTTGGCGAGTTGGCGGATGGAAGCCCCGGAGCGATGGGCCACTCGAATCATGTCGTCGCGAATTGCGGCTTCCTTTTCGACCCGCTCCGCACTAAGGCCTACGACTACGAGAGCGGAGCCGGTTTCGCCAGCTTCTCCGTCCCGATACTTCTCCATTGCGGTAGTCGCTGCATACACATCGGCGTCGGTATAGCTCACTGTTCCTCCCTGAGCCCGCGGACAATTTTGTCCCGGAACGTCATAAGCAGCGGTACTCGAGGTGACATGTCCGCTCTCGACTCGGCGTCGTTTAGGTGCGCCAAGGTCATCGCGAGGAGTTCAAGTGCCTCGATTCGTTCCAGCTCAATTTTGACCACTGGTCCCATCTTAGCCACTGATGGTCCATTTGGGACCACGACCGGCCAGCGCCGCAGTGACTGATCGAGTGTGCCCCCGTATGTCTACCGAAGCGGGTCAACTCCAGGCTGCCTCGGGACGCGACTGCCTCAGCTCAAAAGAGGTGACCGGTGGCACCGAAGTCCGTCCATGTCGCCGTCGTTGCCTCTGTATGGGCCGGATTGGCCGATGGCCGCGGCGACTAATGCTCGGACAGGAGCTGACTTGGCACTACTGGGCGAGGGCCCGGCCGGGATCTCGGGACATGGGATGCCCAGGTTAGTGAGACGCCATTAGGCGGGTGGCCATCTACCCGAGCGAGACGCCACTCTTTGAACTTTGCTACACCAGGCGCTGCGACGAGAGCTGTTCCGTACAGTCGAGGTATTCGCGGAACCCCATAGCGTCTCCGACCGACTTGCACTCAAGCGCGACCTCCACACAGCACGCGAACGTCCAGCCCGCGATGCGTCGCGCATCAAGATCCAGACGATCGGCAAAGAAGGCGACATGCTCCCGCGCGTCACGCAG